>Ga0182013_10001964_pt1 | contig 27446 bp, 27 predicted proteins | sample 612S2MmetaG_FD_120487 | JGI IMG/M metagenome (GOLD analysis project Ga0182013, IMG submission 120487) | Permafrost microbial communities from Stordalen Mire, Sweden - 612S2M metaG | ecosystem: Environmental > Terrestrial > Soil > Wetlands > Permafrost | place: Sweden: Stordalen | collected...
AATCGAGAGCACGGCGGGCACGCTCAGCATAGCATCCAAGTCTGAGGTTTTGAATCTCCAAACGTGGCGTTGTGTGCCGGAGAGGATGTAGGCGCGGACCTTTCCTTGCCGTACCCACTGCAAGAGGGTGCGCCGTTCGATTCTTAGGTATAGCGCTGCTTCGCCGCTCGTCAGCCATTCATTTGCCACGCCGTAACCGTCTCTTTTTTCGGTTGTGTTCTGCATTTTCTACTTCTCCTTCAAAAACAATTTTTTTCTTCGCGAAACCCGCGACGGTTTGGTGGCGTTCAGCGGCGCGGACCTGTCAAGGGCGCGGTTTCTCACGCGTTCATCGAAGACCCTTGACAGGGAGCACCGCTGGAATAACGCCGGTTTTGAAAGGCGCGGGTTGAGTGGGGAAAAAAATGGAAAGAAAAACGTCTTCGGCTAAGAACACCAAATTGGAACAGAACTCCGGGCGGTGAAATGCTGCCCTGTCGAGAATGCCTGGACGGTATCCAACTGAAAGCACGCGAAAATGGCGCGGACCCTTCTATGAGCCGTTGAACTGCCGGAGATGTCGCTAAGCAACGGGCAGTTTGTTTTGGGCTGCAGCTAGTTTGTCAGCTAGCTCTTGCTTCTCGCCTTCGGTGGAGAGCGCCATATCTACGACCTTCGCGCGCGTATAGCATCGCTGCGTATGCCCCCCGCTGAAATCGAGCGTTCGCACCCGGTACGCATTGACTATTGTTTCGTTTTCCTGATAGAACTCGGCGATCTTTTTCAACCCCCTCTCACCGAACGTGGCAACCATGCGCTCTTCTTTGCAGCCTCGCCTGAAAGTCGTATCGAAGGCAGGAACACTGCCAAAAACTCCGAGCATGATCTTCGTTTTTAGGGTATCGGTCCCAGACACGCCAGGTAGAGCAGTGCAGATCTTATTTGCTAATTCCCTGAGACGCTGGATATTCGTTGAACTGTAGCAATCGGCATCGATGTCCCACAGAGATGCGTCGGCAGTCGCGATCACTTCTACAACGGGGACTAGGTACTTGGCGTTCTTTCGCAGCAACTTGGAATTCCGAAGCATACCCCAGCTCGCGAGGTAGAAGCCCAGGTGGAGACAACTGAGCTGCACGTTGCCGGAGCTTGCCAGTTCGTGTGTGTTCCCCGCCTCGCGGTACGACTGGAAGTAATTGAAGCAGTGGTCGAACGATACGTTCCGCTCCGTCGGATCGCGTCCGTCAGGATTGGTGTTGTTGCCGCCGAGATACCTTTGCAGGTTGGCTTCGAGATTTATTGCCATTTGAATGCCCTCCCGTCGGAAGCTTAGGTTTAAGGGTACCGAAAACAAAGACAAATATAGAAACAAGAACAGTTGTTAAAACAAAACTCTGTGATAAGATAATGTAGATAGTTTGTGGAGGGCAGATGGAGAGAAGACACGACGAAATCCTGACCGCTCGGCTTGAGGATGTCCTGCTAAACGGGTGTTCCCACATCACCTGGGACGAACTGTATCTCTGGTATGGAGTGCAGAAGATTGCGGCTGGCACATGGCGCGATCTGAAAATACGCTGGGAAGAAGCCACGGACGGACGAAAGGCGGGTCCGTTAAAAAGGGTCAATGGGCGGGGCGGAATGTTTCTGCACGATGGTAGCAAATCCGAATTCGTCGATCCTGATAGGTAGGTGTCGAGCCTAGAATGCTGCTGCTATCAAAGGAGCAAACAGATGCCGCTGACAGTTGCTGATCTCGAAACCCTCGAACAATATTTGGCAGGTGTGATGAACCGTTCAGGTCATCACGCAGAAACAGTCGGCGCCGTCGCGCTGGCATTGTTAGGAGCAGTCCTCTGGAAGAAGGACCCAGAAACTGAGATTGAAGTTCGCTCGCATGGTGGTGCACCCGCGAATGTGCTTTGGGTCTACATCGGAGGACGGCGGTACGCGCTCGCGTACAACCACCACGACGAGTGCATAGAACTTCGCGATCGGACTCAGAGTGGACCAGCCCTACATCGATTTACTAACCAAACTCCAGTGACCGAAGTTTGGCAGGTCTTCGAGAATTTAAGGCCGACCACGCCTTAAATGGAACAGCCCCATCTGACCAGATGGGGCTGTCGAATGTCCTTGGGGCCGAGTCTTCCGCTTGCCCCTTGTTACCACTCAAAAGCGGAAATCAACAAGGGTCAAACATCGCTCCCGAGTGGTGCTCATAACAAGGGAAGCGCGTGGTCGTGCACCGCGAGTCCTCACGGCCCCGTTTGGACTAGATCGCTCGCCAGCCAACGATGGCCCAAACGGATTAAACGCTGGCGAAATTTCAGAATATCAACACCGCAGATGCACTCGCAAGAGGGCTCTAAAGCATAGGTGAACAAAATTCGAACCTTACTAACATCTGCCCTTCAGAAATGCACCACTTGCGCAGCAGTTGTCCTGATTTTCCACATAAACTGCACTGTTTCTGTAGCGTTTTCCTAAGGTTTTCCACAGATGCACTTAGCAGAGTGCTGATCTTCGTCCCGAAAACTCTTGACAGCGCTGACTTCAGTGCTAAGTTCTGAATCAAGCCCATTAGCTAAGGAGGTTTTTGTCGTGCCACTTCAAGACGCTGATGTAAAAGAAATCACTGGCCGCATGGATATAATGATTAGGTTGATGGCTGCTCTCTTTGCCAGAGAGTTCAGCAACATCGATGCCATCGTTAAACTGGAAAACATGAAGCTTAGTCGCGAGCAGATCGCCGAAGCTCTTGGGATCACCACTCAGAACGTTCGACAGCAGTTGTACATGGCGAGCAAGAAGGTGAAGAAAACCGAAGGGCAAACCGTCGCAGCGGAACCTTCAAGAGATGCTTCATCCGTCGCTGCGGAGGAGGCCAAACCGTGACGACCGACGAGGCACTCACAATAATTGCTCAGCAGAACAAGACCCTGACCTCGCAGAACGAGATGCTGATTTTCCTTGCGGCACGACTTGTCTGGAAGCCGGAGGAACTCGTTGAAGTCGTGATGGCGAACAAGAAGAAAGATCCCGAGGCGTACGTGACCGTCTACAACGCGTGCGATGGTCGCACAACGGGAAAACAGTTGGCGGAAATAGCCGGAGTGTCCCAGCCAGCAATGTCCGGCGTGCTTCAAGGTTGGCTTGAAGATGGCATCGTCTTAAATGTCGGCACGGAATCACAACCAAGGTATCGACGGCTGATGAAGCTACCAGAGAAGAGGAAGACGGAGAAGAAAGCGAAGCAGTCGAACGCCGAACCTGCCCAGACCGAAGCTGTGCAGGCAGAACCAATCCCTCAAGAGACTGAGAAGAAAGTGGAGGTTCAGCAATGACGACAGACGAGGTCTTCGCAGTTATTCGCCAGCAGAATGAGACCATCATCGCGCTGTTGGCTCGTCTCGTCTGGACACCAGAGAAGCTCGTTGAGATGGTGATGGCTAACAGGAAGAAGGATCCCGAGGGGTATGTCAGCGTGTACAACGCGCTTGACGGCGAGAAAACTGGGAAGCAGTTGGGAGAAATAGCTGGAGTGAGCCAGCAGGCAATCGCTTATGTCCTTGCAGGCTGGCTCGAAGATGGCATTGTGCTGAACGTGGGCACAGATTCCCTACCAAAGTACCGACGTTTGATGAAACTTCCAGAGAAGCGAAAAGCGAAAGCAAAACAAGAACCACAACAGGCCGTACCTGCAGAACCGCAGGTGATGGCGACCCAGGGGACAGAGATAACAAATGGCAACGGAGAATGAAGCGATTCTGCGGAGCATCGACGCGAAACTTGATCACATGCTCAGGCTGGCAGCTCTGCAGTTGACGTCCAACATGAAACAGGTTCAAGCGATCCACACGCTCAGTGCTGCTGGTTTCGAACGTAGATGGATTGCCGACCTGCTCGGCACGACTCCTGGCACAGTGAGCGTAACGCTGGCGAAGGCCAAGGCGAAACAGAAGCCTCGCGAAATTCCAACCACTGATCCAACCACGCTCGTCCCGGCAGGAGAAGGCGAGGAGTAAATTGACGATACAGCACGTAACCGAGTTCTCCGCGTCTTCGGAAGAGACCATACATAAGATTGCCGAGGAACTCGCAACATCGGAGCGCAAATTAAAGGTTTTCGAGGCGGTCTACAGTGGAGGAAATAGCCCGAAAAATGCGGCTGCTCTGGCTGCATTAACTGGGTTCACCGAGACAGTTGTACTGCAGCTCGCCACTCCCATGGCGCACCAGCAGTACTTTGAAACCTTGAAACATGAAGGACGAGTCTCGTTCAAGAAATTCCATCACATTAATGCGAAAAAAGACAAGATCCTGCGATTGGCGAAGAATCCGGCCCAGTTGAAAAAGCATGTGACGACCCGTACGCCGCGACAAACAGTATTGGTTCAGGTGGATTCACGGAAACGCACTGAAATTTCAGTGAGCGAAATTTTCATTGATGATGTTGAGGAATTCAAGGACGTGCTGGACTTGAAACCATCGAAGCTGCCAACGCTGGTGCCTGCGCGCCTGCCAGAGAAGATTTTCAAGTATGGCATCGCATCTGTGCTCGGGAACCAGGGTAGGTTTCAGGATTGGGGCGGCGAGAAGAATGATCTTTATTCGACACATGTGACGATCGGCGGTCGTCGCATTTCCACTGCCTTTGCTCTCAAAGGCCCAGCTACTGCTCCTCCATTGACGATAGCGAAGCTCGGCAAGAACGGAGACCAAATTCCCCGTTTGTTCTCGACCACAGCCGAGGCCTTCTTCGTGCAGTTTGAAGGACAGATCGAAGAAGCAGTTAAAGAAGACATGGTGGCGCACGCGATCAAGAAGTCCAAAGAGACAGGCAAAGAGATTCTCTACGGTCTGATAGCACTGGAAGATTCGTATCGCTTGCGCGTGTGTTATGCCTCTCATTTCACTGAGGACAGTATTCCCAACGACGAACCTTCTCAGACCCAGCCTGCCGCCGTTGCGGTTCCCGTTGATCAGGCCACGCTAACGCCGACGACCGAGGAGTGAGAACTACATGGCTGGGAATGCTGACATTCGGAATCTGCTCCAACAAAAACTCAAAGTAGAACGGGCTCAGCTATACAAACGCGCTGAGACAATTGCGAACTCTCTGTCTATCAAGACTTCGGATGCAATCTTGGTGCTGGCTGCGAAGAACAGCATCAACCTGCATAAGCACGGGATTGCGAGCGCAAAGCTGGAAGAGATTCGCAAGCTGCTTCCCCATCTGTCGGCGGCGACCCCATCGGTAGCCGTGCCGGTGGCTACAAGTTCCAACAACAAACGTGGGAAGGCGAAATCGAAGAAGGGTTTCAAGGTGAAAGTACAAGATGCTGTGGACGACCCCATTCTCTCGAAGGCGACACATGCCGAAATGCTGGCGATGATTCCGGTCTACCAAACTCTCTATACATTGGAAAATTCCATCCGCCAGTTCATCAATCGAGTGCTCACGGCGACACATGGCAAAGAATGGTGGGACAAGCTGGCACCGCGCGGCCTAAAAGAAACAGTCGCGAAGCGTACAAAAGAAGAATCGGTTAATGCGTGGCATCAAAAGCGAAGCTCCAACTCGATTGATTATCTCGATCTGGATCAACTACCGGCATTGATACGTGCAACCCAGGCAGACTTCGTGCCCACATTCTTCAAGACTGTTGAGTGGTTCCAACACTTCGTGGATGAGGTTTATCAGTCTCGATGTGTGGTGTGCCACATGAACCCACTTATCCAAAACAATGTGGACGGGGTCGGCCTTCGATTCAATCACTGGGAGAATCTTGTCAAGGAGAAGATTGATGAAGTACGGAAACTTGAAAGGGAGGGCTCGGCAGCGAATGTTCAGGCCTCGCCCGTTCAGCCAACTCTAGCGGTTGCAATTCCCGCCTCTGCTGGGGCCGACGCCTCAGGAAGCGGGGGTGAGGATTCGACGAAAAGTCCCGTTATTTCATCTCAGTCTTCTTAACAGACAACAAAATCTCGTCCCTGTCCCCTATGACAATTGCACTCGGAATGAGAATTGGCGACGGCCTGATATTCGCAGCGGATCGGTTGCTTTCCACTGACAGACATCAATTCATAGATCGCAATCGAAAGGTAACCGTCTATCCTTTGAATCACGGCGCAATTTTCTTTGCGTTTGCCGATTCTCCCGTGGCCGCAAAAGAAGTACGACAGAAGATTGAAACGCGTCTCGTTGCTTTAGACACTCCTGACTATTCGCTTAGCATTGCTGACATCGGTCGAATGACCGAGACGGTGATTAACGAAGTGTACGCTAATCGACTTGGCTCGATGCCCTTGCAACTATTAATCGGTGGTACAGTTCCTGGCGAGGGGACGCAGATGTGGGTCTATGACGGAGAAGGAGGATTCAACATCGGCGGTGAATTCATAATCCTAGGAGCGGGAGAATCCTCATTGATTCGATATCTGGAAGCCGCCTACTCGCGCCGGGACTCTCTCGAAATAGGCAAAGACGTGGCAATATACCTCATACACCAGGCCGAGCAATTCATTCCCGGTTGCAAGGGTATAGATGTAATTGCAATTCCGAACGCCGAGAAGTCAGAGACCGAAGATTGGGATTGGCTAGGCGAGGATGAAATCGCCGCACGACTTGAAAGGATAATTAGCCGGGAAAAAGATCTCCTTCGTAAAATCGTAACGGGCTAGGTCAAGATTTTACTTTTTTCTCGTTTCCTTCGGCTCCAGCGTCGGCAATGCGGATTGAACGGATCAAAAATGGTCTGGATTTATAGCAACGATGAAGGTACGCCGCCCCGCGACTAAATCTGTCGAGAAGGAGGTCTTAACGGCGTCTCGAAGACGTTGCTGCCTCTGTGTCTTCCTGACGGGTCGGGATGATGTCAAAAAAGGTCAAATCGCACATCTGAACCGCGACCCAAGCGATTCACGGTTTCAAAATCTCGTCTTTCTGTGTCTTGAACATCATGACGAATATGACGGTCGAACCGGTCAGTCCAAGGGATTAACGCTAGAGGAAGTAAAAGAATATCGTGATCGACTCTACTCTCGGAACGGTGCGTTACCAACGCCAGTTGAACTCGCAACGCTGGCACACTCTACCGAACTGAGCCCACTACCCGACACATCAGAGTACGACGAGGTGCGCACTCGGTTTTCGAAGGATCTGGAGTTCACGAGGAAGCCATGGCGGTATCCGCTCTGGCAGGTCGCAAATGAGCCAGAGTTGTTTGCTTACAAGGCAGGAAACAGAGCAGACGGCGTGTGCTTGGTTGAACGGATTGACTTACCAGACGGGAGGATCGTCATTTCGTGCATCGCGGTCACCGGTAATCCGGGGAACAGCATAACTAATTGCGTTGAAGAACTGTGTTTCCAAGTATGCGAGCGCTTTGAAATTCCTGCCGAGAAGTTAGTATGGCTCGAACATTACGACTACGACGACGATGCCGAATGGAATATGGTCGAATTCAAACGCATGCCACCCGATCGCCCATTCGAAGATCCGACATGGATACGAATGACTCCCGAGATGTGGCGCGATTTGCGCCTTAAGCCAAAAAAACGACTTCAGCGCCGCCACAATAGCTACCGGTCAAAGATTGCGAAGCTGTTCCATTGGCCCGACGAGGCACTGTTATAACCTCTATCGTTATCGGGCCAGCGAAGGACGCCCTTTCTAAACGGCCGGTGAGGACCCGGTTGAGCGGCAGCCAGTCCATTCCATCCTTGGCGCGATCCCCAAAACGTCTACCGCATAGTGCACATTAAGATCTTCTTCGATGAAAACCGGCCGCTAGGTGGCATAATGTTCCATGATGGTGTTGCAATATGTCATTAGTTATGATTAAGTAATGACATATTGGAAAAATCTCCAGCAGCGCCACTTCAGAAGATTATGCAGTACATCCGCGAACACGGGATTGTTGGGCCCCGCGATATCGAGGCCATCGGCCTTCCGCGGCAGTATCTCGTTCGTCTCCACCATCAAGGCAAACTCAAACGGCCTGGACGTGGAATCTACACACTCGCGGACGCCAAGGTCACGGAACGCCACTCTTACGCTGAGGTTGCGAAGCGTGTACCCAAGGCAGCTATTTGCCTGCTTTCGGCCCTTGCATTTCACGAGATCACAACTCAGAATCCTGCTTCGGTTTGGATAGCTCTCCCCAAAGGGGCAAGAAAGCCAGCCCTCGATTCGCCTTCACTGAAGATCGTACGACTCTCCGGACTATCGCTGACTAAGGAATTGAAAACCATCAGGTCGACGGAGTCCCCGTCCGCGTCTATTCGGCCGCGAAGACTGTCGCCGACTGTTTTAAGTTCAGGAACAAAATCGGACTCGATATCGCAATCGAATCCCTAAAGGATTGTCTTCGCCAGAAAAGGGCCACCATCAGCGAAATCTACCGCTACGCCAAAGTGTGCCGGGTTAGTCATGTCATTCGCCCCTATATGGAGGCGCTGTGATAGAGCTCTGAAATACCAATTGAAATTGAAAAGATCGTGATGGGCAGAAAGCATCCTCCCGCACTTCGCGGGAGGCAAGAATTCTACAGACACTGTCTGAAGAATCCATAAGCCTTCTTGATTCAACAAAAAGCTCGCGTGCTCAATAATTTATGCACTGAAGTCGGCTTGGCCGGTATGAGTTCGGTGTGTTAATGGTATTACCTTCAACCAGCAGAAACATAAGTAGTTATGCTTATTAATGCATGAAATATTAATAAAACAGTTGACACATCGAGGTCTTGAAGAGTAGCCTAACCGTGGAGGATCAGGGAAATGCGGAGGAGCACGCTTGACCTGCTGAAGCGACATCTTCGGCCCGGACGTGTCTACCGCAGAGAAGACCTTCTGCCCTGGTCCCATAGTGTTGATCGACACCTCAAAGAACTTACTGCCGACGGGACCCTCCAGAAGCTCCGCACCGGCTTGTACTACAGTCCTCGTAAATTTGAATTTGGAGAGGCTCCGGCAGATGAGCACGAGCTGGTGAAAGCGTTCTTGAAGACGGACCGTTTTGTCCTGACCTCCCCGAATGCCTACAACCAGTTGGGACTTGGGACAACGCAGCTCTACAACAAACGGGTTGTCTACAATCAGAAACGGCATGGGACATTTCCGCTCGGCAATCGAATGGTCACTTTCGAGCGCCGCATGAATGTTCCAAGGCAACTCTCTCCCGAGTTTCTGCTGGTCGATCTTGTTAATGAACTAGGCGACCTTGCCGAGGATCGGGACGCCGTTCTTTCTCGCGTTCGCGAAAAAGCGAAAGAGATGGACCCGAAAAAGCTTTCACGCGCGGTTTCTCTCTACGGCAAATACTCCACACAGAAAAAGTTTCAGGAGATGTTGCAACATGCCTGACTCTTTTCTGCATGAGCGAAGCGATTTCAAGGCACTTGTCGCGTCCGTTGCCGACACCGAGAAGATCAATGATCCAGCTCTCGTGGAAAAAGACTACTGGATCATGCACGCCGTCTTTGGGCTCAAGCAGCTTGGCTTAACGTTTGAGCTCAAGGGCGGGACTTCGCTTTCCAAGGGCTTTGGAATCATTCAGCGATTCTCTGAAGACATCGACATTCGCATCGACCCCTTCGATGGACTTAAGGTCGATACCAATCCAAATCACGAGAGGCCCACGCAGATTGAGTCCAGACGAGTCTTTTATGAAAAGCTGCGGGACAAGATCAAGATCCCAGGGATTACGACCGTCGAGAGGGATACATCCTACGATGACGAAACGCTGAGGAACGCCGGCCTTAGGCTAACCTACGAAACCCTCTTTGGTTCAATCGCTGGTCTCAAGGATGGAATTCTTCTGGAGGTCGGATTCGATCAGACCGCCCCGAACCGCGATGTCACAATCTCCTCTTGGGTCGTCCAGTTCGCCGATGCTCGGAAACTTCAATACACGGACAACCGCGCCCTCGACATCCCCTGCTATAACCCCGAATACACTTTCGTGGAAAAGGTACAGGCTGTGGTCCGAAAATACGGCCAATTCAAAGTGGCGGGGAAAATCCCAACGAATTTCTTGAGGCACTACTACGACATTCATCAGCTACTCGACGTGGAAGCAGTGCAGAAATTCATCGGGACTCCGGAATACTTGGCGCACAAGAACAAGCGTTTCAAGTCTTTGGACCTAAACGTCGCAAAAAGCGGAGCCTTCACCGTTGAAGACGAGAACATCCGCAAGCAATTCGAAGCGGAATATTCAAAGACAGCCCCACTTTACTATCGCGGACAGATCGCTTTTGACGTGATTCTTACCCGCATTCAGCAAGACCTTGCGCGTTTGTAGCGGCCCGGCAAGGGTGACCTGACACTCAGTCGTTCGTGTTCAGCCATCAGGAACGGCATGTCTAGCCAAACGCAAATGCTACTCGGCGCAGCACATTTCCCGAAAGACCCTCGATACCTTACTCCCAGGTCGAGGTCTTGAATCCTAGGCTCTTTGCATTCTCTGATACCGCGCGCCTGATCTGGTCAGAGGCTCCATTTGGAAAATTGGCGTTGATCTCGACCGTTATCTTGAGCTCTGCTAGAGGATCAGCCACGAGATTGCTGATAATTTCTTCTGCCAGTTGGACGAGACGCATCTTCGCTGTCGCCGGGTTCACGTCGGCAGAGCCATAGAAAGACTTTGGTTTTCCTGAGCCAGTTTTTGCAACGGCGTCCAGCCCGCCAACCGGAGGCTGGAACAAAGTAGATTGACCGAGTACCGCGGTCTGTTGCGGCGTGCCACCTTCGACGATAACGGAACCTGGCTTCGGACTCACAGATAGGTTCGCTTCATATCGCCGGGCAGCCTCGGGTTCGATCAACAGAAGGGTATCGTCGAACTGCACATTGGCATCGCCAAACTTGAACCCCTCAAAAACTGCCCCTGTTTCTCCATAAGCGGTCCCGAAAAAGTCTTTACTGCCGGCGCCCTTCGTGATCGCCTGCTCCAACACATGCCTGTCGTCGAGACGTGGCAAGTAGAGGTACCGCTGCATGTCCTCCCAGAAGGCCATAGCGCCCACGGCATCTTTGCCGTCCCTCCAGTAGAGCTTCTTCAGTGTGTCACGCAAATGTATTGGAGACCACGCGCTTATAACTAGCTCATTGTCGTGACACACCTGCTGTATTTCAGCGCCTAACGCTGAGCCACTTGTATTCAGCGAAAATGCTTCGATGCTGGCTTGGCGATCCTCCGGCGTCGTCTGGACCGGGCACAGGAGCCACTTGTAGCACTCACGGGCAACCCTGGGCAGTACGTCTTCAGCGGACTGGAGTTCCTTCTTCGCTTGTTCCTCTTGGAGGCCGTCGATGTTCAGCCGTTTTTCTTTAACATCCAAGACGATAGAGTTCCAAGCAAGCGCTGTGCGGACACAGTCGCGCACACGAGGCAAGGAGGCATGTTCGGGAGCTATGAAGATAAGCCTATTCCCACGGTAACGAGGTTTTGGGCCGTGGTTACGCAAGAACTCCATGACCTCATCGGAGGCCACGCGCATCTCTTGCTTCGTGTAAAACTTGTCTGGCGGAAATATCACAAGGCGCAACGCGCCGTCATCTGGAACGTCCGCGTGGGGTGTGAAGATGTGACTGCCCTCGAAGAACGACACTCCGGGCATCAGTTTGCGCAGTACCTCGGCCAGCTTGTCACGCACATCAATATGGTCGTTAAACCGTCCTTTCCGGTCTTCCATTTCCCGACGCAAGTTGGCACGGGTATCAAACCAGAATCGAGTCGCGTCTTTTGTCTTATCACCAGAGGAGTTGAGGTAATGTAAGCGGTCAGCCAATCGATTGAGTGCGTCGGAGAAGGTCGAAGACGCCTGTCCTGGCTGCAAGCAACCTAGTAGCACACGGGCGCGATCCAAGCCGCGAACAACGCCTTTCTGCATTCCAGCAGCGGATGGTGCGCTACCCAGGAAAATCGTTCGAGCCACGCGGCATGCAGCATTGATGGCACCAAATCGTGGTTCCTTAGTTTCGAGTTCTGTAGTCTCCGCGCGCTCACCGTCGATATCTTTTTCCAAAACAGCGTCCCAGCCAGGAGCTAGATAGTACGTCAGCTCATTGCGCGTGTTACCGTCATAAAGCGGCAGACTGCCAGGCAGAATCATCAGATCCTGATTTTGATCCTTCCATAGCCGGTAAATCACCTTGGCCATCAGTTTCAGGACCCCGCGCGTTCGTTGGAAACTCTGAAGTGTCGTCCAGTCTTCGTAAAGGCGATCAAAAACTTCAGGATGAATTGGGTAAGCCTGCACCAGACGATTGAAGTATCGTGCTTCTTGCGTCTCTGACGGCATCTTAACGCCTTCAGTCACGTAGGCGTCAGCAAAGGCTCGGCATACAGCGTCGCGGGCCGAGGCATCTCGAACTGGTTCGAAGAGTCGTCGTCGGACGATCTCGAAAGCCTCTTCAGTCGCGACTGGCTTCCAGAGCGCCTGCAACCTGCCGAAGGTCTTTTCCAGCGCTTGCAACGCCGTCATCCCGCGATTACTTCCAGCCTCGATGTCCGATTCCGGTAAGGATGCGAGCAGGATGGCGTTCGGCACAAGCTTGATCGCTTCGGTCAAGGCCTGCACAAAAGAGAGATTGCTGTCGTAGCTCCCGCCGCTCAAAGTCTGGCCGTTTGGAAACTGGCGAATATAAGCTACGAGCTCGTCCACAAGCACCACACATGGGGCGTACGTTTCGAGCAACGTTTTCAAAACGTTCTTGCCCGGTGATGTGCCTGTCGTATCGGCGTCTTTAACAAGCGCATAGCCTTCGTTGCCACCTAGTTGCCAGGCCAGATCGCCCCACAGAGTATTAATGGCTTGATTGCCATACTTCCATGCTTGCCCAGGAGCACGGGCAGTGCCGTCGAGCACCACAACTCTCGCTTTAGGCACGTCCATCATGCCAGCATGATCGAGCAGGTCCGGAATGCCTGGGAGATCCTTAAGCGGGCACTGGCGAGTAGCCAAGTGATAGACCGCAAGCATGGTGTGGGTCTTGCCGCCGCCGAAGGCCGTTTGCAATTGGATCACGGGGTCGCCGCCCTTGCCGTTCAAACGCTGGGCCACCGAGATGAGCAACAACCTCATGCCTTCCGTGATGAACGTGCGTTGAAAAAATGCTGAGGCGTCCTGATATTCGGGCGTTGCTTTGCCCGTGTGCACGGCGGTGATGTCCGCCGCGAACTCCGATTGAAGAAACGTACCTTCGAGCACGTCGGGATGAGGAACGGCAATTTCGCGCCACGGTTTCATCGATCTATGCTCCAGTCCAAGGACAAATCACTCAAAAAGGCTGCCTTGCGTCTTTTCTGTTGGCACCATACTCGCGGCTACTTCAATGCCGCTCCAGGAAGTGATCAGCTCGTTGTAGGCACGCGCATCCTCGGCCCAGCCCTGGCGTTCACACAGGGTATGAAGGCGATACGCCAGTTGTCGAGTTGCTTCTGACTTCCCCTTCGTTGCAGCGAGCAGAGTGCCCGCGCTGGCTTCGCCCTCATTCTTCAGGGTACGAATGAACTGATGAAGCACTTCCCAAATCGGCAGGCGTGTGTCCTCCAGCGGATTCCAGTCGGCAGGATATTCTGACCATTTTCGCAGGCGAACCACTCCACCACCCGATTCAATTACGCCCGCATCTCGCACGCCATCAACACTGGTGCCCTTGGCGCGAGAGAGTGTGTCCGCATCGCCGAATTTACCCTGGCCCCAACCGTACTGCTCAAACCAGTGCAAACAAAACTGAGTGTCGGGGTCGAAGTCATCTTCAGCGAGAAAGCGATTGATGAGTAAAAGAGCGCTATGCACGCTCATAGGCGACCCGTCAGCCTCCAGCACCGCGGCGTACTTGGAAAACACCGCCATACCCGGTCCGATGATGGCCTGGGAAAGATCGACAGGAGCGACGGGTGAGCGATCATCGCCAGAGCCTTTGGTCATCTCGTCGAGTGCTTCGGGGAGCACAACGTTCAATTCCCGAAGAAACTCTCTTCGTGAAATGGTGGCGGCAGTTGAAGAACGCTTGCGACAGACAAGGATGATGCTAGATGCCAGGGAATTTGTGCCGATACCAATTGCACGCGACTCACGCTCAGTTCGCATCGGCCATGTGCCGGTCAGTTGAAGTCCGGAACGCAGAACAGCTTCAAGAAATGTCACCCAGCCTTTCGAGGAAGTGCCACCCTGCTCCTTCGTCTCTGACTGCTTGAACGCGTAATAAATTGTGATGGGGCCCTCGGGATGAGCCTGCACCGCCAGATTGCTCATCGCCTTAGTCATACCAGCGAGAAAAAATTTCTCCGCCTCGTCTTTGCCGCCGTGACGGTAGGGGTTCGCTACAAGTTCTTCGGCTTTCGGAACTGAAATTGTTGAGAACAAACTCGGCAGGAATGATCGAAGAGCTCGTCTCAACCATATATAAAAAAAATCAGAGAGATCAGCGTAGCCAATATTGTCATAGTAAGGCGGGTCCGTGGAAATCCACTTGCCACGGCTGATCGTTTGGTGTTGTGCGTCGGCCTGCACTGCACAACCTGGAATGCGGTTAGTGTCGACTTTTATTGAACGACAGATCCCCTCTAGCGAGACACCAAAATCGCCTGCAGCTTCAGCGAATGGATTTACCTCTGCGAAATCCCACACCATTGGCAGCCCTTGCCGCGCGAAAGTCGTTTTAGCCTGATCTCTAGATGGACTCCACGCAACAAGAGCGCTGTTATAGTCTGAAGACTTATCCACTGCCAATGCCAGGTAGATGCTCACAGCCTCAGCATATGCAGTGGCCGACGAACCGCCGTCTTCAATACCCCGAGTATCGTCGTCCCTCCCTTTATCCCGAGCATCATTGCAGATCTTCTCTCGCGCTTCAGTAACCAAATCGCTGAGTGCTGTAAGCGCTACTAGCTGTCGTGGCGTGAATATATCTCGGTAGTGTGTTATCCCGTAAAGAGGAGTCCAAAATGCCCTTATATCATCCGGCAACGGAAGGTCAGGCTCCCAGGTCGGTTTTGCACTGTGAGCGACAGCCTCCATCTCTGGAGTGGGCGGAAGGTATATACGGCCTTGCGGGGTTTCGGCCACGATGGCCAAGAGGCGCGTGCCATTCCTCTTGGCCATTCCCTCAGCCTTGATATAGCTAGGCTCAATTGGCACTCCAGACATAAGACACGAGAAGTTAGCACCACGGGCCAGCTTGGTTCCGTTTCTTGCTGTTGGTGGCGGCAAGCCTTTCTTGATCCGGAAATAGTAACGATCATTCTCGACGACAGGCTCGACGAAAACTTCATTGCCTTCCTTGCTGGAGAGAATAAAGGTAGAAACCAAGGGAACTTCGATGTTCGCAAACGCTGGGTTTGGACTCTTAACCGTACGTGCCCACAGGCATGCTATGACAGTGAGCTTCTGCCCAACAAGATGCTTGATGTCCGCTCTTTCGCTCGCCATCTCCCTCGTTATTTCGACTGGGGGGTAAAGATGACCGATGCGTTTGTGTGCTTCGGCCCGCATCCATGCCCCGTAGCGGCGCACATCTTCCGCGAGGCCAGATGCGCCCGGCCACTCTTTCGAAAGCTCAAGTCTTTGGCCTTGTTCATCCGCCGGAATCGGTCCCACAGGTGCGTATCCGGCGAACTTGGGTGGAATTTCAATCATCGCCTTGTTGATGAGTACCGCCACCGGATTTAGATCGGAAGCGTATGCCTCTAGCCCCAAACGTTGCGCTTCCAATGGAATGGCACCACCACCTGCGAACGGGTCGTGCAATGGCGGCAGTCTTTCCGGGTTGAACAGTTCGGCTGCTTCGGGATGATCTTTGTTTAAGTCGCACACTTCTCGCCATGAGCGGCGGATCTCAGCGCGAGCGGCAGTCAAGACAGCACCATTATTGGTGTTCTCCCATAGCACGAGATCCTCGATGATTTCGAACAGCCGCTTTCGCTCAATGGAGGCTTCCTTCTTGTTCTTTCCGTATTTGAATCCCCCGCCTTGCTGGTAGCCTGGGTCGTTGACCAGTTGTGCAAAGATTACCGCCCCAGCCGCTGCAAGTGGGCGTCGCGCCCACCACAGGTGCAGAGTAGACGGATGTCCATACCTAATGGACTTCTCCTTCGCCGCCGCGATGTTAATCGCATCGAGTGGCAGAGCGACCTCGATAAGTTTGCGAGGAGATCTTACGGGGTACGCCATCAATATGGCTCCGTGAGTACGTGCCGGATCGCAGTAGAAAACGGCTCTGTCCCGGCCTGGGCCAATTCCGCTGCAAGCAATTCCTGCAGTTCACTTGCTGAAAAGCCTTCACAATCATCAATCATTCCGACGTACCCTGACAGCACCGCCTTGCGCATGTGCCTCAAACGGCCCCGTTGCGGGTTAAGGTTGAAGACACGTAGAGTTTCTTCTGCCCTGTGCACATCTGTCTTCTGAAGGCCATAGCGAACGCTAATCGTTCCATCCGCACGGAATCGAAAAAATGTATCCGGATCGTCAATACTCGGTTCGACAAGGTCCCCAATGTCATACGGCCCCGCTCCGTGGTCCTTGTAGTGGCCACAAGAATCTTTCTGGTCGCATGACCAGTAAAGGTTGCTCCATTCAAACGTAAGAGCTTGAAAATGATGTTTGCGACGAAAGTGCTCTATATGTTGCCCTAGCGCGTCTAATGCACCCTCGCAATATGCGCAACGCCGACCCTGCATCTGCTCCAACCGAACCCGAATCTGAATTCTATCTTCGTTGTTCACGTCGTCCCATTTGTCCCGACCAGGCAGATAGTTCGCGAGGCAAGGCGGCGACGGGACAGCCGCTCGATCGAGTCTTCGCATCCTACCGCTCCTCCGGACGATTCCGCTTGAGTTTGAAGGCCTGAAAGCGAATGAGGCGGTTACATTCGACAATTACGGGATGAGTCTCCCCAAAATGAGAGATCAGTTTGTCCTTTAGTGAAAGGGCGTCTGACGATTCGGCTTTGCCATCCTCTATTAGCGCCCGGTATTCGCGCAGCCACCGCGCCTCTTCTATTGGGGGTTCCGCATCCACCGCCATAATCGCAGCCAAAGCATCCGCGCTTTCCACGCCCCTAGTCTGCATAGTGGGAGTGCCGATCAATCCTTGACCGCCATCACCAAGACTAACGATCCGGATCGATCCTTTGTCGACAGTTGAAAGCACTTGTGGACTGTGAGTGCTCAATACCATTTGAAGAAGAGGAAAAGCTTTCCGAAGCAGCTCCACAACTAATTGCTGCCAACTGGGATGAAGGTGCATGTCCACCTCGTCAACCATCAGCATGCCAGGCGTTTGTCGGGCGGCTTCACTGCCAAGGTGCGGGTTAAGCATGGCGCAGCGAGAAGCAACGTCGGCGACGAGAGCTATTGTGTTGCGAATGCCGTCACTGAGAGCTGCAATCGGCAGACGACCGACTTCGGTATTCTGGACCGCTAACGCTTTTCGGTCGAAATCCCAGTCCAAGTCCTCCCATTTGGTTGGCCCAAGCACCACGCGCGTGGCATCTTTGACCGCGGCCACAAGTCTCAGATTGTCGGCGAGTGCTCTGGAAAAGCGTGGATCACCGATCTCGGTCGCTTTCTGCTCAAACCAGCTAACTAAGCCACTGAATGACGAGCCCTGAGATAGACAGTCTGTGTAGGCATTTAGTCGCCCTCTGGGAATATTGGCACCTCTCGCTCTTGATTTCATTGGCCAGTGCTGCTCCCAAAGCCGGGCCGTTCCATAAAAAACTACGAGAGGTAGAGTGTTGCCTCCCTCTTCGGTCGAAGCCCGATTTTCAACGCGCTCGCGAAGGTCCACCGCTGCGTGGAGAAGATCTTGAGCAGTCTTGTTGGTTGTACGAGGTCTAGGGCCGTAACTCTTGAGCGCGCGGCTCCAATGAATCGGTTGCCCTGTGACATATCCGTCCGCAGCGAACCCAGTCGGTAACGTTGGGACCATTTCAGCATTCTCCCCGCGCATAAGCCGTACGTCCGAGAGCGCGAAGCCGATCGACTTCTTGGGCTTGGCGACGCCGTTCACGAACAGTCCGAGTGCAATTCGTATGGCATCGAGAATTGCGGTTTTACCACGACCATTTTCTGCCACTAAGACGGTGAGTTCCGGATGCAGGTCAATCTCGCACTCGGCGAAGCACCGGAAATTGCTCAGGGACAAACGGTCTAACCGCAGTTGAGTTTGCGGGCTCATCGTCGCTCCGCGCGCTCAAGGAGCGCCTTAATCTCAAAATTGATAGAAGCTACTCCCCAGCCCGGTTCCGACTCAAAGAAATTGCGCAGGTAGTGCGGACCGTCTACCGCTTCATTCTCACCTACAAAAACTATCGCGAGAAGGAACTTATCAGCCTGATTGAGGCCGTAAAGCATTTCATTGCGGGTGATAGTGACCGTGTCTGCACCCTGAATACGACCCTTGACTTCGATATGCCGAACTTCTGGCGACTTACCGCCCACGGCAGCGGGATACGAAGAAAGATCCCAACCGCATTTCTGAGCCGAGACATCGACCACGCGGCATCCGCGCGCTTCCTCAGCTTGACGGACAGCGTCCATGGCAAGTTTTTCGACGCGAGCACGTGCTACGGGGTCAGTTGAAAAAGCGGAACCGTACTCTGTAGGAGATTCGCCTCGCAGGCGACGGAGCAAGCCTACGGGGACAACAAGCGCCCCCCCGAGGGCCACGGGTGTGGCAGAGGTGACGTGACGCATGGAAAGCAGTTCTTTCTTTCGATTTTCAAGACGACCTTCGAGGTCGGTGACTGTGCGGCGGGCGTTTTCAAGATTCAGTCGCACGTCCTTGCCCGCTTCTTGATCCTCTTTGAGCTTGATCCAACGATCGGACCAGAAGGCGATTTCTTTAGTGAGGCGTTCGTGGACGGCCGCAAGAGTCTTATCGACGTGAGCTATGCGTCGTTCCGCGACTTCCTGAAAATGTTCCGGCACAAGAGTGACAGCTGCGAGGCCGAGAGCTCGTTGCTCTTGGTCCGCACGAATCCAGGGCGCGGAAATCACATCATTCAGCAGTGCACGGTCGGCCGGTACGAGAACCTCCAAATCAAGGTGCGGCGCCCAACCAGCAAAGGTGGCGGATCCATCGGTTGCGACGCGGACAAACTGTAGGCGCTTGGAGAGAACCTGGCCGTCGCCGGATTTGATTTCGTGCGTGAGCAAGAACAGTAGGTGAGGCTCTTCGCCATCATCGGCAGGGTCGACAAGAATTGTGCCCTGACGGAGGAGGTTGCCATGCTGCTCCAACAACATGTCACTGATGGCCAGCATCAGCGGGTGTCCTGGATGGAGCATTACGGCAAAGGCTGCACCCGGCTTGTCGAGCGGCCGAACAGCTTCCCGCGTAAAGCAGACGCGCTCGTAACGCTTAAGCACGGGAGCAAGTTCGCGGCGATTGCGTCCCGTAATCACGCGGTCGCGCTCCCGAATGGAGGCCGGAACATGCGTGATCTCGAAACGAGCAGCTTCCCGCGGATGAATGGAACCTCCCAATGCGTCGAAGGCTTTCATGAAGAACGAACGCACGAAAAATGGCTGCAGCCTGCGGGCCTCCGCTTTTTCCATCTCCTCTTTCACGGCGAACAGGCGCTCGGCGTTCATCGTCTCCTGGGCTAGAGCATTACGCTCTAGGATTCCTCGAAGGATGTCATGGTCAAAAGCGTTTTCAACGCGCTGGCCAAGCCGAGCGCGGATTTCGGGTTGGTCGCCGTAGCGGATAGCTTCGAGGAGTAGGTCCTTGAGCCTGATCCCCTCAAAAACCTCGCCAAGGATGTCGAAGACACGCCCGTTAAGGGCGTCGCTCTCGACCCGAAGTTTTTCAAGAAGTCGAAAATAGACATCACCTTCGCGAGTCTCGTTAGCGACAAGGTTCCAGAGGTGACAAACTTCCTGTTGCCCAATGCGGTGAATGCGCCCGAAGCGCTGTTCGAGCCGATTCGGATTCCACGGCAGGTCATAGTTGACCATCAGGTTCGCGTTCTGGAGGTTAACCCCTTCGCCGGCTGCGTCTGTGGCAACTAGTACGCGTACCTCCGGGTCCGAACGAAAGATTGCCTGAATCCGCCGGCGTTCGTCCCGGTGAGTACCGCCGTGGATTGTGACGATAGCATCAGTGTCGCCAGTATTGCCGAGCACCCCCCCGATTTTCTGGTGAAGGTAATTTAGTGTGTCGCGGTGTTCGGAAAAGATAATGAGCTTTCGCAGGCGACCATCAGCGTCCCGCATATCAGGATTGTTTTGCAGGATGCGTGAAAGTTCGTCCCACTTGCGGTCCTGCCCAGAAGCGACGACGGCTTTGGCCTGATGTTCAAGAGTCTGGAGAATGACAATCTCCTGTTCCAATTCAGAGATCGTGCTCGCAGCCGTGGCTTGATCGACCAGAGTTTCTTCGAGACTCTCCTGTTCCTCAGCATTGAGGTCGTCGTCATCCTCAGGAACATCGGCGAGCGTCTCAGCCAGGATCTGCTGGCCTCGGATTCCTAGTCTTTCCTCTCGAAGGCGGCGTTCGAGACGTTCCTTGCGTCGCTTAAGGGATTGGAATATGGCTTCGGGGCTTGAGGCGAGTCGACGCTGAAGAGCGGTGAGGGCGAATCCGACGGACCCCTTACGTGACCCGTCGAGCTGGTCTGCCTTTCCCATTTCCGTCTGCACGTATTGGGTCACCGATTCGTAGAGGCCGGCCTCTATATCGGAGAGTTTGTAATTTACGGTGTAGGCTCTTCGTTCAGGGAAAAGGGGAGTACCGTCGAACTTTACCATCTCCTCTTTCACCATCCGGCGCATCAGATCCGAGCAATCTACTTTGTGGACTCCGTCTCGGAACTTACCGTAAAAGCGGTCGGAATCGAGCAACGAGAGGAACAGTTGAAAGTCTTCCTCTTTACCGTTGTGGGGCGTAGCTGTCATCAGCAGTAAGTGTCGCGTGTGCTGGCCGATCTTTTCCGCAAAGTTGAACCGCTTAGTACGTTTCATTTCCCGCCCAAAGAAATGCGCGGAGAGCTTGTGGGCTTCGTCAAACACGACCAGATCCCACGAAGCGAGGCACAGCTTCTCCTGGGACTCTTCATTACGCGACATTTGGTCAAGTCGGACGATTAGGTGATCGTGGTCTACGAACGGATTACCGCTCGGTGACGCGGCTTCGAGTTCCTTCGAAAAAATGCGGAACTCTAAGCCAAACTTTTCAAATAGTTCATCGCGCCACTGCTCCACTAGGCTGCCGGGAGCGACCACAAGGATGCGACGGGCGTCTGCCCTCATGATTAGCTCGCGCATGTAGAGACCAGCCATGATGGTCTTACCTGCACCAGGATCGTCCGCCAAAACAAAGCGCAGTGGCTGCCTTGGAAGCATGGACTCATAGACAGCCGTAATCTGGTGGGGAAGGGGGTCAACGTTTGACGTGTGGACAGCCATCATGGGGTCAAAGAGGAAAGCCAGATCAATACGCTTCGCTTCGACGGCCAGCTTGAAATCATCCCCATTTCCATCGAACGCCCATGGGCGTTCCAGTGTAGCCACACTAATGCTTGCCTCATCGGCATGGCCGAGCAACCTCTCTTTAATCGTTCCCTCAGGGGTTTTATAGAGGAGCTGGACGGCACCGTCGCCGATAGGCACGACGGCAACCACGGTGGCGATCAAGCTGGGTTCAATGCCAACCAGAGATATACCAGCTTTAAGAGCTTCCAATTTCAACATGGCAGCTGATCCTCCAGCTGGCGGAAAGCAACAGAAACCTCTGTCAGGATTGGGTGGAGGTCGTCGCGGCAGTTCATATTTTTCGCGCTGCTCCCTTCGCTTCACTGACAACATACTTTTCCGCCGCGTCCCGTACGACCCAAGCCATCGACACCTTCTTTTGCTTTGCGATAACTTCGAGAGTCTCGTAAAGAGCTGCCGGGAAACTGATCGATGCTCGAACTCCCAATGTCCTTTGCATCTTCATGCCCTTCCCACCACTCTTTGAGTTCTTCATGAACGAACCTCTGTTGATTCACCACCTTACACCATATCGGTGAAGCCGGGAAACGTACCGTTCAGAAGCCGAACAACACAATCTTCGCAGTATCTGACAACGGGGATCGGTATACGGACTGCCTTGACTCTCCAATCCTCTACGTGACACGAGCAAAACCTTCGGTGTTCTTGGCCGAAGTCTTTTTCCCCTCCATTTTTTCTCCACTCAACCCGCGCCTTCTCAAAGCCGGCGTTATTCCAGCGGTGCTCCCTGTCAAGGGTCTGCGATGAACGCGGACAAACCGCGCCCTTGACAGGTCCGCGCCGCTGAACGCCCTCAAACCGTCGCGGGTTTCGCGAAGAAAAAATTGTTTTAAAGGAGAAGACAATGCAAAACACCACCGAAAGAAAAGACGTATACAGTCGCATCACCGCACAGATCGTGGAGTATCTGGGAAAAGGCGTCCGCCCGTGGATTCGTCCGTGGAACGCTGAGCACGCCGCCGGCCGGATTACTCGCCCTCTGCGTTTCAACGGCCAGCCCTACTCCGGAATCAACGTCTTGTCCCTCTGGATGTCCGCTCTCGGTCAGAACTTCGCCGCGCCGATCTGGATGACCTACCGCCAGGCCAGCGAACTAAGCGCGCACGTCCGCAAGGGCGAGAAAGGGTCGCTTGTGGTGTACGCCAACGCCATCACCCGCACAGAGCGCGATGACAAGACCGGCGAGGATGTCGAGCATGAAATCCCTTACATGAAGGGCTACACGGTTTTTAATGTCGAGCAGATTGAAGGCTTGCCTGAAATCTACTACGCCAAGGCCGTTCCGACGCTCGATCCAGTAGCACGCATAGATCATGCAGAGAAGTTTTTCAGCAGCCTCGGAGCAACGATCAAACACGGTGGAAATCGTGCCTATTACGCGCAAGAGTTGGATTACGTACAGATTCCGCCCTTTGAAGCCTTCCGCGACGCCGAGAGCTACTACGCAACTCTCGCCCATGAATTGACCCACTGGACGAAGCACTCGCAGCGCCTTAACCGTGACTTTGGCCGTAAGATCTGGGGCGATGAAGGTTACAGCCACGAAGAGCTCGTTGCCGAGCTGGGATCTGCTTTCCTCTGCGCCGATCTCGAACTGCACCAGGAGCCGCGGGAGGACAACGCCGCATATATCGCGACTTGGCTGGAAGTTCTCAAGAATGACAACCGTGCCATCTTTGCGGCAGCCGCTCATGCTCAGCGTGCAGCCGATTACCTCAACCAGATCGCCAACGCGCAGGTCCGGAGGACCTGCGCGGCTTGAATCCAGACCGCCTAGACTCTCGCGTCCACCGCAGGCTGCCCGGAGCCGAGAGTATTACGGCTCCGGCAGGTCCGGTTCCGGCATATCCATTTCGAGTTCCTCTCGTCGATCACCCACACCAGAGCGGCTTTGCCTGTCAGTTTCTCATGCAGGCCAACAACGTAACCGAAGCCAGCTTCGTCCTCCAAATTCTTAGGTCTGATGATCCTCACATCATCCCCGTCGCGAAAGTCCGGGAAGCCGCGCTCGTATGAGCAGGAGTACCGCGATCCACTCACAGGCACCTTGATGGACCACACCAGATTGACCCGATTTTCATCGCGAAGAAAGATTTCATCCCACATGGAGTAGATGTACCCGAACTCGGCAACGTCATCATCATCCAGTCTGGGCCGGACAACTTCGGCTGCGCGCTTGGCGGAATCCTCCCTGATCTTCATGTACCGATACAACATGTGGCCGCCATAACCGGCGCCAACAATCAAACCGAGTATGATGATGCCCTTGTACTGCTTCCACATGCCCGGCAGTATAACGCCGCGCTAGGCAGGAAGCGCTGCTTGGGATAAACAGGTACGTTGAATACAGTTACAATTCGAGTCGTATAGGCTGGTTACGTGCGCACACTCATTGACGAATTTGCGACTTCCATAATCGCTCCAGCACTTAAGAAAAGGCTCTTCTCTGCTCCGTATATTCCCTTCCCTCGTTACTTGGGGTGTTACCAAGTGGCCTTCGAAACCGGTTCGGTGCTCGGTCACGTTTTCCGCGACAAGCTTGCCACGCTCGTGAAGCTCTTTTGCGAGCCCGGACGTGAAGAAACGTTGATTATCGCGATGCGGGAACTTGCCCAACAGAAGAGGGCGCGAGTTGAAGACTGCCAGAACTTCGCTGCGTTTGCCATGTTTGACGAAGAGAAGCGGATTATAGCGAACTGGAGTGAGTCGGGAATCACCGAAACACAAAGAGAGCATGAAACTAGACGATTGAAGATCACACTCGAACAAGGGTACAAGAATATTTGCGGAGCAGTGACCACGGGCATCGGATTTGGAAGCGCATTCCCTGAGTTGACTGAGCAACTGTGGAGGGCTGCGTATGAGCGCACATTTACACGAGAAGAGTGGCAGGAACATCGACGCAGCGGTGTGGTCAGCGGCGATGAGATACCAGAACCGTTTCCTCTAGCAAAGCGGCAGGAACAGATACTATCGCTCGTTGAGTTGTTCGTTTCGACGTCGCGGCCCGAACTGCTGTCTTACTTCAAATTCGCCGGCGCGGGACTTTAATCGAGGAACTTGACGATGATTTCGGAACAGCCACGCGAATCGACAGCTGAGTTAGCGCATCTTGCACCGAAGTCAATTCGCAGATACCGCTCCAAGGCCAACAAACCAAATCCTGTTAGAATCGCCAAACTCGATGGAATCATGTCGCTGGAGAGCACCATGAGCAACGGCTGGCGATGGTTGATAGCAGTCGTGATTGCAGTTGCACTGGCTTCGATTTGGGGTTGCGACAAGCAGAGGGCGAGGAGCCAAATGAAAGATGGGCTGCGAGCTTACCATAGCGGCGAATACCCTCAAGCGAAGCAACACTTCGAAACAGCGAGCGCCCTTGATCCCAACCTGGTGGACTCCCAAGTGGCATTGGCAGTGACCGCAGCTAAACAATATCTGGAATTTGTGCCGACACCTGAAACTACTCATTACGCCGACGAAGCGGTGAGTCAGTTCAAGCATGTATTTGACCTGCCCCCCGGAAATTAGTCCAGTCGAAATGTAACTTCTCCCATTTAGAATGGCCCGCCTAGGGCCAGGAGGAGGAGTCGTGCGCAAGAGTCGATTCAAGGAAGAGCAGATCATTGGCATCCTGAAGGAGTCCGAGGCTGGAGTAGCCACGCCGGAGCTGTGCCGTAAACACGGGATCGCGTCGCAGACGCTGTACCGGTGGAAGGGGAAGTACGGCGGGATGGAAGTGAGCGAGGCGAAGCGGTTGCGTGTGCTGGAAGAGGAGAATCGGCAGTTGAAGCACGCCGTAGCCGAGCTGCTGTTGGACAAACGAGCATTGCAGGCGGTGGTTGCAAAAAAATGGTGAGCCCGCAGTTGCGACGGGAGGCGGTGGTGGTGATGCGCTCGGAAGTAGCGGTCTCAGAGCGACGCGCCTGCGGGCTGATCGAGATCCATCGCCGGACGTATCGCTACGTGCCACGGCCCGAGGACCCGCGACTGCGCGTGCGGTTGCGCGAGCTGGCGGCAGAGCGGCGCAGGTTCGGATATCGCCGATTGACACGAATGCTGGTGCGGGAAGGATGGAAAGCGAATCACAAGCGCGTGTACCGGCTATACGTTGAAGAAAAGCTGAGCCTTCGTCGGAAGCGGGGCCGACGCCGACGTGCGGGATCGCGCCTGGTGCTACCGCCGCGCCCGACGCAGCCCGATCATCTGTGGACGATGGACTTCGCCAGCGATGCGTTCACCAGCGGGCGCAAGTTCCGGACGTTTAATCTCATGGACGGCTTCACCCGCGAGGCGCTGGAGATCGAGCCCGATACCTCGCTGCCGGGAGCGAGGGTGGTGCGTGTCCTAGAAGGACTGAAGCAGCAGGGACGCAAACCGGAGGTGATCGTGATCGACAACGGGCCGGAGTTCGTCAGCCAGGTGGTGGACCAGTGGGCCTATGAGAACGGAGTCCAGTTGCACTTCATCACGCCCGGGCGACCGATGGAGAACGGCTACATCGAGAGCTTCAACGGCAAGTTCCGCGATGAGTGCCTGAACGAAAACTGGTTCTTCGATCTGGCGGACGCCCGTCGTAAGATCGCCGAGTGGAAGGCGGACTACAACCATGTGCGACCGCACTCGGCGTTGGGATACAAAACACCGATGGAGTTTGCCGCTTCGTGGAAGGCAGGCTTCTACATTGCTGGACTGGGGCAAGGGGCCTCAAACGCCGGCCCCTTGCCCCAGACCCCCATCCCCGCTACGCTGCGGGGCGAACAAAAACCGGAGAAAGTCTCATTATCCCTGGATTAAAAATGGGGGGCAGGTCATATTAGACAACAATCCGAGCAAAGAACAACGAATTCTCTGCCTCAAAGGTCTTTCAACCGTGTACGTAAAGATGGAGAAGTTTGACGATGCCTACGAGTACAACCACACATTGATTGATTTGGCTCCTGACATTCCCGATTCGTATTATGCAATCGGGGTAATTGAGTGGACGAAGACCTACAAGTTGCGGATGGACCGGATTGGATTGGTGCATCAAAGCCAAGATGAATTTACGACAGACGCGACCGCGTGTGAACAACTCCGTAATACCAACGCCGCGCATATTCAAAGTGGCATTTCGGCGCTACAGAAAGCAGTTTCATTGCGCCCGCAAGATTACAGCGCTATGTCGTACTTAAACCTGATTTACCGCGAGAAGGCGCATATCGACTGCACGGATAAGGACGCACGGGGGAACGATGTCAAAACAGCGGACGAGTGGATCGACAGGGCAATGCTAGCCCGGTCGAAAGACACGAACGTGAAGGCGGGCGATCCGATCCATCTTCGAGATGCAGTATACGAGCTAAAGCTGCCGACTGAAACTCTTGATTGAGTATTGCGATTCCGATCGCAAATACCACGGCAATCAGCGAATGAGCCAAATGACAAGATTCTCCGCCTCTTGGCGCTCCGGTGCCAGAGAGAACAGTCCAACATCTGCGCTACGCTAGTGCCTCCCGGATGCGTACAATAATCCTGCGAATCAGTGGCGGTTCAAGAACGGAGACTTTATGGAAAGCCCCGCTCTCCCGGTGACTAAGTCTTATGCCGAAAAGAAAGGGCCGTTCATCGGAGTTGCAGTCAGGCTCGTCATCGCTGCGATTGTGATTCTGCTCGCCCTGGGAATCTTTTGGGCCGCAGTGTCCACTCATGAACCGGATTCGGCATCTGTTGCGGGATGGCTGATGGCTCCCATCGTGTGGCTACTCAGTTCCGCTTACCGGAAATGGAAAACAATCCCCACCGCTGACAAGGTGGCGACAGAACTAACAAATCCACGACTTGCTAGCCGCCTCAGTGATCACTTCAAAAGCGGCCAACGGTTATCACTTCAAAACCGGCCAACGGGATTGGCCGTCCGAGACTGAGAATGTTCTACCCTGCCGCCTCCTGTGGTGGCAAGTCGGTTTTG
>Ga0182013_10001974_pt1 | contig 27376 bp, 28 predicted proteins | sample 612S2MmetaG_FD_120487 | JGI IMG/M metagenome (GOLD analysis project Ga0182013, IMG submission 120487) | Permafrost microbial communities from Stordalen Mire, Sweden - 612S2M metaG | ecosystem: Environmental > Terrestrial > Soil > Wetlands > Permafrost | place: Sweden: Stordalen | collected...
ACACGCAACACGCAACACGCAACACGCAACACGCAACACGCAACACGCAACACGCAACACGCTTTATCCGTCCGCGTCCTACTTGGCGAGGGTAATTTTGGCCACAAGCACTGGGAAGATAGAGTTTAAGCAAGGGGCGCCTTTTACCGATGTTTGGGTACGTCTTGCCGGATCTCGATCCGGTTTGGTTCATGAACTGGCCTGAACATCTCCATGCTGATTCGGGGCGCCTGCCGCGTGAGTTTTCGTCCGCAAAGGATGGAATGATTCGGAGCGTCCGGTTGCGTTTTTTGGCGGCGCGAAATGCGGCGGCTTTTGCTACTGTTCTGCCGGCTCACGCCAGACACCGGATCGGGCTATGAAATTAACGCACCCTTATCGCATTCTGGTGGTGGACGATGACGAAGCGTTGCACGGGGTTTACTCGTGCATGCTCGATCCGGAAATCAACTCTCCGCCGCCCGGTCGGGCGGCCAAAACGGAACCCGCTGACACAAATCCGTCGGCAAGTTTTCCCCGGTTCGAAATTGATTTTGCCTTTCAAGGCCGCGAAGGCTTGGAACGTGTCCGCCAGGCGATGGCGGAGAAGCGTCCTTATACGATGGCGTTCGTGGACGTGCGGATGCCCCCGGGATGGGATGGGATTGAGACCATCGGCCATATCTGGAAGGAATGCTTCGATTTGCAGGTAGTGATCTGCACCGGGTTCCAGGATTTTTCCTGGCACGATCTGATTCGCAAGTTCGGCCACAGCGACCGGCTGCTGATCATGAAGAAACCGTTCGACATGACGGAGGTGCGGCAGGTGGCCTACTCCCTGGCGGAGAAATGGGACCTCGCCCGTCAGGCCCAAAGCCATCTGCAGCGGTTGCAAAAGCTGGTGAGCGAGCGAACGGCAAAACTGCAGGAGGCGAACCTCTCACTGCAACACAAGATCATCCAGAACACCCAGGCGGAACGGCGGCTGGTGACGCAGTACTCGGTCAATCAGGCCCTCGCGCAAGCCACGACGCTCGCCGGGGCAGTGGACATCATTTTCCAAATTGTCTGCCGCAGCCTGGATTGGGATTGGGCCGCGCTCTGGCAGGTGGACGCGCAGGCCAATGTGCTGAGGCTCGCCAACCACTGGCATGCTTCCGACGCGAGCTTCGACACGTTCAAGGCCCTGTGCCGCGAGACCGTGCTGGGACCCGGCGCGGGGTTGCCGGGCCGCGTCTGGAGCGGGGGGCAGCCGCTCTGGATGCAGGACATTTCCCTGGACACGGATTTCCGCCGGGGATCCGCCGCGTCGCAAAACGGATTGCACGGGGCCATCGGGGTTCCGATTTATGTGGGCACGAAAATCGCCGCCGTGATGGAATTTTTGAGCCGGCAGTTGCGGGAGCTGGACAAGGACATGCTGCAAACCCTGGCGGTGATCAGCGGCGCCATCGGGCAGTTTGTGGAGCGCAAACACGCCGAGGAGCAATTGAAGCGGGAACGGGATTACATCGAGCAGATCATCCGCGAAACACCCGCGCTGGTGGTCGGCATCGCGCCGGACGGCACGACGACGTTCGTGAACCCATCCGTGACGCGGCACACGGGCTATCCGGCCCCGGAGTTGATCGGCAGAAACTGGTGGCATCTCATGCATCCCGGCGAGGAACATCTGCAGGTGGAACAGCTCTTTCGCGACCTGGAAAAGGGTCCGGTGCGCGATTATGAAATGGAACTGACGACCAAGAGCGTCGAGAAGCGCACCGTAAGTTGGAATTCCCTGAGCAAATTCGACGACGCCGGCCGGTTGTCGGAAATCATCGGCTTTGGCAACGACATCACGGAACGGAAACGCGCGGAACGCGAGCGCGGACTCATGGAGATGCAACTGCGCCACGCGCAAAAGCTCGAATCCATCGGCCAGCTCGCCGCGGGCATCGCCCATGAAATCAACACCCCCACCCAGTACATCGGTGACAACATCCGGTTCCTGCAAACCTCCTTCGCCGATCTCCGCGAGTTGCAAACGAAGTACGCCCGCTTGTTGGAAGCGGCGAAGAACCATGCCGTCAGCCCGGAAATAGTGGCGGAGACGCAGGAGGTCGCCGAGCGCGTCAATGCGGATTTTCTGCTCAACGAAATTCCCGACGCCATCCGCCAATCCCTCGAGGGCGTGGACCGCGTGGCGCGAATTGTCGGCGCGATGAAGGATTTTTCCCATCCGGGAACCGGCGAGAAAACGCCGGTTGACTTGAACAAGGCGGTGGAAACCACTTTGACGGTCGCCGGCAACGAATGGAAATATTTCGCGACCATCGCCACTGATTTTGACCCGGACCTGCCGCCCATCCCGTGTTTGCCGGGCGAGCTGAACCAGGTGATCCTTAATCTCGTCGTCAACGCGGCCCATGCCATCGCCGATGTGGTCGGCAACGGCGGCAAGGGCAAAGGAGTCATCACGGCAAGCACGCGGCGTTGCGGGGATTGGGCGGAAATCAGCATTCGCGACACCGGCACGGGCATCCCGGAGAAAATTCGCGGCAAGATTTTTGATCCCTTTTTCACCACGAAACCGGTGGGCAAGGGGACCGGCCAGGGACTGGCCATCGCGCACGCGGTGGTGGTGGACCAGCACCAGGGACAATTGAGTTTTGAAACCGAAATGGGCGTCGGGACCGTGTTCACCATCCGGCTGCCGGTAAAACCGGCCGGGCGCGAAAAAAAGGAGGAGGGTCATGAAACAAATTTTATTCGTAGATGACGAGCCGTTCATTCTGGAGGCGTTGAAGCGCACGCTCAACACCATGCACCGCGAGTGGGATATGCGGTTCGCGAACAGCGGGGCGGAGGCGCTCAAGCTGATGGCCGACCGGCCGGCGGACGTGGTGATTTCGGACATGCGCATGCCGCAGATGAACGGCGCGCAATTGTTGAACGAGGTGATGCGCCTGCACCCGAAGACCGTCCGCTTGATCCTCTCGGGTTATTCCGACCAGGAAATGATCATGCAGTGCATCGGCGGGACGCACCAGTATTTGAGCAAGCCGTGCAGCCAGGAGACGCTCCGGAACGTGGTCGGACGCGCGCTGGGCATGGATGCGTGGTTGAACAACGACGACCTGAAAGCCGTCGTTTCGCGCCTGGGAAAACTTCCCAGCATGCCGATGCTTTATTTCAAAATACTCCGGCAATTGGATTCGCCCAAGGCCACGGTTGAAAATGTGGGCGGGATCATTGCGCAGGACCCGGGCATGACGGCCAAGATGCTGCAACTGGTGAACTCCGCGTTCTTCGGCCTGCGCCGCCGCCTCACCGAGCCCACGGAAGTCGTGGTGCAACTCGGCCTGGAGACCATCAAGGCGCTGGTGCTTGGCATTCATGTTTTCGGTGAACTTGAAATGCCGGAAGCCGGAGAAATCACCGCGCAGGGTCTCTGGCACCACAGTCTCGCCACGGCGACTCTGGCCCGGCGGATCGCCGGCATAGAATGGCTGGAGAACCAGGTCGCGGAAGACGCTTTCACCGCCGGGTTGCTGCATGACGTGGGCCGCCTGGTGTTGCTGGCGAATCTGCCCAAGGAATACGCGGAAGCTTTGCGCTGCAGCCGAGCCGAAAATATACCGCTCCTCGAGGCGGAACGCGCGGTCTTCGGCGCCACTCACGCCGAGGTGGGCGGATATTTGCTCGGCTTGTGGGGCTTGCCGATTTCCCTCGTGGAAACGGCGGTGTTTCATCATTGCCCCGGCAAATCCCCGAACCAGACTTTTGGTCCGCTGAGCATTGTCCATGTTGCCAACGTGCTGACCCAGGAAATCCAGGCCTGCGAGGGCGGCGTCAAACCACCGCCGTTGGATCAGGATTACCTGGCCGCAATCGGCATGTGGGAACGTGTTCCCATCTGGCGGTCCAGCCCCGGCGGGCAAAAAACAGAAAATCCCATTCATGAAAAAAATTCTCTTTGTTGACGACGAGCCGAATGTCCTGGCTGCGTTTCAACGGCAATTGCGCAAACAATTTTCCATCGAAACCGCGCTGGGACCCCTCGCGGGTCTGGCGGCGTTGAAAGACGCGCAGGACTTCGCCGTGGTGGTCGCGGACATGCGCATGCCGGAAATGACCGGCGTGGAATTCCTCACCCTGGTCAAGCGGTCCTCGCCCGATGTCGTGCGCATGATGCTCACCGGAAATGCCGATCAGGCCACCGCCATCGAGGCCATCAATCACGGCAACATTTTCCGGTTCCTCAACAAACCCTGCTCCGCGGAAAAACTCACCGAAGCCCTGGAAGACGGTTTGCGCCAGCATCAACTCATCACGGCGGAACGCGAGTTGTTGGAGAACACGCTCAGTGGCAGCGTCAAGGTCCTGGCGGAAATCCTTTCCCTCGCCGATCCCGCATCGTTCGGCAACACCGAGGCCTTGCGGGCCGACGTGCGCGCGCTCGCGGCGCACTTGCAAGTCAGCCGCGCGTGGGAACTGGAAGTGGCCGCGATGCTGTCGCGCATTGGCCAGGTGTCCATCCCGCCCGATGTCATGCTCAAGACCCGGATCGGCCATCCCTTGTCCGAAAAGGAGCAGGACATGTTCATGCGCATCCCGGGCATTGGCGGAAATCTGCTCTCGCAAATCCCGCGCCTGGAGGAAGTCTCCAAAATCATCCTTTACCAAAGCAAGCGTTTCGACGGCTCGGGCTTTCCAGATGATTCTGTGGCCGGTCAGAATATTCCCCTGGGCGCGCGCATATTGAAAGTGCTGTCCGACCTCGCCGAGATCGAAACGGCGGAGATCACCCGCGCCGCCGCGTTGGAACAACTGCGCGGCCGGCTGGGCTCGTACGACCCGCAAATCCTGGAGGCAGTCGGCGCATGTTTCAAACTCACCTCGGCTAACGGCGAAGCGCCCGCCAAACCGCCGCTGGCCCTGCCCTTTGCCGCACTGCGCGTGGGGCACATGCTGGTTTCGGGAATTGAAACCAAGGACGGCACGATGATTGTGGCGGCCGGCCACCGGATCACGCCCGCCCTGCTGCATCGCCTCAGAAACTTCTCCGCGCTCACGGGCATCAAAGAGCCGGTGTATGTCCACGCGGTGTAGGTTTTAAACTCCCAGCGCCAAGCTCCAACATCCAGCGCACAGCCAAGTCCCACGGCTAATCGTGATACGCTTTCCGCACCGAATCGCGGACGAGCACGATGATCGTAAAAATGCCGAGCACGGTGCCGAGCGGTAAGTGCACACAATTGAGTCCGGCCACGATCAGTGAAAAGGTCCGGTGCTTGTGCGTGCGCAAATAAAAGGCTGAGATCACATTCAAAATTCCCGAACAGATAAACCAAAGCGCGCCCAATAAATAAAACCATTTGAATATCTCGAACATCTGAGCAAACGCCGCCGGCGGTGGGGCTTGCTTTGAATTCTCCCACATTTTCGGATTGGTCAGGATGGTGTGAAAAATTGTATAATGAATGATCAGGAACAAAATTCCAAACAGCGACAGCGCGGCCGCGACAAAATGGAATATCGAAAGCAGTTGCAGATGATTGGCATCAACCCTGGCCTGGTCTCTGGGTATTTGATATGGTTCGTTCATAGGCTTGAGATTTGTGACACGGTTATTTTTCTTTGGTCCGCCATCGGTTCCCCGGTTTCATTTTCGTTCAGGCGTCTTCCTTTTTTTCCGGCTCGACGAATGGATTTGCCTTTGCTTTTTTTACCCCGGCGCTTCGCGGACAAAATAGCGGCCCAATCAACAGATAAATCCACCCGATGACGAAGTGCAATCCCCAGACCGCCGCGAATTGGATGAGGTCAATCCAACCCAAACGGTAACCCGCCAGGCCCGCCACCAGGAACAACGCCCCGGGCATCATCGTCGCTCCGGCCAGGCGCCAGCTTTGCGCCAGGTTCAAATCGCGATTCTCCAAGAAACTGATCACCCACACCGGCACAAAATAAATCGTTGCCAGCGCCGTCCAGGACACCATCAAACCCGCCACCGTGAACATCGCCGCGCCCACCGCGATGAACGGTTCCCAGGCTCCCCACCGCGGCTCGAGTTCCGTCCGGTTAAACGCCATTTTCCGCCCTGGCGGATAATCAATTATATCGTAACCGAGCAATGAATAGACCCGCAAATCTTCGCGACCAAATTCCACCTGCAAATGCGATTCGCGGCCCAGCCGGCCGCTGTGGTACAGATCCACCGCGAAACCGAGAAAACGGTTTCCAGCGAGTTGCACCGGCGTTTCGCCGTGCCAGTCCAATTGCCCGCCGCTGAGCTCTCCTTCCAGCGGCAACTCATGAATGGCGCTCCGCACCACGGGAAACCAGCCCCTTTCCAAAAACCAGACCACGGACGCCGCCACGAGCGACGCCACCAGAAGTTGGATGAGCAGCAAACGCCCCAACGACGCCCCGGCAAACGCGCCGACCCCGCGCGGGGTCAACGGCTCCCACGCCGGCCGCCACGATTGGACCGTTGTGCTCATGCAATTATGAGACGCGCCGCGATCGGCCGCGCTTCAAGCCGACAATTTCGACTCCGCCCTAATTTGCCAAATTCCATTTTCGTGAAAATGAGGCTTGCCCGCTGATCCCATCCTGCTCCCCCACCGGGGGAGAAGGTGCCCGGAGGGCGGATGAGGGGGCGCGTTGATCTGAAAATGAACTATGTCTGAAGTCCTATGCCGGCGGCGCGGGCGGCGGCGCTTGCGGATTCGGATTCTGCGGCGCCAGCACCACGGGCACCGGGTAGCGCAATTTCATGACGTCATCCACGAGCACTTCCATGAAATAAAGTCCGGTCACCTTGAATTCCACCTGGCCGAATATCGTGCCGTTCGTGGCGTACATGGCCGCTTCCTTCAGCTCGAACTTCCGTTCGCTTTTGCGAATCAGGGTCGTCTGGTCCGGCGCAATCAGCCGCACGCTTTCCGTGAACATGCCCACGCCCGCCGTCCAGCGATTGAACACGCACAGTTTGATCGCCGTCACCGGAATCTGCGGCACCACCAGGAAATTCAGCACGCCGATGATGAACGCATTCCCGTTCGCTTCCTGCCGCATTTCTTCGCACAACAGCGAACATTGAAGATCAGGTAAAATTCTGGAAACTTGCATATAATGTTTTGAGTTTGGTTTATCCGGGAAATTAATTGTTTGACGCGCCGCCCGCCGCCATTTCCGCCGCGCGCACGGTGTTGCGCATCAGCATGGCGATCGTCATCGGCCCCACGCCGCCGGGATTGGGCGTGATTTTTCCGGCCACCGGCTGCACCGCGTCAAAATCAACATCACCCACCAGCCGGGAACCGCTCTTGGCGCCCGGATCGCTCACGCGGTTGACGCCCACATCAATCACCGTCGCGCCGGGTTTCACCATTTCCGCCGTGACAAATTTCGCCACGCCCATGGCGGCGATCAAAATATCGGCCCGGCGGCAATGCGCGCCGATATCGCGGGTTTGCGAGTGGCAGATCGTGACCGTGGCATTCGCGTGCTTCGCCTTCTGGCACAGAATCGCCGCCATCGGTTTGCCCACGATATTTCCGCGCCCGAGCACGACCGCTTCCGCGCCCTCGGTTTTCACCTCCGAACGCGCGAGCAATTCCCAGATGGCCGCAGGCGTGCAGGGCAAAAATCCGGTGGCGTCGCCGAGCATTAATTTGCCCACGTTCACGGGATGAAATCCGTCCACATCCTTGTGCGGCGAAACCGTCGCGTAAACCACGGTCTCGCGAATCTGGCGCGGCAACGGCGCTTGCACCAGGATACCGTGAATCCGCGCGTCGGCGTTCAACCGGGCGATGAGCGCGAGCAGTTCAGCCTCCGTGGCAGCTTGCGCGAGCACATGCGTCTCGGAAAAAATTCCCAGTTGCGCGCAGGCCTTTTCCTTCATGCCCACATAGACGCGCGAAGCCGGATCTTCGCCCACGCGCACAAAGGCCAGCCCGGGCTGGCTGCCGCGGGCTTTCAACGCTTCGACTCGCCCGGTGGTTTCACCCAGGATTTGACTCGCGATGGCCCGCCCATCAATGAGATTTGCCGGCGGCATTACTTCACGACTTGAATCTTTTGAATCGTGACCACCGGCGTGTTCGGCCAGCGTTCGTCCAGTTCTTCTTCGCCGCTGACCAGCACCGTCAAGCCTTTGTAATTTTTCAGCACCAGGTTTGTGGAGGTGGTGTACAGATAATCCATCACGCGGCCGTTATCCAGGCTGCGCAACTCGAAATGCGAAGGCGCTTGAATGCTCACCGTCCCGCCGACAACTCCCTCGCGTTCCACAATGCGCTTGGGCAGCGGTTCCTCGATGGGCGGCAACGGCGTGGGAATCGGCGGCGCTGCAACTGGATTGGCAGTCGGCGGTGGCGCGGTCCCGCCGGGGGTTTCGCCCGCAGGCGGAGCGATGGTTCCGGGATTTTCCAGGAGAGTGGGTGTTGGCATGGGCGCTGGCGGCGGGACCATTGGCGGCTGGGTGGCGACCAGGACTGGCGCGGCTTCCTTATGCGCGAGCAAATGCGCGGCCACAAATCCGAACGCGTTGGTCGGCGCTTCGATTTCCGTCCAGGCGCCCTTGGTGCCGATTGGTTTCACGGCTTCGCCTTTGGTCAGCAGGCCGATGACGCTGAAATTTTCGCCGGGTCCGGTGCGCATATTCAATTTGCGCGCTTTCACCGCCTGGCTTGACGCTTCGAGATAGGGCGTATTGACCCATACGTGCATGGCCGTGGGCAAAGCGATGCGCGCCCAGTTCGCAGGTTCGTCCGTCTTGGGATGCGGGAGCGTCACAATTTCCAGGACGGTGACGGTATCGCCGCGTTTCAAATGGCCGACCACCTCGCTGTTGATGTGGGCCTGGCCGCGCACGTTGACCTCGTTCTTGATGGCCTCGGCGGGTTCATTGGCCACCGGAGGATTGGCGGGAGCGCCGGTTTCAATGCCCGCGGCGGTTTTGGAAGTCGCAGGTTTTTTCACGACCTTTTTCTTGTGTACAGTTTTCTTGACCTTGGCCGGCGCGTTGGTGGCGCCGGGCGCGGAGGCGTCCGGCGGCATCACCTGAGCGGAAGCCGGGGCGCCGGCATCCGGCGGGACGGGAGGCGCGCCGGGCGCGGGTTGGGGAGGTTGCGCCAAAACGCTGGTTGAAATCACCGCAGCCAAAAGAATTCCGTATTTCATTTTCATAATATCACCCGGCAAGTAGAGATTTAATCTCCGGTTCTGTCAATGTCCGCCATTTGCCGCTGGGCAACTCTCCCAGCTTGATTTTCCCGATCTGCGTCCGCACGAGCCGGTTGACTTCCAGGCCCTGCGATTCAAACAGACGGCGCACTTCGCGGTTTTTCCCCTCGGCCAGTTCCAGTTCCACGAGGCTGTTGGAATTGTTCGCCGAGATGACGCGCGCTTTTTCCGCCTTCAAATTTTCGCCTTCATGCGCCACGCCGCGCGTGATGCGGTCCAGCATGTCCGATTCCACGCGGCCGGTGACGCTGGCCAGGTACTTCTTGCGGACGCCATAGCGCGGATGCGTCAAATGCAGACTGAACTCGCCGTCGTTCGTCATGAAGATCAGCCCTTCGCTCTCGAAATCCAGTCGCCCCACCGAGTAAAGATTGTTCCACTCTTTGGGCAGCAGATTGCCCACCGTGCGCCGTTTGAATTCATCCCGCTGCGAACATAGATAACCCGGCGGCTTGTTCAAGGCCACATAAAGTTTGCGCTTCGTCCGCGCCGGCGCGCCGTCCACGGTCACTTTGTCGTGGGTGGAATCCACCTTGGCGCCGAGTTCGCTCACCGTGCGCCCGTTGACCGCGACCCGCCCCTCGAGAATGATTTTCTCGCTGGCGCGGCGTGAAGCGACCCCCGCTTCCGCCAAAAATTTTTGCAGGCGAACCACGCAAATTACGAATTGCAAATTTCGAGTGGCGAATCAAGCCAGTCCATACTCGCCATTCGTCATTCGCCATTCGCCCTTTGGCTCAGGCGTCCGGTTTGGTTTTGCGCAGGCCGGTGATGCGGTCGCCTTCTTTCCACTGGCCGCGTTTTTTCAAAATACCCACGCGCTCGAAGCGCTTGAGTACGTTGCGCTTGCCACCCACGGTGGCAATGGCGCGCAGACTGCGATGCTGTGACATAAATTGTTCCTGCTGTTAATTATCCCGCTTTCGCATGAAAGCGAAGGGTGTTTCTAACATGCCCGTCGCCAGTTGCCAATGGTTAATTTAGCCGGGCCGAATGGCAACGCGCATCCCGGTTTTCGGGGGGTGGTTTAAGTTGGCCAGTCCATTCTGAAAAAATTGTCTTCTCTTAAGCGGTACCAAGCGGTACCAAGCGGTACCAAGCGGTACCAAGCGGTACGAAGCGGTACGAAGCGGTACGAAGCGGTACGAAGCGGTACCAAGCGGTACGAAGCGGTACGCGCTCGCTTCCCGCCGGTTCAACTGGTCAAAAAGCGACAGTCAAACCGTCAAACTGGTTTGACTCGGTGCGACTCGGTTTGACCTGAGGCGTAAACCGGGAAAAAATTCCCGGTTTATGCCGGTACACAACTCATCGCCCCGGTGCTTAAGACCAGCCACGCAAGAACAGTTCTCGCGTGCCGTTGGAATATCAAATGGCACGACCGGCTTTTTGGCCTCAGCGTCCTACCCGACGACTTTCACCCCGCCTGGGATGTCAAGGAACAAGCTCCTTTTTCCACCCTAAAGGTTACCCGTGACGGGATAATTACGCAAGAAATTTCAAGTTGGAGACCTGATCGAGCGGAGCATCAAAATCGCCAACCAGGGTCCGGGCCAGATCACCATGGATTAAAAACAGATTAAAAAGGCCATTCCAAGTTGCGCCGGATGGTGATGTGGGTCACATTGTAACCCAATTGACCGGGCCAGGGTCTCCAAAGTGATAGATGGCATGTGCGGAATCTGAAGTTTATGAACGGACATGAGAAGCAAGAATTCCTGGTGCTGGTCGCCGATGATTCGGAAAACGACCGGATACTTTTAAAGCGCGCCCTGCGCCACACGACCCGGTTGCGCCTTATCTTTGAAGTTACCAACGGCGCGGAGGCGATCGCCTATCTTCAGGGTCACGCGGTATTTGCGGACCGCGAAAAATTTCCTTTGCCCGATCTGCTGTTGCTGGATTTGAACATGCCCGTCAAGGATGGCTTTGAAGTTTTGGAGTGGCTCGGCAAGCAGCCGTGGCCGAATTTGAAGGTCGTGGTGCTGACCGATTCCATGCATCCGGAGCATATCAAGCGCGCGCTGGATTTGGGCGCGGACCATTTTCAAGTGAAACCCTCGGCGCGCGGAGATCTCGATTCCCTCGTGCTCGCGCTGGAGGAGCATTTGCTCAACGCCGCGCGTCCGGCGCATCCGCGTCCCGCCGAGCGGATGGCGTAAGGCGCGGACCGCAGTTGCGCGGCGGTGGCGTTAAGCTCCAAGCACCAAGCTCCAACATCCAGAGAATCACCAAGCCTTCAAGCTCCAATCACCAATGCAACATGCGCGACGCTTCTTCGACATTGGAGGTTGAATTTTGGAGCTTCTCTGGTGCTTGGATGTTGGCGCTTGGAGCTTTTTCAGCAACTGGTTCCAAAACCGGCGATTTACCCGTCACTTCGCGTCCGCAGGCTTGGCCGAAACGCCCACCACCCACTCGAAGGAAATTTTTACGGCCGGGTCGGTGATGAACAATCCCATCTTGACGGGCGGCTTGATTTTGAAATCAGTCATTTTAACGGGAATGCCCGACGCGGTGATTTTCAATTTGCCTTTCTCAATGGTCTCAATGCTGACGGGCATCGAAATCACGTTGGTGACCCCGCTGATGCTGAGTTCGCCCTTGGTGTCGAATTGAAACGGCGTGGCGGCGGCGTGGGGTTGTTTCAACGTCATCTCCGTGACCTGATATTTGATGCTGGGAAAATCCTGCGCGTGCATGGCTTCCTGCATGGCGTTGTCCATGCCCTCGTATTTATGGACGTTGTTGAGCGAGGCAATCGAAATGTTAACCATCACCTTGGCCTTGAGTTTGCCGTCCGGCGCGCCGGCCAGCGCGGCCTGGGATGAATCCAGCACCACGTTCGACGGAACTTCCAGAAAACCGCCGATCAAAGTGCCTTCGACCTTCCAATCATGAACATTGGAGGTGCCGTCAATGGTGACCTTGCTGCCCACCGGTTTAGCGTGATACTTGACCACGTCTTCGCTGCGGGCGTTTGTGCCCAGCAGGAGAAGGCCAGCGATAGCTGCCGTGAAGACATTGCGGGAGTGATGGATTTTTTTCATAAAATGCGATGTGAAATTCAAATCAAATCTCGAATAATTCTTTCGGCAGTTCGATTTTCCGACCTTGGACGACAGCTTCGTTCACTTTGATGACCGTGACGGTGGCCTCGTAACCTTCCTTGTAGCCGGCGGCAGGAAATTGCCTAAACTTGGCCTGGCTGGCAATGTTTTCTCCCAGGCCATCCTCGCCAAAATTCTCAATATACGCCGCGACCTTCGTGGCGGTGAAGTGGGAGTTCTCGATAAAGGCTTTCAGCGCGTAGTGAAGCGAGGAGAGCGCATAAGGTGACTCAGGCGCCTCATTTGCGGCCTTGACCGATTTGCTAGCGTCCGCCGCGAGGCTGATGCCCGATTCCTCGCCAATTTTTTCCTTCTTGGCCATGACTTCCCAGCCGAGCAGCGGGGAATCCGATTCCTGAAACAACCATGACTTCCGCTCTCCCTCCTTGGTCTGACGCATCAAGATCGCGGCGTTGATGCCGTAGATCATGCCGTACTCCCCATCACACGAATTGCAGAGCGTGGCGTCGTACACGAAATTCGCCTTGCTTGGAAATTGCAGGACGGATTGAATGGTATCCGCCACGTCCCGACCATCATTCCAATTCAGGATGCCGCCAAACCCGGTGGCGGCAATCGGAAGTTCATTCAAAAACCAATTCATCAAATCAAATTGCTGCGCGCCGACTTCCCCGACCAGACCGGTGGAAATGGCTTTGTCGAGGCGCCAGTTCGCGGCTTTATCAAGTTCGGGTGTCGCTCCCGTCTGGCGCCAGCTTTCTTTCTTATGATGTTGCGCGCGGGCCAGAACCACTTTGCCAACCGCGCCGCTGCGGATGAATTTCTGCACGTAATGTTTCGTCGGATCGGCGCGCATCTGGAGGCCGGTTTGAAAATTCACTTTCACCGCCGCCTTCGCTGCGAGCGCGATGGCGCGCGCGTCCTCGACCGTATGAGCGGTCGGCACTTCGCAATAAACATGTTTGCCGGCCTTCAATGCGGCTTCGACGATTTCTCGGTGCAGATGCGTCGGCGTGGCGACGATGACCGCTTCGACATTTTTTTGTTCGAGCAGCTTGTGGTAATCATCATAAACCTCGGCCTTGGGCGCGAATTCCTTGGCGCGGTTGATGGCGCGCTTGACGGTGTCGCATATCGCCACCACGGGAGCATTCGGCGGGGCTGGAGTCTTGCTGCCGTCCGGGTTCGGGCCACCGGGCAGCAGGGCAAGCGTCTGAATGATTTCCCGGCCCCACACACCGCAGCCGATCACCGCGCAAGCCACGGGCGGCGAATTCGTCGAGTAATGGGTTTGTTCCGGCGAAGCTTTCGCGGCGTCCTCGGCCTGGAGCGGAATTCCGCCCATCGCCAGCATGAGACTCCCGAGGGAAGCGCCCTTGAGGAACTCGCGGCGGTTGAAATCCGCGCTTACTTTTTCGGCTGCGTCTTGACTCATAAGTAGTGGTTCTGATTATTAACCGCTTCGGCGGTCTAACTCAAATTTAATTTGCGGTGGCAGATGTTTTGCCAATATCCGCAAGACTTTTCCCAAAATCCGCCTGAGTGTTGCTTGGTGTCCACGCAAAAACAGGAACGAATCGATGATAAACCACGGATGGACACGAATTAACACGGATGAGGAGGGGAAAAGACTCTTCCGAAATTTTCCTTGAGGGAATCAGAAAGCGAACCGTTCCTCATCAGCAAAAAAGATTCTTGGTATGTCTGAATCCGTGTTTATCTGTGTCCATCCGTGGTTAAATCGAAATCATGATTCACATTATGGTTTCGCCGCGCTCACCGCTTGCGGCGTGGCGCCGCCTTTTTCGAGGCCCAACGCCCACTTGATGCCGCCCAGCAGGTGCAACTGGAAGTCGCCGCTTTCCCAGACGGCGTCCTCATGTCCCAGTGACGTATAAAAAACATTCCCCTCGCCGTATTTCTTGCACCAAGAGATGGGATAGTCCCCGGGCCGATCCGAGCCGGGCGCATGGTTGAGCATCAACAAGCCGTGGACTTTTTCGCGCGAAAAATTCTTCATCACGTAGATTTCGTCGAACACCGTGTAGGTGGCGCCGAGATGGCGCGTGGCCGGGTGTTTGGGGTCCTGGTTGATGCAGTCCACTTTTGCCACCGTGTGGCTGGTAAATTCCGCGCCGATCATGTCAATATACGGGTCCACTCCATTAACTCCGTGAAACGTGTCCGTGGCGGAATGCGTCCCGATGAAAGCCTTGCCGGATTTGATCCAATCCAAAAATCCCGCCTTGTCCGGCAGCGGCAGGGTGCCAGTGGTGTTGAGAAAAAATACGCCGTCATAATTTTTCAGCGCTTCGGGAGTCATTTTCTTCGCCATGTCCTCATCCGTGCGGACAAAATCCACGGTGAACGCGCCGGATTTCCGGGCAAGTTCAGCAACGACCTTCTCACCCGTGGCAATGGACGCATGACGGAATCCTTTCGTGACGGTGACGACGAGCAGGCGCTTGGGTGCGTTGGTTCCCTCGGCATTCACGCGACAATCCCAAACGATTGCCAAAGTACCGAGCAGGAGCAGGGGACTCAAAAATTTCGTCAATAAATGTTTCATGGAATCAAGTTTCTCCGGCGATGGACTGTTTTTGCATGTGTTGGTTTGACCGCCAAAGAATGGATGAAATTCATTTTTTGTCGTACATGAAATGATGGTCGAATTGCCGTGTCAATCGTCCACCGGTTTTTCCGGCGTGGCGAGCAGCAGTTGGTAAAACACCAAATCCAGCCAGCGGCCAAATTTGAAGCCCGCCTGCCGCACCGTCCCGCAATTCAAGAATCCCAATTCCTCATGCAACGCGATGCTCGCCGCGTTGCCCGCGTCAATCGCGCCGATCAGCGTGTGATAATCCTGACGTCCGGCGGCGGCGATGATTTCTTTCAGGAGCGCTTTGCCCAATCCCTGTCCGCGAAAAGGCGCGGCCACATAGACCGAGTGCTCGACCGTATATTTGTAAGCCGGATAGGCCCGGAACGCGCCGTAGCTGGCAAAGCCCATCAACTCGCCCGCTTCGTTCTCGATGCCGAGCACGGGATAATCGCCCTTCAATTTGGTGTCGAACCACGCGGCCATTTTTTCCTTCGTGCGGGGTCTGTAATCATACAGCGCGGTGGTATTTGCGATGGCTTCGTTAAAGATCGCCAGGATCGCCTCCGCGTGACGTTCGGGTTCGCAATGAATGATTTGCATAGCGGTTTGAGCTTCCCTGATACGCCGCTGAAATCAAGATTAACCAGAAAGAGGAAGACGTGGCGCATCGCGCCGGCCCAACCAAAGCCAGGTAAAGACACGCCGCATCGGTAATTCGATGCCCGTTTCTGCTACGGCTTCGCGGTTTTCGCCGGCGCTCGCAACGCCGTCTCGATTTTTTTCAAATCGTCCGCCGCCATGCCGGGCGCGGCTTTTTTCAACATCTTCAAGAACCAATCCACTTCCTCCGCCTCGCCGGGATAACCGATGTTTTGACCCTCGGGGTTCGCATCTGTGGGCCGCTTGGAATTGATGATGAGCGAACCGTCCGCGTTGAGAAAAGCGCAATAGGGAATCCCTTGGGGTCCGCCCAGTTTTTCGAGGAATTTGTCGGCGCCCGCGTTTTCCAGGGCTTTGTGCGGCTCGTCTTCCGTCACCACGAGTTTCACGGACACAAAATATTTGTCGAAAACCGGTTTGATTTCCGGTTGGTCGAGAAAGTCATCGAGTTTGTGGCACCAGTGACACCACGAAGCGCCGAAATGCACAAAGATGGTCTTCTGATCCGCAGCGGCCTTGGCCTTCGCGTCGGCCATTACCTGATCAGAGGTTGGCGTGTCAGCGAATGCAGCCAGGGATGCCAGACACAAAATGAGCGAGAGCGTAAATGTCTTCATGATTGTTCAGTGGATTATTGGGATTTTTTGCGCTGGTAAGTCACGAGAAAGCAGGGCGTGCCGGGTGGGCTTTTGAATTCGGTGGGGCGGGGGCTGCCGCCCAGCCCGTAACAGATTCGCAGCGTGTTGCCGTGCAGTTCATATATGGCGGGAATTTTCTTGCCGAGATTCGGCCCTTCCGTTCCGGTGATGTCGAGGGTCTTGGGTTTCGCCGTCGGATCAATCGTATAGGCTCCCTTGTCAGGCTGGCCGGCGACCGTTACTTCGTACTTGCCGTTATCCATCTTTAGCACGGTGGTTTTTAGAAAATCATTCGTCATCGGCTGGCCACCGATCTCCGCCTTGGTCGGCAACCAGGTGCCTTGGATGTCCTTCAAGTCATTCGTTTGGTCCGAGGCAAACAGGCTCAACGAGGCGAAGAGCGGCAGGAGAATTGTAATCAAATATTTCATGGTGTGAGATAATTCAGTTCTAATGTCAGTCAAAAATCAATCCTTGAGCACTTCGATATTTCCGCCGCTGGTTAAGAGCGAAAGTTTGGGACCGCCTCCATTCATCTTGCCAACCAGCGAACCTTCCTTTTGCTTGCCTTCCACCGTCACCGGAATCGCCGAACTCACCGAGCCGCCATCCGTTGTGGCCGTCAGATTAAGGGCCGTGCTGGCGGACATGTTCGCGGTGATGTTGCCGCCGCTGGTATGAATATAGCAATCGGCGGTGGGCTGTTTGTCCAGTTCAATGGAAATCGAACCGCCCGAGGTGTCCGCGTATGCCGACGCGCCGGAGAACGCCGAGATGGCGATGTTCCCGCCCGAGGTCTTGACCACCAACGCGCCGGTGCAACCCGCGACCTCGATGTTCCCGCCGGAAGTATCCGCCTGGGCGGATGAACCGGTGTAATTCTTGATGACCACATTTCCGCCGGAGCTTTGGAGGGTCAACTTGTCCGCGCAGTCGGAGGCTTTGACCTCGCCGCCCGAAGTGTGGCCCTCCACCGCGCCTCGAATTTTGGCAAACACCAGATCGCCGCCGGAAGAACGGGCATCCACGGTGCCGTTGAGGTCGGTGACGTGAATATTGCCGCCGGAGGTGTTGAGGCTGGCATTAAACCGCCGCGGCACGGTGATCTTGAAATGCACGGTCAAATCCGGATGCGAAAATGAAAATAAACCGTGCGAGGATTTGGCGGTGACCCCTTCGACCCTCACCTTGTTGCCGTCCTGGGAGAACGTGACTTTGTGACGCTTTAACGCGCTCGTTTCCTTGGATTCGCTCGCGCCCTTGGCTTCGCGTTCCACGACGACTTCGACGGTGCTCTTGTCGCCGGTGAGCACTTCGATATCGCCCTGGTCGGCATCCACGGTCAATTCGCCGCCCAGCTCGACAGTGAACGATTTGGAAATGGTTTTCTCCGCGTTGGTGTCCGCGGCGAACACTGGCATGGCTGTCAGGATGCCCGACAGGCAAACAACTTTGAAGAGGGAGATTTTCATACAATCAATTTGGTTTGCGTCCGAAAACCATGCTGCTCCCGAAGCCCATTTTTGTCCAGAGTCAAATCCGCGCCGTAAATCTGCGCCGCAAGTCCGGGGAGCGCACGCGCCCTCGCCAAACGCAAAAATGCGTCTTGCCATGCAGAGCCAACCAATGCGCGAATTGTTTGGGACCTTTCCGCACGTCACCAAGCCGGCGTGTGTCGTGCAGTCACTTATTTTGAAACGATACTGTGCGGGCCGATCGAAAATGAAACCACCACGTCATGATCTATCACAAATAAGACGCGGTAACGGTCGGTGACCCAGAGATCAAAAACCTGGTGGCCATGCCAGAGAACCCCTTCCAACTTGTGAGCATGAAGTGAGGGATGGCGCCAGTTATGGCTGAACAAGGCGAACTTGGCGCGGGCTGTGCGTTTAATTTCCAGCGGCAGTAACTTAAATTCGTTCTTGAAGCGGACCGTCCGCCGATAGGTCATAGATCCTTGACCGTATCATCCATCGTCTCGTGATCTTTGGGCTCAATGGCATCGTCAGCACGTTCTTTGGCATCGGCGCGGTCCTTGGCGGTCGGCTTGCGGGATGGCACAGTCACGGCGAAAAGAATCGGGTCAAACGGAACTTGCCCCTTTGCTGATTTCTTTTCTTTGATTTTCATCGCGGCAATAAGCTAATCCGTTACCACTTGGACCGCAACCGATAAATGAGCACATTGCGCTTGACACTGTTTGTGCTGCGGTCACTGCGGGACTATTTCCTCGCTCCCTTTGGGTCGAGATTTTCTTCGAGTTGTTCCGGGGTCACGGTGGAGGGAACGCCGTCGGGCGGCACATCGGCTTTGGCGGTCCAGACGATGGCGTTGAGGGCGAGTTTGCGGAAGTCATCGTTTGCCCAGTTCGTGTGGTAATGCGCGCCGGTGAAGCCGAAGCCGCGACCGCCATCGGGCCGTTCGTAAGCCCAGGCCACATCTTCGGCCATCCCATTGCGCGCGCGGACAAATGAATTGCCGCCATGGGCGTCGTCCGGGTGATCGCGGGTGCTTTCTGGCGGGACGGCACTGAGGATGGGCGTGACGTTATTGCTTTGGAAACGCATGTGATAATACCATTCGTCCTTGATGGCAAACGGCTTTACGCCGCGCGTGATGGGGTGGACGGGCAGTTGCTTGAACTCGGCGGTCCACGTCGGGTTCACCGACCAATAGGTTTCAAAATAACCGCCGATCCAATTCAGGAATTCCGGGCGTCCGCCTCTTTCGGAAACCTCCACCGCGTAATGCAGGCAGGCCAGGCCGGCGCCGTGCTTGAGCGCGGCGTTCAATTGGGCCAGATGATCGTCCTGAACCGCGGGGTGATTATCGCCACCGTCCATGTAAAGCACGATGGCATCCGCGCCGGTGAAGGCGTTGGCTGTGGTGGGCCAGCCGTTGGTGAACGCGACGACCTCCACGCCCGGAAAATGATCGAGGCAACTTTTTAGCAGCAGGACACCGGCGTTAAACTCGTGTTCGCCCGGTCCATGGCTCGGCTTGCCCGCGACGAGCACGATTTTCTTTTTGTCGGCGGCGTCGGCGTTGGGTGGCGTGAAGAGTGAGATTGCGATTGGTAGAACGGCGAGGAATTTTACAATTTTCATGGGAGTAAGGTGAGTAATGTGTTTCGCCGTTATTAGCCTGGAGCGCGCGGAGCAATGCTCCGCGCTACGCCTCGCCGGTTTTCTATTAGTCCAGCATTTTAATCCGGATGTTTTTGAACTGGGCCATCATCGGGTGGCCGGCGTGGAGTTGCAGCGCGATGATCCCGGACTTCGCGGCCTTGGCTTCCTCGTTGTCGGTGACATCCACGGTGATGTGGCCGTTGACGATTTGCACGAGATGATTGCCTTTGGCGATGATGGTGTAATCGTTCCAATCGCCTTTCTTCACCGAGGCCTCGATTTTCTTCGCGTCACCAACGGAGCCGACCACGTTTTTCTTGCCATCGGCATCAATGACCACTTTCTCGCCACGCGAGGCCAGGATGCCGCGCATTTTTTCCTCGTACAGAATGCCGGTGTAGTTCGGTCCGTTCTCCATATCCGCCTGATAACCGGCCACGACCCAATAGGACGGCTTCACAACCTTGCTGCGGTATTGCACGCCGGAATTGGCAAAACCCTCCGCGTCGCCCGGCACGAGTTTGAAGGAGCAGCGCAATTCAAAATCCGCCGGCGCGCCGTTGGTCCAGACTAGAAACGTGTTTTCTTTCGCGGGATGTTCCGCGGAGGTTTGGCCGGTGATCGCGCCGTCCTTGACGGACCAAAGTTCGGGACTGCCATCCCAGCCGGTGAGGTCTTTGCCGTTGAAGATGGGTTGGAAACCAATCTCGTTCGGGCTTTTGTCATAAAGATCTGTGCTGTCCAGAATAGGGGTAGGCTGTGCGTCAGTTTTGGTCGGAGCCAGATTGATAAAGCAGGCAACCGATAAGGTTAGCGACGCAAGAATTTTTGGTTTCATAAGATTATTGATTTTTCAAGTTAGGGTTTGGACGCAGTTGGGAAAAATCACTTCAAGGTGTGCTTCAAAAATTTCAGGCCTTTCACGGCGATTTCGTTGGTGGTCGGTTCGATGCGACGCCAGATGGCGGCGGCGCGGGCGATGACTTTGACATCCGTGGTGAAGGATTCGATGACGACATCGCCTTGGTAACCGATGGCCTTCAGCGCGGCGGCGATGGAAGGCCAGTCAATGTGGTCATTGCCGGGCGTGCCGCGATCGCTGCCGCAAGCGTGGATATGGCGGAGGTGCTTGCCGGCCTTCCGAATCGCCGTCGCCTGGTGTTTTTCCTCGATGTTCATGTGAAATGTGTCGAGGTGCAATTTGAGCGCGGGGCTGCCGACATCCTTGATCATTTTGAGGCCCTGATCGCAGGTGTTGATAAAGTCGGTCTCAAAACGGTTGAGCGGTTCGAGGCACATCACGCGGCCATTTTTCTCCGCGTATTTGGCGATGGTCTTGAGATGGCGCACGACGGTATGCCATTGATGTTTGTACTCATCCGGCGGCACAGCGTCGGCGCGGCCGGTGGTGGAATAGAATGGCCCGATCAAGGTCGGGCAATCCAGCGGCGCCATTTGATCAATCAAGGTCTTGAGATAGCGCAGGCAGGTCCGTTGATTTTCCGGCGTGCCGCGCAAATCGCGCTCGGGGCCCAGGCACGCGCAAACCGAGCCGCAGACGAGGCCATGCTTGTCCAGCTCGCGTTTGATGTGGACGGGGTCAATGAACGAGGGATCTTCCACCGGAATTTCCACGGTGTCGAAGCCCCATTTTTTGAACTGCGGAAACAGGCGCGCGCTCTCGTTGGTGAACGGCGAGGTGAACAAAAAAGTATTGATGCCAAATCTCATATTAGTGCCATCGAACAGGCTAATCCAAACGCTCGGGCTGTCAAAGGAATTGGGCCGGGAAGACGCTTCTTGAATTGGGATGATTACATTTCAATTCGGCGAACGAATTCCGCCGGTCGAATGGTCTCAATCCCGAAAGGTTTTTCCAAATCCAACAAATCGTGATCATAAGTCACGATATAACTCGCGGATGCGCCCAGCGCGGCTGCAAGGTATATATCATCTTTCGCGTCCTGGCTGCGCCGGCGCCACATGATGGGATTTTGAGCATAGCCAGGCAAGTTTCGGGTTTGGGTCCATTTCCGGCAATTCCTCCGCCAGTATTTTTGGCATTATTGAATCATATTCGTGAAGAATTGGGTCCGTGACAAAGAGAAAGACGCGGCGTCGCGCGACCAGCTCAAGACATTTGCGTGCTGCCCCATTCCAACCAATCCCGGAAAGAATGACGTTACAATCGTAAACCGCCTTCAGCATCGGCGGACCTTGCGAAGGGACTTCTGCCGGGAGAGGACACGGTCAAGGGTTTTTCGGTCGGGATCGCCGGATTTGCCGCCGGCGAAAACCTGTTCAAACTCACGCACTTCCTTGGCCAGTTCCCGTTCCTCCAAGGCGCGCAGTCCAGCCCGGATCACCTCCGAACGGTTATTATAACGACCGGAGGCAATCATTTGATTGATGAACTCCTGCCAGTAATCGGTCAAGGCCGCGCTCATACCTAATAGTTGGCAATAGATGGAATTTTGTCAAGTTGGAAAAGCCATGGCGGCGCGCCATTGCGCCCGATTTAAATTCCAGCCATGGCTGCTGGACTCGGGAGGCCGGAACAGTTTAATGTGATGCCAACGGCGCAATCCGGTTGCACGAATTGCGGCACGAATTAGAATCACGAATGATTTTGGCAACGAACCGACATGCGGTCCGAATTTATTTCAGCTTGCTCTGCGGCCTTCTGCTGGCAGGCGAGGCGGGGTTTGGCCAGACGGTGATCTCCAATTCGCAAGGCGGCAGGATCATCCTTAATGGCGGCTCGATTCAGATCAGTCCCCGACCGGCTCGCACGGCGCCGCAAACGCCGGATGAGTTCGACCGGTTGATGATGTCCGCCGCTTCGTTTGACCTGGATTCACCGGTCGAGGCGCAGGCGGAATTTGATCCGCCGGTGGCGCAAGTGGGCGGACGGGTGGTTTATCGGATCGAAGTCTCGGCGCTCGATGAATCGCTTTCCGCGCCGGAAAAGTTGCCGACGCCCAAGGGGCTCGAATTGCGCGCCGGCGGCCGCGGACAAACGTATCAACCCGGCCCCAACATGAAATTGCGGCCGATGACCACGCTGATTTATCGCGGCGTCGTGACCAACACCGGGACATTTACGATTCCGGCATTTAACCTGATGGCTTACGGCAAATCAATCCGAGTTCCCGCCACGACGCTGACGGCGGTTCCGGCGGGTGAGGCTGGGCAAAGCGAACCGCCGCGCTTGCTGTTGGATTTGCCGGAGGGAGATTGCTATGCGGGCCAGTTGTTGCGGGCGCAACTGATTCTGCCGATCCCGCCTGACGGCTCGGTGGCTGGACTGTCGCAACCGCATATCACCGGTGATTTTATTTTCGCTGAACAATTTTCGACGGGCGCGCGGCCGGAGACGCTGGAGCGCGAGGGTAAAATGTTTCAGGCGTACGTACAGGACGTCGTGATCACACCCTTGCGCGCGGGCGAACAGGATTTAATCGGCCAGGCGCATTGCTATGTGCTGCGGCGAAATCCGCGGCAGACGAATATCCTTCAATCCTCGAGCCTGCTGGTGGATTCGGACCCGGTGCGGCTCACGGTCAAACCACTGCCGGCGGAGGGAGTGTTGGCGGGCTTCACCGGCGCCGTGGGTCACTTCCAGATTGATCCGCCAAGACTTTTCCCGACTGAGCTGCGCGCGGGCGAGCCGGTGACGTTGACGCTCATCGTTCGCGGAGACGGCAACATCGGCAGGTTGCTTCCGCCGCCGTTGCCGTCATCCCCTGATTGGCAGGGATTCCCGCCCGTGGGCGAACTTCTGCCGGCCGCAGTGATTCAACAGCGCGGTTACGCGAGCTTTAAATATACCTGGATTCCACTGCGCGACAGCATCACCGCCTCGCCGGCGATTCCATTCAGCTATTTCGATCCTCGGAAAAAGGCCTACGTTGATCTCACCGTTCCGCCAGCGCCCATCAAAGTGAATCCGGGATCAGCCGGCACGGTGGCGCAAGCGGACGCCGAACCGCCGGCGTCGAATCCCGAATTTGACAACGCCAGCAACGAAAAGGAACCGGTGCTGAGCGGGCTGTCGAAAACGCCCGGCGCGAGTTTGAGCAGCCTCAAGCCGACACAACAACAATGGTGGTTCGCCGTGTGGCAACTGCTTCCGGCGGCGGCGCTGGGTGGTTTGTGGGCGTGGGACCGGCGGCGGAGGTACCCCGAGCTGCATCCGGAGGTGGCGCTTAAGCGCCGGGCGCGTCGCGGCTTGCGGCGGCAATTGCGGATCGCGCGCCGGGCGGCTCAGGCGCGGGACGCGGGCGGTTTTGTCGTCGCCGGGGCGGACGCATTGCGCGAGGCTTGCGCTCCGCACACGGCGGCAAATCCCGGGGCCCTGGTTTGCGCGGACGTGTTGCAAGAGGTGCGCGACGTGGAGCAAAAAGATCGCACGGGCGAAATGATCCGACGGGTCTTCGCCGCGGCGGATGCGCTGCGGTTTGGCGGTCCTGTAAAGGACGGTTCCGAATTGCTCGCATTGCAACCGGATTTGGAGCAGGTGCTCGAAGAGTTGAGGGCGAGATTATGAGCCGGCCAATAGGAACTAAAGCCACAGCTGGCACAGATTTCACAGAGGGGAAGGGAATTGAAGATTTCTTTTCTTGGTCGGGTTTGGCGACCGAGAGCACCAAAGTGTTTTGTTTCTGTTTTCCGAATCTGTGTCATCTGTGCCATCTGTGGCCAAATTTCATGCCAGAATTTCGGATGAAATTGATTTTGCCGTTTATCGCCATCTTGCTAGGAGTCGAGTGCGGTGCCGCCACCGCGCCGGTGCAGAATCTCTTTGATCAAGGTTCGCGGGAATATGCGGCGGGGCATTTCGAACAGGCGGCGGCGAGTTTTGGGCAGGCGGCCTCCGTTTCATCTTCTGCCGGCACACTGCAAAACCTGGGAAATGCTGAATGGCAAAGCGGCAACACCGGGCCCGCCATTCTCGCGTGGGAGCGGGCGCAATGGCTCGACCCGCTCAACCCCAACCCGCGCGGCAACCTGCGCTTTGCGCGCAAAGCCAGGTTGTTGGATACGCCGGAACTTGCCTGGTACGAAATTTGTTCAACGTGGCTGCCGGCAAATGCGTGGCCTTGGATTGCCTCTGTCAGCTTGTGGCTTGCGGCAGCGATGGTGCTGTTGCCGAACATTTTTCGCTGGCGGCGCGCCGGGTGGCATCAGGCTTTGGCGGCGGCGGGGTTTGCTATTTTTCTGCTCACGTTGCCGGCGATGGCGGGCATTCACACCCGGGCGAAAATGGGCGTCGTATTGTCACGCGACACACCATTGCGGCTCACCCCCACGAGTGACGCGCAGAACGTCGCGCGGTTGGCGGCGGGCGAGACGGCGCGATGGGAGCGCGAACGCGGGACCTACGTTTTTGTCCGCACCAGCACGGCGGCGGGTTGGATTGAGCGAAACCAGTTTGGCCTGATCTCGCGGGAGGAGTGATTAGATTGCCGCTCCATTGCTGGTCTCTTCGAAGTCGCAGGAATTCGGAAAACTAAATCACATAGTCCATTGGATTGGCGTGGACGCCTTGCAACTGCTTCACGCGGTCGCACATTTCCGCCACGGTCACCCCTTCAAGAATCGCCACGATGGCGTCGCGGACTTCCTTCATGATGCTGCGGATGCCACATTTGGATTCGTCCGGGCAGGTGCAACGCGAATAAAATTTCTCACTCACGCAACTCACCGGCGCGAGCGGTCCCTCAATATGACGGATGACCACGGCGAGGGAAATCTTGTCCGGCGGTTTGCTCAAGCGATACCCGCCCGCCACTCCACGCCGGCTTTCCACGATGCCCGCCGATTTCAGATCGTTCAGAATTTGTTCGAGGAAGCGCTTGGGAATATTTTGCTCTTCGGAAATGCTCTGGATGCGCAAGACATCCTTGCCATAATTCAGACCGAGCACGACCAAGGCCCTCAGCGCGTACTCCCCTCGTAAAGACAATTTCATTTCCAGAAATATACAATCTCCACGTCTTTACTCAAGATTAAAGAAAGTCGTCTGGGGGTGAGGGAAACTAAACCAGAAAACTCGTAAAATAATATATCAATCTCTATTGACATAATGTAGATTATTACTATTCTTGACCCATTGCTGAAACAAAACGTATGAAATTCAACCATAGAGCACAGTCGGTTGCCTCGGTTCCGGATCAAAAAATCCGCTAAATCGAAGGCGGCTTTCACCGACTGACCATACCAACGGAAGTCAAAAACATGAAAAAACATCGTTCCAATCAACTGAATCGTCTGGCCGCATTGGGAGCCGTCATCGGCACACTTTGTTACGGCGCAACCTGCCACGGCGCGCAACTCTCGGACGACGAAATCCAGGCGCTCATCAAGCGCGTCAACGAACTCGAACAGCAAGTCAAAGCGTTGCAACGCAACCGGGAAGTGGACCAGGAAGTCGCGGCGGATAAAGCCACGAACTCCGCCACCGTCTCGCTGGGATCCGGCGGCTTGAATGTCCGCTCTTCGGATTCCAACTTCACGATGATCGTTCATGGTTATGTGCAGGCGGATGACCGGACGTATTTCGGCGCGAAGACCACGCCGGACACTTTGCTCTTGCGGCGCGTGCGGCCAATTGTCGAAGGCACTGTCTGGAGCAATTTCAATTACCGCGTCATGCTCGACCTGGCCTCCGGCAACGTCACCAGCAGCACCGCCAACAACGTCAACATCCTCGATGACGCCTACGTGAACGCGCGCCTATTCGATCAATTTCAAATTCAGGTGGGCAAAAATAAATCCCCCGTCGGTCTCGAACGGTTGCAATCCACGGCGGACCTCTTCTTCGTGGAAACCGGTTTCGCGACCGAGCTGGTTCCCAATTACGATCTCGGCGCGCAAATTCACAACGACTACTTCGCCACGCCGATCGGTTACTCGGTCGGCATCTTCGACGGCGCGGCCGACAACTCCAGCCAGGATGCGGACTCCGATGAAGGCAAGGATGTCGTCGGGCGTTTGTTCTTCCAGCCGTTCCTGAACAAGGACATTGCTCCGCTGAAACACATTGGCTTCGGCGCGGCGGGTTCGATCGGCACGCACTCGGGCGGAACGCCGATCGCGTACAAGACCCCCGGCCAACAAACATTTTTCACCTGCCAGAACGTGACCCCCAACGGCGACCAATACCGCATTGACCCGCAGGCCTATTATTTCTGGGGCCCGTTTGGACTCATGGGCGAATACGTGCTCTCCTCGCAAAAATTCACCTCGAACCTCCACACCGGGCCGGGCATCGAGCGGTTCAACAACACCGCCTGGCAAGTCGAGGCGTCCTATTTCCTGACCGGCGAGGAAAACTCATACAAGTCAACCTCCCTGCAACACGTCGTGCCGTGGCATCGGTTTACGATGGGCGACGGCGGTTGGGGCGCGTTTGAACTCGTGGCCCGCGTGCAGCAATTGACGCTCGATAACAACGCCTTCAACCGTTACGGCGGCGCTCCCTTTGCGACTGCGGCATCCGCCCAGGCCGCCACTTCCTGGGGCGTGGGTGTGAACTGGTATTTGAACGCCAACCTGAAGCTGAACCTCGATTACGAATCCACCACCTTTACCGGCGGCGTGCCGACCCCCGGCACAACTCCGCTCGCGACCCCCGAACACGTCATCCTGAGCCGCGTGCAATTCCAATTCTGAGTTGAGTCGGCAATCCGGGAACCGCCAATTCCGGCAGTGCAGCGCTGGCGGAATTTCTCGTTTAACGCCCGTGGCGCAATGGGCTGTAAGCGACGGCAAGGTGTCCTGTCCAATGTCTTTCTACTCTATAAATAACTAAGCATAAAAGACTTACACAATACAAGCTCAAGCCAAGGCGTGGTCGGGGTTGCATAAAACGATCAAGAACCGGTCGCTTTGCCTTGATTCCAAATACGGGGGGGGGCATAATTCCGTCCTCCTCAGCAACGAGAAGCTCACTGCTTTGCCTTGATTCCAAATACGGGGGGGGCATAATCAGGTTGGTGATGACGAATGGAGGCAAGTGGCTTTGCCTTGATTCCAAATACGGGGGGGGCA
>Ga0182013_10001976_pt1 | contig 27365 bp, 19 predicted proteins | sample 612S2MmetaG_FD_120487 | JGI IMG/M metagenome (GOLD analysis project Ga0182013, IMG submission 120487) | Permafrost microbial communities from Stordalen Mire, Sweden - 612S2M metaG | ecosystem: Environmental > Terrestrial > Soil > Wetlands > Permafrost | place: Sweden: Stordalen | collected...
GTGCGGAAATCGGGCCTGCCTTACGGCCTTACCCACACCTATGCGGGCTATGCGATGGTGCGCGAGGCACGTGCAATGTGTGCGGCGGGAAAACTGGGCGTTATTCGCAAGGTCGCGGTTGAATATTTTCAGGGCTGGCTGAGCCGCCCGCTTGAAACCACCGGCCACAAGCAGGCCGCGTGGCGTTCCGACCCCGCGCGCAGCGGTCCGGGCGGCGCTATCGGCGACATCGGCACCCACGCTTTCCATCTGCTCGAGTACATTAGCGGACTTCAGGTTACGGCCATCAACGCGACGCTGCGCACGGTCGTGCCGGGCCGCAGACTGGATGACGATTGCAATGCATTTCTGCGCCTGAATAACGGCGCCGCGGGCACGCTGGCCTGCTCCCAGATTGCCGCTGGCGAGCTGAACGAGATGCGGATGCGAATCTACGGCGAGATCGGCTCCATCGACTGGCGCCAGCAGGACCCCAATCGCCTGATGGTGAAGTGGCTCGAAGGCCCGGAGGAGATTTACCATGCCGCGGCGGCTTACCTGAGCAGCGACGCGCTGGCTGTGGCACGGGTTCCGGCCGGCCATCCAGAGGGCTATCTTGAAGCCTTCGCAATTCTCTACCGCGAGTTCGCCGATGCGCTGGTGGCGTGGAAGCGGGGCTATGCCAACCCTCTGCCGGCGACGCTGCCCGGGATAGTGGCGGGAGTTCGCGGCATGAGGTTCATTGAGCGCGTTATTGAGAGCAATCGCTGCGAAAGCTGGGTAGATTTCTAAGGCCATGCAAGCCGTTCGAGGAGAAAAATCATGAAAACCATTCAAGGACCGGGAATTTTTCTGGCGCAATTTGCAGGCGACCAGGCACCCTTCAACACGCTGGAAGGCATGGCGGGCTGGGCTGCCGGGCTGGGCTTCACCGGCATTCAGATTCCGAGCTGGGATGGGTGCCTGTTGAATCTTCAGCGGGCCGCGGAGAGCAAAACGTATTGCGATGAGATTCTCGGCGTGGCTGCTCAAAAAGGACTGGCCATCACTGAGCTTTCCACGCACCTGCAAGGCCAGTTGGTGGCCAGTCACCCGGCCTTCGACACACTGCTGGACGGATTTGCCCCACCCGAGTTGGCGGGGAACGGGAAAGCGCGCCAGGCGTGGGCGGTGCAGCAGTTAGAGTGGGCGGCGAAGGCGAGCCGCAACCTGGGTCTGAACGCGCATGCGACATTTTCGGGGGCGTTGGCATGGCCGTTTTTTTATCCCTGGCCGCAGCGTCCGGCGGGATTGATTGATGAAGCTTTCAAGGAACTGGGACGGCTTTGGGCGCCCATTCTCAACGTGTTCGACGAGGCCGGCGTGGACGTTTGCTACGAACTTCATCCCGGGGAAGACCTGCATGATGGCGCGACCTTCGAGCGATTTCTCGCGGTTGTGGGCGACCATCGTCGCGCCAACATTCTCTACGATCCGAGCCACATGATTCTGCAGCAACTGGATTATCTTGCCTTTCTCGATATTTATCACGATCGCATTCGCGCCTTTCACGTGAAAGACGCCGAGTTTCATTCGAGCGGGCGCTCAGGGGTGTATGGCGGCTACCAGGATTGGATCGATCGACCGGGTCGCTTCCGCTCGCTTGGCGACGGACAAATCGATTTCCGGCAGGTCTTCAGCAAAATGGCGCAGTACGACTATCCGGGCTGGGCGGTGGTGGAGTGGGAATGCTGCATCAAGCATCCCGAAACAGGCGCGGCCGAGGGCGCAACCTTTGTCCGCGATCACATTATCCGGGTCACCGATCGTGCCTTCGACGACTTTGCCGGCGGATCGGCCGACACGGACCGCAATCGCAGGATCCTGGGATTGTAACGAGCCGGAGGGTCGGCTCTTGCGACATGGAAGAGCCGCGCCTCTCCTTTCGGGACTTAGAAATCGTTTCCACCGAAATCAGGGAGTTCTTCGACTGGCGACGGGATGTATCCCGGAGCTACGATTCCGTATTTCAAGTCAAGAAACTGCTGTAAGTTGCCGGGCAAGAACGCGGCTAACTCCTGCCAGGTAAGGACCTTCAATCTAACGCGCATCTCCGCCGCTTTAACTGCGCTCATAACACGAAACCACTTCTCGCGCAGATCTGGCCTGCGCCCGTCGTGGAGGACGCAGAAACTGCACTCGGTGGCGTAGGCTGCCAGCACGTTTCGAATCAGTTGATAGCTTGCGTAGCCTGCCTCACCGGGAGCGTGGACAACCGGATCAACGACCGAGAAGAGGTCCGGATCGACAACCAGGCTTTCAAACTCCTGTGAGTAATGTTCAGGGAATTCGCTAGCTCGGCGGGGCCTTGCGGTCGCCAGTTCGACGCGCGACAGTAAATTGCGATCGAACACAGAATCGAAGTCGCGGTATGCCTCGACCACGGGGGCGGAGCGCGTCTGAAAATCTACTTCGGTCAGTTTGGACTCGACCAGCAGCGACCCCAGCCGCATATCGACTTCAGTTCGATCGAAACGCCCGTTGGCGAGTGGCACGCGCGCCTTCCACCCGAAGACCGGCGTCGCTTCGCCTTCGATGCCGAGCGCGTTTCGCAGCGTAGGCGACTCCGCCACGCCCGGTGTGCAGAACACGTTCATCAGCAGCGCATCGGAGCTCATGGAAGAGTCGATTTCACGCCAGCGCCGGGCCGGATCGAGCGTGGGCCTGGGCAACGCCCGCCCGGCTTGCGCATGGACCTTGTCGAAGCGTCGCGACCAATCAGGACGCGTCATGATGGCCGCATAGGCCTGATCGAAGAAGTTTCCGTGCCGTCCGGTCTCCGGCGCGTACACAATGACCGGTACGCTGCCATAACTTTCAACATGCGCACGCCCGCGCGCGTAGAGCCGGCTGCGCAAAGCCAGCTCATGCCGGAGTTGGTTTGCGCACGAGATTGCGATTCCCATCATTGCTTTGTCAAAGGACTTTTTCCAAATAAATTGCGGCGCGGGCCGCTTGGTATCCGACTTATCTGGCTTTACGTAAGAACCGGCGCATCCGCGACGCCTGCCACTCCGAATACCCCGCGATATCGCTCGGCTTCGACCGGATTGCCCAGCGCTTTGGAGTAATTGTCGGATAGCTTGACGGCGGGTCTGCCGTCCACGTCAGTAAGCTTGCACACGAGGCCGACGGGGTTAAAGTTTTCGCCGCCCTGTGGATTGCAATTGCGAAAATCGTTGGTGAGCAGCGTGCCCCACCCGGCGCTGAAACGGATGCGGCGCTGAGGAACCCAGCGGTTTGTGTCGATGAAATCGTCTGCCGAGCGAAAATCGTCGGGCAACGCGCCATGGCTCAATTTACCGCCAAAGTACGCGTGCAAGCCGAGAATCTGCTCCACATCCAAAGCATCGGAGGCAATGAGCCGTTTTTGGCGCGGATCGCGCCCGTGCCGCTCAAGCCAGGCAATATACTCGTCGCCGGCCACATACGCGTCTTTGCTGTCGATGCGCTGGCCGGTCCAGTTTGCCACCCAACTGGGCGCATCGCGCAGAAACTGCGTGGTCCCGAATGTATCGGGAAGCAAAATCAGCAGCTCGCCCTGATAGCTCTGCTGCCATAACTCAAGCAGGCGATATTGCGCGGTTCGGAGTTCCTCATTGTTGTTTGCCATGGCAGCCATTGCCATCGGCAACTCGTGGCCGTTGGTGCCGATCGCTTCCAGGTCATGCTTGTAAGCCAGGTATGCATTGGAGGTTCCGGCAAAAGCTGTGCCGAGGGTATCGCGCATGGCGTTTACTACGTATTCGTGCCACAAAAAGCTGTGGCGCCGCCGGGTGCCAAAGTCGCTCACGCTCAATTCGGGAACTCCGCGCAGCCGCTCCATCTTCTCCCAAAGCCTGGCCTTGGCGCGAGCGTAGAGAATATCGAGCTCCAATTCGCCCAGCATTTTCAGGCTGGCGCGGGTCTTCAGTTCCCCGATTTGTGACAGCGCGTAGATCTCCCACATTGAGGTCGCCGACCAGAGGCCGTGGAAGCGGAGATTCAACTGACCGTCCTCGACGGATAGTTCGTAGTCTGAAAGCGTGAAATCGCGCTCCAGCCACTCGAGAAAAGCCGGCTCGAAGATACCGCGGCGTCCATAAAATGAGTTACCGGCGAGCCAGATCAGCTCGGACCTGCGGAAGCGAAGCTTGCGTGTCTCGTCCAACTGTTCGCGCAATTGGGCCACGTCGACGAATTCACCAAGCCGTGCCGTCGAGGTGCGATTGATCAGCGTAAAAGTTGCATGCGTATGCCGAAAGTGCTTCCAGATGAATTGGAGCATCAGCAGCTTGTAGAAATCGGTATCGAGCAGGGAGCGGGTAATGGGATCAAGCTCCCAATTGTGGTCGTGCGCGCGCCTGGCGAAATCGATAATCACGATAGCTTCACTGTAATTGAATGCCCGGCCCGACTGGAAGCATGGCTGTTGCGCTATTAGAAATGCCGCAGCGCAAAGCCGCGACGGCGCCGGGAGCGGAGAGCCAAATGGGATTCAGGTCAGGCAATATTCAAAATGGGCGCAAATCTGACGGATAAGGGACGCCTAATGCGCTTCGAAACCACGATTACTCCGGCGATTCGCGAAGCAGTCGAACGGGACCAATGAGTCCGGAAGGAACCGGCTTTAGATTGTTCATGTCCTGGGGTTCGAAGCGTTTCCCATATTTCGCGTAGAGAGCAGTGTAATCACGCGGCGGTTCTCCGGCAAGAAGGTTAATGGCGGTGTTGTAGACCCGTACTTCGAGGCTGTTTTCTCCGGCATGGACGAAAGGCGATATGTCGATGCGGTAAGGGGGGTGCCACAGTGAGCCGGCCCGCCGCCCGTTGACATACACAATGGCCGCTTCGCGAATGGGGGGATCGAGAAGCGCGTGAATACCGCTAGCACTCGCTGGCCGGTTGTCGGTGGTCGGCGTTCCTGGACCGAAGTCGAGCGAGATGCGCACGCCAGGCGCCGGCGCGCGACCAATGGTGATGCTGCGGGTGTAATCGGCCTCGCCGGAGTAATACTGCCTACCGGGAATCTCGGTCCACGAACTCAGGCTGGCGAGCCCGTGGCCCTGAGATGCGCCCGCAAAACGGAGTTGCCAGCCCGTGCTTAGAACAGCAAGCTGTTCTTCATGACGCCGCGCAGGTTCGATTTCTGAATTGGCGCTCGTATGGCCGGAGAAAACGAAGATGCGCGACTCATAGGGCGCAAGGTCCAGAGGGATGCGTGCGGCGGCGCTGCTCGATGAAGCCGACAACACGCGGCCTGAATCCGGATCCCACGTTTCGAGAAAGGGACGAGCGGCTCGAAATCGGACCATCGCCGCAATCGGCTTGTTACCTGTGTTTACGACAAAATATATGTCGCTTGCAGCAAGCTTGCGGTGAATAAATCCGAGCCCTTCGGTTTGCCCTGTTGCATCCACGTCTGGAGGAAGCGCGTGGTGAAGGGCATCAGCGAGACCGGCGGCGGACTGAATGAACACTCCTTTGTGCCCGCTCTCAAGAAAAAGCTGGTCAGAAAGGGCGCGGATTGGTTGTGAATCGCCTTGTTCCATCAGGCCCGGCGCGAGCGACGGCGGTCTTGCGATCGCAATTACCTTTCCGGTGGCCGCATAACTCGCTATCTTTTTGTAATTCGAGAGCGGAATGCGGTCTGTGGGCGGAATAACCAGGACAGGATAAGGAATCGAATTCAACTTATCGATGGTTGCAGCATCGATGAAGTCGATGTTATAACCGGCGTCGAGGATCGCCCCCATCAGTTCCGGGGTGATGTGCTTTCTCATCTCGTCGGTTACCGAGACATGACCGGGAGAGAATGCTGCCTGCGCGTCATCTTCGGGGAGAAGAATAGCGATGTCATTGGCGGGCGTGCCCTGGCGCAACAGCCAACTCACGCGCTGCAGGTAGCGCATTACATCGGGCATCACGGGAAACCAGGGATTGTGCGAATTGAACACGGCAGCCGCGTAGAAAGCCCATCCGGGCTCGCCGGCTGCTGGGGGCGAATACGGATAACCGTGCCCGACAAACTGGTTCACGCCGAGAATGAACATGCGGTCAGCTTCAGCTTTCATGTCCAGCGGCGTGGCGCGGAATGCAGGCGAGTGAAGCCAGGTCCAGGTTTCGGCGGAAGTGACGTTGCGGCCGTAAAGATGGCTGGCCGAACTTACCCATCGGGTGAAGGAAAACGAGCGCCATTGCGGACCTTCGCCTTCAGGCAGATTCGGAACCGCCTCATCGGCGAGCGTGACGGCAGGCTCTCCATAGGTCTGCGACCGGAATTTGGTTCCATGCGCCTCGGCAAAGCTGGTGAGCGGAGCAAGATAATTCTCGCGGATAAGGTCGGAGAGGGTCTCACCCCAATCGTGACGCACGTCTTCAGCTTCCGGCGTGCCTCCGGCCAGAAGCTCCGGAAGATGAGGAATCAGGTCGTAGCCGCGACGTTTTTGAAACTCCGCGGGAAGATTCGGAGTCCAATCGGAGTCATACACTTCGAGAGAATCGGAAAACGTGGAATAAGGCGGCTGATCGTCGAAGGCTCTTAACAGTGGAGTGGCCACATCGGCCAGGTGCTCATCAATCGCGACGCGCGAGAAGTGATCGAGCACGTACCCTTCGGCTCCGACCGCGGCGCGCTTCACCATTTGGCGGGTGTGACCGGCAATAAAGTAGAGAGCGGTTTCTTCACCGGCAATGGCTGGCAGAGGGCCCGATGGGTCGAATTGCCTTGCGGTAGAGGAATTAAATGACTTTTCCTTACCTGCAACCACGAATGCGGCAACCAGGGAATCACCCTCCTGTAACTCGGGAGGAGTTACAGTGGAGTTATGGACGGGAAGGGAGACGACCTTGAGCCGGCCGGCAGCCAGCGCCAGTGTGGTTCCAGGGCCACCATATGGCCAGCCGCTGCCGAGCGTAATGCTGACGCGCAGTCCCAGCACGTGCGCTTTCTCATTGACGAATGTTATGTCGCCGAGAAACTCCGGCGATAAGTAGCTAAGATTCGATATCCCTTTTGCCGAGTTGTCGAGGATCAGCGGATAGACGGGCTGGATTTCCACGCCGCCGATGCCCGCGTCATGCATGATTTCAAGTTCCTTTTGGAGTTCGGGCTTGACGACCGCCGGGCCGAACCACCACCAGCGCATCATCGCCTTTGCATCGTCCGGCGGATTCAGATATCCGTGATGCAGATCGACGCTGGAACTCTGTGCCAGTAGCGCAGTGGAACAGAACAAGAACGGCGCAAGCGCATTTGCGAGGTGCGGACGGAGACGCAACATCAAAGGGGAAGCTCCTTTAATAACTCAACTCGAGCACGTTGATCGAATAAGGCGGAAAAGTCTCGGAAAACTTCGGTCCGGGGATTGGTACTGCTCGCTCGACCGGCACCACTGCTCGAGGGCTGGTAATGCTGTTGGTTGCATTGGGAGTTTTGCCGGTCAACGTGGTCATGAAAGCCTGCGATGCGATCTTGCCCGCGCCTGCAAGGTCGATGACTAGAGGCTGCGCATTCGACGTTGCATTCACGACCTTCACGAAGAGCTTGCGGCGCGCCTGATCGCGCGTCGCCGACGCGTAGACGCGCGATTCCGCATTGGCAAGCGTGGCCGGCACCACCTCAGAACCGAGATGGCTGCCAAACATGACCTGCGCCCAATAACCTGGGGATCCATAGCTCGAGAGCGCGTCGTACCCGATCAAATTCGTCGCCCACTGCATCCCGCCCGGATTCACATTCACAAACAGCGGCGCATAGCTGGCCATGACAATGAGGTCGCTGTTGCGCTCAAGGCCGGTCATCCAGGCCGCGTCACCCAGCGCAGCCTCGAGGTTGGGCGTCGGATCGCCCTCGCGCGTGGCCCACTCGCCCACAAAGATTTTCGGGCCGTTGCGGTCCGCGCTGTCGTAATGATGCGCTTCGGCAAAAGACTTTTCTGCCGCCATGTAGAAGTGCTCGTCGAGCACGTCGGGCCTGACAGCGTTTACCGGCGCCGTGGCAATGATCTGGAGACTGGGATAGCGGTTCTTAATGGCGTGGAAGAACTGCGCGAACCTGCCGTCATAGGATTTCGAGCGGTCGAACTGGTCTTCGTTACCGACCTCAACGTAGTGCAGCGGGAAGGGCGCGGCGTGCCCGTCCTTCACGCGCTCGGCGCCCCACCTGGTATCCGCGTTGCCGGTCACATATTCGATTTCGTCGAGGGCATCCTGAACGTACGGCTCAAGCGCCGGACCTGGATCAACGTGTTCCTGCTCGAGCGAGTAGCCGGCATAGACCGCCAGCACGGGCTCAATCTTCAGGTCCTCGCACCACTCCAGGAATTCGAGCAGTCCCATGCCGTCTGAAGAACGATAACTCCACGGGCTGGGATGGGTGGGCCTGTCGACCCAAGGACCAATCGTTCTCTTCCAGTCAAACCGCTCCGCGATGTGATTGCCCTCGAGATAATTTCCGCCCGGCAGGCGTAGAAACTTTGGATGCATGGCCGCAAGTTTTTCCATAATGTCGATGCGATTGCCGTGAATGCGGTCATGATACGCAGGCGGAAAGAGTGAAATCAGATTGAACCACACCGTGGCGGGGCGTGGAATGGTCAGGATTAAATGATTGTTCCTGGTGACGGGGATGTCGCCGGTCCTCAGGGTGTACGTGTACTGCTTCCAATCGCCGGTCAGACCGGTCACTGTTGCCGTTGCCGCCACGACACCTGTCTCGTCGTTCTGGAGGGAGACGGTCACCGGCACGCCGGCCGAATCGGTTTTCGCGTAGAACGATCCGCTATAAACGGCGTGCGGCCGCACCGCGATACCCCAGTAACCATCGTTCTCAACGCCCGCGGGCGCGGCATCAGTTGCGGCAGCAACGCTCACCTTCAGGCTGCGCGGCAGAGCGGGGCCTGGGCCGGTTGTCTCGTCGGCGAAGAGGTCGACCCTGGAATTGCCGCGCGCCACCATCGACCAGTGAAACAGCGAACCCCACCCGCCGCCGATGGCGCGGTCGCGCACCAACTCGGCGTAGAGTCCGCCGTCATATGAGTAGTTAATCTCCTCAGTCATCAGGCCGTAAAGCGTGGGGCTCACCTTTGCGGTGGGATGGTTCACCTCAATGGTGAGCGAAGGCGTCTGCGCGGCAAGAGCCAGGGGCAGGATGAGCGCGCCAAGAAAAGCGGCAACCGCAATGCGTTTGTTCATAACCCCGCCATACTAATCTGCGGCTGCGGCTGCTGACAATTCGGAAAACGTTTGCCCAGTTCCCATCTACCGTCTTCCGGCGGCCGCCCCGGATGCTAAACAGTGCATGCAGGAGCCTCAACCGGCGCGCTCAATCTCGGCGGTAATCGCGGCGAGAACCGCATCCGGCAGCGATGGCATGGCGCCGGACTGCGATGCCACCCAACCGCCCCAGCGGTTTCCTGCTTCGTTCAGGGTTGGAAGGTCCGCTCCGCGCAGAAGGTAGTGAGTCATGGCGGCGGTAAACGCATCGCCAGCGCCAATGGGGTCGGCCACCTTGATTGGAAATCCGGGATGCTCGTTCCACTGCACGCGGTTGACGAGCAGGCTGCCGTGGCCACCACGCGTGACGGCTATCATCTCCAATGACGGAAACTCCTCGAGCAGGCGTTCCGCGCAAAGGCGCAGGTAGGCCGCGCCATGCGGCTCCGGCGTTTCATTCAGGGCGATGCCGAGCAGGTTCAGCACCAGCGGCGCCTCGTCCTCATTCATCTTCATCACCGTGGCCAGTTCCAGCGATTCCTCGATCACCTCGGCGGAATAAAACGGTGAGCGCAGGTTCACATCGAAGACTCGAATGCAGGACGCAGAACACTGCGCGGCCAGCGTCTGAATGGTCTGGCGGGATAGGACACTGCGCTGCGCCAGGGAACCGAAGCAGATGGCATCGGCGCGTTCGGCCAACTGCACCCACTGGTCAGAAAGCTCGAAAAAATCCCACGCCGCGGGCCGATGAATGGTGTATTGCGGTTCACCGTCCTCAAAACTTACAGTGACACGGCCGGTCGGGTGGGCAGGGTCCACTTCAAGGAAACCGGTGTCCACCGGCATTGGATCCAGTCGGTCCACGGCGAGCCGCCCCAGTTCATCGCGGCCAATGCGGCTCAGAATGACGGCGTGATTCCCCAGGCGTCCCACCATGACCGAGAAGTTGGCCGGCGCTCCGCCGAGCAACCCCATCGACGAGGACCTGTCGATGGGGACCCCACTGAGCCGCGGCCCCTCGGGCAAGATATCCCACAGCAACTCGCCGATTCCCAGAATCAGATGCGGCTCTCCCACAGTCGTGCTCCCACAGCCATGCGATGCAGGCTGCTCTCTGAGCTACTTTCCCGCTTCTTTCGGCTCAGGTCAAATTCGCGCGCCTGGCCGGCGCTTCTTAGCCACCGCCGGCAATTCAAGTTGACTGTCCAGTCCCATCCAACGGTAGATCGAACAATCCTCCCACGGAAAGGCGGCATACTCACCGTCAGGCTGGCTGGTCAGGATCCTTCGGTCGGTCTCGGTGTCAGCGCGCGACCGCCTGACCTGTCCCTGAAAAAGGCGCGTGAAGCCGGCCTGCCGCTCGAGCACGTGCTCTTGCTCGTTGTTGACGTAGAGAATGTCCAGTTGTCCTGGACGGGAGGCGAAGCTCTCGCACCAGCAGCGAAGCAAGCGGCGAAGCACCGGTCCTCGGAAGGGATTGAAAAGGAAGGCCGCGCAGGGGCCGTCCGGCATTTCGAATTCAGTGGCGTCGGCGCAGACCATCCGCATAGGCGCCCGCGCCGGGCCCGACGAACGCCACGCCGCCATATTCCTGCGCCCGATGCGTGCCAAGGTGGGATGCAATTCCACTCCGACAACTTCACGAAACGGATATTCTGTCGCCAGAAGCATTGCGCGCGCCATTCCTGCGCCCAGGTCGACAAAACTAAACTCATCGATCGGCGCCACCGGCTTCGACCTTCGCCAGCGAACGACCAGGGCTCGGAACACCGATGGCGCTACCGCATAGTAGGCCGTATTGTGCCGGTCGTTGCGATGCCCGGCGATGAGGTGCCGTCCGGCCACCAGGCCGCTGGTCCGGACCCCAAACTCCTGGTCGAATGGGTGCCGGACAAGCCCGTCTTTCACCGCCAGGCCTTTGAGAAAGCGTGGTGTCTTTTCTCCCGGTCGGGAAGGTTTCCGATTATGGATGGTGGCGCTGGTTTTCATGTTGGGACCTTGATGCTTAGAGCCGGTTTGCCATTTCGATGCACAGGCCGGTCACAAAATCCCGATAGCTGCCGAGCCTGGCATCCCCTCCCGCAGCAAAATACGCCTTCAGGATCCTGCGGTGACTGTCCTCGGGCAGGTCGATGCCGTTCTTCTGAAACAGCCAAACAGGAGCGGGCGTCTTCAAATCTCTCCGCTCCCAACGCGCATCCAGGAGCCGCGCCGGCACTGACTTTTCAAAGAAGAGCCGGCGCGCATTCGCGTAGAAAAAGCGGTTCCGCTCTTCGGCGGTTGGAGTCAGGCCCACGGTGTCGATCCATGCCTGCGTGGAATGGAAGGTCTCGTCGCGCCACAGCGCCACAGGGTACTCGCTGCCGAACATCACGCGGTCCCAGCCGGTGTGTTCAATCAGCGCCAAGGTCCACGGTTTCACGATCTGCGGATCCATGTACCCCTGGCGCGAGAAGATGACATAAAACCGCGGATGGCGGAACAACTGCCTTACGAGGTCTTCGCGGGCGAGGATGGTGGGGTCGGTGGGTCCGGCGAAGTGGGTTCCGCAAGCCACCGCGTCCGGATAGCGATCCAGGAAGTCGAGGAGCACGCGAGCGGCCACGCGGTAACCGTTGTTGCCCTCCATGTAAGCCGCCCGGCCGGCGCTGCCCACCAGGTCGAGGGTCCTGGGCTCGGCTGCGACCAGGTCGGTCTGCAGGCGGATGCCGGTAAAGCCGGCATCCAGTTGCGCGGAGATAAAATCCAGCCGTTCGGCGGGCGTTGTGCCCATTGGCAGTCCAATCGGGCGGAGGCGGCCGGGGTACTTCAGCAGCGCATTTGATAACTCGAGCAGATCGGGGCAGGTCATGGCCGTTCCCACCACCGCTGCCTCGGCATGATTTGCGTCGAGCATGGCGATATACTCGTCGGCGGCCAGGAACCGGGGCAGGGAGACGTGGCCCCACGCGTCAATGATCTTGCGTTCCGTCTCCGGCTGCGCCTCTGTGGCGCGTGCCGGCAGAGCTCCGGTCATTGCCGCAGCAATCGACGCCTGAATGAACTCCCGCCTGCTGGTTTGCGTCATTTCAACCACCTTCTTCCGCACCCGATCTTCGCCGCAGCCAATGCCTACGATTCCGAGCCATCGTTTATGACAGGCTCTATGCCGGGACAGCGATTTCCAGCTATTGTAGAACCAGTGAATGCCGTTGAGCGGACCGCCGGGACTGGTTCCATCGTATTTACCGGAATGGGAGGACAGATGACGCGCAAAGCAGTCTTGGCGATCAATCGCAGAATCTTTGTAGGCAGCGCCTTTGCGGGCATGAGCATGCTCGGCCTCGATGCCAGGGCAGAAAAGCCCGTTACGGGCGCAACGCCCATGCGCGAATTTGGCAAGACGGGCGTGAAGCTGACCATCGTGGGCCAGGCAGGGGCGCGTCTGGCCCTGCTGCGCACCAAGGAGGCCGCGCGCGCCCAGGTGCGCCACGCCTACGATCTTGGCTTGAATTACTTTGACTGCGCCCACTCCTACTGGAATGGACATTCCGAGGAGGTTTACGGCGACGTGCTCTCGCCGGTACGGAAAGACGTGTTTATCACCACCAAGTGCACCATCAGGACCCGCAAGGAAGCCGAAGCCGAGCTCAATCTCTCGCTCGCGGCTCTCAAGACCGATCACGTCGACCTGTGGCAGATTCACGGCGTGCAGGATCGTGACGATGTCGATCGCATCTTTGCTCCCGGAGGCGCCATCGAGGCCTTCGAGAGTGCCAGGCAAGCCGGCAAATGCCGGTTCATCGGCTTTACGGGACATCACGATCCGGATGTGCACCTGGAAATGCTGAAGCGCTACGGCCAGTGGGATTCCATCCTGATGCCGCTGCACGCAGCCGACCCGGCTTACCTCAGCTTCAAGCAAAACGTCTTGCCTCACGCCGTCGATCGCGGCATAGGCATCCAAGCCATGAAGGTCTTCGGAAATGCTTTTCTGTTGCGCGTCTTAAGCGTGGAAGAGTGTCTACGCTACGCGCTCAGTTTGCCGATTTCCTGTGCGGCAGTTGGGGCCAGTACTTTCGGGCAGCTCGATGACGACGTGCGGATTGCCCAGAACTTCAAGCCCTACACGCCAGAGGAGATGCAGACGATCGAGCAGCTGGCCGTTTCCGCCGGTCCCGGCGGGCTATATGGCCCGGCGCTTGAATACTGGAAGGTTGGCGGAGTGTGGAAGTAAGCGAGCACTTTGCTTACTGCTGCAGAACGACCTGATCGCCTTCTTTCAGTCCGCTGACAAGTTCGGTGACGGAGCCGTTTGAAAGTCCAACTTTCACTGCAACTTTGCGCGTGCCGTCTTTCTGGCTTCTGTCCGGAACCTGAACCGAGGCGTTCTTCTGGCCGTCGTAGATCACGGCATTTTCCGGGACCGTCAGCACGCCCTTGTGCTCGTCCATCAGGATTTCGGCATTGGCTGTCATGTTGGCCTTCAGCTCGCCGCCGGGATTGTTGATCGACACGCGCACCTCAAACGTAGTCACGTTGTCTTTTTCCACGCCCATGGGAGCAATCTTGGTAACTTTTCCCCAGAAAAGCCGGTCGCGGAAGCTCTCCACCTTGATGCGCGCGGGCTGGCCCATGTAGACGTGCGCGATGTCCGCCTCGTCCACTTTGCCCTGCACATAAACTTCGGCGGTATCTCCTTCGGTCATCACCAGGGTGGCCGTGGAGCCGAGGATCAGGATGGAGCTGACCGCGTCCCCAATCTCTACGTCGCGGGAGAGGATAACACCGTCCATGGGAGCCTGAATCGTGGTGTAGGAGAGCTGCTCTTCGAGCTGCTTCAGGCTGGCCTGGTTTTCGAGTACCTGGGCACGGGCCTGCTTAAGTCGGGCCGAATCCACACCCACCTGTGCCTGCGAAGAATCCCGCTTGGTAAGGGCGGCCAGATAGTCCTTGTTGGCGTCATCGAGAGTCTGCCGGCTCACGATGCCGTCCTTCTGCATGGCCTGGTTGCGATCGAGCGTGGCTTTGTACATGGGCAGGTCAGGAGCAGCCGCGTTGACCTTATCCTGCTCGATATCGGCCTGGAAGGTGGAGACGTTGGCCTCGGCGGCGGCCAGTTGGGCCCGCTGCGCCTCAACCTGGGCCTCGATCTCCTGCTGATCGAGTTGGGCAAGATCCTGGCCCTTTTTCACCTCGCTGTTGATATCGACATAGAGCTTTTCGACGATTCCGGAGGCTTTGCTTTTCACCTCGACCTTGGTGATGGGCTGAATCTTGCCGGTGGCGACCACGGATTGCGCGACATCGCCGCGAGTGACCCTGGCCAGCTTGTTGGGATCGATGGATGCGCCTTTGGCCAGCCGGTCCAGAGCAAATCCGGCCACCAGCACGATTGCCACCACCCCAAAGCCCAGCCAGATCCAAAATCGTTTGTTCCTTTGTGACGCGGCCACACAATCCTCCCAGCACATTCAAGAGCGCAATGGCTCCCGGCCTGGCAAGCCAACTTGTAATAAAAAAGATAATCACTCAGACGGCGGCAGCCGGAGACTGTCAACCGCTGAGCTATGTTACGCAAATCACCTCCCGCCAGTTCCGCCGGATGTCCGGAACCGAAAGGCGAACCGGTGCGTATTGATAATTGGGTGCCCTCCCCCGGACGTCTAATCTTTATGCAGAGCTTTTCCGATACTCTCGGCCAGGTTTTCCGCGCCATCATGGCCAACAAGCTGCGCAGTTTTCTGACCATGTTCGGGATTGCGTGGGGGGTTGGCTCGCTGCTGGTGCTGGTGGGCCTGGGTGAGGGTTTCCGATCAGGGCAGCACAAACAGCTGGCCAGCTTTGGCAACGACGTGGTCCTGATGAATGACGGGACCATTCCAGCCATGGCCAACCAGCACACTGACATGCGCCCCTACCAGTTCACGCTGGGCGACGAGGCTGCCGTTCGGGCGCTGCCCGAAGTGCGGGACGTGACGGCCACGCTCAACCGAACCGATCTTTACGAGGTCAGCCAATACGCCAACGCCTCCGGCCTCGTATTCGGCGTGGAGCCCAATTTTTCCGTCGTGCGCTTTGTCCCCATCGCCGAGGGCCGCTTTATCGATGCACAGGACATGGCCGAGCGCCGGCGTGTTGCCGTTTTGGGGTACAAGAGCGGCCTGCTGCTCTTCCCGGGTCGTCCCATGCTGGGCGAGACCATCACCATAAACGACATCAGCTTCACCGTTGTCGGCCGCGTGGAGACCATCAACCGCGGAAATAACGACTTCGACAACCAGAAGGTCTACATTCCGCTCACCACCATGCAGGAGCTTTTCGCGATGAAGGGGGACAACATTGCCCGCGACGCGCTGACCACCATGCAGTACCAGCCAACCACAAAGGGCGATACGTCAGCGGCCAAGCCAGCCGTCCATCGCGTCATCGCGCAGCGCCACGGCTTTGACCCCTCCCTCAAAGATGCCTTCGACGAGTGGGACACCATCGAGGAAGAAAAGATGATCGGGGCAATTTTCAACGCCATGGATATTTTTCTTGGCGGAGTGGGCATTGTGACATTAGGCCTGGGGGCGGTGGGCATTATCAATATCATGCTGGTTTCAGTGACGGAGCGAACCCGGGAGATCGGTGTGCTGAAGGCGATCGGCGCTCCCAGGAGCAGCATTCTGGCGCAGTTCTTCTGGGAAGGACTGCTGTTGACGGGTATCAGCGGCCTGATCGGCATTTTGGTTTCAGCGGCGTTCATGGGCCTGCTGCAGATGCTGCTGACCGGCAAGATCCCGGGCTTCGATCCGCCCCGACTGGTGCCGTGGACGGCCGCGCTGGCGCTGGGAGTGTTGGTATTAAGTGGCATCGCCGCCGGCCTGTATCCTGCCAGCAAGGCCGCGGCAATGGATCCGATCGAAGCGCTGCGGAGGGAGTGAAAAGGCAGGGAATAGGGAATAGAGAATAGGGAACAGGGACTTGGCAGCGAAGGGGCGGAGCGATCATGTTGAGGGACATTCTGGGTCAGGCGTGGGAGGCGATGGTCTATAACCGCCGACGTACGGCTATCACTATGATCGGCATGGCCTGGGGCATTGCCACGGTGGTGTTGCTGCTGGCCTACGGCGCCGGATTCAGCGCTGCCATCGAAAACATCTTTGCGCAATGGGGCACCAACACCATCGGATTTTTTCCGGGGCGCACCAGCGAGCAGGCTGGCGGCGACAAAGCAGGCGCGCTGGTCCGTTTTAAACTCGACGACGTCGATCGCGCCGCGAATGCGGTCCCGGGCATCTTTCGCATCTCGCCCGTGGCCTCTAAAGACGTCACCGTGCAGAACGATCTGCACACGTACACGTGGAGCGTCAGCGGCGTCCGCCCGTCCTATCAGGACATTCTGAAGCTCGATACCGATGCCGGCCGCTTCTTCAACGACGCCGAAGACCAGCAGCGCGCACACGTCTGTGTCATTGCTTCTGAGGCCAAGACCAAGCTGTTTTCCGGCAGTTGGGCGGTGGGGGAGGCTATCCGCCTGGACGGCGTCGACTTTACCATCATCGGCGTGCTCAGCCCCAAGATGGAGGAGAGCGATGACGACATCAACCGTCAGATTTACATCCCCTTCAACACCATGAGCGACCTGAAGGATACGCAATATCTTGACGGAGTGTGGTTCAGCTATCGCGGCGACAACGAACAGATCGAGAAGAGCCTTCGCGAAACCATGGCCGCCGCGCATCACTTCAAGCCGACGGACCACAACGCGATGCACGTGGCCAACCTGATGTCGCAACTCTCGCAGTTTCGCATTCTTTCGATCGCGCTGCAGGTACTGCTTTCCATGGTGGGAGCGCTGACGCTGGGCATTGCCGGGATCGGCCTGATGAACATCATGCTGGTGGCGGTGCAGCAGCGCACGCGGGAGATCGGCGTAGAGAAGGCGCTGGGCGCGCGGCGGCATCACATCCTGCTGCAGTTTCTTGCCGAGGCGATGGCCATCACCGGGGTGGGCGGTGTTTGCGGTATCGGGCTGGCCTATCTGATCTCAGCGATGGTCGGGCGCATCACGTTTTACAGCGCCATGGCCAAGAATGCAGCGGATGCGGACATCCGGCTCATCATTTCGCCCACTTCGGTGATTGTGGCCACGGTGATTCTGATCATCACGGGGCTGGTGAGCGGCATGATCCCGGCGATTCGCGCGGCCAATCTCGATCCCATTGAAGCGCTGCGCTACGAGTAGAGGGTGCGCGGCCGGGGCAGCGAACGATTCCATGGGGATCGTTCTTAAGTTCAGAACGGGCGCCCTGGACCAGGGCCTGGCGCAAATCAGGCCTGGGACGGCACCCGCACGATTGGTCGCTGCGGAGCGGACTTCGGGTCTCGAAGCACCGAATTAGCCGCTAATCGCCGCCGGCCTGGTTAACAATCCGGGAACCCGGCGCTTGCCAGTTGAAAACTTATCGTGACATGCTGATCAGGTACGCGGTACCTTTATAGTTGTGTGCAATTTGCGCACTTCAAGGAGTATTTCAATCCCCATGCCCATCCAAACCACATCCAAGATTTGGCACAACGGCAACCTCATTCCCTGGGAGCAGGCCACCATTCACGTGATGAGCCACGTGATCCACTACGGCTCAAGCGTGTTTGAGGGCATTCGCTGCTACGGGCAGCCTCACGGGTCGGCCGTCTTCCGGCTACCGGAACACATGCAACGGCTACTCGACTCCGCCAAGATTTACCGGATGGAGATCCCGTTCAGCCTCGAAGAACTGTGTGCGGGCGTGGTTGATGTGATTGAGGCCAATGGCGTTACGCCTTGTTATATTCGTCCCATCGCGATGCGCGGCTACGGCGAAATCGGGGTGAGCCCCAAGGGCTCGCCCATCGAGGTCTACATTGCCAACTTCCCGTGGGGTAAATACATCTCCGGGCACGGCGGCGCGGACGTTTGCATCTCGAGCTGGAATCGCCTGGCGCCGAACACGCTGCCGGCTCTGGCCAAGGCGGGGGCGAATTACATGAATTCGCAGCTCATCCACATGGAGGCCGAAACAAACGGTTACCAGGAAGGCATCGCGCTGGATGTAAACGGCCTGGTGAGCGAGGGATCGGGCGAGAACGTATTTGTGGTCCGCAACGGCGTGATTTACACGCCGCCCTTGTGCAACTCGGCCCTATCCGGCATCACCCGAGACTCGGTGCTGACCATCGCCCGCCACCTGGGCCTGCCGGTAACCGAGCAGTCTCTTCCGCGCGAACTGCTTTACATCGCCGACGAAGTCTTCTTCACCGGGACCGCGGCGGAAGTTTCGCCGATCCGCTCGGTCGACCGGGTGGTGATTGGCGACGGGAAACCTGGAGAGATCACGAAGAAGATTGCCGATGAATTCTTCGGCATCGCCAACGGCCTGAAACCTGACCGCTTTGGGTGGCTCACTCCAGTGAAGTCCAATGCGGCCGAGCCGGTAACAGCATAACCTGCGCAGACCGACTTGAACCGAGGGCGGCCGTTAGCGGCTGCCCTTGATTTCCTGGGCGCAAGATGCCACCCTCTCGCACAGCGCCTACCTGCAGCTGCCCTGGACCGAACAGTCGGCTTTGCCGGCTCATCAGTTCCTGTCATTCAAGAAGGACACCATGAGCGTCTAACTGACAGTGAGCGCCCGCTATACAGGGCAGATTGAGCCACGGTGGGTTGCATAGTCGTACCTTCGAGCCGAGTATCATTACATACAGTAGACTCACGATGAAGGAAGCTTGCCGCGCGTGAAACCTGACATGAGAGTTTCGTTGGCCGGACTGGAGCTGGTGAACCCGGTCATCGCCGCCAGCGGAACGTTTGGCTACGGTATCGAATTTGAAGAGATTGTGACGCTGGAACGGCTGGGGGGATTCGTCACCAAGGGAATCTCGCTGGAGCCGATGGCCGGACACGCTGCGCCGCGGATTTTGCAGACGGCAGCGGGGATGTTGAACGCAATAGGCTTGCAGAACGTGGGCGTGAAGGATTACCTGGAACGGAAGCTGCCGCCGATGAAGCGGTATCCGTTGTGCAAGGTGATCGTGAATGTCTTCGGGTACACGGTCAACGATTACATCGGGGTGATCGAGCGCCTGAACCAGGCCGAAGGCATTGCGGCCTATGAGCTGAACGTGTCCTGCCCCAATGTGCACGCCGGTGGAATGACTTTTGGCGCCGATGCCGGTTCGCTCGAATACCTGGTGGGCCGGGCAAAGGCGGCGTCAAAGAGACCGCTGATCGTCAAGCTATCGCCCAATGTGACTTCAATTGCGCACATGGCCAGAGTAGCGGCCGGAGCGGGCGCCGATGCGCTGAGCCTGGTGAACACTTTTCTGGGAATGTCGATCGATGCCGAGGAGCGGCGTCCGCGGCTGAGCAACATCACCGGCGGGTTGTCGGGACCGGCGATCAAGCCCATCGCACTGCGCATGGTATACGAAACGGCGAAGGCGGTCAGTATTCCCATCCTCGGCATGGGCGGGATTGTCACGGCGGAGGATGCGGTGGAGTTTTTGCTGGCCGGTGCTGCGGCGGTGCAGGTGGGCACAGCGAGCTACGCGGACCCACGTGCGGCGGAACGGCTGGCGCGGGAACTGGAATCCTGGTGCAAGAGCCACCAGGTGGAGCGGATCGCCAGCCTGACGGGCGCGCTGGAGATTTCGCACGGGTGAGCGGACCGGCCGGTATTTTTTCACCGGCTGAATCCCGCGATTAATCTGCGGCGACTGCCATGATCAAAACAGGCTGCGGAAAAACGATGGATTCAGGCCGAAATCCTCTAAACACCTCTCAGGTCTAAAGTTTCCCTAACAATTTGAGGCAATTGCTGCGCGCTTTGCAGAGCGCACGCCGGCGGTGCTTTGCCAGGCAGCGTTGCGATCTCGTCGAGGCGGATGCCGTGCGAGGCAGCGGTTGAACGGTGCTGGGGGTATCCAAAGTGAAGCAGTGAACTAGCTAGTGTGATGCCGCGCACAGCGAGTCGTTGTTTTTATCGATACCGTCCAGATTGTCCAGCGGCAGTTGTGATCAGGCTCACCGGAGGGTCGAATCTCCATCACAACTTCTGGGGCACGCGCACAACGAGCGAGGTAGGCATGGGTCAGTCAATTTGGCAATCGATGCAGCAGAAGGGCTACAGCCGCAGAGACTTTCTTCAGTTCTGCGCAGCGGCCGCAACGGTGGCAGGCTTTGGTCAAACCGGGGTCGCCCAGGTTGTTTCGGCCTTTGAGAAGAAGGAAAAGCCGGCCGTGGTGTGGATGCACTTTCAGGAGTGTACCTGCTGCAGCGAGTCGTTCATCCGGGCTTCGCACCCGATTGTGGCGGATGCGCTGTTGGATGTGCTGGATTTGAACTACACCGAGACGCTGATGGCGGCCTCGGGATTTCAGGCGGAAAAGAGCCTGAGTAACACGATCAAGAACAACAAGGGCAAGTACATCGTGCTGGTGGAGGGCGCCGTTCCGACGAAGGATGACGGTGTTTACTGCATGATCGGCGGCAGGACGGCGGAGTCGATTCTGCAGACGGTGGCGGCGGATGCGGCAGCGGTGGTGGCGTGGGGCAGTTGCGCGTCGAACGGATGCGTGCAGGCGGCCAAGCCAAATCCGACCGGAGCCACGCCGATTTACAAGCTGGTGAACAAGCCGGTGATCAACGTGCCCGGCTGCCCGCCGATTGCCGACGTGATGATGGGTGTGGTGACGCACCTGCTGGTGCTGGGTCAGATACCGGCGCTCGACAGCCAGGGCCGTCCCAAGGAGTTTTACGGGCGACGCGTACACGATACGTGCTATCGCCGGCCGAATTACGATGCCGGGCTTTTTGTGGAGTCGTTCGACGACGAGAACGCGCGCAAGGGGTATTGCCTTTACAAGATGGGTTGCCGCGGACCGGTCACGTACAACGCCTGCTCGGTAACAAAGTGGAACGAGGGCACCAGTTATCCGATTCAGTCGGGTCACGGGTGCATCGGCTGCAGCGAAGCGGGTTTCTGGGACAATGGCCCGTTCTACCAGCACCTGGCCTCGTTCCCCGGATTCGGAATCGAGAGCACGGCCGACACGATCGGCACGGTGGTGGGAGTAACCACGCTGGCCGGAGTTGCGGCGCACGCGGTGGTGACGAACATACGCAAGCGGCCGGTCATCGCAGAAGTACATGCTGACGACCAAAAGGAGTAGTGAGGGGATATGACACGAGTAGTCGTCGATCCAGTAACACGAATTGAGGGCCATCTGCGCATTGAGGCAGTGGTGGAAAACGGCGTCATCACAGACGCGTTCAGCGCGGGCACGATGGTACGCGGTCTCGAAAAGATTCTCATCGGCCGCGATCCTCGCGATGCCTGGGCAATTACCGAGCGGGTGTGCGGCGTGTGCACCACGGTGCACGCTCTGACCAGCGTGCGCGCGGTGGAGAATGCGCTGGGCATCACGATTCCGCCCACCGCCGAGCTTATCCGTAACATCATGATGACCACGCAGTACGTGCAGGATCACGTGATCCACTTCTATCACCTGCACGCGCTGGACTGGGTGGACATTGTAAACGCGCTGAAGGCCGACCCGAAGAAGGCCGCGGAGCTGGCGCAATCCTATTCGAAGTGGGACAAGAACACGCCTGCGTATTTTTCCGATGTGCAGGACAAGATCAAGGCCTTCGCGGCCAGCGGCCTGGGGATTTTCGCCAACGGCTACTGGGGACATCCGGCTTACAAGCTGCCGCCGGAGGTGAACCTGATCGCGGTGGCGCACTACCTTGACGCCCTGATGTGGCAGAAGGAGATCGTCAAGATTCATGCGGTGTTCGGCGGTAAGAATCCGCACCCGAATTACCTGGTGGGCGGCGTACCGTGCTCAATCAACATGAACGAAGTGGCCGCGATCAACTCCGAGCGGCTAAACCTGGTTTCAAGACTGATCAGCCAGGCCGATGAGTTTGTGAACGAGGTTTACATTCCCGATCTGCTCACCGTGGCCTCCTTTTACAAGGATTGGGCGAGTTGGGGCGGGGGATTGACGAATTACCTCAGCTACGGCGAATTCCCGACCAAAGGTTACGGGCAGCCTGAGTCGTTCAAGTATCCGCGGGGCGTGGTGCTCAATCGCGACCTGAGCACGGTGCATCCGGTGAATGCGACCGATTCCCAGGAGATCAAGGAGTACATCGCGAGTTCCTGGTACACCTACGATGGCGGAGATAAGGAAGGCATCCATCCGTGGGCCGGCGAAACAAATATCAAATATACCGGCCCCAAACCTCCGTTTGAAACGCTGGAAGGATTTGAGAAGTACTCATTCCTGAAGACTCCGCGCTGGAAGGAAAATGCGATGGAGGTGGGTCCGCTGGCGAGGTTGCTGGTGGCTTATGCTTCAGGCCGCACCGATGTGCAGGAACTGGTGAAAGACACGCTGGGCAAGCTGAATGTGCCGGTGGCGGCGTTGTTCTCGACACTGGGACGGACGGCGGCGCGCGGGCTGGATGCGGCGCTGGCCATGATCTGGCTGAAGGAGTTCTTCGGCGAACTGATGGATCGCGTGAAGATCAACGAGGTTTCGACATTCAACGGCCAGTTCTGGGAGCCGAAGAGTTGGCCGCGGGAGGCGGAAGGTGTGGGCCTGACGGAGGCTCCGCGCGGCGCGCTGGCGCATTACATCAAAATCAAGAACGGCGCCATCGACAACTATCAACTGGTTGTGCCGACGACCTGGAACGGCTCGCCGCGGGATGCCAAGGGGCAGCGCTCGTCGTTTGAGCAGGCGCTGATCGGGACGCCGGTGGCCAACCTGGAACAGCCGGTGGAGATTATTCGCACCATTCATTCCTTTGACCCGTGCCTGGCCTGCGCAGTACATCTGTATGATCCGCAGGGCAAGCACCTTCACCAGATTTCTTTCGAGTAGCCCTATGAGCGCAACGAGCAGAACAATGCAGGCAAATCGGCAGCGTCCCGTCGAATACCGGCGGGTGTATGTGTGGGAACTGCCTGTACGCGTTTATCACTGGATCAACGCGGTGGCGCTGGTGGCGCTGTGCATCACCGGCTACTTGATCGGCGCCCCCATCCGCGCCTTCTACGCGGCCGAGGCGTATCAACAATACTGGTTCGGTTGGGTGCGGTTCATCCACTTCGTGGCCGCATTCGTGTACGTGTTCAACTTCCTGGCGAGGCTTTACTGGGGATTTGTTGGCAACAAGTACGCGAGGTGGAACGCTTTTTTCCCGTTCAAGCGCTTGCAGCGGCAGGAGATTGTGGATGTAATCAAGGCCGACGTGCTGGAGACCAAGATGCATGGTCCCATCTCGACGGGCCACAACGCGCTGGCCGGCCTGATCTACTTCGGCACTTTCCTGGCATTTGTTTTTCAGACTATTACCGGCTTCGCTCTCTACTCCAGCATGAGCAATTCGTGGCTTCCGCAGATGTTCAATTGGATTGTTCCCCTGATGGGCGGCGAGTTTGGGGTGCGCTTCTGGCATCACACGTTCCTGTGGTTCTTTGTCACCTTTGTAATCATTCACGTTTATCTGGCCTTCTATCACGACTACATCGAGGGGCGCGGCACGGTATCCTCGATCATAGGCGGATGGAAGTTTGACCGGGAGAAGCGTGCAAAGTAGCGAAAAGAAGACACTGGTACTGGGCCTGGGCAACATCCTGATGGGCGACGAAGGCGTCGGCGTTTATGTAGTCAGGGCGCTCGAAAAGCATCATCTTCCGGCCGGGGTGGAGTGCTTGGACGGCGGGACGGGCGGTTTCACACTGCTGGAGCCGCTGGAAAACGCCGATCGCATTATTCTTGTCGACGCGGCATCGGACGGCAATCCGATCGGCACCGTCACCCGCACCACGCCGCGCTTCTCGCGCGACTACCCACGCACGCTGACGGCTCACGATGTGGGCATGAAAGACCTGCTGGACATGTTCTACATCCAGGGCGGCCAGCACGAGATTGTTCTCTACGCCATCACCATCGATCCCCAGCAGCCGATTCGGATGAACCTTTCGGCCGGAGGAGAACAATCCGCGGCTGTGGCCGTGGAACTAATCCTGGAGGAGCTTGGCGGCGAGACTGCAGACGCCTGATTTTTCAGGGCATTTGCGTTTCTCTCCGCTCGCAGTTATTATGCGTTCTATGGACGTAAAGACCTGTTGTCGCTGCTGTACGCTCTTTTGCGCGCGCAGGTGACCTGGGTCTAAGAGTCCTATCGTAACAACCACGGTTTCCGAATGCCCGCGTTGCAGCTAAGCTGACGCGGGCTTTCTATTTCTACAGGAAAAGGGAAAAATGACTGAAGCGGTTCTGATAAAGGAAACGAAAGCCCAGCGGATAGAGCGTCTTAAGCGTGAAAAGAATCCGTGGGAGGCCTTTGACGAGGTGCGTGCATTCGCGCGTGCGGGCCGCAGCAGCGTGGTCCCCGATTGGGCCTCAGCCTACTTTAAATGGTGGGGCATCTACACCCAGGGAGACGGGGTGGGAGCGACGGGCGGCAAGGGCGGCGAGGGCCTCACGTCCGAGTGGTTCATGATGCGCATCGGCATTCCCAACGGGATCGTCTCGGCCAGCCAGCTTAGGACCATCGGTGGAATTGCGCGGAAATTCGGCAGGAATCTGGCCGACATCACGGTGCGGCAGAACATCCAGCTCCATTGGCTGACGATTGAATCGCTGCCCGAAGTGGTGGAAGCGCTGGACGCGATCGGGCTCTCGCCGAAGGGCGCGTGCGGCGACGTGGTGCGCAACGTGACAGGCTGCCCGCTGGCCGGAGTGGCGGCTGACGAATGGATCGATGCGTCCGGGATCGCGCAGGACATTGCGAAGCTGCTGACGGCGAATGCGGAGTTTTACAACCTGCCCCGCAAGTTCAAAATCTCGGCTACCGGCTGCCCGTCGTGGTGCACCTATCCTGAGATCAACGATGTCGGCCTGACGCCGGCCAGGCGCGACGGAGAGGCGGGCTACTCGCTGCGCGTGGGTGGAGGGTTGTCAAACGAGCCGCACTTGGCAGTGCGGCTGGATGCGTTTGTGCGTCCCGGCGAAGCGGTTGAGGTGGTGCGCGCGGTGACTGAGATCTTCCGCGACCAGCAGGGATTGCGCGAGAGCCGCGATCATGCGCGTCTCAAGTACCTTTTCATGCGGGAGGGATGGACGGCCGAGAGCTTTCTCGATGAGCTGAATCGGAGGCTGGGCTTCAGGTTGGCGCCGGGCGTGTCGGAGCAGGTGCCTGAGGACATTCTGCGCGACCACACGGGCATTCACCCGCAGCGGCAGCCGGGACTGTGCTATGTTGGCGCTTCAGTGCTACGCGGCCGGATAACCGGCGAGCAATTGAAAGCCACGGCGGAACTGGCTGAGCAGTTTGGCAGCGGAGCGTTGCGCGCCACTGTCTCACAGAACCTGGTGATTATCGACGTGCCGAAGGCGAAGGCCGGCGAGTTGGCGCGCGAACTGGGGCAGATCGGGCTCCATGTGGAGGGTTCCGCCTTCTGGCGCGGAGCCATTGCCTGTACCGGCACCGAGTTCTGCAAACTGGCCATTGCAGAGACCAAGGGTTTTACGCGCTGGCTTGTGGACGAGCTCGAAGAGCGGCTGCCGCAGTTTGACCAGCAACTGAAACTGCACGTGGCGGGCTGCCCCAACGGCTGCGGCCAGCACTGGATTGCCGATATTGGCTTGGAAGGCAAGAAGATCAAGCACGAGGGCAAGCTGACCGACGCGTTCTACTTTTGCCTGGGCGGAGCGGTTGGCGATCAAGCGGGTGTGGCGCGACCAGTGGGCTATCGCTGCGCGGCGCCGCTGGTTCCGGAGGCCATCGAGCGGCTGCTGCGCAATTATCTGGCTGGACGCGGACCGGCGGAGAACCTGCGCGCGTGGTTTGCACGCCATTCCAACGACGAGCTTCGCGCGCAGCTTGCGGGTGAGATTCTCACCGAGGTTGAACGCGACGTGCCGTCGGGGCGCGTGCCGCACGGCGTGGCGGAGTGATCGAAAAAGCAGGGAATAGGGAATAGGGAAAAAGGGAGTAGAAATTGCAAACGGCCGGGAATTACGCGATGAGCTTGTTGCCGATATTTTTGAAACTCGAAGGACGCAGGTGCCTGTTGGTTGGCGCAGGCAACGTTGCGCTCGACAAGATTCAGAGCCTGCTCAAGACCGGGCTTCTGCTTCGCGTCGTCGCGCCGGAAGCGCACCCTGAGGTTCGGCAGTTGGCCGCTGAAGGCAGGATCGAGTGGTCCGAGCGCCGTTTCGAACTCTCCGAACTCGATGGCAATTATCTGGTCATCGCCGCCACCGATTCGCCCGAAGTGAACGCAGCCGTTTACCGGGGAGCCGTCGAACGGGGCATTCTCTGCAACAGCGTCGACGACATTCCCAATTGCGATTTCTTTTTTGGCTCGGTGGTCAGGCGCGGCGACCTGCAGATCGCCATCTCGACCGCCGGAGAAAGCCCCGCCTTCGCACAACACCTGCAGCGCGAGCTCGACAAGCTACTGCCCGAAGATCTTGGCTCGTGGCTTGAAGATCTTGGCCAACTGCGCCGCGAGATTCTCAAGACGCTTCCGCGCAGCGATGACCGAAAACTGTTGTTGCATCAACTGGCCCGGCGTCCGGTGTTCTCATCCAATTCCAGCGAGACAATCCCCGCTCCCCTTGAGCCGGATTTGTATGAGATTGCGGAAGGCCTGAGTGTTTCCGCGCAAACGGTTTATCTGGTAGGCGCCGGTCCGGGCGATCCCGATCTGCTCACCGTGAAGGCGCTGCGGCTGATTAAGAGCGCCGAGGTGATTCTGCACGACGACCTGGTTCCTGAGGCCATTCTCGAACTGGCTTCGACGCGCGCTGAAATTGTGAACGTGGGCAAGCGCTGCGGCATGAAGACCATTACCCAGGACGAGATCAACGCACTGATGGCCGAGCATGCGCGCGCGGGCCGTAGTGTCGTCCGCCTCAAGAGCGGCGACCCGCTCCTGTTTGGCCGCGCGGCGGAGGAAATGGCTGCGCTGGCGGAGGCGGAAGTTCCGTTCGAAGTGGTTCCGGGTGTATCGGCTGCGTTTGCGGCGGCGGCGGCTATCGGCTGCTCGCTGACGGACCGCAACTGGGCATCGAGCGTGATTTTTTCCACAGGCCACCACGCGCAGTCGCACAATCGA
>Ga0182013_10001977_pt1 | contig 27359 bp, 18 predicted proteins | sample 612S2MmetaG_FD_120487 | JGI IMG/M metagenome (GOLD analysis project Ga0182013, IMG submission 120487) | Permafrost microbial communities from Stordalen Mire, Sweden - 612S2M metaG | ecosystem: Environmental > Terrestrial > Soil > Wetlands > Permafrost | place: Sweden: Stordalen | collected...
CCCATCGGCCCCGCCCGGGATCTCACCAAAGTTGACGACGGCCGCTTTCCCGCCGAGCGTCACCGCGACGGGCGTGGGCGTGTCGCTCAAATAACCCGCCGACGTGACCACCGTCACGCTGTATCGCCCGCTCGTGGGTGTGGTGAAGGTGTACACGCCGCTGGTGTTGGTCACCGCGGTTGCAAGTACGCGCCCCCCCTCCAGGAGCTCGACCGTCACGCCCGCGAGCACGCCATCGCCGGCGTCGAAGAGCGCATCCTGGTTGTTGTCGAGAAACACGGTGCCGGTCAACGATGCCGCGGCGCCCGTTATGGTGGCCGTCGCGCCGGTCTTGCCCGGATCCGAGAGCGTGGTGGTCGTGCCGATGGACGCATCTATCGTGGAAGTGCCCGAGGGCGGCTGGGTGTACCCGATGCCGATGGGGCCCACCGACGAGCCGGCCGCGAGGCTCGCCGGCATTCCGTTCAGCGTGATCACGCCGGTCGCGGGAACGTAACTGTAGGAGACGCCCGGCGGCAGACCCGTGAGCGTGGGCGGGACTGAGAGATTCGGTGCGATCGTCAGGCTGAACGTGGTGCCGCTCGCCGTACTCGGTCCCGAGTTCGTGAACAGCACGGTGCCGGCCACCGGCTGCCCCGCGTTCACGTGCGGGGGGAAGCTCAGCTTGGTCGCAAGATCCGCCACGGCAAGCCCCGTGACGGCGGCAGTGGCGGAGTTGTTGCTCGGATTAGGATCTACGGTCGTGCTCGCGACCGCCGCGGCGACCGTGGACGTCGCCGATGCCGGTTGCACATAGGTCACGTTGATCGGCCCGAGTGCGGCGCCCGCGACCAGGCTCGCCGGCATGCCGGTCAGCGTGATGACGCCGCTCGCGGGCACGTAGGCATAGGTAGCTCCCGCGGGAAGACCGGAAAGCGTGGGCGCCGCGGCAAGATTCGCGGCAACGCTCAAGCTGTAGGTCACAGCGCTTGCAGTGCTCGGCCCGTTGTTCGAGAACTGCACCGTGCCCGCGACCTTGAGTCCGGCATTCGCGTGCGCGGGAAAATTCACCGCGGCGGCGAGATCCGCCACGGGGGCGCCGCCGACGGTCACGGTCGCGCTGTTGTTGGCGGGATTCGGGTCGCTGGTCGTCGCACCGATCGTCGCGGTGACGACGGAGGTTGCGGCGGCGGGTTGCATGTAGGTCACGCTGATCGGGTTCAACGCGGCGCCCGCGGCCAGAGTCGTCGGCATGCCCGTCAAGTTAACGACGCCGGTGGCGGGCACGTAGGTGTACCCCGCGCCGGCAGGCAACCCGCTGAGCGTCGGCAGCGCGGCCAGATTGGCCGGGACACTCAAGGTGAACACCGTTCCGCTCGCCGTGCTCGGTCCATTGTTCGTGAACGAGACCTTGCCCGTCACCGGCTGGCCGGCGTTCACGTCCGGCGGGAAGCCGAGACTCACTGCCAGATCGGCTGCCGGTGTAACGGTGGTCAGCGCCGTCGATGTGGGAGTCGGATTGCTGTTGACGACTCCCGCGGGCGCACCGATCGATGCCGTGTTGGCGATGTTGGCAGCGCCTGCGGCACCACTCACCGCCAAGGTGACACTGCCGCCGTTCGGCAGCGTCGGGATGGCGATGCCTGGGCCCTGGAGGTTCGCGATCGTAAGCTGCGCCGCCGTCGGGCATACGGCGCCCCCGGTGGCGGCCGTGCAGGTCACGCCGGTGGCGCTGAAGTTGGCGACGGCGGGATCCTGCACCAGTGCGCCCGAGGCGGCGAGCGGACCTTGATCGCCGACCACGAGCAGGTATCTGACCGTACCGCCCGCTCCTACCGTGGGCGGCCCGGTTTTCGCGATTGTCAGGTTGGCCCGGTTCGCGCTGTTGGTGAATAGGCAGTTGATGGCATCGCCGTAATGCAGGGTCGGGAAGGTGTATGTGCTGGCCGCCTGATTGGTCGGAAGCACCGTCGATGAGCCGCTGACGGACGAATTGGTGCAGGTGAGCGAGATCGCGTAATCCGCTACGGGAGTGACGCTGCCCGCCGCCGGCACTTCGCTGACCACGAACGGGTATCCGGCCGCAATCGTGGACAAACTTGCGGCCGGGAACGGCCCGGCGCCGGCGCCGGTTGTTGCGCCGGTGCCCAAGATCTGGCCACCCGGCGTGCTGATGCGGTAGGTGAACTGGTCGGCGGCGTTGGCGCGCGCGCCGGCGAACTGGGCGGTCAGCGCCACCGACGCATACCGCACGGCGAATAGCGCCCCCTGCAACCCGCTTCCGACCAGCTTCGCCGAGATGACGGTCGGATTGTTGAATGAGGTGAACGCAAACGCGCCGACGGTGCCTGCGACGCCCGTTTCGGTGACGGTTGCGGTGTTGACCCCCGTGAGCCCCGGGTATTTGGTTCCGAACGGGATCTGTGCCGCTTGAGTCCACGCGCCACCGTTGGTGGTGAATTGCAGTGATTCACCCTGATTGCTGGATTCCCCGTCCGCCGCCACGATGGCATACGTGTCCGTCACCCCGCTGCCGGGCGGCGGGGTCACCGAGATGTTGTTGAGCACCACCTGCACCGTCGAGCCGGTCTGCGACTCGTAAAGAACCGGGTTGCCGGGAATGCCGATGAACCCGCTATGCCCGATGGCGGAGCCGGACCAGGAAGGCACCACATGCGCATTGAGCGCGGGACTCGCGCGGTTGGTGCTGACCTGCAACGTCAACCGCAGGGTGGAGCCGTCGGGCAGCGTGAATGTGAAGGGTTGCCCGCCGGCTTGCGCTTGGGCGTCGGAATAGCCGGTGAAGTCCAGCCAACAGTAGTTTTGGTAGTCCGCCGGTGCCGTCCCTGCGCTCGCGGCGGGGGCGCAGGTATTGGCCTCGACCGCACCCGCGAACGCCGCGAACAGCAGTCCTATCAGACTGACCCAGGCGGCCCGGGCGCGTGAAACCCCGCGAGGGCCGGCCTCAAAAGGCCAGCCGGTGGGTTTGCGGCCCTTTCGAGCTGTCCCTGAAGCGCACATACCCGGGACGTTTACATATTGTGGCGGGTTCCCCTGTGCGCCCGCTCCCAAATGCGGGCAGGCCTGGTCCGAGGAGACCGGGGAAACCCTTAAAATGAGAATCAGGTTCGCTTTCCGGCCCCCACGTTGACCGCGAACCGAACGGTGCGGAGAATCACGCCCCTCTGCATCATGCCTACCATCCACCGCCTCAGCGAACCGCTGATCGTCAACGCCCTCGGCGGCCTGGAGGATCCCAATCGCGCCGATGCTGATTGTGACGCGAAGCCGATAGCGCTCGAGGAACGGGTTCTGCGCGACGCCCACGCCTCCGGCCTGACCGCCGTCAACGTGACGTTGGGCTACATATCGGGTCCGAAGGAGCCGTTCGAGTCGAGCGTGCGCGAGGTGGCCGACATGGATGCGCGGATTCGGGCGAACGCCCGGGACCTGCTCAAGATCTATGGCGCCGCCGACATCGTGCGGGCGCAATCGGAGCGGCGCATCGGGATCATCTATGGCTTCCAGAACGCCGCGATGCTGGGAGCCGATGCGTCGCGCGCCGATCTATTCGCGAACTTGGGCGTGCGGGTGATCCAGCTGACCTACAACCCGGCCAACCAGCTCGGCGACGGCGCCATGGCCCCGCAGAACCGCGGCCTGACCCCGTTCGGCCGGGATGTCATCGAGCGGTTGAATGCCAACCGCGTCATGGTCGACCTGTCGCACAGCGGTGAGGCCACCTGCTTGGAGGCGGCGCGAGTCTCCAAGCAGCCGATTTCCATGAACCACGTCGGCTGCCGCGCGCTCAGCGACCTGCCGCGCAACAAGACCGACGAGGAACTGAGGCTGGTGGCATCCAAGGGCGGCTTCGTCGGAATCTACTTCATGCCGTTCTTGAATCCGTCGGGCCATGCCACGGCCGACGACGTGGTCGCGCACATCGATCACGCCGTGAACGTCTGCGGCGAGGACCACGTCGGAATCGGGACGGACGGCACCGTGACCGCGATCGACGATCTGGAGGCCTACAAGGCCACGCTGGCCAAGGAGGTTGCCGCGCGCCGTCAGGCCGGAGTCAGCGCGGCGGGTGAGCGGCCCGACACCTATCCTTTCGTGGTGGACCTGCGCGGCGTCAACCAGTTCGTCGACCTTGCGGACCGGCTGCACCGGCGCGGTTACTCGACGCCGCGCATCGAGAAGATCCTCGGGCGCAATTTTTTGCGCTACGCCACCGACGTTTGGGGCGCGTGAGCCGGCGGACGCACGAAGCGGTAGGCGTTTGTACGCTCAGCTCTCCGTGACTTTTGCGAGGGCTTGCGGCTCGGTCCACCAATTGCGCAGCAGTCCCTCCGCGGAATACAAGGCCAACGCCGCCCAGATGATCACGAAGCCCCAAACGCGTGCGCCGCCGAAGGGCTCGTGGAACATCCAGATGCCGAGCAGCAGCTGCAGCGTCGGAGCGATGAATTGCAACAGCCCGAGGGTCGAAAGCCTGATGAGCCGCGCTCCCGCGGCGAACAGCAGCAGCGGTATCGCGGTGATCGGCCCGGCCGCGATCAGCAGGAGCCGCAATGCGAAATCGGCTTGCAAGAAAGCGTTGTCCCCGATGAATGCCGTCCAGACCAGATACGCCGCCGCCAACGGGAATAAAAGCAGTGTCTCGAGCGACAGGCCTTCGAGCGGGCCGAGCGCCGCAACCTTGCGCATCAAACCGTAGAACCCGAACGTCAGAGCCAGCACGACAGCGATCCACGGGAAGTGGTGCCCTTGCCACGTCAACCACAGAACTCCGAGTGCCGCGATGGCGACCGCGAACCATTGCGCGGGGCGGAGCCGTTCGTGAAGCAACGCAAAGCCCAGCACGATGTTCACGAGCGGATTGATGAAATAGCCCAGGCTCGCGTCGATCACGTGACCATTGGTAACCGCCCATATGTAGAGGAACCAATTGCCCGACAGCAGGGCGGCGCTGACGGTGAAAGTCGCGAGGAGCCTCGGTTGCCGGGCCAGCGGGCGCAGCCACGACCATTGCCGGCGAAACGCCAGCACGAGGGACAGGAACACCAGCGACCAGATCATCCGGTGCGCGAGCACCTCGATGGGCGAGACCGACCTCAGCACGAAAAAATAGGCGGGAAAGAGACCCCAGGCCACGTACGATGAGGCCGCTAGAACGACGCCCTTGCGCATGATGGAGGCGCGCTACCTCGGCCCATCCGGATTCGGCCGATCGGCAAAAAAATGCGAAGTGCGGCGCATGCAAGAGAAGTTTAGCAGAGGTCCCGGGGCCACGCCGCCGACAGGCCCAACCAGTGAGCTACGGGTTCGACCCCAGCGGCAGCGTCAACCGGCTCGCGCGCTGCGCGTCGTGGAAGATTTTGACGTGTGCGATGCGCGCGTCCTCGATTTTCTCGTAACCCATGCGCCCGCCGGTGTTGAAGTTCTTCTGGTAGTTGGGTGAATTGAGCGGCGCTATGGTCACGCGAAGCCGCGCACCGGCGGGAATCCGCCGGGCCAGCCAGCTGAACTCGAATGGAATCTGCACGGTTTGTCCGGGCAACATCAATTTCTGTTCGAACGGACCATCGCGAAATCGAGCGCGGCGAATATCATCGCCGAGGCGAATCGCGGAACCATCGGGCAGCACCATCTGCACCTCGGCCCACAGATCGAAATCCGGGGTGTCTGATTCGCACGTCAATGCGAGATGCATTTGACCCGCGATTTCGGTGTCGCGCTCGAAGGGCTCGGAATGAAACGATAGGGCGCGCTTTTGCAATGCGCGAAACTGGCTGGTGAGATCCTCACCGGCGGCATATTTCGCCACCTCGAGCTCCGGCAGCTCATGAGGATCGCTCACGAGGATGGCAGGCGGCTCCGTGTTGCGGGCCTCGCGGCTGAGCTGCCCCGAATGGAATACGTCTCCCGGCGTGCCATCGGAGTCCCCCAGATAGAAAGTTAGCTCCTTGCCGGAAGATGCAGCCTCCAAACTGTCCGCGTACCGCCATTCATCGGCGCCGAGCATGAAGTAGGCGACATGGTCGCGCAGCAGCGCCGGCTGCGCGCCTTTTCCCAGCGCAAAATCGTACCAGTCCGCATGCAGCTTCTGCATGTCGACGACCGCCGCGGCAGGGATTGGCACGCCCTCGATCACCGCGGTCGGCTCCTGCGTCCCCGAATGATCCCAGGGGCCGATGATCAGATGGTGCCGTGCCACGGCGGCGGCCGGCGCGTGAGCCATGTAATTGCGGTAGTAGCGCAGCGTGCCGGGCTGATCATCATCGTAGTAGCCGGTCGCGGTGAGCACCGAAAAATTCATGCGTGCGTAGCTGGCGCTCTTTGGTTCGGCGGCGAGGTTGAATGCGCGATCCCCCACGTGAGCCAGCCAGACCTCGAACATCGGTCTCTTTTGTCCGCGCACATCGAGCATCCACCAGTCATCCTGGGCGATGCCGAGTGCGCCCGCCAGCTCGCTGAAGGGCCGGTACGCCGCGTACTGCTCGAGCATCTTGCCGGACCAATAGGCTTCGTTTCGCATGAAACCCGAATTGAGCGAACGGCCCGACACGTACCCGAGGATCACGGTGGTCCACGCCTGGGGAATTCCATTCGTGTTGGGGATATCCCATCCCGGATAGATGGGAGCGTACGGAGCGATGGCGGCGAGGTGCGGCGGCAACTGGGCCGCGGTTTGCCACTGCGTCATCCCCACGAACGAGCCGCCGAACATGACGACCCTCCCGTCGCTCCAGGGCTGCGCTGCGATCCATTCGACCAAGTCGTAGCCGTCGCGGCCCACCTGCGCACCGAGGCCGTCGCTCTTGACGCCGCCAGATCGCCCGCGCCCGCGCACGTAAGCCTGGACGAACGCATATCCGCGGCCGGCGTAATAGCCCGCGGAATCTCCGTGGCGGCCGCCATCGATGTCATATTGGGTCAGTGTCAGTACCGTCGGCAGCCTCCCCGCCGGGTGGGACGGTTGGGTGATCCACGCCTCGAGCTCGACGCCGTCGCGGGCCTTGATCATGCGGCTCATCTGGATGTCGTAGCCGGGACCGACCTGCGGGCTGCCCGCGGCATCCGCAGCCAGGGTGGCCAGCGGCATGCAGAAGATCAGGCACCAAAGCGGACTGAGAGTGCTTCTATTGATGATGGACATTCCGGGTCACCAACCAATCGGCGCATGATACTCGTGTTGCCCGAGGGCGCCGTCGCGCATAATCGCACCCCATGCCAACCGCCCGCATCGAAGTTTACGTGCAGCCGCGTGCCTCGAGAACGGAGATCGCGGGGCTGCACGACGGGCTGATCAAGATTCGCGTCGCGGCGCCGGCGGTCGAAAATGCGGCCAATCTCGCGCTGATCGAGTTCGTTGCGAAACGCCTGGGCATCGCGAAGCGCAGCGTGCGGGTCGCATCAGGAGCGGCAAGCCGCAGGAAGGTACTGGAGGTCGACGGGGTGAGCCCCGGCGAAATCGCCGACAAGCTTGGGGCCGCCTGAGGATTCGGGCGGTGCTCCCCGGTGGTCGAGTGCTGATACACCTTGCGGCCTTGGAAGAACGTCATTTCAACCTTCACGTTGCCGATTTGATTTGCCGGTATTTTGAATAGATTACGATTCAACACGATGAAATCCGCCGACTTTCCGACGATGATGGATCCGGTTTCGGCCTCCCGGCGTAATCCGGCAGCGCCACCGAGCGTATAGATCCGCAGTGCATCCTCCAATCCGATGGCCTCCTCAGGCCACAGAGTCTTCGGCGAATGATGATAGGGGTCGCTGCGGGTGACCATCGCTTCGATGCCGCCCCACGGGTCCATCGATGGCACCACGGAAGGCCAATCGGAGCCCGCCGCGAGCCCGGCGTGGGTAGCCAGGAGCGATCGCATCGGCCAATAGTGCTTCGCACGCTCTCCGACCACGGCGATGACGGCGTCGATTATCGGCGACGGGTACCATATCACAGGAGAGAACTCCGCCACGGCATTGAGCTGCGCGAAGCGGTTGAGGTCCGGTGGCGCAATGTAGCCTGCATGCGCGAGCTCGTGGCGCAATTGACCGTCAGGATTCGCCCGGCGCGCCGCCGCAATCGCATCGAGGCCCTCTCGAATGGCCCGATCACCGGCCGCGTGCATCTTGACCGTATAGCCCCGCTTATCGAATTCCACGACCTCCTTCTCTAATACATCGGGATTGACGTGAAGGTCACCCGAGACCCTTCTGCCCTGGGCATCGGGTAAATAGGGCTCGAGCATGGCTGCCGTGCGTGCTTCGGTCGGTACCCCGTCCAGGTATATCTTGACGAAATTGGTGTCGACCAGATTGGACCGGTAGGCCTCACGCACATTATCAATCTTGTCGTAATCGAGTATCGTATCCGGCGTGACCTGCATGGCGAGAGTGGAAATGCAGGCCGCTACGTACAACGACAATTGGCCCCGTTTATCCGCAGCCACATAGGCCGCGATGGCCGGTGTCGCGGCGTCCGCTTCTTTCAGACCAATGAAGCCGAAGCGATGCGCGATCTCTTGGACATGCTGGACGCTGCGGCGATACTCCGCCTCGCTGCGCTCGCTCACCACCGCCTGGATTTTCTCCGCTGCCGCCTCAAGCGCAATGCCGTCGGGTCTGCCGCTGCTGTCCCGTTCGAATCGCCCGCCGCCGGGGTCTGCTTTCTTAGCATCGACGCCGGCGAGCCGTAACGCCTCGGAATTGGCCCAGACGTTGTGCCCCGTATCGTCCCGCAAAATGATCGGCCGACCCTCAGCGACCCCATCGAGCCACCGACGCGGCGACCGAATCGGATTACGCTTGAAGAAATCGCTGGCCCAGAAACCGCCGCTCACCCATCCGCCTTTGGGCGTTCTTTTGGCGCACCCAGCGATCGCTCTTCGCACCTGCGCCGGCGTCGCAGTCGAAGGGAATATGCAGTCGTACAATTCCCCCATCGCGCCGTCGACCGCGTGCACGTGGTCATCGACCAGCCCCGGCATGACCATTCGACCTTTAAGGTCCACCACATTAGTCTCCGGACCGATGAACGCGCGAATCGCTGCACCACTGCCGACGGCCAGATACTTGCCATCAGCGACCGCGAAACTCTCGACCCATGGCTGCGTCGGATCCTGCGTATACACGGCACCGTGAATGAACACTCGATCGGCGATCGCTCCCGGCGCAGCGGCTGCAACCCCGAGGCCAAGGCAGGACAGGAGCGCGCAAGCGAGCAGATGCCGGCCGCCGCGATCCACTTTACTTCTTCTCCGGCGAGTAGCGCGCCCATCTTCCAGTGACGCTAAGAAAGCCTTCCAGTGGTGCGCCCTCGCAACGTCTTCCACTTGAGGAGGCAGAACCAATCGCTCCTGTCCCCCTGCGGGAACGGTCGGCAGAACCGCGAAGATCCCGCCAAAGATTCTCATGCGCCAAACCCTGTAAGTAGTCTTGGAATTACCATCTAAAGCCTAACCCAAGGCGCGATCGTACGTTTCTTGTCATTTATTAGGTGTGCTTGATAGCTTAAAGAAGACAGCTGATAAAAAGGAGAATAAAACTATCAGTGACCCGGGAAAAATCGCGATGCCGGACTACGAATCCTCAAGATGAAAGTGCACTGCAACCTTTCTCCGAACACTTAGCCTTTAATCACTTTAGGACTCGGTCGCAGGAGAAATACCGCGATCCATCGCGCATTAAAGATCAAGATTAATGCCACGACCATGTCGACAGCGCTCTCAATTAGTCGTGAAAGATCCCGACCCGCCAGACTTTGAAGTGGTTGATAGTTTGCACGATATACCGCGATGATCTCCAAGTCTCTAATGAGTGCAGGAAGGACCCGCCCGACCAGCCCCGACACCAATCATCTGAATACCCGATATGAAAAGCCAAATTGCAAACAGCCGGGCGAACAATCCTACGAGTTGGTGAGGTGTCATAGTGTGCTCAACCTATTGGCTATGCGACCGTAACGTCGGGTAGGAATGTGTCCCATCATAATCGCGCACTCCCTGTGTCTCGCCGGGCATTCACTATCGGCATGAGCATACCGCAGGCATCGAACGGCTGCTTTATGGCTGGCAGTTGGGCAACCCGACCGCCCGAAGTTGGCCGATCAGCGACCGATTGTCGGCCCGAAGGCTGCCACTCAGTTAGAAATCCAATGCGCTTTATATCCTCGTGGGGTCCATCGGCGCCGCTCGCGAGCTGTCACGGCACAAGAGCTAGTCAGTTCGGTGACGCAGTGGAAGGTTTCTATGCTTTGCCAGAGTTATATCATCCGAGTGAGCGAACCACGGCAGCGTAGAATTCGCGATCATCCCAAGTGGCGATCGACTCGCACTCGGCCGCGATCGTTGCCGCCTGTTCCGGCATGACGTTAATCACTGTAAAGCACATCACTATATCGCCGTCCGATGCAACGTAACGCGCCGTGCGTGTCTGCGCGTGGTACGCATGTAAATGACCGGGACCCATCTCATCGAGCAAGCTGCGAAGTTCATCGCCGTTCGGAATTGCAGCAAGCAACCGAATCATCGCCGGCGTATCGGTTAGCTTTGCGGACGCGACGTAGACGCTTCCCACTGCTGGCTCGTTCACGCCAGCACCAGCATCATTGTGAACCGCGAATATCTGCAATGGGAGCTCCAATTGCATCCACCTATGCAAATAGATCATTTGCCGCTTGGCTCGTCAAACATGATTGGGACGTCAGCTTTCTGGAATGCATTCCGACCCATTGAATGACCAAGATTGGCCGGTTGGAGCCCGTGGCGTCGGCCATTACGGCCAATGCGCACTCTCGACCCGGAGCCGCCCTTGGTGAGCGGCTGCTCCAGATCGGCCTCGCAGGCCATCGCCTAGGATGAATCATAGAGGCGTTTAACTAGTGGGCCGAATGAAGCAAGCGCCCACAAATTGAAGAGCAGGTGAAGTACGCCGACATGCTGAAAGAGCGAGGTAAATAGCCGCCACCATTCTCCATCCGTCGTGTAGGGCCAAAGCTCGACCCCATCGACCTATGGGTTGCCCGAGATGATCTTCCCGTCGGCCATCATCAGGTCGCCCGGCTTCATGCTCGCCGGGCAGGCGCCGAGATACCTGGCATCGATGATCACCACGGTCTCCACCTTGCCCGCGTTCAAGTGCATCTCCGTATGCGACGCCGTATCGCCCTGGTTCGTATAGACGACTTTCGTGACCGAGCCGGCGTTCGGCCCCTTGGCGCAACTGCTCTCCTCCACGTAGGTATCGGGCGATGGCCGGCTGACGTGCGAGGTGCACTCGTTCTTTTTCCGGAGCTCCTCGCCCTTTGCCCGCATCGCCTTCGTGGTGTCGTTCGATTGGCACATCTTCACCGCCGGGTCGGGAACCGTCTTACCCTGCTGGGTATGCGTCCCGTGCGTCTCCCAGAGCCCTTCCTTGGTGGGAGGGGGCTTGAGATCATCCGCGCCAGCCAGCGAGATCGAAGCCGACAGCACTGCGATATGAAATACGAATTTCATGTTGGTTTTCCCCCGATCCGCGGCGTGGCCGCGAGAAGCGCTTTAGTATAAGCGTGCTGCGGCGATCCGAACACCGATTCCGTGGCGCCTTCCTCCACGATGCGCCCGCGCTGCATCACATACACCCGATCCGCGATGGACTGAACGACGTTGAGATCGTGCGAGACGAACAGGTACGCGAGCCCCGATCGCTGCGCGAGTTCCGCGAGCAGCTCGAGGATCTGCGCCCGCACCAGCACATCGAGCGCCGACAGCGCCTCGTCGAATGCGATCACGGCGGGATTCAATATCAGCGCCCGCGCGATGGCGATTCGCTGTCGTTGGCCGCCCGAGAATTCGTGCGGGTGGCGCCGCGCATCGGCGGCTGACAAGCCGACCTGTTCCAGCACGGCGGCGACCTTGGCGCGTCGCTCGGCCGCGCCGGGCGGCGACTCCAGGGTATGACAGGGCTCGGCGACGAGCCGCTCCACCGGCCAGAGCGGATCGAAACTCCCATACGGGTCCTGCAGCACGACCTGAATGGAACGGCGCAAACGCCGTAGCTGTCTTCCGGACGCCAGCGAGAAATTCTCCCCCTTGAGCAGGACCTCCCCGGATTGTGGCCGATCGAGCGCGAGGATCGCGCGAAGCAGGCTCGATTTCCCGGAACCGGACTCCCCCACCAGGCCGATCGTCTCGCCGGCGTGGAGCGTGAGCGAGACGCCGTCGACGGCGCGGAAGGGCGGCGGGCGGCGCCACTGCGAGCGCCGCCGCACCGGGTATTCCCGCACCACCCCCCGGACCTCGAGGATCGCGCGCCCGTCGCGGACACTACGCGACACGCGCGCGGGGGAGAGCCGCGCCGCCGCGAGCAGCGCTTCGGTGTACGGATGATGCCCGCCGCGCGTGAGATCGCGCGTCGCCAGCTGCTCGACGATCCGGCCGCCCTGCATCACGGCGATCCGATCGGTGACCTGCGATATCACCGCGAGATCGTGACTGACGAGAATCACCGCCTGCCCCCGATCGTGCGCAAATCGCTCCAGGAGGCGCAGAATCTGCGCCTGCGCGCCGGCATCGAGCGCGGTGGTCGGCTCGTCGGCGATGAGCAGCGATGGCCAGAGCACCGTGGCTGCCGCGATCGCGACCCGCTGCCGTTGGCCTCCGGACAATTCATAAGGATAGCGGTCGAGCGCACCGGCGGCGCCCGATAGACCGACTCGGTCGAGCGCCTCGCGCGCCGCCTCGGCTGCCTGACGGGCCGACACCCGATGATGCAGTCTGACGGTTTCCGCAACCTGATCGCCGATGCGCCTCAGCGGATTGAGCGTGGTCATGGGCTCCTGAAAGACCATGCCGATCTCCCGGCCGCGGACTCCTTGAATTTCGCTCTCGCTCATGCCGGTCAGCAGCTGCTCGCTCAACCGCACCTCGCCCGAGGTTCGCGCACGAGCCGGCAGGAGCCGCATGACGCTCAATGCAGTCATCGATTTTCCCGATCCCGAGCCGCCCACCAGGCCGAGGATTTCTCCCGACGACACCGTGAGCGATACCCCGTCGAGAATCAGTGCTGAGGCGAGCGTCACGCAGAGCGACTCGATCGACAGAATCGGCGCGGCGGCGCCCGCCTGAACGGCGTCGATCTTCATCGATCCTCTCCTTCACGCCGGCGCAATCCGTCGCCCAGGAGATTCAGCCCGATCACCAGCAGGACGACGGCAAATCCCGGATAGAGCGCCAGCAACGGATCCAACGCGGTCAGCGGCTGCGCCTCGTTCAGCATGCGGCCCCAGCTGGGGGTGGGTGGCTGCGCTCCGAGCCCCACGTAGGAAAGGCCCGCTTCCGCGATCACGCCCAAGGAGAACTGGATGGTCGCCTGGATGACCAGCACGCTTGCGAGATTGGGAAGGATGTGCTCGATGGAAATTCTGGCGCGGCTCTTGCCCGCCACCTGCGCGGCCAGCGTGTAGTCCCGGGTCCACAACGTGAGCGCGCCCGCGCGCGCCACGCGCGCGAATACGGGTATGTTGAACACGCCGATGGCGATGATTGCGTTGACGGCACCCGGGCCGAGCGCCGCCGTGATCAGGATGGCCAGGAGAATCGAGGGAAATGCGAAGATCAGGTCGGCGCCGCGCATCACGATCTCATCGGTTGCGCCGCGCCGCGCGGCGGCGAGGAGGCCCAACGGCACGCCGGCGCACGCGCCGATGACCACCGACAGGAGCGCCACCCCGAGCGTGTTGCGCGCTCCGGCCATGAGCAGCGACAAGGTGTCGCGGCCGAGCTGATCCGTGCCGAACCAATGGTGTCTTCCGGGGGGTTGGAGCTTCCCGACGATCGAAATGGCGGTGGGATCGTAGGGCGTCCACGCCATCGCGATCAGCGCGACGGCGATGAAGGCGGCGGTGAGCGCCGCACCGACCGCGAATCCGGCGCCGCGGATGCGCAAGCGCCTCATGGCGTCCTCTCGCCGCCCAGGCGGGGGTTGACGAGCCGATAGGACATGTCGACGAGGAACGTCACGCAGACCACGGCGAGCACCAGCACCACGACGACGCTTTGCACGACGATGAGATCGCGTTGCTCGATGGCCTGCAGCACGAGACGGCCGAGGCCCGGCAGGAAGAACACGTTCTCGATGATCACGGCGCCCGCCAGGAGGAAGGAGAACTGCATTCCCAGGATGGTCAGCACCGGAATCAGTGCGTTGGGCAGCGCGTGTCTCCACAGCACCTGCGCATCGCTCGCGCCCTTGGCGCGGGCGGTGCGTATGTAATCCTCGTGCAGCGTATCGATCAAGGCGCCGCGCAGCACGCGCGCGAGGATCGCCGCCTGTGGCATTGCGAGCGCCGCCGCCGGCAGCGCCAACGCGCGCATCGCCGGCCAGAATCCCGCCCCCCATCCCGGGAAGCCCCCTGCGGACGAGACGTGCAGCCCGATCGAAAACACCATCACCAGCAGCATGCCGAGCCAGAAGTTCGGCACTGCGAGCCCCAGTTGCGTGAACGCCGTCAATGCCGCATCGCTCGCGCGGCCGCGCCGGGCCGCCGCGGCGAACCCCACGGGGAACGCAACGGCGGCCGCGAGAACCAGCGCGAAGACTGCGAGCGGCAGCGACACCTGCAGGCGCTCGGCGATGAGAGATCCGACCGGTACCCGGTAGGTGTAGCTGATGCCGAAATCGCCGCGCAACAGTCCGGCGACCCAGTGCAGGTAGCGCTCGATCGCCGGCGCATCGAGCCCGAGTTGATGGCGAACGGCAGCCACGTTCTGCGGGTCCGCCTGCAGGCCCATCATGTAGCGTACCGGATCGCCCGGCACCACCTGCACGACGACGAATACCACGGCCGTCGCCACCACCAGGGTGGCGAGCAGGATCCCCAACCGGGCGCCCACGAAGAAGGCACCGAATCTGCGCGCGGCAAGAATCATCAGCAGCGCGCCACCCGCGAATGCGATCCACCGCAATACGCGTGCCGCAATACCCCCCCCGGCGCCGACGCGCGCGGCCGCGGTGGCACCCGTCGCGCCGAAGCGGGCGTCTTTCAATTCCACGACGCCGAGCAGGTTGTCGAACCCGACCCCCTGCAAATGTGCGTTCCAAACCGCAAGTCGCGGGTACTGGAACAAAAATGCATTGACCGAATCGTCCGTGATCCTGAGCTGGATTTGTTTGAGCAGGCCGCTGCGCGCCTGCGCATCGATGCTGTCGTCGAGCTGCGCCATCAGGGACTTGAATGCCGCGCTCGAGTACCCGAAGTAATAATCGTCGCGCGCATAGATGTCGTAATCCATCGGCTCGGCATGCGCCACGATGCTGAGGTCGTAGTCATGGCGCGTAAACACCTGGTCGAGCCACTGCGCCCATTCCAGATTTTCGATGTGCACCCGGATGCCGGCTTCGGCGAGCTGCGCCGCGACGATCTCGCCCGCGCGTCGCGCGTAGCTCGGCGGCGGCAGCTTCATGCTGACCGAGAAGCCGCCGGGGTACCCGGCCCCGGCGAGCAGCGCCCGCGCTTTCGCAATGTCGTGCGGATAGACCCGGGTGAGATCGACATAATCCGGACTGTGCGGCGGAAAGTGGCTGCCGATCGGGGTGCCATAGCCGAACATCGCACCGTCGATGATGGCGTCCCGATCGATGGCGTGGGCGATCGCGCGCCGTACCTCGAGCTTGTCGAGCGGCGGGCGCCGGTTGTTGAGCGCGAGTATGGTCTCGCTTTCCGTGCTCCCGACGAGCACCTTGAAACGCGGGTCGGCCGCGAACTGCGGAAAACTCTCCGGCGCCGGATAGTTCGAGAAGGCATCCACATCGCCCGCCATCAAGGCCGCATACGCGGCGGTCGGATCGGCAATGAATTTGAAGGTCGCCTGCCCGAGGGCGGGCGCACCTCCCCAGTAGCCGGGGTTTCCTTCCAGCGTGAGCGAATCACCGCGGCGCCAGCTGAGGAATCGGAACGGCCCGGTGCCGACCGGGTGCATCGAATCGGCGGCCGCCGAACGCGGCTCCACCATGACGAAGGACGCCCACGCCAGCGATTGCAGCAATCCCCCCGAACGCCGGGCCAAGGACAGCGACAGTGTGCGCTGGTCGACCACTTGCACCGAGCGGATGGCGTTGATGCGTGCGCGCTGGGGATTTGCCGAGTCGGGCGCGAGGGCACGTTCCAGGGAGAATTTGGCGGTGTCCGCATCGAACGCCGCGCCGTTGTGGAATCGCACGCCGGAGCGCAGGTGAAACACGTAGGTCAGGCCGTCGCCCGAAATCTCCCACGACTCGGCCAGCAGCGGTTTGACCGATCCGTCGGGGGCGAACGTGACCAGGCCTTCGTACAGATTGGCGTAGAGCGCCTCGGATATGGCGGCGGCGGGATTTGCGGTCGGGTCGAGCACCGGCGGCTCGAGCTGCATGCCGATGACGGCCCGCGTTGGCGGCGCGCCCGCGGTCGCCCCGCCCGAAGTCGCTCCGCCCGCACCCGCAACACCCGCGGCACCCGCCGTCCACCACAGCATGCAAAGCAACCCGATACCGAGCGCCGGCAGGCGCAGCAGCCCCGTCGCGATCACGCGCTCCCGCAGAGAAGTGACCGCGCCGAGATCGCCATCACCTTTGCGGACGACACCAAATCATCGATCAGCACGTATTCGTCGGGCTGATGGGCCAGATCGAGGATCCCCGGCCCGTAGGCGATGCAATCCTTGAGCCTGCCGACACGGTCGATGTGCTTCTGATCGTAAGTCCCCGGAGAGCAGATGAATTGCGCCTCGCGGCCGAGAACTCGCCGCACCGCCGCGGCGGTGCGGCGCGCCACCGGCCCGTTGCGATCGGCCATGGTGGGCTTGACGTCGAACAGGTCGCGCAGACTGTAGCTGAATCCGGCGCGCTCGCGGGCCAGCTCGTCGAGCAGGCCCCGGATCTCGGCTTTCGCATCGTCCAGGTCCTCTTCGATCAACAGCCGGCGATCGATGACCATGCGGCAGGAGTCCGCAACGCAGGCCGACGGCAAACCGCCGCCGCGCGATTCCTCGAGCCCTCCGTGGATGGAATTGATGTTGAGTGTCGAGTGCCGCGCCCCCGACGGCACCACCGGCATGTCGGTCTTGCGCGCCGCGAGCCTCGGCAAAAGCTCGGTTTCGAAACGGCTGAGCACGGCGTTCATGTGGCGGATGGCGCTGTCCCCCAGGAAGGGCATGGAGCCATGAGCGATGCGCCCATGCGTCTCGATCTCGGCCCACCACACGCCGCGGTGGCCGATGCACACCCGGTCGACGTTCAACGGCTCGGGTATGATGACGTGATCGACGCGCGGCGGCGAGAACCAGCCGCGTTCGGCCAGGTAGTGCACGCCGCCGTACCCTCCCGATTCCTCGTCCACCGTTCCCGAGATCTCGAGCGCTCCGGGAAGGGCGGCGTCTGAATCGATCAACGTCTCGACGGCGACGATCGCGGCCGCAAGGCCTCCCTTCATGTCGCACGCGCCCCGCCCGAACAGCTTTCCCTCGCGGATCTCGCCCGCAAACGGCTCGACCGTCCAGCCGGCGCCGACTTGGACCACGTCGATGTGGCCGTTGAAGTGCACGCAGGGCCCGGCCGTGCCGCTCTCGCGTCGGGCGATTACGTTGACGCGCGGGTGGCGCTCATCGTCGCCCGGCGTGCCTTCGGCGCGCACGTATTGCACCTCGAAGCCGCGCCGGGTCAATCGCTCGCCGATGAATTCGGCGCACGGCCGATAAGCCTCGCCGGGCGGATTGATGGTGGGAAAGCGGATGAGATCCCGCGTCAGCTCGACGATTTCGGAGCGCCGCGCATCGATGCTCCTCAACAGGGCCTCGATGGGATCGACGGGGAGCGCCGGGGCGCTCATCTCGGGTGCCGGGCCCGCGTCGCCGCCGCTCTCAGACGCGCTTCTTTCGACAAGGCGGTCAACCCGAGTTCCGCATACACCTCGCCCAATGCGGTGTTGAGCGGAACGCCCTGAGGATCGGCGCCGCGCCGCAGCTCGAGCATCTGCTGCGCAGCCACCGTGCGCCGTCCCTTGATGGCGGCGTCGAGCAGGATTTGCTCGAACAGATCGCGTTGCGCATGGCTTCCGCCGATCTCGGCGAGGCGCGGCATGGCGCGGCTCAAATGCCGCCACGCGGCGGCGTATTCGCGGCGCGCGTACGCGTAAACCCCTTCACAGGCGGGCAGGGCCACCTCGCACCATACCTCGCGGGCATGCGCCGGTGCGGTACGCGCCAGTGACCGCACCTCATCGAGCAGCGAGTCCGCCTCCGCACCCCCCGCGCGGGCCAGCCCGTAGAGATATTGCACCGTGAGGAAGGGCAACACCGTGTCCCGGGCGCGCGCGACCAGATGGCTTCCGAGGTCCTGCCACCGTGGACCCACATCGATTCCCGCCATCTCCATCCGCGCGAGCAGCGAGATTGCGCCGATCTGATCCTGGGAATAATCCTTGGCGACGCCCCAGCAGCGTCGATCGTAGATCTCGAGCACGTCGGCGAATCGGCCCTGGCTCAGCTTGAACAGCGCGAGATGCCACCACAGATGAGTGAGCATGAAGGAATTGAGTCCCGTCCAGGTGCCGGTCAGCCCCTCGAGGAAGCTCGCCCCTTCGTCGATCCGGCCGCGCGTGAGCATGACGTGCGCGAGCGCGTGCTGGGCCCAGGGCTCCTTGCGCTTGAGCGCCAACGCCGTGCGGGCTTCCTGCTCGGCTTCATTGAGCAGATGACATTGCTCGTACGCGAACGCCGCCATGCCGTGCACGTAGGCAACGTCCATGTGCAGGTCGAGCACTTTGAGAACGGCCCGCAGCATGGCGGGCGGGTTGCCGCGATTGAACTCGAAATATTGCAGCAGCTTGACCATGGCCAGATCGCGCGGGAAACGATCCGACACGTCGCCGCACAGCCGTATGGCCGTGGGCATGTCGCCCACGATCCAGGCTCGAAGCACGGCGGCATTCATCTGCTCCCGTTCCGTGGCTCCGGCCAGCGTCCGCTCCGCCGCCCGATGGTAGGGGGCCGCCCGCTCGGCGGCATCGGGCGCCTCGAGCAGCATCCAGAGCAGACCCGCGTAGACGTTCGCGAGGCAGCAATCCGCGTCCGCATTGGCGGCAAGCACGATGCCTTCGATCCGGGTCTCGTACGAGAGAAAGCCCTCGATGAAATCGTCGATCGCCTTCGCCGTGTCGGGCCGGGCGCCGGTCAACGGATTGCCGAGATGATCGTGATGCATGGGACCTGATGATACCGGAGCTGCGCCAAGGCGGCCTCAAGGCGCCGCATCGGCCGATGAGTGGCCGGCGCGGGCGGGGCCGGTTCAGTGCCGGCCTTGCAGGAACTGCGCGACGTCGGCGGCCGAGCGCTGCGGGATCTCGATTTGCGGCAGATGTCCCACGTGCGGATAGAGAACCAAGGCGGCTTCCGGAATCGCGGCCGCGAACTTGGCCGCGCTGGCCGGCTCCACCAGAACGTCCTTTTCGCCCTGCAGCACCAGGGTCGGCACCGAGATGTTGTGAAGCGCGTCGGCCGAGGCGCTGCCGAAGGCGGCCGGCCCCACGGCCATGAGAATCGCCCGATGGCCCGGCGCCCGCTGGAACTGCGCCCAGCGATCGACGAATGCGGGAGTGATCACCGATTTGTCGTAGACGTCGGTCTTCAAGCCCTCGTCGATCAGCGGCCGGTTGTCGATGCTCTGCAGGAACGCCCGTCCCAGCCGGTATTGAAGGATGCGAAACGCCAGCGGGATCTTCGCCGGCGGCTTCTCGTTCGGGAAACCGGCGGCGTCCACCAAAATGAGCGCGTCGATGCGCTCCGGATGCCGAAGCGCGAGCTGCCAGGCAACGCCGCCGCCCATGGAGTTTCCCGCCACCGCGAACTTCGGCAGATTGAGTGCCGCGGCAAACGCATCCACCAAGTCTGCGAGGCCCTCGCCGGCGAGCCGATAATCATCCGGCGCCCGCGTGAGCCCGTGCCCCGGGAAATCCAGACGGATGAGGTGGAACTTGTCCTTGAGCGCGCTCACCCAGCCGTCCCAACTGGTGTAGGAGTCGCCGTACCCATGGAGCAAGACGACCAATGGCAGGCTCGGGTCGCCTTCATCCTCGTAGTGGATGTGGAGCCCGCCTGGCAGGTCCACGAATCGCGAGGCAGCGCCGGTATATTTCGACTCCAGGGCCGCGTAAGGGATGTCGGGTCCCCGAAGCACGAGCCACGCGCCGATCAGGACGAGCAGCAGCACCCCGACGACGATCCCGATGATCTTCATGCCGAAGTCCCGTCAATGCCTGTAGCTGAAGCGAACACCGAAGGTCGCGGGTTCGCCCGACTGCGCGACGTTCGCGCTCGCCAGGAAGAAATTCCTCGTGACATCGTAATTCCTGTTGAAGATGTTTCGTCCCCAGAGCGTCAAGGTCCATGGGCCCCCGGAGCCAGGGGTCAGCGACAGGTTCGCATTGGCGAGCCAATAGTCCGGGATGGTGAACGCGTTGCTGCCGAGCAGGAAGAACTGGCTGTACGTGTCGTGAAAGCTGTAATTGGTGTCGGCCGTCAGTCGATGAGCGGCCACGTCCCACGAATAACTCACATCGCCGCCGTACGTGTTCTTCGGAATGCTCTCCGGCCGCCCGTCGTAGTTCACGGGGGGCTGCGCGGTATTGTCGATCAGGTTGCTGGTGTAATAGCCCTCGACGAATCCGTAATATTGGGAGATGGACAGGCCGCGCAACGGGCGCCATTCCAGCTGCGCTTCGCCGCCGTTCAGGCGCGAGTTGGCGTTCACGAATCGGCCGATCAGCCCGTAGACCGGATCGTAGATCGTCCCGAGGATTTGCTGGTCCCGATACCGGTAATCGAAGATCGCGGCGTCGATTCGAAGCGTCGGCGTTACATCCGATTTGACGCCCACTTCGTAGGCGGTGAGCTTCTCGGGCTCGAACGGATCGGCCGCGGGGGCGGCGACCGTGTTGTGCGCGGTGAATCCGCCGGACTTCACGCCCCGGCTGACGCTGCCGTACACCAGCGTGCCCGCCAGCGGGGTGTAGTCGACCTCGAACTTGCCCGACGGCAGATTGGAGGTGATCGAGTGGTTGATGTCCGTGTTGAACGGCACCACCGGCTCGATGAACCCCGAGGTCAGATTCACGAGCTCGCGCGTCTCGTGGTCTTCCCGGGCGCCGAGGGTGACCTTGAGCGCATCGTTGAACCGGTAGCTCACCTGGCCGAACTCGCCGATGGAGTTGGCGTTCTGCTGGTAGTCGGTCAGGGCAATGCCGCCGTAGGAACCGCTCAAGTCGGAATAGAAGTTCTCGTCGAGCCGCTGATCGGAATAGAAGACGCCTCCGACCCAGGTGAACGGCCCGGTACCGGTCGAGGCGACGCGCAGCTCCTGCGAGATCACATTGAGATAGCTGCGGAAATATTCGTCCGAATTGTCGTATTGGGTCGCATCCCAATCGGTGTACTCGCGGCGGATCATCTTGTTATAGGCCGTGATGCTGGTGACCTTCGCGATGCCGAGATCGATGTTGGCATCGAGCGCGACGCCCTCGTTGGAATCATCGAGACCGGGTTTGGAATCGGGGCTGATGCCGATCAGGTTCGCGAAGGTGGGATTGAGCTGCCATCCCGTGGCGTAGCGGGAGGAATCCGCGGGTATCAGCGTCGCCCCACCGACGGGATAATGGTCGAGCAGACGCAACCCGATCTCCTCGGACTTGTCCTGTGACCAATAGCCCGTGAGCCGGAAATTCGACGCCTCCGTCGGATCGAATTCCAATTGACCGCGCAGCGCGATCTTGTCCTTGTCGCCCAGGCTGTCACCATTCAACCGGTTGTATTGCCAGCCGCCACCCTGCTCCGTGCCGTATGAAAGCCGGCCCTTCAGGCCATCGACGATGCTCCCCGACACGAAGCCCTCGCTGCTGAATGCGTTGAAGGATCCGTATTCGAAGGTTACCCCCGTGTGGGGGTCCGCGGTCGGCCGATTGGTGACGAAATTGATTTCGCCGCCCGTGGTGTTGCGCCCGTACAAGGTGCCCTGCGGCCCGTACAGCACTTCGACGCGGTCGATGTCGAACAACAGCCCCTGCGTCTGGATCGGCAGGGCGAGCGCGACATCGTCGATGCTGACGCCCACCGGCGAGGCGTTGTTCGAGGTGTAGTCGATGAACCCCACGCCTCGGAGCCGAAACTGCGGCTGGCTCGAGCCGAAAGCCGGCTCGACCTGAAGGCTCGGCGCGGCATTCTGCAGATCGTTCACATAGGTGATGGATTTCGCGGCGAGAGTGTCGCCCTGAAGCACGGCAATCGCGATGCCGACGCTCTGCACCGACTCCTCCCGGCGCTGTGCGGTGACCACGACTTCTTCCAGCCCGTTTCCGGCGGCGGAATTCTGGTCCGTCGCGGTATCGGCAAAGCCCGGCGATCCCGCGGACAGCGCGCATGCGCCAATGACCAGCGCCGACCCGAACAACCGTGCCTTCATCTCCTTCTCCCTCTCCCTCTTGCAAATCGCGAAACAGGCGCAAGAAACGCCTGATGAGCGCGCTATGATGCCCGCCGAGGTTTTGCCGGCAAACGAATATTAGTGAAGGTCCAGATAAGTATTGGTTATTGCGGCGCACCCGAGCTGATGCGCCGGGAGTCCGACCCATGAACGACACCGCACCCTCGAACGCCTCCACCCACGTGGTCTGCGGGCATTGCGATTCCGTGGTCCGCCTGCCCGGCGAGCGCCTGGGAGAGTCGCCTCGCTGCCCAAAGTGTCACCACCCGCTGTTCGAAGGCAAGCCCGTCAGTCTCACCGAAGCCGGCTTCGATCGGCATATCTCGCGCAACGATCTTCCGGTCGTGGTGGATTTCTGGGCCCCCTGGTGCGGCCCATGCGTCGCCATGGCGCCGCAATTCGAAGCGGCCGCGCGCGAACTCGAGCCGAAGTTCCGGTTCGCGAAATTGAACACCCAGGATGAACCGGCGCCGGCCAACCGATACAACATCCGCAGCATCCCCACACTCATCGTATTTCGGGGCGGCAAGGAGATCGCGCGTCAATCGGGCGCGATGAACTCAGCGCAACTCGCCCGCTGGCTGAGCTCGGCGGCCGGCTGATCGGCCCATCAGCGCGAGCGCCGCCGTGGTGACGACGCACGAGGCTGACAGATACAGCCCCACCGAGCTCACGCCGTAGTCGTTGGCCAGCTCGCTAGCCAGGTACGGCGCGAGCGAGGCGCCCAGAATTCCCGCAAGATTGAACGTGAGCGAGCTGCCCGTGTAACGCACGTGCACGGGAAAGAGCGCCGCGAGCGCACTCGATAGCGGCCCATAGGTGAACCCGGTCAACGCGAATCCGAGCGCCAGGAAGACGGAGACCTTGGTGCGATCGTGTGCGCCGAACAGCGGCTCGAAGGCGAATCCAAAGGCCAGGATGCCGAGCGTCGCGATGATCAGCATGGTGCGGCCGCCGATCCGGTCCGCTAGCGCGGCCGAGATGGGGATCGTCAATCCGAAGAACATCACGCCCATCATCTGCAGGATCAGATAGTCGCTGCGTGGAAATTTGAGCGAATTGGTGGCCCAATTCAACGCGAAGACCGTCATCAGATAGAACACCAGGAACGTGGTGACCGTCGCCAGCGTGCCGAGCACGAGCTCACGCGTGTGCTGCGTGATCACCGTCATGAACGGCACGCGGACCTGCTCCCCGCGGGCCAGCACGCGTTGAAACTCCGGCGTCTCGACCAGCTGCAGCCGCACGTAAAGGCCCACCGCCACCAGCGCCGCGCTCGCGAGGAACGGCAGGCGCCAGCCCCACCCGAGGAGTTGCGCGCTGGAGAGATGCGTGCTCATCCATAAGAACGCACCGCTCGAGCACAAGAATCCGAGCGGTGCACCGAGCTGGGGGAAGCTGCCGTACCAGGCGAGCTTGCCCGGCGGCGCATTCTCGGTGGCGAGCAGCACGGCGCCGCCCCACTCCCCGCCGAGCCCGAGGCCCTGGCCGAGCCTGCACAACGCAAGAAGCGCCGGAGCCCATACTCCGATCGTCGCGTAGGTGGGCAGAAGGCCGATCAGCACCGTGGACACCCCCATGGTGAGGAGCGCCGTCACCAGGGTTGCCTTGCGTCCAACCCGATCGCCGAAATGCCCGAAAAGCGCGGACCCGATCGGGCGCGCGACGAAAGCGAGCGCAAACGTCGCCAGCGACTGGAGGGTCGCGGTCTGCCGATCCTGCGTGGGGAAGAAAAGCGCCGGGAACACCAGCACGGAGGCCGTGGCGTAGATGTAGAAATCGAAGAATTCGATGGTCGTGCCGACGACGCTCGCAAATAGGATGCGGCGGGTCGGCTTGCCCAGCCCGGAGCTGGTCACTCTGCGTGCGGCCCGTTGGTGCGCGGCGCCGGGCCCGGCGCCATGACATCGGCATTCATCTGCGCGGGAGTCTAGCTCAAATGGCGCCTGAATTTTTCGAGCCTGCCGTCCGCTCCTCCTGCGCCCCGCTAACGTCGAGCCCTGCCGGGGATCGAGGGCGCCGATCGCCCCCCGCCCGTCGGATGACCGCCGGCGCCGGGATGACCGCCCGCTTCGGGATGCCCGCCCTCAGGGTGACCGCCTTCGGGATGACCGCCTTCGCGGCCGTAGCCGCCACGCGGCGGCCCCACGTGATAGTGCCCGCCCCAACCGCCATAGTCGTAGCCGCCGGGTTCGTAATAGCCGCCGACGTAACCGCCACCGTCGTAGCCGTCGTATCCCACCCCGCCGACGCCGACGGCGCACGCTGCAAGCACCGCGAGAGCCGTACTGGAGATGACAGCGGTCTTCCAAGGCGCCGAGAAATGGCTCATTTCAGCTCCGCTTCGTCGTGAGTGTACTGATCCGACCATTCCATGAGGCCGATGGGCGCGCCCTGCGGATCGGCCACCACCGCCAGCTGGCCCCCATGTCGATCCGCACGAGGTTCCACGAGGATGCGGCCGCCGAGCGCGACCGCTTGAGCGGCGGTGCGGCTGGCGTCCGCCACTCTGACGAAGTTGATCCAGTGCGGATGGCGATGACCGGGCGGAAGCGAATGGATGCCGGCCCGAGCGTAATCGTCGGCGGCGAGCACTGCATGCTGCGCATCGTCGTCGCGCGGCAGATCGAACACCTCGTAGCCGAATACCGCCTTGTAAAACGCGGCGCCGGCTGTAGGATCATCGGTCAGGAGCGAGCTCCAGATCCATTCGCCCGGCGCCGCAAGATAATCGCCCCCATCGCCGCTGCTCGAGGCGAGCGCCGCGAAGACCGCCCCTTGCGGGTCGGTGAATACGGCCTGGGCCCCTCGATCCGCATAGGTTTTTGGCGGCGCCAGCAGTTTGGCGCCGTGCGCAAGCGCCACGCTGCGCGCCTGCTCGAGATTGCGCACCGCGATGAACGTGAGCCACGCGGGTTGTCGATGCTCGCCGGTTCCAATGGGTTTTTCGAACAGACCCGCGACGGGATGACCGCCGAGAGTCGCGACCGCGTAGGCGGCATTGCCGACGCGGATGTCCTGGAACGACCAGCCGAACAGGCCGCCGTAGAATCGCTTGGAAGCGGCCAAATCCGGTGTGATGAGGTCCGCCCAGATCACCTTTCCCGGGTGATGCTCCACGTTCGCCGGATCTGCAATGGGCGGCAGTTGAAAGGATTCCGCGTTCGCGACGGGCGGGAGCCATGCTGCGCAGGCCAGCGCGGCGATCAGTGCCGAGATGGCGGACGGTCCGCGCCGCAAGCGATCGATCGAAAGCTTCATCAATGGTCACTCCAACAACGTTTTTCGCGTTCTTCTGGTTCGCGCCAGCCGCTGACGGTTGCCGCCCCCGGCATGCTCGGCCCCCGGGGCAGGCGGGTCCATACCCGCCACGATGCAGCCGCTGTCGGAAACCGCCTACACTGCGCACGCTGGCATTTTCCCTCCCCGGCATGCCAGTCTTGTTCTTTTGAGCCGCTGCTCGAACGCGGCCGAGGGCACTCATGACCATCCATTCAAAAGACTATCGGGTTCGCGAAGGCGCCAAGGTGGACCTCGCCAAGTGGCCCACCGACACGGCGCGGGTCTACCGCGACGATGCCGATTACCAGACCATTCTCAAGGATCACGTCAAGAGGTTGAGCGCCCAGCAGGAGCTTCTGTACGCCTCCGGCCGCTACGCCGTGCTGTTGATTTTCCAGGCCATGGATGCCGCCGGCAAGGATGGCGTCATCGCGCATGTGATGTCGGGAGTCAACCCCCAGGGCTGCCAGGTTTTCAGTTTCAAGCATCCGAGCGCCACAGAGCTCAAGCACGATTTTCTCTGGCGCACCACGGTGTGTCTGCCGGAGCAGGGCAAGATCGGCATTTTCAATCGCTCTTACTACGAGGAAGTGCTCATCGTCCGGGTCCATCCGGAGATTCTGCGCGCGGAGGACCTGCCGGAATCGGCCGAGGGCGGCAAAGCCATGTGGGAGGAGCGCTACCAGTCCATCGTGGATCTGGAACGTCACCTCGGCCGCAACGGCACCCGCATCATGAAGTTCTTTCTGCACCTCTCCAAGGAGGAACAGCGCAAGCGCTTTCTCGCGCGTATCGACGCGCCCGACAAGAATTGGAAATTCAGCGAATCGGACATCGAGGAGCGCAAGTACTGGAAGGAGTACAAGAAGGCCTACGAAAAGTGTCTGAGCGCCACGAGTACGCGCGAGTCGCCGTGGTACGTCGTGCCCGCGGACGACAAGCAAAACGCCCGCCTCATCGTCTCACGCATCGTGCTCGATACCATGGCGGATCTGAAGCTCTCGTTCCCCCGCGCCACCGCCGCCCGGCGCAGGGAACTGCAGCGATTGCGCAGGCAATTGGCGAAGTGATCAGCCGAGCGCCGGCGGCCCGATCAAGGTCGTGATCGCCGCCGTGGTCAGCAGTACCAGTGCCGCGAGCACCATCTCGGCGTGGATCGATCGCCTCAAACTGCGGGCGGCGGCCGCGTCGCCCGCCGACAGCCGCGGTGTGAGCCTGGTCTTGTTGAACGCCGCGAGGCTCAAGAGACCCGCGACCAATGCAAGCTTCGCGCACATCGCCCACCCATACGGACTCGTCCACAACGCGGAAGCATGCCCGAGGAGATTCGACAGTACGAAAATCCCCGCGAGCGCCAGGGCTCCCACGACCGCGAGCGCAATCCTCCCGAAGCGCGACGCCGCGGCGCCGGCGCGTCGCGGATCCGCGCATTGGGCGAGAAATGCGAGCGGCCCGAGCGCGCCGATCCAGAAGGCTGCGCACACGACGTGCAGCGCGACACAGGCGACCGTCCATGAATCGCCGGTCGCGTGCGCATGCCCCGTCCAGGCGAACGACATCGCGGCGCACGCGGCGCCCACCGCCGCGAGCGCCGGCGAGCGCCG
>Ga0182013_10001982_pt1 | contig 27325 bp, 30 predicted proteins | sample 612S2MmetaG_FD_120487 | JGI IMG/M metagenome (GOLD analysis project Ga0182013, IMG submission 120487) | Permafrost microbial communities from Stordalen Mire, Sweden - 612S2M metaG | ecosystem: Environmental > Terrestrial > Soil > Wetlands > Permafrost | place: Sweden: Stordalen | collected...
CCAAGTGATCGGTGCCGTCCAGTCGGTAGATGAAGGCGGTTCCGTCCGCCATGCCGTTGCAGCGCTGCCCGGTTGTGCTGTCGGTGTCAGGACCGTCCGGGCAGAACACCATCTCGATGCGTACCGAACGGAACGACTCGACGTGCAGCTGCACGGCCGCGTTCGCCGCGCTCGACGGGCTCGTCGGGCTCGTCGGGCTCGTCGCCGAGACTTGATCAGGGCTGTTCGACGTGTCTTCCACACGGCGGAAACTACGCCGAGACTTCTCCCCGGTCCAGCTTCGTCCAGGCTTTTTGTTGGCGCCCACAAAAGCGCAGGTCCGAAGCTATATGTTGAACATAGGGTATCTGACCTGCGTTTTTAGGTGTTTGCCTAACAACCCCGCTACCAGGCTTTTTATTGCTAGCAGTGAAAAGGTCCGTAGTCGCCGTACACGCCGCGGTCATCATCGGCCAGGGCCCTGCCACAACCACGACAGGTGGGCGATCTCGTCCTGTCCACCGACGAGGCTTGGATGCCGCTGCCACCCAGGCGCTGGTTGTCGCGGGGCATGATTGCCGGCGTGACTGACGATGCGATTTTTGAAATGGGCTATGGCTGGTTGCGGGACCGGGTGGCTAAGGGCATGCAGGACGTCAAAGCGATCAAGCCGTCGCCCGGGTCGGTCGCGGCGCACGAAGACGCTTACTTCAGGCCCGTCTACCGCACGGTCGAGCACTGCATCATGGCTCCGCTGCACAGCGCGCTTGATCACTTGGAGCTCGTGGCCGAGACACTTAACAACCGGTCCGTGCCGGGACCGTACGCGGAATCAACGTTGATCCGCACGGCGATCACTGCGGGATCGACCGCGTTGTGGATGCTGGCGCCTGGCGAGGTGACCGAGCGCCGGCGCCGCACGCTGGAATTCATCTTCAGGGACGTAGATGGCTATCTGAGTTGGCTCCGGCAGCTTAAGACTGAGGGATTTCCTGTAGACGAAGATCAGGCCGCGGAGCTAGATCGGATCATTGGTGAAATGCCCGCCGAAAGGCTGGAGTGGATCGTTGCTCGGGTTAGCGAATTGTCACCGGAGGGGGTCCCCGTCACCGTCGAACAATTTCGGGGTCGCCAGTACAAGACGAGTGACACCAAGATCGTGACCGAAGCTGCGCGGGCGCTGGACCCCGTCCCGCAGGGAGGGTTCGATCCTGCGCCGCAGTTGGTGAGCACATGGAAGTACCTGAGTGGATTCGCGCACGGCCTGTCGTGGCAGTCGGTCGGGGACTGGCAGGTTCATGGAAAGGACGAGGAGACGGGGAAGTGGACCGTCACGGTGCAGGCCGACCCAAACCGTCTGCTCAACGGCGCGTTCGCGGCTGTCATCGTCGTGGAGAAGGCGATCAGTCGTTGGCGTGTGGTGTGCGCGCCGCCGGGCGGAGCGCGCCAGTTGCTCAGGGAGGCAATAAATTGAGCTCCGTGCGTAATGGTGAGTTGAGGACAATCCTGAAGAATACAAAGGTCACCGCAACGATGCGATGGACCGACGCCACCGGCAAAACGTGGGAAAGACCAGGATCGGGTCCGTGGATCTCAGGCCGGATGGAATCCGGAGCCAACGTCGAACTCGGCGCGCTCATCCGGGTGTCGTAGGTCAGCGCTCGCCGCTCACCATGCGTAGGCCGCTGCTCCTCGGATCTCGTCGTCGTACACCTGCGTTGGGGACGAACTGTCCAGCCTGCCGCTCACCTGGAACACGCAATAATGCCCCCAGTCTTCAGGGGTTGTATCCCGCTAAAAAACATAGGCCAGCGCGTTTCAAGGTACAGACAAGCGTGACAGCGTAAGCCTATTGTTTGGACTGTGAACCCAGCAGACCACGACGTGACTCCCACACCTATCGAACAGGTGCAGACGGGCTGGTCACTGATTATTAGGCATGACGGGCACGCGATACTGTTCCAAGTCGAAAACAAGAAATTCAATTACACTCCGGATACCGGGATGGTCTGGACGTTGGAGTCTGAACCTGTTGAGGGTGGCGAGCCGCTGCGTATACAGGGACCGTCTGGAACCGTTGTTAACCGCGTGACACGCAAGCGCTAAGGACCCGCTTAGTGGATGAGGACGAGTTCGCATCGTCACCGGTGGTCAGCGCGATCAACGACTATCTGGAATCGGCCGGCACCATACTCGAGTTGACGGGCACCATCTATCACGCTTTCGACGCGACCGTTGCAGAAGCACTGTCGTCGAGACTCCAATCAACAATCGGCGAGAAATACGCACGGACGGTGGTTGAAGCCGCACGCCGTCACAAAGAAGCTAAACACCAGGTCCTTCACAATCTGGTAGTGACTGGATCGTGGGCGGCATTGGAGGCCCTCGTCGCTGACGTTTGCGGCAGCATGCTTCAGCTCAAGCCGGAGTTGGTCGAGACCGCGGCGTTCAAGAAACTCACGTTGCCGCCGGAGATCGTCCTGCTCGATCATCCTGCGCAGCTCGAGTTCATCGCGGAATTGGCTTTCGCCGGCGGTGTCGCCGTGACCGACGACGGCAAAGGAAAGTTTGAGAGACAGCTGCGTATGGTCGAGTTAGGCGGGACAGTTCCCGACGATCTGGCGAAGGGGATCGTGTGGGCAAACGCAGTACGAAATATCATCGTGCACAATGCAAGCCGAGTCGACAAGATGTTTCTCGAACGTTGCCCCGACTCCGGTTATTCTCTAGGCGACAAGGTTGCACTCGATCACATCGACTGTGCGGAAATCGTTTTGGGCTTGCAAACGTATATGTTTATCGTGATGAACCGCTTCAGGTTGAAGTACGGCCTGCGGCCCATGCAGTGCTCTCAGAACTCGGTCAATAAGTTCCGCGATTCCTTCAACGCCATGTTCCCTGATGCTATCGGCGTTGAACAGCTTGCTTAACTAGGGCCGTTCGTCGATTATCGCGGGCAGCCATTCGCCGTACACGCCGCGGTCGTCGCCGGCTAGCACCGCGGCGTGTTGTTCGTCGGCCCGGGCCGCTATCTTGGCGTTCTCAGCGTCGCGCTCGAGGACTCGCTGGTGCCGGTAGGACCAGGCGATCAGCAGCGCGGCGAGAAGCACCAGGGCGCCGAGCACCGCCAGAATCACCCACCAGAACTTCACGACCACGCCAGCGAGCAGCAAGACCCGGAACAAGGCTCCCATTGTCAGTTACCTCGGCGATTTTTTATCGGAGCCAGTAATAATTCCGCTAGCAGCCTTTTTATGCGTTTGCCTAAAAACCTAATCCCGGGCTACCAGAACCGGGCGATGGCGCCGAGCACCAGGACCAGCAGCAGGCCCATCGAAGCCCTTCCCGCCGGCGGCCTGCTGCTGCTCGGACATCACGGCCGCACAACCGGATAGCAGGCATACGCGGATGGGTTGCACTGCAGCCGGTTGTTCGGCCACGTGTACGGCGGAACCTCCCACGTCGGCTGCAGCTGCCCATTCCACTGAGGTGGCCCGTAACAGTTCCAGTCGCCCTGAAATAAGCACGGGCCGTCTGCACGCGCCGGAGCGGGCGCTGCGATTACGCCACCAAACAGCGCGACCGCGCTGAGCGCGGCCACGACCATCCACAGTGCTGAAACTTTCATATTGTTCCCCTCGCTTCCCTTCATGTCGAGCACCTCACCACCACCCCATTAGGAGCTGACAGTTTGTCTAACGCTTGCATTTTCGCGCTCAATTCATCGATCCCAGAACCGCCAGCCCAGGTCCCTGCATCGCCAAGGGCTATAGCGGCGCAGCCATGATGCATGCGAGCGATCACCAAGCAAACATCATCGGGACCGCTGGCCCCGACGCATTCGGCGACGGCAATCTTGTCGGCACGCTCCTGAGTGCCAGCGGTGCCGTAACCAGCGCTTCGGGTACGCGGTGAGATCGCCACCGAAACGTATTGGTCCTGGTCGCCGGGCACCGCGGTGGTCGATGTATTCGGCGCGGGGGACGCGGCTACGGGCCCGACGTCGGGCGCGTTCGGACGCAGCAGAAACCATCCAGTGCCGGCGGCGGCCAGGGCGGCTGTAGCCACGGCGAAGGCTACAGCCGGCAGACGCCAGCGCCGCGGCTCGGCCAACTCGAGCGCCTCGCTGTAGGCCATCGCGATGTCGGGGGCGGCCGCGGGCTCGTGAATGCCGGTGGGCGCGTCGGCGCCACCCTCGGAAGCGGTGGTGTTGGCGTCCGGCTCGGACATGGCGCTCATGGTAGATCGACGGCTGGGACGAACCCGACCATCACCAAGACGACAAACACGGCTCTCATCGTTCGACTACCGGCTTCCGGCGAGGTAGACGACGTTGCCGACCTCATCGACGGGATCGAGAGGGCGTTCGGTCCAGACGAGATCGAAAACGGCGATCATGGCGCACAGCAGAGCGGGTGACCACGATCGAACGGGGTGCGCTTCGACGCGGCGTAGCAACTCTGCGCGTAGGAGGTCAGCGCGTTCGCGGGGGTGCCCCACGCAACCGGTGGACATCAGAAGCCGCTGCCGGGCGTGGCGGGATAGCACTTGTACGCCTTCGGGTCGCACATCACCGGCGAGCCGCCCGGTAGGCCGTAGCCGCCCGGTAGTTCCCAGATGGGCTGCAGCTGGCCGTTGTTGTACGGGTTCGGCATGTACTGGCAGACGTCGAACTCCTCGTACGGCGGATCCGCCCGCGCCGAAGTGAGTGAAATCCTGTCACTCACTCCCGATGAGGCCACGCTGCTCGACACGGCACCGACGGCAAACAACAGGGCGAGCAGGGGCCTCCCACCAGTCTTTTTCGGGGCAATCCGAAAAAGACCCCCATCAGTCTTTTTGCTGACGGCATCAAAAAGGTTTGTCGGTTTGAAACCGCTAAACCCCGACCGCATAGTCACTTGGCCCACCGATCGAGTTCTGCGGCTGCCTCGAGTAGGGCAGCAGCTAGCTGGCGGGCCTGCTTCGCGGTGATCGGGTTATCGGAGTGCAGCTGGTGCACGTTGATGTCGTGCTCGTCGATCGTTCCGTCCGGGCGTTGGGTCCCTTGGACGTGCACCGTGATGTCCTCGCTCCATGGACGGTTGGTGGTGTCTTCGGCCGGGATCGTGCGCACGCGGCCGCGGAAGTAGCGGTACGCGCCCGGCGTGCCGGGGTTCTCCCAGTCGTAAACCTTTTCGGCGCCGGCTGGCAGCGGGACATCAGGACGCGGGTTGGTTGTGGTGGTTGGCATGGGCGGAACCTTCCTGTCGGGGAAGCCCACCATCGCTCCAGGCACCGACAGGTGCGGCCGGCCCGCGCGGTCCCAGGCGAAGTGCCGGTTTGGGTGGCGCTCTGTGATGGCCCCGAGTGGGTCACGGCATGGCTGGCCCGGCTGCACCCGGCATACCGGGCATGAGACAGCGAGGGCGGGGGGACTCGTTCGTGTGGTTGTCATGGCTAGCTCACCTCTCTGGTGGGTTGCTAGCTCGCTGACCGACTGGCCCATATCTGGCCCATGAGGCCAATCTTGGGACTGAGAAACGATCTGTACTCTGCTGCGATGCTGGTGGCAGGTACTGGATTCGAACCAGTGTAGGCGTTAGCCGACGGATTTACAGTCCGCTCCCATTGGCCGCTCGGGCAACCTGCCGCCTAGCAGGGTACAACGAGCGGGTAGACAAGGCACAAACGGCTATCACCGAATGAAGGGACGCATGGAGTGGCTGACTCATCGTTCGACATCGTCAGCAAGGTCGACCGGCAGGAGGTCGACAACGCGCTGAATCAGGCCGCCAAGGAGCTGGCCACCCGCTTTGATTTCCGCGGCACCGACACCACGATCGCGTGGAAGGGCGACGAGGCCATCGAGCTGACGTCGTCCACCGAGGAGCGCATCAAGGCGGCAATCGACGTCTTCAAAGAGAAACTAATCCGCCGCGACATCTCGATGAAGGCCTTTGACGCAGGCGAGCCACAGGCCTCCGGCAAGACGTACAAGGTCACCGGCACCCTGAAGCAGGGCATTAGCAGCGAGGACGCCAAAAAGATCACCAAGCTCATCCGGGACGGGGGGCCCAAGACCGTCAAGACCCAGATCCAGGGCGACGAGGTCCGCGTCACCAGCAAGAAGCGCGACGATCTGCAGGCCGTCCAGGCGCTGTTGAAGGGCGCCGAACTGGACGTGGCGCTGCAGTTCGTCAACTATCGGTAGAGGTTCTTCGGGTCCGCGCCCAGCGTGACGTCAGGGCGAAATCCGGTTCGTTTTTCCGCCGTGACGTCACGCTCGGCGATCATTCGTATTTAGTCTGGTGACGGATCCCACAATTTGAAGCGAGGTTCACGATGACCGTGACTCCCCAAGAAGCCACCGGGCGCACCCCGGCAGAGGCCGACTACTCCGACGTCATCATCATCGGCGCCGGAATCTCCGGCCTCGGCGCGGCCTACCGGATCACCGAGCGCAACCCCAACATGACGTACACCGTCTTGGAGCGGCGCGAGCGGATCGGCGGGACCTGGGATCTGTTTCGGTACCCGGGCGTGCGCTCCGACAGCAGCATCTTCACGCTGTCCTTTCCGTTCGAGCCATGGACCCGGAAGGAAGGCGTCGCCGACGGCGTCCACATCCGCGAGTACCTGAGCACCACCGCACACAAGTACGGCATCGACCGGCACATCCAGTTCAACAGCTATGTGCGCGCAGCGGACTGGGATTCGTCCACCGACACCTGGACGGTCACCTGTGAACAAGAAGGCACCCAAAAGCAGTACCGCGGCCGGTTCGTATTCTTCGGCAGCGGCTACTACAACTACGACGAGGGCTACGCCCCGGACTTCCCGGGCATCGAGCAGTTTGGTGGCACCGTCGTGCATCCCCAGCATTGGCCGGAAGACCTCGACTACAGCGGCAAGAACGTGGTGGTGATCGGCAGTGGAGCCACCGCTGTCACGCTGCTCCCATCCATGTCGGAGCGGGCTGCAAAAGTGACGATGCTGCAACGCTCGCCGACCTACCTGATCTCGTCGCCAAAGTACGGCAAGGTCGCGGCCCTGATTCGGGCCCTATTGCCGCGCAAGGCTGCCCATTTGGCAATCCGGACGTCGAACGCGCTGAACGAGGCGGTGTTCTTCTTCGTGTGCAACAGGCGACCGGGATTAGTGCGATGGCTGCTGCGGCGCAGGGCGATCAACAAGCTGCCCGATGGGTATGACGTCGACACCCACTTCAAGCCGCGGTACAACCCCTGGGAGCAGCGGATGTGCCTGATCCCCGACGCTGACCTTTACAAGGCTGTCAACGCCGGTCGCGCTGTTGTGGTCACCGACCTCATCGACCATTTCGACGCCACCGGTATCGTGCTCAAATCCGGCGGCCATCTCGATGCCGACATCATCGTTACGGCCACCGGCCTGCAGCTGCAGGCGCTGGGGGGCGCCGCGATCCGCCTGGACGGCACCGAGATCAATGTCCGGGACCGTTTCGTCTACAAGGCACACATGCTCGAAGACGTGCCCAACCTGTTCTGGTGTGTGGGCTATACCAAAGCGTCCTGGACGTTGCGTGCCGACTTGACGGCCCGGGCAACGGCAAAGCTGCTGGCGCACATGGCGACTCATGGTTATACCCATGCCAGCCCGCATCGTGGCGATGGGCCGATGCCGGAGAAGCCGTCCTGGGACATTGCGGCCGGCTATGTGAAGCGGTCCGCGCACCTGCTGCCCAAGTCGGGCACCAAACGGCCGTGGAACGTGCGGCAGCACTTCTTCGCCGACGCCATCGACTACCGGTTCGACCGCATCAAGGAGGCGATGGTGTTCGGCCGCGCGGGCGACCGGGCCTCGCTGCCAGGGTAAGCCGGGCGCTGCTGGGCTGGAATGAACTCCTATTAAATGTGAGGTTTCGGCCATACGCTGAACTTCATGACAGCCGACAAGCGTGAACCCAAAGTCGTTGTTCTTGGTGGCGGTTCCTGGGGAACCACGGTGGCGTCAATCTGCGCGCGCCGTGGGCCGACACTGCAGTGGGTGCGCTCGGACGCGACGGCCAAAGACATCAACGAGCAGCACCGCAACAGCCGCTACCTCGGCAATGACGTCATATTGAGTGACACCCTGCGCGCCACCACCGACTTCGCCGAAGCCGCCAATTGCGCCGATGTCGTCGTCATGGGCGTGCCCTCGCATGGTTTCCGGGGCGTGCTCACCGAACTGGGTAAAGAACTGCGGCCGTGGGTGCCGGTGGTGTCACTGGTCAAGGGTCTCGAGCAGGGCACCAACATGCGGATGTCCCAGATCATCGAGGAACTGCTGCCCGGTCATCCGGCAGGTATCCTGGCCGGGCCGAACATCGCCCGCGAGGTGGCCGAGGGGTATGCGGCCGCCGCAGTACTGGCAATGCCCGACCAGCATCTGGCAACCCAGCTGTCGGGATTGTTCCGCACCCGGCGATTCCGCGTGTACACCTCCGATGACGTGGTCGGGGTCGAGATGGCCGGGGCCCTGAAGAACGTCTTCGCCATCGCCGTCGGGATGGGCTACTCGTTGGGCATAGGCGAGAACACCCGCGCCCTGGTGATCGCGCGCGCCTTGCGGGAGATGACGAAGTTGGGCGTGGCACTGGGCGGCAACGAGGAAACCTTTCCCGGGCTGGCCGGTTTGGGTGACCTCATCGTCACCTGCACCAGCCAGCGCAGCCGCAATCGTCATGTCGGTGAACAACTCGGTGCGGGCAAGCCGATCGATGAGATCATCGCATCCATGAACCAGGTCGCCGAGGGCGTCAAAGCCGCCAGCGTCATCATGGAATTCGCCAACAAATTCGGCCTGAACATGCCGATCGCCAGGGAAGTCGACGCGGTCATCAACCACGGCTCCAGCGTCGAGCAAGCCTACAGCGGCCTGGCCGCCGAGGTCCCTGGACACGAGGTCCACGGCGCCGGCTTCTAGACGTCCTGTCTAGGCAGATCGGAAGCTCATCGCCACGCCGTTCATGCAGTAGCGCAGGCTGGTCGGTTGGGGGCCGTCGTTAAAGACGTGGCCGAGGTGCCCGCCGCAACGGCTGCAGAGCACCTCAGTGCGTGTCATGCCCAGGCTGTTGTCTTGCTGCTCGAGTACGGCGTTGTTCAGGGCCTTCCAGAAGCTCGGCCAGCCGGTGCCGCTGTCGAACTTGGTGGTTGACGAGAACAGGTCCAGTGCGCAGCCCGCGCATCCAAAGGCCCCAGACCTGTGCTCGTCGTTGAGCGGGCTACTGTAGGGCCGCTCGGTGCCCGCCCCACGAAGCACGGCGTACTGCTGTGGTGTCAGAAGTTGGCGCCAGTCTTCGTCGGTGTGATTGACCTCGAATGTTTTGGGCGAGGTTCCCGGCGCACCGGCAGCGATCGAGGCACTCAGTGAGCCAACCCCGACGAGCACGCCGATACCCGCGGTGCCGAGCAGCATGCGCCGTCGGGTTACAGCCGGCCAAGGCCGCGGTGGTGTTGAGGCAGTCATCTTCAAAGCTTACGGGCGATGGGTTTTACCCCCGCGCCATTTCCTCCAGCCGGCGGATCCGGTCCTCGATCGGCGGATGCGTCGAAAACAGCGACCCGATCCGGTCACCCGCACGGAACGGGTTGGCGATCATCAGATGTGCCTGGCTGGCCAGCTGTGGCTCCGGCGGGAGCGGGGCCAGCTGGACGCCGCTGGAGATCTTGCGCAGCGCCGACGCCAAAGCCAGCGGGTCGCCTGTCAGCAGCGCGCCCGACTCGTCGGCCTGATACTCCCGGGACCGGGACACCGCTAGCCGCACCACCGTCGCCGCGATCGGTCCCAGCAACGAAACCAGCAGCAGCGCAAAGGGATTATCGCCGTTTCGGTTGCCACCGAACATGCCGGCGAACATAGCCATATTGGCCAGCGCAGTGATCACACCGGCCAGCGCACCGGCCACGCAGGAGATCAGGATGTCCCGGTTATAGACGTGCGACAGCTCATGGCCCAACACAGCGCGCAGCTCACGCTCGGTGAGCATGTCCAGGATCCCGGTGGTGCAGCACACCGCGGCATTGCGCGGATTGCGGCCGGTGGCGAACGCGTTAGGTGCATTGGTATCGCTGATGTACAGCCGCGGCATCGGCTGGTGCGCGGCCGTCGCCAGCTCTCGCACGATCCGATACATCACCGGTGCCTGTAGCTCGGAAACCGGTTGCGCGTGCATGGCCCGCAGCGCCAGCTTGTCGCTGTTGTAGTACGTGTAGACATTCATGCCGACGGCGAACAGCGTGGCGAAGATCAGCGCCGTCCTGCCGAACACCGCGCCAACGGCCACGATCATCGCGGACATACCGACCAACAGCAAGAATGTCTTTAGCCTGTTGGCATAGGGATGCCAGGTCATCCGTGTCTCCTCGGAATACTCAAGAACACTCGGCTTCAGCCGATTACTGAAGCCGACTATTGATACCTCAACGCCCAGGATGACCGTCTGGGTTCCATGACCAGAAACGAACAGCGCTAGCCGTGCCTGCTGACCGTGTAATCGATCAACGCCTGCAGCGCCCGCCGGCCGGCGACGTCGGGCAAAGGGGCCAGCTCATCGCGCGCTTTAGCCGCATACTGCTTAAGGAATTCTTTCGCTTTCGTCATGCCGGGCGACGCCCGCAGCAGCGTCAGCGCTTCGATCACCGCCGCGTCGTCCTCGATGGGCCCGGCCAGCAATTCGCGTAGCCGCGCGCCCTCGGGCTCGGGCTCCCGCAGCGCGTAGAGCATCGGGAGGGTATGCACGCCCTCCCGCAGATCGGTGCCAGGTAGCTTGCCCGACTCGTCGGAGTCGCTGTCAATGTCGATGATGTCGTCGGAGATCTGAAAGGCGGTGCCCACAATGCCCCCGAGCCGGCTCAACCGCTCGACCTGTTCGTCGTCGGCACCGGAAAACATCCCGCCGAACCGACCCGCCGAGGCGATCAGACAAGCCGTCTTCTCGTACACCACCTTCAGGTAGTGCTCGATGGGATCCACTCCCTCGCCGGTGCCGCGGGTCTCCCGCATCTGCCCGGTCACCAACTGGGCAAACGTCTCGGCGATAAGCCGCACCGCCTCGGGCCCCAGCCGTGATACCAGCCGTGACGACGTCGCGAAAAGGTAGTCACCGGCCAGGATGGCGACGTTGTTGCCCCAGCGCACATTGGCGGTGGGCGTCCCGCGGCGAACCTGCGCCTCGTCCATCACATCGTCGTGGTAGAGCGTGGCCAGATGCACCAGTTCGATGACCGCGCCGGCGATCGTTACCTCCGCCGCGTCCGGGTTTGGGCCGATGTGCGCGGATAGCACGGTGAACAGCGGCCGGAACCGTTTGCCGCCGGCGGTGAAAAGATGCATCAGCGAGTCGGTCATCACCGTGTCAGCGCTGCGCAATTCGGCATCCATGAGTTGCTCGATCCGCGCGACACCGGCACCCAAGCTCGCCGCGAACACGGCGTCGCCGAAGTCAATGCCCGCCACCACCGTCGCCGGAGTTCTCACCCGACCAACATACTGGTGAGCGTGGAGACCAAAGCCTCCAAGGCGGACGTGGTGGTGGTGGGCGCCGGACCAGCGGGGTCCGCTGCGGCCGCCTGGGCCGCCCGGGCCGGCCATGACGTTCTCGTCATCGACTCGGCCAACTTCCCCCGCGACAAGGCCTGCGGCGATGGACTGACACCACGCGCGGTCGCCGAGCTGGAACGCCTGGGGCTGGGCGACTGGCTGGATACCCGCATCCGGCACCGCGGCCTGCGGATGAGCGGATTCGGCGGCGAATTGGAGGTGGACTGGCCCGGCCCGTCGTTCCCATCGACCGGCAGCGCGGTGGCCCGTATCGAATTGGACGACCGGATTCGCAAAGTCGCCGAGGATTCCGGGGCACGCATGCTGCTCGGGACCAAAGTTGTTTCCGTGCAACATGACTCATCGAGTCGGGTGGCATCGCTGACGCTGGCCGACGGCACCCAGGTGGGCTGCCGGCAGTTGATTGTCGCCGACGGGGCCCGCTCTTCACTGAGCCGCAAGCTGGGCCGGCGCTGGCATCAGGAAACGGTGTACGGCGTGGCCGCCCGCGGGTATCTCGCCACGGCGCGCAGCGACGATCCCTGGCTGACGTCGCATCTGGAACTGCGCTCCCCCGACGGTGCGGTGCTGCCCGGGTACGGCTGGATTTTCCCGCTGGGCAATGGCGAGGTGAACATCGGTGTAGGTGCGTTGGCGACATCGAAGCGGCCGGCGGATCTGGCGCTGCGACCGCTGATGTCTTATTACGCAGACCTGCGCCGTGACGAGTGGGGCTTCACGGGCCAGCCGCGCGCGATGTCGTCAGCATTGCTGCCTATGGGCGGCGCGGTGTCCGGGGTGGCCGGGCCGAATTGGATGCTGATCGGCGATGCCGCGGCCTGCGTCAACCCACTGAACGGCGAGGGCATCGACTACGGGATGGAAACGGGCCGGATGGCCGCCGAGTTGCTGGATTCGCGCGACCTGTCGCACGTCTGGCCGGCGCTGCTGCAGGACCATTACGCCCGGGGGTTTTCGGTGGCGAGGAGGCTGGCGTTGTTGCTGACCTTCCAGCGGTTCCTGCCTGCGACCGGACCGATCGCCATGCGTTCGACGACGCTGATGACCATCGCCGTGCGGGTGATGGCCAACCTGGTCACCGACGACGACGCCGACTGGGTGGCACGGGCGTGGCGGGGTGGGGGGCGGCTGTCACGGCTGATCGATCGCCGAGCGCCGTTCAGCTGAACTGCGTATCAATTTCATTGACATATATCAGGGTCATTGATATATCTGAATGCATGACTGAAGCGACTGAATTTCGATTCGAATCGGCACTGATATGAGCCCGAGATCAACTCGTTATCGAGGTGTATAGTGCAGCTAATGATGGGTATGAGGCTGGCTACTCTCGCCGCCGCGGCGGCCGCAGCTATCGCGGTAGCCGCGCCGGCACAGGCCGACGACTACGACGCTCCGTTTAACGCTCAGCTGCACACATACGGGATTTATGGCCCGCAGGACTTCACCGCCTGGCTGGGCAAGATCACCTGCGAGCGAGTGACCAGGGGCGTGGATAGCGACGCACACAAGTCGGCGACGTTCGTCCAGCGCAACCTGGCGCTCGGCACCACGCAGGGGCAGTCGCTGCAGTTCGTCGGCGCCGCGATCAACCACTACTGCCCCGACCAGGTCGGCTTCCTGCAGCGGTCCGGCGTCTAAGCCTTCGTTACTGGCCTTGTTCAAGCGGCTTTTCGCCGGCGTGCAACGCCACAATGCCGCCGGTCAAGTTGCGCCACCGCACTGCATCCCAACCGGCCTGTGAGATCTGCTGGGCCAGCGTCTCCTGATCCGGCCAGGCTCTGATCGACTCCGCGAGGTAGACGTAGGCCTCTGGATTGCTAGACACCGCCGTTGCCACCCGCGGCAGCGCCTGCATCAGATATTCCTTGTAAGCCGTCGCGAACAGCGCATTGGTGGGAGTGGAGAACTCGCACACCACCAACCGGCCGCCGGGCCGGGTGACGCGGGCCATCTCGCGCAACGCCGCCTGGTGGTCGACGACATTGCGCAACCCGAAACTGATGGTGACGGCGTCGAATACGTCGTCGCCAAATGGCAGCTTGGTGGCATCACCGGCAACCTTCGGGACCTTGCGCGCACTGCCCGCTGACAGCATCCCGACCGAAAAGTCGGCCGCCACGCACCACGCCCCGGATTTCTGCAGCTCCACAGTGGACACCGCGGTACCCGCGGCCAGGTCCAGCACCTTCTCGCCGGGCCCGATGTGCAGCGCCGAACGCGTCGACCGCCGCCAATAGCGATCCTGCCCCAGCGACAGCACGGTGTTGGTCACGTCATAACGCCGGGCGACGCCGTCGAACATCGACGCGACGTCCCGGGGGTCCTTGTCCAAGGCCGCGCGATTCACGACGTCGACGGTACCCGCCCTCGACCGGTGGTCACGCGACTCGCACCCCATCTCGGGGTTGTTCACCGGCCAGGTGGCCGGTTCCCTTCCGCGCTTCACGGCCACCCGCCCGGCCAGGCCGGGTCTTACGGTCGGCTCCACGCTTGACGGCGGCCCCAACTGGGCCGACGACGGTGGATGGTTCCTCCCACCGCGCGAGGTTGATGGCGGCGTTCGCCAAATTCATACTTCTGTTCCTACAACACACCACCGACAACTACCGACCGCTCAACCCGCAACAGGTGTCATTCCCCTTGCGCGTACCGCCGAAGTGACGTGCGCGCTCGCGCCCGCGCCTCGGGGGACTGCACGGCCGCGTAGTGGCCCAGCAATTCGTCGCAGATGACCGGCCAACTGCGGCCCAGCACGCTGCGCCGGGCCGCCTGCGAGTAGCGGTGGCGTTCTTCGAGCAGGTGCGCCACAGCCGCGGGCAGCCGCGCCTCGAACTCGTTGACGGGCAGCAACAGCCCGGTGCGGTACGGAGCCACCAGGTCACGTGGGCCGCCGGCGTCGGGGGCGATTACCGGCAGCCCCGACGCTTGCGCTTCTTGGACAACCTGACAGAACGTCTCGTGCTCACCGGTATGCACGAAGACGTCCATGCTGGCATACGCCGCGGCCAAGTCCTCGCCATACAGCGCGCCGGTGAATACCGCTGTGGGCATTGCCGACTGCAGTTTGCGTTGGTCGACGCCGTCGCCGACGATGACGAGTTGCACCGCGCCTCCGGCGGCCAGCACGGCGAGTCGTTCGACGTGCTTTTCCGGCGCGAGCCGGCCCACAAAACCGACGATCGGCTTGCCGTCCGGCGACCATTTCCGCCGCAGACCATCGTCGCGCGCCGACGGCGCATACCGTATAATGTCGACCCCGCGGGCCCACCGATGCACCCGCGGAATACGCTGCGAAACAAGGGATTCCATGGTCGCACTGGACGGAGCCAGAGTGCGGTCAGCGAGGCTGTGCAGGTGACGGAACCACGCCCACGCCGCCCGCGTCGTCATCCCGATTCCGTAGCTCGACGCGAAACCCGGTACGTCGGTTTGATATACGGCGACCGTCGGCACTCCCAGATGACGCGCAATCCGCAGCCCGCCGTAGCCCAGTAGCGCCGGCGATGCCAGATGCACCACATCAGGTTCGAATCCGCGCAGCACGCTTACCAATCGTGGCCTGGGCACACCGAGCGGCAACGTGGTCACCTTCGGGAACATCCGTGACGGCACCCGGTGCACCCGAATGCCGTCGTGAATGCGCTCGGCCCGGGGCTCGCCCGGCGGGTTGTCGGGAGCAATGACCAAAGCTTCATTGCCGGTTCGGCGTAAATGCTCGAGCACCCGGAGCACCGAGTTGCTGACGCCGTTGACATTGGGGAGGAAGGATTCTGCGACGATAGCCACGCGCACGCCTACAGAGTCTCACTACAGGCTGTCGACAAGGTTGCCGACGGGCATACGTCATGCGAAATTTGCTGTTCAGGTGCTTTCTGACGCCGTTTGCGCTGGCTCACCGGTGGACTCGGCGCGACGATCCAGCCGCTTGTCCAGTAAAGCCAGAACGACAAGGGCGGCCGTCGCGGCCAACCAACCCACCACAGCGATGGACCCCGCCGGGATGATCGATAACCCGGCGTTGCGGTGCTGCACCCGGACCAGGTTCGGATCGTTCTTGTTGTATTCGACGTAAATCCGCATACCCGTGGATAATTCGGACGGATACAGCACACCGAGTTCGGGTCGATAGGTGACGCGCTCGGGTGTGACGAATTCGATAGTGGAGCGCCGCGGTCCGGCACTGAGTACCTCTGCTTGCGCCACCCCCATATTGTGGTTAATCGCCAGGTCATCGCGCCAGGCACCGGTCACCAACAACAGCGACTGCAGCGTGACCAGACCGGCCGCAATCAGCACCGCGACGCGCAGCCAGCGCAGGACCATCCGTGCCGGGGTTTTCTGTGGTTCATCGCTGCGGCCGTGAAGCAGAGTGCGCAGCAACGACTTCGGCGATATCACCGGGTCCTCATAGGGCGGCCTTGATGGCCCCGTGTAGCTGGCGCAGCGAGGAGCGGTCGGCCTTGACTTCCAGCACCCGCATGCCGGCACCGGGTTCGGCGAGGGCCGCGTCCAGCTCGTCAACCTCGATCTGCCTGCTCTCCACGTGGTAGGCACGGCACAGTGCGCCCACGTCGACGTCGTGCGGGGTGCCGAAGATCCGCGATGACACGTCGGAGAATCTCGGGTCGCCCTGCTCGAGCAGTTCGAAGATGCCGCCTCCGTTGTCGTTGGACACGACGATCGTCAGCTGCCGCGGTGTGGGTTCGGTGGGGCCGATCAGCAGCCCGGAGCTGTCGTGGACGAAGGTCAGGTCGCCGATCAGCGCGATGGTCCGGCCACCCGTGCGCTCGTGCGCCAGGGCTGCGCCAATCGCGGTGGAAACGGTGCCGTCGATGCCGGCGACACCGCGATTGGACCGCACCTGGATGCCTTCGGTGTTGAGGCCGACCAGCGCAACATCGCGGACCGGATTTGACGCACCGAGCACCAGCTGGTCACCGGGCCGCAGTGCGTCGGCCACGGCGGCCGCGACATGCAGGCCGGTCGTCAACGGGTGCGCCGCGAGCTGGTCCCGGACAGCTGCCAGCGCGTGCCGGTTCCGGTCCGCGCAAAGATGCAGCCACGCCGGATCGGGTGCCCCGCTGGTAACCGCGCGCGTGCCGGTGGCCTGTGAGTTACCCGATACATCGGGCCAGCGCGGTCCGGTGGTGAGCGCGTAGACGGGCACTTGAGAATCGGCCAGCAGCGCCGACACCGGCCGGTGCAGCGTCGGGCGGCCGAGCATGATCACCTGCTTCGGCCGCAGCAGCGGCAGTGCCAGCGGGTGCAGCGGAGTGGGCCGGATATGCCCAAAAATCGATGTGGGCTCGGCGACGGTCGGCAACTGCGCCAGGTTAGGGTGCACGCCCGCACCGTGGCCGGCGATGACGATGGTGTCGGCGGACAGATCGATATCCAGCGGCTGATCGAACGTGACTGGCGGCGTGTAGGTCCACGCCCTACCGTCGGGCCGGCCCTCCGGCGCCGCGGCGCCGTGGGGTTCCGAATCAGGTACCAGGGGCTCGCGCAACGGAATGTCAAAGTGCACGGGCCCGGCGTTAGCGGTCCGAGAACCGGTGGCGGCCACCACTACTCGGCAGGTCGCCGATCGCCAGGTTGCGTTAAGCGAATCCCGCCGCTCGGGCGCGTCCTCGGCCAGGCCCAAGCTGATCGTGGCGCGAACCTGGGTGCCGAAGTAGCCCAGCTGCTCCATGGTCTGGCTGGCCCCGGTGCCGAGCAGTTCGTAGGGCCGGTTGGCCGAGAGCACTATCAGCGGCACCCTGGCGTAGTTGGCCTCCACCACCGCCGGACCGAGATTGGCGACGGCGGTGCCCGAGGTCATCGCGACGCACACGGGTGCGCCGGCGGCGATCGCCAGGCCGATGGCCAGATAACCGGCGGTGCGCTCGTCAATGCGAACGTGCAGCCGGATCCGGCCACTACGGTCGGCGTCGTGCAAGGCGAATGCCAGCGGCGCATTCCGCGAACCAGGGCACAGCACCACGTCGCGGACGCCGCCGCGGATCAGTTCGTCAACGACGACGCGCGCCTGTGTCGTCGAGGGGTTCACTCCTACAGAGTGTCATAGCGATGCGGGCAGGGGAGCGGCCCGAGGTGGGGTTGCCACAGCGACGAACCACCGCCGACCTTCCCGGCTGAATTTTGAACGTCGAGTGCCGCGCATAGGGTGCTCGACGAAGCCGAAAGAGAAAGTGCGAATGACCCCGGCCCTAGGATGAGCCATTCGGCCACACGGTATCCAGCGGCCCGAGTCAATCGGCCCAGGATGCCCGGAACTTCGTCTGTGACGCGGCGACTTGCTCACGTACTGATGAAGCGTCAACTGGATGGGGGGCGTCGGCGAAGACGCTGGACAGCCCGTCGCAGGCGCCATCAGCCAGCGGCTGCCACGCATCTTCCCAGCTGGCGATGACCTCGCGGTTGTCGGAATTTTGCGCTATCGCGTAGCGCGCCAGCGCCGCGCTCCATGCCTGGCTGCGGATGGTGTCGATCCGCAAATCCTGCAGCAGCGCTGCGGTGAGCCCATCGCCGTTGGCCGAGGCTAGGTCGACCAAGGCCTCCTTGAAAAGAGCGTCCAGCGTCGGCTTGATCACCAAGTTCAGCGCGGTGAACGCCTCGCCCCAGTCGTAGGCCAACAGCAGGCGCTCGAGGGCTTGCCGAGCCGGTTGCCACGCCTCGTCGCTCTCCCAGATCTGCCGCGTCGCTTCGGTATTAGCCAATTGGGCGCCGTGTGTGAGCGAGAGCGACTTGGCGCGGTAGGCGATCCAGTGCAGTGCCCGCAATTCGTCGGCGGCCTGGAAGAACGCGGCATTGGCGATATAGGCGCTCGGGGCGAGCTGCCCGACATACAGGCTGGTGATCTGCAGGACGTGCATCGCGTATCGGGCCGGGACGTAGATGCGGCCCAGTAGCTCGACCCATTGTGGGTCGAGATGCGTGTCGTGCTCCAAGGCTTCGTAGTGGTCGACTACGCCTTCGGCGTAGACCTCTCGGTCGTGCTGTAAGGCGATATAGCGGCGGTAGTTCAGGGCGGCCGGGTCGCGGAACCCCTCCCAGTCCTGCGCCTGCAGCGGTGAGCCCTCGCGGTGCTTGAGATACCAGCGATTAATTGCGCTGTCGGGGTCGAGGTCGAACGGCGCCGGTTTGCGGTTGAAATGGTAGTGAAAATTGCCCGTGACGACCTCGTACTCGGTGGGCTTGCGTCGTGAGTCACCAGCGATGCTCCATGTTCTCAGCCGGCGGGGCGGGGCACTCGTCATATCAATCCTCCCGTTCCAGGTACCAGTGCAGTTCGTCGTCGCCGACGTGGCGCATCCGGCCGGCGAAGCCCACGATCGCGGGCTCCAGTGTCGCCAGCGGAATCGGTTGGCCGGCAACTTCTTCCAGACTCGCTCGGGTGACGCGCAGAAACCGCGGCGCGTGGATGCGCACGTACCCGGAGTGGTCTTCGACCACGATGTCGGCGTCGGGGTTGTCGACATGGATCGCGCCCTGCAATGCGGCGACGATGTCGGGGTCGAACCCGCGCACGATCGGGCCGACGAGCTTGCCCCCGGTGCGAGGGCTGGTGGCGGTCATGGCCGATCTCGGTTCTCCAAGAGCGCGACGGCGATTTGATCGCCGTCGCGGCGTACCGGGTAGCTGTGCAGCCGGCAGTTGTCGGGGTTCACCCCGGCGCCGGTGGTCAGGTCGAACTCCCAGCTGTGCGCCGAGCAGGTCAACACGTCGTCGACCACCTCACCGTCGGCCAGTGGGAATCCCGCGTGCGGGCAGCTGCCGCCATAGGCACGGATCTCACCGCTTCGCAGGTGGGCCAACAGGATCGGATGATCACCGGCATAGAACTCGCCGACCTCGCCTTCCCACAGTTCGTCTACCGTGGCGATCGCTGTCCAAGTCTGAGGCGGGCTGCTAGTCATCGAAGAACGCCTCCACATGGTCCAGCGGTCCTACGCCGGTGGCCGCGATGATCTCCTCTGATGCCAGCACCCGGCCTTGATAGCGGACCCGGATGGCCGCGTCGCGGCGGGCGACGCGGCGTCCGACGACGTGGTGGGCGATCTGGGCGCCGACCTGCCCGACGGTGTCGCCGTCGTCGACAGGGATCAGCAGTTCGAGCACGTCGCCCTCGAACAGCGCCGTCAGCGGAAGTAATGCCATGTCGCTAGGCCCCCTTCCCGTTCAGCGCCCAGGCGTAGTTGTCGGCATCCTGCCCCTGCTCATCGGGCGACAGGTCGAAGTACGCCAGGACCGTGCCCAGATCGGGCGGGCTGATCTCACCGGACAGCACCCGGTCAATGAGCGACTGGTGGCCGGCGAATCGTTCGGGGCGCTCGACGAAGATCCACCGGCAAGGCTCGGAGCAGAACAGATACTTGCGGTCATTGTGGATATGAGTGAGCGGCGCGGGATCGGTGTGGGCTCCGGCGGTGACGCCGGCGGCTCGTACGATCGGCAGCTGGCACAGATTGCAAGTGATCGGCAGTGTTTCCGGGAGGGTGGCGGCGATATCGCCATTGCGGATGTTGTCCCTGATGACGTCCCAGTGGCGGCCGAAGTCGCGGTTCCAGCCGGGGTACTTCTCTTCCAGCCACAGCCGCTCGGCCTCCGACACTCCAGCATCGGGATTCCACCACACCGTCGGCCGGTAATACCACACCCCGAGGTGGATGGCGTGGTGATACCAGGTCAATTCGTTGATGAATTCATCCCAATACCAAGGGAATTCAAGACCGAAGTCGCGGAACTGGTCGGCGAACTGTTTGACCACCCAGTCTTCGATGAACTCTTTGAAACTCATCCGCCGGCTCTCCAACGGAGTGTAGTAGTCCATCGACAGACCGGTCAGCAGCGCGAAGATACGCCACGATCGCCAAAACATGTGGTCGATGAGGAACTGGCCCCATTCCTGGTGGCCGTTGTCGATCAGCACCTTGATCGTCGGCTCACCCTGCTGCGCGTGGCGCGCCTCGTCAGTCTGGATGGAAGAAATCAGCGCACCAAACTCGAGATCACCGACGTCGATCGCGTCGGCGGCCATGCCGAGGAACTGTAGATTTGTGAAGCCGGTCTCCAGTGTGAACGTCAGCTGCAGCGCGATCGACAGTGCGTCGTTGGCCACGAACATGTCGTCGAACAGATAACGCACGGCAAGCACGATCCACTCGTTGGTGTGAAAAGCCTTGAGCGCCCAGTCGCCACGAGGTTCCTTGTCGAGCAGACCATAGGGAAAGAACGCCTGGATCTGACCGTGCCGGACCTCGTCGAGCGTGCCGAACGTCGCGGTGTTACGCCAAGCCGCGGCGCGGCCGAAGCGGCCCATCCGAGCCTCGCCGATCGAGGCCAAGTATTCGGGCATGGTGATCGCGCCGTAATGGGCGACGATCACCGACTTCCAACCGGGGTCGAGCTGGTCGAACAACTTGGAGCGCCCAATCGCATTCTTCAGCGAGTACGTCGTGGTGTCCTTGGTGACCTGATTGTGGACATATTCGCGGTAGCCGACCTTGTAGGGCTCGTCCCACTTCAGCCAGCCCTCGGCCGACACCCGGTGGGAACCCGACAGCTCCTCAGGAAACACCGCCTCCTCGGTGACATAGCGGAACGTCCAGTTCGTGTCACGGGCAAGGTCATACCAATCGCTGCGCGAAAGTTTCGGCATAGACAGATTCCTTCTCGATCATGGTGGCGCGCTGTCGGGAACTGAACTGCGGATACGCCCCGAATGTTGATAAGTCTGCCGCATATGGCAAGGATTCCTAACCATTTCGATCAGGCTGATTTCCATTGATGTTCGCCGCACCGGCCGACCACTACGATCAGCCAAGATGGTCTATGGCAGCAAACGAGACACGAGGAGACCGGTGTGACCGTCACCGACGAATACCTGGCCAACAACGCCGAATATGCGAGCACCTTCACCGGCCCCCTGCCGCTGCCGCCCAGCAAGCACGTCGCCGTGGTGGCGTGCATGGACGCCCGGCTCGATGTCTACCGGATCCTCGGCCTGCGCGACGGGGAAGCACACGTCATCCGAAACGCCGGCGGGGTAATCACCGAGGACGAGATCCGTTCGCTGGCCATCAGCCAACGGCTGCTGGGCACCAAGGAGATCATCCTGATCCACCACACCGACTGCGGGATGCTGACCTTCACCGACGAAGAGTTCAAGCGCGGGATTCAAGACGAGACTGGCGTGAAACCCAACTGGGCGCCCGAGTCCTTCCCCGATCTCGAGGAGGATGTCCGGCAGTCGCTGCGTCGCATCAAACACAGCCCGTTCGTCACCAAACATGAATCGCTGCGCGGATTCATCTTCGACGTCGCCACCGGAACGCTCGATGAGGTCCTCCCCTGAAGTCCGACGACGAACGCCACCGCAGCCTCGACTCGAAGATCGTCGCGGCGCTCGACCACATCGGCGAAGGACTGCACGTCCTCGCGCGGCGCGCGGCCGAGGCCAACGACCTGTCCAGCACCCAGATGCGGGTGCTCACCTGGATTCACGTCGGACCACCGCCCGCGGCCCGCAGTACTGTGTTGGCCCGGGAACTCAACGTCACCGACCCCACCATCAGCGACGCGATCGGCGCGCTAATCCGCAAGGGACTGATCAAACGTCGCCGCGACCCGTTCGATAGACGCACCTGGGAGTTAGTACTCACGCCGACCGGCCAGAAGACCGCCGCGGCGATGTCACGCTGGACGGCACCAGCCGAGGTCGCAACGTCCAAGCTCGACCGTCGCGACGGGGAGCAACTGCTCGACACTCTGCTTGAGGTGATCGCCAAACTATTTGAGGCGCAACTACTGTCAGTGAACCGAGGATGCAGCACCTGCACACAGCTGGAAACCATCCAGACCCGGCCACGTGAGTATCACTGCAGGCTCTACGACACCCCGTTGAGTGTTGCGGAGCTACGGGTTGATTGCGCCGACCATACGGCGGGCTAATGGATGCCTGTCCGGGCGGTGCGAAGGTCTACGGTCGGACATCCCCGTCGGCGCAGATCTCACGGATGATCACCCGCCGGGCGGGGAAGTGTCAGGCCTTGAACCCGGCGAAGAACTGCAGGGCCGCGGCGTTGACGGCCTGCGGCCGCTCAAAGAACCCGAGATGGCCGGTGTCGGGTATCTGCAGGTAGCGGCCGTTGGGCAAGGCGTCAGCTACCTCGCGTCCCAGGTGGGGCGGCGTCACTAGGTCGTCGGCGAAGCCAATCACCAGCACCGGGGCGGCGATGCTGCGGTACGCCGGCAAACGGTTATTCCCCGGGGAAATGTCCAACTGGCAGCGCAGGCCGGGGGTGGACTTGACCGGCCACATGCTGAACATCGCGATCCAGTCGCTGACGGCGGTATCATCGTTCAGCGTCTTGCGTGAAAAGCTTTCCAGCAAGCGAATTTTCGCGTTATACGCGACTGGCAGTTGCACACCTGAGGCGTAAAGCTCGGCCTCGGCATCGAAGAAAAGTTGCCGGGTGCGGTCCCGGCGACCGCGGGTGGCCATCAGCACGGCAGAGCTGACCAGCTCGGGGCGGACCACCATGAGTTCCTGCGCGATGTAAGAGCCCATCGACACCCCGACGATGCGCGCCGGAGCGATGCCCAGCGATTCGATCAGCGCAGCGGTGTCCGCAACCATGGTTTGGGTGGTGAAACCTTCGGCGTTTTCGGTGGCGCCGATCCCGCGGTTGTCGAAGGTGATACAGCGGTACCCAGCCGCCGTAAACGCCGGCACCTGATGCGGATGCCAGGTGCGTCCGGCCCCGCCGCGACCGGCTATGAAGACGACGGGCTCACCGCTGCCGCGGTCGTCGTAAGCCAGGTTGATCATTCGGACGACGGTACAAGCAGCGGATAGCAGCTCTTGACCCGGTCGATCCACCACTGCCGCCGCTCTGGCGGGGCACGAAGCGCCTGCAGCCGCGCCAGGTCTGGGCTCACCGGCCCGACCACCAAGTTGCCGTCGACAGGCACGGCCGGGACCGCAACGTCCTCGACAAACAGCCGGCCGGTGCCCAACCCGCAGGCGTAACGAAGCTCGGGCAACGCCGCCGCGGCCGTCAGCCCGGCGGCGATCCCGACCGCCGAATCAAGCGCACTGGAGACCACGACCGGGATATCGATCTGCGCGGCGATGCCAAGCAGGGCGGAAACCCCGCCCAGCGGAGCGACTTTCAGCACCGCGATATCGGCGGCGCGAGCGCGCACCACGGCCAGTGGGTCGTCGGCTTTGCGGATGCTTTCGTCGGCGGCGATCGGCACGTCTTGCATATCCGGGCGCCTGCGCAACTCGGCGAGTTCGGCGACGGTGGCACAGGGTTGTTCGAGGTACTCCAGCGGGCCGTCGGCGGTCAGTGCTGCCGCCGCCTCGGCGGCCTCCCGCACGGTCCAGCCGCCGTTGGCGTCTACCCGCACCACCGGCACCAGCTCGCGCACCGCGTTGACCCGGTCGACGTCGTCGGCCAACGTCTGGCCCGGTTCGGCGACCTTCACCTTGGCCGTGCGCACGCCCGGGAACCGGGCCAGCACTTCGGCCACCTGGGCGGCACCGACGGCCGGCACGGTGGCATTGATGGGAATGCGGTCTCGACGGCCCGGCGGCGGCTCGCGATAAGCGGCCTCGATGCCCGACGCCAGCCAGGCGGCCGCCTCCGCAGCCTGGTACTCCACGAACGCCCCGAACTCTCCCCAGCCCGCGGGTCCCTCGATCAACGCGACTTCACGAGTGGTGATGCCGCGGAACCGAACCCGCATCGGCAGAGCCACGACATGCAAGCGGTCCAGCAGATCCGCGCACGTCGGTGTCACTTCTGGTAAACCTGGCGACCCGCCAGAAACGTCGCGCGCACGTCGAGGTCGGCGATCAGCTCCGGCGAAACGGTCCGGGGATCGGCCGACAGCACCACCAGGTCCGCGTATTTGCCGACTTCCAGCGAGCCGATGACGTCGTCGGCGAACAACTGCCAAGCCGCGTCGATGGTCTGCGCACGGATCGCCTGCTCGACGGTCAGCCGCTCCTCAGGCCCCAGCACCCGGCCGCTCGGCGCCATTCGGGTCACCGCCACGCTGATGTTGCGCAGCGGCTCCTCGGGTGTGACCGGTGGATCGTTGTGCAGCGAGATACGCATGCCGGTGGCCACTGCGGATCCCGCTGGCATCCAACGAGATCCCCGCTCCGGTCCGAACAGGCCGTCGACGATGATGTCGCCCCAGTAGTGGATCTGGTCGACGAAGATGCTGCAGGTGACGCCAAGATCGGCAGCTCGCTGGAGCTGTTCGGGCCGGATCGCGCCGACGTGCTCGAGCCGCAGTCGGTGGTCGTCACGCGGGTTGCGGCGCAGCGCCTCTTCGTAGACGTCGAGGATGGTGTCGACACCGGCGTCGCCCTGCACGTGGCAGGCCATCTGCCAGCCGAGCGGAAAGTAGGCGCCGACGATTTCGGTCAATTGCTCGGCAGTGTAGTTGGCGCATCCGCAGGATCCGGGCGTCACGCCGATGGCGCGGGTCGCGGCGGTGTCCAGGTACGGGAAGGACAGCGCAATGTTGCCGATCCAGGGCGAGCCATCCACCCAGATCTTGATCCCGACCTGGCGCAGCATGTCGTCGCCCTGGCCGGGCGTGGCGGCGGTCGACATCTGCGCATTGGAGACCTCGTAGGTGCGTAGCCGGACGGTGAGCTCGCCGCGCAGCTGCTCCACCAACGGCCCAAAGTTCGGATCGAACGCCATCTCAGAACAGGTGGTCAGCCCGGCGCGGTTCAGCCGCGTGCACTCGGCGAGCAGCATCGCCGGGTAGTCGCCGGGCGCGATGGCGCCGCCGATGAGCGGAAACACCGCGCCGATTTCCTCCGCGGTGCCGTCGAGTTGGCCGTTGGCGTCACGGCCGTAGCTCGCGCCCTTGGGGTCAGGGGTGTCTCGGCTCAGACCATTGAGCTTTGCGGCAAGCGAATTGAAATAGGCCTTGTGACCGGAATTGTGGATGATCACCAGCGGCCCGTCCGGCGAGAGGTCGTCGAGCCAGCTCAGCGTCGGCTCGGGAAGCCCAGGCTGCAGCAGTGGGTCCCAGCCGTTGAGGTAGGCGCCCGCCGATCCTCGCCCCCTAGCCTCGCGGCGGACCGCTGCGACGACCTCATCGGCGCTGCGCATGGTGACCGGCCGGATGTCGACGATCCGCTCCGATAACGCGACCGCCTCCATCAACGGATGACCGTGTGCCTCAATAAATCCCGGCATCACACAGCCGGAACCGACATCGATGGTCTGGGTATCGGCACCAATCAAGCCGGCGACGTCGGACCGGCTGCCCACTGCGACGATCCGGCCGTCGGCCACGGCGAGCGCCTCGGCGGTGGGTCGCGCGTCGTCAACGGTGAGGACGGTTCCGGTAATGACGAGGTCTGCATCGGCCATGGGCAGGAAGCCTAGTGATCATTCCTGTGGCCGAGGGGGCGGCTGACCCGAATTGCAACACGTTCTAGTCTGGCCATATGAGTGACGATCTGCTGCGCAACCCGACCCACAACGGTCATCTCTTAGTGGGCGCCCTCAAGCGCCACAAGAACAAGCCGCTGCTGTTCCTCGGCGACACCACGCTGACCGGTGGTCAGCTGGCCGAGCGGATCAGCCAGTACACGCAGGCATTCGAGGCGCTGGACGCCGGTGCCGGCGTCACGGTCGGGCTGCTGGCGCTCAACCGTCCCGAAGTGCTGATGATCCTGGGCGCCGGCCAGACCCGGGGCTATCGGCGCACCGCGCTGCATCCGCTCGGCTCGCTCGACGATCACGCCTACGTGCTTTCCGACGCAGGCGTCAGCTCGTTGATCATCGACCCCAACCCGATGTTCGTCGAGCGTGCGCTGGGCCTGCTGGAACGGGTGGACTCGCTCAAGCAGATCCTGACCATCGGTCCGGTGCCCGATGCTCTCAAAGATGTTGCCGTTGACCTGTCGGCCGAGGCGGCTAAGTATGAGCCGCGGCCGCTGGTTGTCGCGGACCTGAAACCCGACCACATCGGCGGCCTGACCTACACCGGTGGCACTACCGGCAAGCCCAAGGGCGTGATCGGCACCGTCGGGAACATCACCACCATGACGTCGATTCAGCTCGCCGAATGGGAGTGGCCGGAGAACCCGCGGTTCTTGATGTGCACGCCGCTGTCGCACGCGGGTGCGGCGTTTTTCACACCCACGGTGATCAAGGGCGGACAGATGATCGTGCTGGCCAAATTCGATCCGGCCGAGGTGCTGAAAACTATTGAAGAACAACGTATTACGGCTACCATGCTGGTGCCGTCGATGCTGTATGCGCTGATGGATCATCCGGACTCGCACACCCGGGATCTGTCGTCGCTGGAGACCGTCTACTACGGCGCCTCGGCGATGAACCCGGTGCGGCTGACCGAGGCGATCCAGCGATTCGGCCCGATTTTCGCGCAGTACTACGGTCAATCCGAGGCCCCGATGGTGATCACCTACCTGGCCAAGGGCGATCACGACGAGAAGCGGCTGACCTCATGCGGGCGCCCGACCCTGTTCGCGCGGGTGGCGTTGCTGGGTGAGGACGGCAACCCGGTGCCGCTGGGCGAGCCGGGCGAAATCTGCGTCAGCGGCCCGCTATTGGCGGGCGGCTATTGGAATCTGCCCGAGGCGACGGCCGACACCTTCAAGGACGGCTGGATGCACACCGGCGACATGGCCCGCGAGGACGAGGACGGTTTCTACTTCATCGTCGACCGGGTCAAGGACATGATCGTCACCGGCGGCTTCAACGTCTTCCCA
>Ga0182013_10001988_pt1 | contig 27282 bp, 26 predicted proteins | sample 612S2MmetaG_FD_120487 | JGI IMG/M metagenome (GOLD analysis project Ga0182013, IMG submission 120487) | Permafrost microbial communities from Stordalen Mire, Sweden - 612S2M metaG | ecosystem: Environmental > Terrestrial > Soil > Wetlands > Permafrost | place: Sweden: Stordalen | collected...
CTGCTCGGGCGTCAGCGCATTCCAAATCGCGTCACTTCGTAATTTGCTCATAATATCTATGGTGGTAAGAAAACGAGTCCGCGCTCACCCCGGTCCGGTGGCTTTCCGTTCTCCATTCTTACTCCCTAATTCTTCATTTATCATGGCCCGCATTTTGCCATGAAGGGCGGTCGAAATTGAAACCTACGGTAGGTTTGACATCATTTTTATTATTGATGAATTTTTTGGGGGAAAGACGGAGTTTGGTCCAATGTTTATGAGGGTTTCCGCCTTCGTAAGAAAAACATGATATTTCTCGGTGTGAAAAAACATTTTGCGCGTAAAAGACTGAAAATAGCCCAGCCATTTATGGCTGGGTGAAACGTCATCAAAATAAAATCAAGTCCCGCAGGGACGAAAGAACTTCAATCCAACATCTCCGTCTTGTAAGCATATCCGTGCTTCTTCAAAAAAACTTCCAATTCCTCCCGGAAACTTTTTTTCCGGTGATGTGCCTCCTGCGTCTGGATGGAATGAACCGTATCCTCCATGCCGGAAACGCTGATGCTGAACGCGCCAAACCCTTCCTGCCAAGCGAAACCTTGCGGGCGCAATTCGGAAAATGTCTCCCGCAACCATTTTGAGGAATTACCTTTCAACAATTGCATCGCCTTGGAAACCGATAGCGTCGCGGGCAGGCTCAATAGAAGATGCACATGGTCGCCAACGCCGCCGACGGCGAGCGCCTTCATTCCATTCTCGCGCGCAATGCCGCCAAGGTAAGGCCAGAGTCGTTCTCGGATGGCGGGCGTGAGCCACGGTCGCCGCTCCTTGGTGGAGAACACGCAATGCATGAGGCAGGAGTTGAATGAGTGCATGGTCGTTGCAGACTGATGGTTTCTTTGACAATAGCCCAGCCATTCATGGCTGGGAAAAAAGGCCAATCGCATTTTCAAAGTCCAGTCAGGGACGATAGAAATCCATGGACGCGCGAACATTTCTTTCGTCCCTCCGGGACTGGTCTGGTTCGTTTGACACTTTACCCAGCCATCAATGGCTGGGCTATTTTCGTAAGACGCTTCGCTACCATGTGATTTTGTTCACTCCGCCAAATGTAAAACCGGCCTCAATGGTCAAATCGTTCCACCGCCCGCCGGTCATCGCCCCGGAGGGCGCCCTTTTCCACTGCTGAATCCGTGTCCATCCGTGTTCATCCGTGGTTGAATTGAATGTTTCCGGCTTCGGCGTGTCACTCACAGCGTTTCCCATTTTCACATTCATTCGTGGTTGAATGAATTGATCCAAGTGCGCTAATCTCGTTCCACAAAAATGGCAAACCGAACATTCGCAAATACCGCCGCATGAGAAGAAGCATCGCCGGATTAATATTAGCGCTGTGTTCAGCGCTGCTTTGCTTCCCGCCCGCAACCGCTTTCGCGCAGACGAACGCGCCGGCGGAAGACCCCAAACTCGCCGCCGAGGAAAAGGAGGCCTGCACGCGCAATTTGAAGCTCATTTACGCAGCCATCCAGGCCTATCAGACTGATCACAAGACCCTGCCCAACTGGTTGTCCGATCTCGTCCCGCAATACATCAGCGATGCCAATATCCTGATTTGCCCGCGCTGCAAACGCACCGGCCAGATTGAATCCTCGGCCCTGGCCGATCCCAAAATTCCCTGTTCCTACCTGTTTGAATTCTGCCCGCTGCCGCTTGGATCGGGCGAGTCGCCCGACGACCCCGCGAAAACCCGCCGCGAATGGAAACGCCGCCAGATGGGGTTGGTGGGTTCCATCGTGCCGATTGTTCGCTGCCGCCATCATGACAAGGTTTTGAATCTGGCGTTTGATGGCCGTGTCTATGAAAGCCCCGTGTTGTGGGAGGACCTGCTGACCAACCAGGTGGACGTCGCCGAACTCAAACCTGGCCGGATCTTTGCCGGTGAATCGTCGAGCGCCACCGCCAAGTCCACGCCAGCGTCACGTTACCCGCCGCGCGACCCGCAGGCCAAACCGAACCTGATTGACCTTACCGCCCAATACAACGCGGCCCTGACGGATTCATGGCATGGCATTCCCAAGAATGACCTTTCGGCGCTGCCCACCGGCTTGCAAACCTTTGCCGGAACCGAATACGACGTGCGCGGACTCATTCAATTGCGGGGCAAAACGGATTTCTCCAAACAGTTTCCCACGCGGGTCAACAGCATCAAAATCCATCAGAAATGCGCGCGGCTTCACTTTCTGCACTCGTCCGGTTTTGGCGCGGTCGCGGATGAGGGCCAGCACGTGGGCAGCTATGTCCTCCATTTCGCCACGAACCAGATGCAATTGGAAATCCCCATCATTTACGGCCAGGACGTCCGCGACTGGCACATCCTGGGCGGCGAAAAGCGCTCCGATGAATTGACCGTGGCCTGGACCGGCAGCAATGGCGTGAGCGCCGACGCGCACAATTCCATCCGGCTTTTCACCACCACCTGGGTCAATGTCGCGCCCGGCGTCGAAATCGAAAGCCTTGATTTTGTTTCGTCAGCGAACTCCGCGGCGCCATTCCTCATCGCCATCACCGCTGATTAATACATGCGCCACCGCTTTATTTTTCACGTTGCTTTAGTCGGCATTTTGGCAATGGCGTTGTTTCTCGCTGCGAGACCGCTTGAAGCCGCGCCTGTTCGTGTGACGAGTTGGAACTTGCAGCCTGATCCTCTGCTGGGCACGAATGCGTGGTCCGCCAAATTTCAGCAGGCCTTGATCCAGGAAGCCGCCGGCTCGCTGAAAAAACTCAATCCCGAGGTCATACTGTTGCAGCAAGTCGCGGGCTGGGAAACCTGCAACCAGCTTGCCCTGGCTTTGCGCCCGGAGGTTTATCAGGTGACGATTTGTTCCTCCTTCCGCGACCCGCGCACGAAACTTTTAGGCCCGCAGGTGGCGATTCTCTCCAAGGCCAAGTCTTATCTTTCGTGGTCGGATTCATGGCCATCCAGCGCTGAATCCCCGGCCGCGCCCGGAGGGTTCGCGTTCGCCGCCATTCGGTTGGGCGATAAAAATGTCGGCATTTTTTCCGTGCAACTCCGCGATGGCAATTCGTCTGAAATTGGAAACGATCTTAACGCGGCGGCACAACGGGGGCGTGAGGAATCGGCCCGGCAGCTCGTCAAAGAAATCGCTTCGTTGGAAAACTGGAAGACGAATCGCCTTGAGGCTTTTGTCGTGGCGGGTGATTTCAACACTTCCCGGGATGATTCACGCCTGGCTCGCGAGCAGACCTTGACCCGGCTCGAACAATCCGGTTTTGAAAATGCCTTTGCCGGACTCCCATTGGGACAACGCGTGACCGCGCCCGGCAACGCCCGGCGGCCCGACGCCACGCTGGATTATATTTTCACCCGGGACGCGAGCGTCGCCGCCGGTCCGCTGATCAGTCAACCCGCGCTGTCCGGGCATTCGGGAGTGACGTGCGATTTGGATTTCGCCGCGCCCAAACGGATTCCCTCCAATCCGACAAATCAAGCGCTGATGCCCGTCGCGCTGGCAAAAGCAAATAGGCCAGACGGCTCGCAAGTTTATTGGTGGCTTGCGGCCATGGTTGTGCTTGCTCTCGCGCTATTTGTCCTCGCACGAAAAATTGCCCGGCGCTCCAAGCTTCAACCCGCCCAAGGCGCGTTGGCGGAGAGCAAGCCGAAGAACCTGATCACCATTGCCGCTCCTCAGGCCGACCAGATCATCGCCGCGCCGATGGCCGAAAGCGCGCCGTTTGTGCATATCGAGATGGCGAGTGCCACGCAGACGCAATCACAATCCTGGCCCGTGCGCGCGGATGCCGGACGCGTGGCGACCCCGATGCCCGAGGCGGTGCGCGCGGGCCTCATGGCCAACCTCAGCCACTGGCTCAAGCAAAAATTTGTGCAACGGCTGGTTTCGGACCGCGCGCAATTGCTGGCCACGCAGCAGGCCGCCGCGCTCAAAGTGCTGGCGGTGGACGAGCGCCTGACGAAAATCGAGCGGCAAATCCAGCAGCGCAACCGCGAGTATGAAAAGCGCATTGACGAATTGCAGCAGGAGTTGCTTACCGCCCGGGCAGAAAATCGCGAATTAATCCGCGCCAAAATCGCCCTCGTCAAAGCCGAAATGGAAAAAGCCCGTCTCAAGACCGGCCAGCACGCGGGTCATCATCAGAATTAAGGCATGAAACGGTTTTATATTTTGATCTGCATCGCTGGTTGCGCCTGGTTCTCCGGCGGCTGCAAGCCTTCAGCAAAGCCGGAAACCGCGCCGCCTGCCGGCCCGCAATTCCCGACCGAGGCGCAGCCGAAACTGCAAACCATCAAACTCTGGATCGGCGCGCAGGAGGTGATTGCCGAGATGGCGCTCTCGCCATTGCAGGAGCAGACCGGGATGATGTTTCGCACCAACATGGCGGAAAACGAAGGGATGATCTTTCCGTTTTTGCGACCCATCCGGGCGTCGTTCTGGATGAAGAACACCATCCTGCCTTTGTCCGCCGCTTATATTGCGCCCGACGGCGCGATTTTGGAAATCCATGATTTGCAGCCGCAAAACACCAACGCCGTCGTCGCCGCCTCGGACAATGTCGAATTCGTTTTGGAAACGCGGCGGGGATGGTTCGAGCGCAACCACATCGGCGTCGGCACCATCGTCACCACCGAGCGCGGCCCGTTGCGCAAGGTGTTTATGGTGCAGTGACCTCGCAATCAATCTCGGTGAGAACTTGCCCAACCGGCTCGTTCGCGGCATAGTCTGTTCTGATGGCAAGCTGTTGCGCTCGTAGCTCAGTTGGATAGAGCATCTGCCTTCTAACTCGAAATCGATTTTTGCACGAGTCCTCAGGACTCCTCCTGACCAATGTTTACAGTGATTTTATCCATTCCGTCTCCTCACGAATTTGCACAAATTAGCACGAAAAAGTGCAGGTAGTATCAAAACGCAGTATCAAAAATGGGTCTGTGCAAACTGCTTTTACGGCAGCTTGCTTACGTGCGAAATTGCCAGCAAAAACGAGCAATTTTGGCAGTCAATGCAAAACAAGCAGGTGCGCTTGCCCCTTAAAATAAGGAGTTTTTGAATGTTTTTCCTTTGCTTTTTGATACTGCCCACAGAGCAATAATTTTTCCCCCGTTCGAGTTCCCGTGATCGGCATCTTGCTTGCGAATCCAAGGCCAAGCCAGTTGCCAATCACGCGAACGCTCACCCCATCTCAGCCTGGTCGTGTCAAATTTGCAACCAGCACTGCGCCCCACCACCCTCCGCAGAACTGGTTTCAAACCCGACACCACCAGAGTTCTGTCGCGCGAATTACGCCCTTGCGCCGGTCACAGTTTACGCCACGAATTGTCTTGTCCGGTTTTCCGGGCGCTCACCAGAATGTTTTCCCCGTTCGCGTTCCCATAATTGTCATCTCGCTTGCTGGCCAAAAGCCAAGTGAGTTGCCAATCATGCGAACACTCACCCCATTTCAGTCTGGTCGTGCTCAATCTTTTCACCAGGATTGCTTCTCTGACTCCGCAACACTGGCAAAAAGTTCGACACCACCAGCCATGCCTCTCGCGTATGCGCTGCTTTGTCACACTCGCGCCGTTTTCCGCGTATAGCGCTTTCGCAACTTTTGCCAGTTGTCTTAGGAAATCAGCTTGTCTCAAATGGTTTCAGTCGGGTACAAGTATGAACCAGCAATCAGTGCTGTATCCCGTGATGCCATTTTGATCTTATGCGCGGTCCGTCAAGGATTCGTCGTGGCGAGGCTTGAACTGTGGCCGAAGTGCGACAGCTCGGCAAAGCGCCCGATTCCGCCCTAGCCCATCGTTTCCGTCGCACGATCAACGAAGTAACGTCTGAACGCAGGCACCGGCGAATTCGCCTTCTCACCGCACCTCGCCGTTGGACCGCACAGGAAATCAAATTGCTCGGCACAATCACGGATGCTGAATTGTCCCGCCGCCTGCGCCGCAGCTATGCTACCGTACGAAACCAACGAGTTGCCCTTCACATTCCGTCTTTTCGTCCAATGAAATGGAAGCGTTGGACCCCCGCAGAAGAACAGTTGCTTGGCAAAATACCTGACAAGAAGTTAGCAAAGCGCTTTGGACGCAGCCGCAACGCAGTCCAAGCTCACCGTATTTCCATTGGGCTCCGCAAATACCGTTTGAAATTCCGGCCCTGGACGGAAAAGGAGGAGAGTCTGCTTGGCACCGCTACCGATGCTCAAATCGGGGCGATTATTGGCCGAGAGGCTGCCACTATCGCGGCCCACCGTCATCTTCGCGGCATCCCGCGCGCGCCGTACGTGCCTTACAATGGCTGGACCCCCAAAGAGGATCGTTTTTTAGGAAAGCTCGAAGATGCGGAAGTCGCGCGGCGATTAAATCGCCCTTTGGGCGGCGTCAGGGGGCGACGACGTTTTTTGAGAATCAAAAGCGCGGTTCTCATTCGTAATTTCATGTCTTCCGAGGACAGGTTGCTCGGAACTGCGACTGATAAAGTCATTGGCAAACAATTAAACCGTCATCCTGCTACCGTTGCGCAGCGTCGCCGTGCCCTGGGCATAACCAGTTTTCGGCAAAGGAGAGCCTTTACTGAATAAACCTTGAACCGCGCTTAACAAGGGCCGGGCTGCTCGTTCTACGCAACGAAGCGGCGTTGACGTTCCAGTTTTAACCGTTTACCGTTCCAGTCGAAAGTTCAAGCTGTATGAAAAAACAATTTCAGCACGAGGCTCATAACTTACAGGAAAAGGCAACACAGTCCGACTACCGCGAGCGCTTTCAAGACGAAGGAGACAGTTTTGCCCGAGGCGGTGTGATTCCCGCTGAAAAAAGAGCGGTCTGGATTAAAGGGAATGCCATCCATTTTAACATCAGATCATTTTTGAATGAGGATAAGAAGCGTTTGATCGAAACCCTGTCCCGGCACTACGAATTTGATTTTGCAGGAAATATCGGAACCATTTCCCAATTGGCGAAAAAACCCGAAATCGCGTCGCAGGTAACAGAGCGTTTCGAAATGACGAAGCGCTCAATCCGTAATGCTTTAGACGTCATCGATCACGTGAAACATCCAAAAAAGAACCGGTCGGTTCCCATGCTTGAATTCACCTGCTTTCTTCAGCCAGTCGAACCATTCAGAAACCCCGTTTTCAACAGGGATTTTGCGTTCCGCATGAATATTCCGAAAATGCATTCTTAATCTCCCCGTTCGCATTCCCATAATTGTCATCTCGCTTGCTGTCCAAAAGCCAAGTGAGTTGCCAATCATGCGAATGCTCACCCCATCACAGCCTGGTCGTGCTCGATCTTTTTACCAGGATTGCGGCCCCGCTTCCCCTCGCAACGCTGGCAAAAAATTCGACACCGCCAGGATATTCCTCGCGCGGTAGGACACCATCGTTTAATGTAAATCGTCGCCGCGATTGTCGGGCTTTTATTCTTTTGAGCCTTTTTTCAAAAAAACATTGCTGCGATGAAATTCCAAGAACTCTCTTTGATGGTTGGCAAATCCGCCAACGTTAACTACGTGATCCGTGACGATGCCCATTTTATTAAGCGATTCTTCATGCGCTACGGGAGACACGAGCAATTCACCGCTGTTTTCAAATGAGATAAATCCCCGGTCAAACAAATGGTCAACGGTCGGCGTGAGGAGCAATCCGTTGCTCTCAATCAATCTTTCACGGTTGTCTGACTCCCGCCACGGCTTGATATGGCTCGCAACCAAATGTTCAGGGCGGTCCACCCGTGTCACGCGACAGAAATGTTCAATTTTCCCGACGTTCTGCCTGAATAATCCTTGCCCGCGCCTGGCTTTGATGAGCGCCTGCTTTTCGGTATCGCGTAGGCCTATGTCCTCAGTAATTTGATCACATTCATGCTCTTCCCATTCCACCACGCCGCGCAGTTCCGGCAACGGAGTGTCAGCGGCTTCGGACATCTGAATTCCTTGAATGATGCCTAAAAGCTCTGGTGAAACGAGTTGCGCGACGACAAGAGCCATTCCCCTGGGAATTTCCGCAAGGTAAACTCCCTGATTGCCGTACCCGTTATCGCGAATTGGCGAATAGCGTTCCGGCAAGGTTGGGCCGATGGCCCGCATATGCTGTGTTGGGAAAATAGGCTCTGTGAATCTCTGGAAATCAATATCCGCCCGCCATCCCACCTCGTTCCAAGCGCGTCCAATGTGGCCGAATTCGTCCGGTCGGGGCGACGTGTAGCAATGTGTCCTCGCCATCCCAAAGCCTTGAACGGCTCCATCAGCGAATGAATAAACAATATCGCCAGGCGCAACCTCGCGCATCGTCTCGTAAAATGGATTTATTTGGTCATTCCGCTTGCGCTTGGGAGACCAAATATATTTCCCAGAAAACTCCTGACGAAACGTTTGCTTATGATTGACCCACCAAAAATTCATTCCGATTGTAGTGCTCTCACAAGCCAGGATGCTGCAATCCAACGTGGCATGTCAAGGGAGTCGCCGGTCACCGTATGGCGCAAATTTTCCGCAGCGCGACGTTTTCGGAAATTCAATTGTCCGAAATCTAACCTATAAACGTTTGTTTTATTCAGCCGAGTCGCTCAGCAAAACGATGTCGAAAATGATTCGTTGCTTTAAATTGTAGATTTTAGACCTTGATTCTCCTCGAATTTAGGGGAACGCTAGATCATGCAAAACGGCGATATTGATCAATTCCGCGAGCTATTTCGAATGCAAAAAGCTCTTAACGAGCGTATCGGAGTCCATACCGATGGCATGAGCCAAGAGGATAAAACCCGTTGGGTCTTAAATTATTGCCGGGCCATGAGCCAGGAAATCGCCGAGCTTACCGATAGCGTTCCGTGGAAATGGTGGGCCAAATATCAAAAATTTGACGAACAGAACGCTCGCGTTGAGGTTGTGGACTTGTTTCATTTCATCATCAGTTTGGCCCAAGTTCTTGGAATGAGCGCAGATGACGTGTTCAATTCCTACGTTAAAAAGAACGAGGTCAACTTTAAGCGTCAGGACTCCGGCTACACGGAAAAGGACGAGTCGGATTCCAAACACATCTGATGGCTGAACGCGACGCCGTTTGCGGACGAATCGCTAGGCATCGCACTTAAACCTCAACTGTATATTTCCATATTCGCGACAATCCCTCTGTTGTCTCGCGCGAATAATGGGGGCGGAATGGGTAGATAATGCTCGTCGGCCTCTGTTTTCCTTCCAGGTAATGAAATAGTGAAAATCCCAGGACTTGTGCCTTGCTTGCGAGTGGCGACAAATACAAATTCGTTATCTGTTTTTGCTTTTCAAGGGCACGCGTAATCTCTGACAGCACAGAAGCCGTTACAAATGGGTCGTTAGCGGGCGCAAAATATGAAAGTGAAGGCCCCAATGACTCTTCGGCTAACTGGGCACGCAACTCGTTCTCTTGATACATATCCGCACGCAATGAAGGCAGCCCAAAAATTTGTATTTTCCTGGCTGCGTCTTTATAATAACTGACACGCGCTATCAGTTCATCATCGTAGCCTGACCCTATTATCAGCATGTCATTCGAAGTGTTAGCAGAATGCGCACCTTCAAAGCCAGCTACTTGTCTAACTTTTCCACCAGCACCAGAAGAAAACTTCGTCTTCTCTCGCTCCTTATAAACGTTTGGTTCGCTGTATAGCGCATCGAATCTCTTAACACCCCGTTCCCACAAAAGCTTTGTCAAAAACAACTGATAAGGTCGGATAAATCCAGTAAGATCGATACAGATCCGTATGCGGCTCAAATTTAGATTCAAAGTGCCAACGTATCCTAAAATATAATCGGCTTCGTTTGTATAGGCACCTGCATAGTAATTGTTTAAGCCGCTGTACTCCGTTTCAGCATAATTATATTCCGGAAACAGTAGCCAACTTTTATGGCCAGCCCGTACTTTAGCGAAAACGTCAGAAACTCTTTTGCTAGAGTTATAAGCTGATATAAAGAGGTCCCATTCGTTCTCCTTGGACCAATTTCCGACGACACTTAGTTGGGATTTATAAAATATTGTATAATCGGTCATGCCGCTTTTAATGGGTAAATAGCTCGCGCTGTGCTGTTCGACTTAATTTCCTCTTGTATTCGAACGGCGCATTCATAGCAACGATTCTTGCATTTAACAAGCGTTTGAAGTTCTCGCTTTGCCCAGGATCAAAAATTGCATCCGCTAGCGAAGGATCAAGAGGTAAAGCCCCACGTCGATATATTGGAAGGTCCCAAAGTGGAGCAAGTAAGCTATTCAGTTGGAGTTTCGCATCCACGCGCATAGAATTTCGATCACGCTGACCGCCGGATATATCGATTAATAATGAATATTTCTTTGCAAGATCAATATATTTTTTTGTCGTGGTATTTACCTTAGAAAGGTCGACACTGAAACTACAAAGCGAGCATTCTACTGGTTTATCAGAAAAGCGCACCTCTCGAAACAATTCGGCGAGGCGATTTATTGATTCTTGCAACACCGAACCGTCTTGCCCTTTGTTTTTGGCGTCTCTGTAAAACCACTCCGCCGCTTCAAAAATACCTTTCTGCTGTGACGTGATTGAGATGGGACGCGACTTAAAGGGTTCCTCACCGTTGAATATCGCCCAATTGTAAATGTGCTTTAAAACGATGAGCAAATGCCTTGGTAGTCCCATGGACATATGAATAATAGAATCTATGCCGCAGTAGCGTTGCGGTTGATTTGATTCACGAAAAAATTGCGCCAGCAGATCTTGAGCGAAGTGGTCATACGTTTCAAAGTACCGACCAGACTTTGGCCTACGTTCTGCAAATTGACGACACAGATTTGAAATAGTTGATGCCGCGTCGAGCAGCTCTTTATTTTGGCTCCAGTCTTGGTAAAGAAGTAAAACGTTAACCTTTTCAAGCAGTGAGTATTTATCGACTTTTAATTTTTGGATAATTCGATCAATCTGTTGTTCGGAATGCACGTCCCGCAGGCGGCCGGCGCGAGCAGCATGAATTAAATTCTGCCGAAGCTTTTTAAAGTAAGGGAATTCTCCCTCGCCAAATTTAGACACGACAGGAGTGGTCTCGGCTTCCCAAAAGTTTTCGTCATTTCTCTCTTCGAACATTTGTGGGAGTGATTTTACTGCACTTGCGACGAGATCCTCCGAAGAGGGAGACAAAGAAACACCTTTGATCCTTGAAGCTAAAAGTCTTTTCGCGAATTCGCTATAACGCTTCGGCTCGTCCCTTAACCGTTCATCCAACAGCAACTTCTCATATTCTGAACCTTCCTTGAGTTCTTCATTGGCGCTAAATGTCGAATAGGTCCTGATTCCATATAATCTGGACCCTATACGGAACGAACTTGGGCCGCGACGCTCGCGGACCAGAGTAAAGATATACTTTTGTTGCTGCTCGTTGAAATTTTCCAACTCGTCTATAAGGTAAAGGAATTGTAAGTCTTGAAGTGGTGTCAATTCGCTCAAAAGCCGCGGAATGCCGAAAATTAGTCGACTTCTAGTAACAGTAATCGGAATGTTTAATCGCCGCGATATCGCGCAATTATTAACTTGAATATCAATTTTTTTCCTCAGCGAAACCAAAAGGCCGATAACTTGTTTCAATGTGTTGATATTAGCCGTTTGAGGTGTATCGAAAAGGGCTAGAATCGCTCTACACAACTTAGTTTGACTTTTTTGCCACGCATCCGAAGTATTAAAGAAATCATCAACATGCGAAAGAAGAAGTTCAGCCAGGTATAACTCCATGTAATACTCGAAAATCGCACTCCAAATCTCACTCTGCTGGCCTTTTTCATTGAATCGGTCTGCGTTAAGGCCTTCACAACGCATGTAAACCCCAAGGTATCTGTCAGTTTTTATCGAGTCCAGGGTCGGTTTGGCAGGCCAACGTAGTTTCTGGATTTCGTAGGAGCAATATCTCATTAAGTGGGTTTTTCCACTTCCTTTGCCACCCAAAAGTATTATAGGCATCGGCGACGTTGGTTTAATCATGCCCGCAAACCCATTTTCTCCAGGAACGTCAACCCAATAATTTAGAATCTGCTTGTCCGAATAATCGTTTGCCTTTGTCAGGTTGAATGGATTGCCATCGAAGGTGTTCATATGCTTGTATAGGATAGCTTTGGGTATCTTTTGAATATCGGTGTCCAGTCTGGGCTCACTTCATCCCACCAAAAAACTGGTAACGTGTTGTCTGGCGTATTGTGATGAAAGCTAAGTAACAATTGGCAATCTCCGTAACCAAGGGGATTGCCCGGCATCATTCTAGAGCCGTATTTTCGACAGATGCGCTCCGCGATGCCCTTGTCAATTTCAGTTGGCGCCGCATGGAAGTAACGTGACATTCCATGAAAACATCCGAACGTTTCATCCAGTTCTACTAAACATTGGACGTCATCAAACAATTTACGCCGAGCCACGTTCTCTACACCCTTCTTACAGCCGAACAGAGAGTAGTAAAAAAACTTTACTCTTGGGTCTTGCTTTTTTGCTTGCTGAATTATTTGCTTGCAATACCCGACGACTTGATCGCCACTTCCGCAGAAATCGTCGATGAATACGTACCGCCGTATGGCCTTGTTTGCCAAAACCCATCTGCCCGTGAAACGTTTGGGTCTGAAGATTTCGTGAGCATGGATAAAAATCTCTTTTGGCAGGGCATTCATTTGACGAAAGTGATAGAGTAAATGACAGCCACTTTCAGATGGATTTCCCACTCCAAGAAATCGGCTTTTCGAAAGCTCCCCGCTGAAAAGTCCATCAATGAGTGCCAAGTTCCTCGTATCGCGATTATCTTTGCGAATGGCATGAACAATAGGATATTTATAAAGATCACGAAAAACGGCTTTCAAGAGCTCTCGAATCTGCAGGCTCCCAAAGTACATGAAATTGCTCAATAAAAAGAGCATGTGTTTTCGTTCGGCGTCGATTGGTTTGACCGTCCCATCAAAGTTATCAAGCCACATTTGGATATTCAGCCGATTAACTCGCCCTTCCCAAACTTTTTGGTTCAAGCGGTGGATCTTGGTATATAGAGCTTCTTCCAGCATTTCAGTGTTTCGATTTTTTAAAGACAAGGACTGATTCTCTCGAAATGATACTGGCAGTTTTGTTGCGCTTTGTCATGAGTCCGCGTGATTGGATGTCGTCCACCAATTCAAGTCGGAGCGTCAAACCTTGGTTTTCCAATATCTCCCTTAGATAATTCTTAGTTTTGAAGTCATGGCCACAGACGCGATTATTTGCAGCAACAAGTATGAAATGGCCGCCTGGACGCAAGACGCTTATTGAATTGTGAAAGCATGTCTGCATTTCACATAAGTAATTTGCCGCGATATGAGCACGAAGTGGATTCTTTTCCCGTATTACCTTCAATAGAGCATCTGCTTTCTTTATGCCGGTCTCTTTAGGCTCTGAAAACTCACTCTTGTGGTAATGCTCTCGGCCAACCGTTGTTTCCTCATGTTGACGTAGCCCGCTCCTTGGGCACAGGTGCAACCATCCCAACGACAAGCTCGAAGCACGAATATACTTTTGTGCGCCCGCGTAAGGAGGCGACGTAATAATGAGGCTCGGCCTTTTCATTGAGTGGTTTTTGGCGTTGATTCCGATATATTCGGCAGGGTCTCTGGCATCGTTGCCAATAATCGTGGCGAGCTGATCGCGTGTGGGCTCAACAAAATCAGACATTCGTGATTCATTTGCCCTGACTATGTTTTCAAATTCCTTCACAACATTGACCCGGCGTAACCAATTTATCCTTTTCGTTGCTGCTTCCCGAAGCCAATGCCCTTTGGCATAGCAGTCTGGATTAAGCTTCACGGGAACTGAAACCCGCAAATCCGCCAGACTCGTGCGTCTCACGCAATTTGAAAAGCATACAGAAAAAAAATCTTTCGCCTCATTATCTGCAACAGTTTCAATCGCGGCATAGATTCTGGATAATTGCCTTCTTACATGTGGATAAAACCAATGTTCGATATTGACAACGTCCGGCTCAAAAGCCGCAGTTTTCTTTCCAATACTGGCGAATAATTTGCGGGTTTCATATGATAACTTTTTGGTGTGGATGGGGGTCGTCTTTACTTTTGATATTAGTCTCGCCAGTGGATTTGTATCCATTCCATATGCGCTTCGATTGCTCAACAGTGATTCCAGCAGTACCGTGCCTGATCCCGAAAAAGGGTCAAACACAACATCTCCTTCGCTGGACAATATTTCGTTATTCAGAAAAAAATATGGTATGTGTAGCAGTAGTTTAGCTGGATATGGATGGATAAGGTGCGTCGATCGTTCTGAATTGTATGGGATCGAACTGACAAGTTTGCGGAAATTCACTTCGATCGGCGTCGGAGACAAGGAGTACCTGTCGATCAGTTCCTGTAGAATTTCATTGTTGTCTGCAATGGTCCCCATATTTCTTAGCAAAATGCTCGAATTACAGCCGATTCGTCACCATACCATTTTAAGCCTAACATTCTGCACCAAAGGTCAATGGGCACAAGCTCAGATTTTGGTTGGTCCGAATCGTCTTATTGAGTTTCCAACGAACGATTACCGGTAGCGTACAGAGCTTATCTTCAAGCGAGCCTCCCGCCGCCCGGCTGCGCCGGGCGGTGGGAGGCACCACGTTGCATATTTTCACAGTTGGCAGATGTGCCACAGCCTCAGCGTGCGCTACAACCCTTCCAGTGACGTTTACGGCCTCGTATGAGGCTGGCTTCAGCCGGTCACCGGTCAAGAGATGTATGGCCCGTTATCGCCAGGCCAGTGACATTCCCAAAAGGAGGCACTTTGCTTACTCCGCATTGCTCTGTGCTCGACGCCGTGTCTATCCCACCCGTCTTACGCAACCCTGTTCCCCGCTGGCCCGACTGCTGCCGGTTCCCCAGGTATCGGATCACGCTCTCGGATAGCGTCACGTCGCACGAACCGCCAAACTTTGTCAGTTCGTGATAGTCGCCAGCCCATCGTGTGGCCTTTGACTCGGTCAAACCGCTCCCCTTCAAGATATAATCCAGTCCATCGAGTGAAGAATTATACTGGCTGACCCGCGCTATCCCGCCGCCCAGACTCTCCCATTGAGACATCAGGGCAACGCAGTTGCGCGGACCAGCCGAAGGGGGCAGCCCCGCGATTACCGCATGAAAGTGCCAGCGGCCCGTGGACTCGCCACGCTCACGCCGCAAACACCAAAGCACTTTCTTGAAATGCACTCCCCAATGCTTCGCCTGGGTTCTCAACAATGTGAAGAACATTTGTGGTCCAAACCGGCGATAATCTTTCTCGCTCCGGAATGTAAAGGAGCAGAAGTATTGCCAGTTGACCGCAGCCAAAGCATGAAGTTCGGGGTTATGCATGGTGTTAATCATTCATTATGCCAGCGATTGGTTCACACGCACCCTGCCGGCTGAGGTTTGCGTGTTCCGCGTGTTGGCTATTCCCATTGCCGCGCGGAGAGGCAGCGGGAAATTGATTTGTGTTTCGCGGCTCCGAATTGGCTAAACGGCGAGCCAATCCGTCGGCCCCACCGCGAAACAGAGGGTGGAACCCACCCCCTTGGCTTACGTTTCTTTGCGAGTTTCCCCAAGTGGTTTTCATATTGCCCACTCTGCCGCCGGAGTTGTCGCCTTGAGGAAGCGTTCGATTTCCTTGACTGGGTAAATGGGACGCCGGGTTGCCCGAGACGGACGAAGCAGCCCGCGCAGGGTCAAGCGGTCAATGGTTGCCGGACTCACTCCAATGGCGGCGGCGGCCTCGACCCTGGTCAATGCCAGTTTTGGCGCTTCGACCTTTGGCTTTTCTATTTCTTCGTTTTCTGGCATATAGGCACTTAATCACGCGGTGAATTGTTTGTCGCCCGGTTGGTGGAAAAGTCAAACCGGCATTTATTTTCCGAGGAATTTGCGGCCCCTTTTCCCTTCGCCATCCTCGCAACCTTGACACTTATATCCTCGATTTTCTTCATGCACCCAATCAACCACACCGAGAACAGGAAAAATAGGTGGGCCGTGGAAAATCGAAACCGACCATTTTTCACCCCTGATTTTATTGTGGATTTTGAACGCCTCATTTTTTGAAGTTTGTTACTGCTGTCGTTCATGCCTCCAATAAAACACGAACTACGGAAGTTAAATACCGATTGGTGGAAAATCGAATCCGGTATTTATTTGCCGAGGAATTTGTGGCGCCTTCCAGACCTACGACCGGCACCCTTACAATTTTTAATCTTCTCATGCCCACATTTAAGCGCAGCATGGGCGCGTTAAATAGGGCGCAGTGGAAAATCGAAATGCCTATTTATTTCTTGAGCAAAACCAGCAGTTTTCAGGCAGCTTGAGCACCTTTTAGCGGAACCACGTTGTTCTTTTCTGGCATGGTGCCGAACGAAACCCGCTGTGCCATATTCACCGAATGCTGGTCCCGTAAATGGCCGTAAACCTTCATTGCCAGCGCCCCGCCATCCTTATGGCCGAGCCAGCGCGAGACCGTCGGAATATCCACACCCGATTCAATGCAGCGAGTTGCAAACAAATGCCGCAAATCGTGATGGGTGATTCGCTTCATGCCGACCTTTTTGGCCGCGCTGTCCATCGCCTTTTGGCACTCCCGAACGCGAACCACGCGCTGCGTCTCAGGTTCATCCGAGCGTTGCGCCCGCATCGCTTCCAACATTTGGCGCATGTCCGGAATCATCGGCACCTCGCGGAATTCTCCGTTTTTGGTTCCGGTCTCAGGATCGCCGCGCACGATGATTTTGCCTTTGGTGAAATCGCAATCGGCCCAGCTAATGAATGCCGCCTCTAATTTGCGGAACCCGCCGAAGGACAGGAACCGGACCAACTCAGCGCACGGTTTTGAGAATCCGCTTCCAGCATTTTCAATTGCATCCACAAAGGAGACGAACTTATCAAACTCGGGCAATTCCAATTTCTTTGGCCGTTCGCTCACACGTTTGACGAACCGGGCAGGATTATCGTATCGCGCCCCGCTCTCGACCCCAATTTCAAAGACGCCGCGCAGGATGCTAATTGTGTGATTAAACGCCGTAGGACTCGCGGTAGCACCAAATTTCGCCGCCCACGTAAGGCAATCGGCTTTCGTGATGCGGCGCAACTCCTTTTCGGGGAGCCCAGCCCAGGACTTCAGCAGCGCGGCCAGCCGTTGCTCGTAATACTCACGGGTCCGAGGTTTTAACGAAGCGTCGCCGTTGATTCGTTCTTTGAAAACGGCCATCGCTTGCCCGAACGTCATCTTGCCGTTGGCCACGGCATCTTTGCATTCGACCGCTTGGCGCTCCGCCTTCTCCAAATCGTTCAAGCGGAGTTTGGCAACGGAAATCAGATCGGTCTTTAATGACCTTAGGAGGAGCTTGCCGCGAATGCGGATTCGGGCGTAGTATGTCCCCGATGGAACATAACGAATCAGGTTTGCATACTGCGTTTTCTGCCAGTCTTGGTTTCGATTGGCAGCCTTCTCAACTGCTTGCGTCTCAATCATGCAACCAGTATATAAAAGCAGTATCAAAATGTCAAGTTATGATTTTAAAATAAGTACAAGTTGTTGATTTGTAGTAGTTGCGCTCGTAGCTCAGTTGGATAGAGCATCTGCCTTCTAAGCAGATGGTCGTGGGTTCGATTCCCGCCGAGCGCACCATTTTCACCCGAAAATTTCCTGCCTCGAAGGCCAACCCGCTCGCGTTCTGAGTGCGCGATATTTTCGGGGTCACCCGTCTTTCTCTTCGACAGTGCCTGATACCATTTCCCAATGATAACCGGTATAGCCACCCCTCACCCCAACCCTCTCCCCTCCGAGGGGCGAGGAAGAAGAATCGCGCCGGACGAATCTACCAACAAGTATTGCCAACTGGTATGACTTAGTTTGCCGTCCGCGTGAACACGGCTTTGGCCGAGAGACCCTGATGCTCAAAGCTCAGGCCCAAATTCGCGCCCGACACACTGGTCAACGGCCCAAAGTTTGCAGGTCCCGCTTTTGGCTCTCCGGGATGGCCATAAACCGTTGATTCCATCGTCTGCCATTTCTCATTCCAGACGTAACTGCCGCCGCCGGGGCAGGACAGTTTCGTCTGCCAAAACCGCTCATGCAGTTTCACCGGGTCTTCCGCAGGGAAACGGCGCTTCCATTCGTTTAGAATCGGCAGGTTGCCCCACGCCAGCCGCTGCTGCGAAGTCTGGTAGCTTTCGCCCATCACCCGCTCCAGGATGCTGAAGAAACGCTGGTCGAGTTGCAGACAGAGATTCGTACCCAGCCACGGTTTCGCGGCGGAGGGAAGGACCCCGTCTTTCGTCTTGGCCGCGGCGGAGGCAATTTCACGGTCCAAGGCTCGCTTGAGCAGGGGTTCATTGAGCGTTACGACCAACGATTTGGGGCTGGTGGCGTAAAAAACCGCCCACGTATTCGTTTCATCCGGTTGCTCAACCGGCCTTGCCGAACTGACTTTCACATAGGTATGATCATGATAATTGCGGGTTTCCCAGACCGTCATGCCGGGTGCGGTTTGGTCGGAATAGGCGCGCAGCGCGCCCAGGAACGTGGCCGCGCCCAGCGGATTTCCCACCTCGACCCGCAAGGCCAGCGGCAGCTCCCAATACCGGTTCTCCAGGAAACCATTGGCGTTGGTCGCCTTCAATAATTGGTCCCAAAAAGGGTCTTCGTCGGCGTAAAGCGCGATGGCCGACCCCAGCCACCCGAACGGATTCACTTTTAACGCCGGCGACATCGTGCCCAAAAAGTTGCCGGCTTCAGCGACTGGCGCGGACTTGGGGTCAATCGCCATGATCAGGTGGGCCAAAGCCCCCGCATGAGGGTCGCCCGCTCCCGGCTCGATCCGCGCGCCGCTGCTCACCGTCACTATTTCCCGGTACTCCGTGCGGACGATGAGCGGCATCACGGTCAGCTCAAGCCCGATGCGTCCGGGCCGGACCGAAAAGCGGGCGGCTATGGGATCAAACGATTGCGTCCAGTTCTGCTGGTAGGAATCGCGCCAGCGGCCGTAAGCATCGGCCTCGGCGGCGGTGACCTCGGTCAAGGGCATTTCGGCAATCGGCGTGAGAAAGTCCAGCGTGCCATAAACACTGGAACTCACTCCCTGTTGGTTCACGCGGAGATCGCCGGCGTCGGCTAAGTGCAGATCGGTTTGGAGGGGCGCCGGTTGGATCGTCCCTTGCGCGAGCGCTTCAAGTTTGGCGGCCTGAAGTTCCGCGAGGGCTGCGGCGATCCGGGTGCGCCGCGCATCGGCGATGCGCCAGCGCGGCCCACACCAGCGCCGGATGGTCGCATCGCTCAACACTAGAAACGCGGATTCGTCCGGGTCTCCGCGGCGATAGCGGCCGCGGAAGAAAATATATTCGTCTTGTGAAAGCAGCGCCGGCACCGAACCTTTGTTCGCCGAAATCAGGCCGCCAAGTTGTTTGAGCGAGTTGCAGACAAACACCACGTTGCCCGTGGACGCGAGATAGGAGCAAACCGAACGATTCGGAGAAACGACGCCGGTATAGGCGACGCCTTCGATTTCACCGTGAACCGGCTTGGCCTCCGAACCTGCCGCGGAGGAAACCACGGCTTGTTGCGCGCCGATCAACGACTTGAGCACATCCGGATTCCTGGTCTGGAACAAAACGCCGACGTCCGTGCCCATCCGCAAATACGGATCCGACCCCGTCACGGCAATCGCGTCCACCACCTGCGGCCCGATGCGGCGCGAGATTTCGCTCAAGCCAAGACACAACTGCTTCTGGTAACGCCGGCGCGTGTCCCTGTCCTCCGCGCGCGGTTCGATCATCTGCAACAATGGCGTCCCGTTGGTCTCAGCCTCGTCCATGAGCTCAATCATGGCCTTGAACGAAGGGAAAAACAGCGCGTGCTGATCGGCTGGAATGGATGCGGCCAACGGATCGGTCTCGGGCGTCAAACCCTTGATTAACGGTTTCCAATCCATCGGTTCGGTTTTGATGCCGTTAATGGTGGCGATGTCCACGTTGCTGCTCCCGGAGCGGCCAGCGGGCAAGGAGCGTTCCAATTGCAAGTTCTCGCTCACCGCCCGCCCGCCGCTGAACAGGGAATAAGTCTCGTCCGTGGTCTCCCGCCCGGGACGGGCGAACCGGTCCGGGGCGCGCGATCCCGAAACTGCCTTTCCCGTTCGCGCCTCGATGGCCTCGTCCTCCTCATGCCGAAACCAGGCCGTCCCCGGAATGTTCCGAGACCGCAGATCGCGATAGTGGGCCTCTTTCGCTTCGAGAAATTGATTTTTTGCAGCCGCTGCCGTCGCCACATTGGTCGCGGGCGTGATCTTAAAGGCAAGTCTTAACATCCCCGGTTGGTCGAGCTTTGGAGCAAACAGCAGGCCCGTGATTTCCTTGCCCGCCGGCGCGCGGACGGCGAGAAACGAGCCTCGATAAAATTCCCTGGCCGGTGTCCAGCGCATGAAGGTTTCACCACCGACATAAATTTCACCTTCGCCATCGAGCGACGCGTAAGGTTGCCGGGCTTGCGCGAGGGAAAAATCCGTCCGGCCTGGCGCATCATTGGCCGCGTCCATGGGCAGCGCGCCATCGGTGAAGCGCAGGCTGTTGAGCGGAATGTGATAATAGACATCTTCAGCCCGGAGCGATTGCCCGAACAACCAGACAAGTGCCGCGCAGATTACCTGAAGGCTCGCGGAACCAAGCCGCGGCCTGATGTGAGCAGTCACTTGGCGCGAACGCTCGGAGACCCGGGTTGATTTCAAAATGCGGATATCATTCATGGGCGGGAGTCTAACGCGAAATCTTGAAGGAAGGCTAATTGATAAAAAACCGCGCTCAATTGAAATAAACGATGCCGGGATGGTTGATGGACCGGATCACAAGGTAATCAATTCAATTTGACAAATGGGAGATATTTATGTAAGTTCTGAAGTAACAGAAATGAAAGAATTATGAAACTCAGCCCGGTCCAGCAAAAATTCGTTTTGCATTGGGGCGAGATGGGCGCCCGCTGGGGCATCAACCGCACCGTGGCCCAAATGCACGCGTTGCTTTTTATTTCCCCCCATCCGTTGAACGCGGAGGAAATCGCCGGAACCCTGGCCGTGGCCCGCTCGAATGTCAGCACCAGCCTCAAGGAACTCCAGGGCTGGCGGATCATCAAGTTGGTGCATGTCATGGGTGACAAACGCGACCATTTCGAGTCCATGAAGGACGTCTGGGAGATGTTCCGCATCGTTTTGGACGAGCGCAAGCGGCGCGAAATTGATCCGACCATCGCCCTGCTCGAAGAGTGCATGAACGAGGCCGCGAAGGACAAGGGCGCCGATAAATATACCGAAGAACGGCTGAGGGAACTCCATCGTTTTTTCGAAACCACCACCGCCTGGTATGTCCAGGTGGCCAAACTGCCGTCCGCCGCGCTGGTGAAATTCTTGAAAGCCGGGGATAAAATTCTCCGGACCTTCGGATTCGGTTCGTAATTGTATTTTTTTTGAAGGCGTATTTCAGTGAATACAGAAAGTACAGACACGAAGGATGAGAACGGCTGGGTATTGTTCGATGGTCAATGCCCCATCTGTCGGAAGCTTGCGCACCTTTGCGCCCCGGTGCTTGTCCGGCATCACTTCGCCTTGGTGCCGCTGCAAACACCGTGGGTAAGGGAACGCCTGGGAATCAGCGAAGACGAACTTCTGTCTGAAATGCGCCTGCTCACGCCGCAAGGCAAACTATATGGCGGAGCGGATGCCCTTATCGGAATCGCGCGGCAAATCTGGTGGGCCTGGCCGTGGTACGGGTTGGCGCAAATTCCATTCGTGAGAGCCGCCTTGCGTGATGGCTATGGGCGATTCGCCCGCCGTCGAAATTGCCTTTGCCGCCGGCCCAATTCCAAACATGCTCGTTCGAGACGGGTCTTTTTCGAAATGCCATGAGTGATAAAATAAAACGCGTCATCCTGGCGGGTGGTTCCGGTTTTCTCGGCCAGGCGCTCGCGGCTTACTTTCTGGAAGCTGGATGGGCCGTCGTGATTTTAACGCGTTCGCCACAGGCAACCGGTGGCCCTTTCCGTGAAGTCGCCTGGGATGCGCGGAACCTGGGTGCGTGGCAATCCGAATTGGAAGGCGCCACCGCTGTGGTTAATTTGACCGGGAAGTCCGTGGATTGTCGTTACTCGGCTCGCAATCGGAAGGAGATTCTCGACTCGCGCGTGAATTCGACCCGCGTTATGGGAGAGGCAATTGGTCGTTGTGCGCAGGCTCCCCAAGCCTGGCTCAACGCCAGCACCGCGACCATTTACAAACATACTTTTGCCGGTCCCTGGGATGAGAGCGGTGAAATCTGCGCCACACGCGAGGCCAAGGACGAATTCTCGTTGGAAGTCGCCCGAGCATGGGAACGCCCCCTCGACGAGGCGCAGACTTCCGATACCCGCAAAATCACCATGCGCATGACCATGGTGCTGGGCATGGGTAAGAACAGCGTGTTTCCCGTGTTGCGTCGCCTGGTGCGTTTCGGTCTTGGCGGTAAAATGGGCAGCGGCCGCCAATTCGTTTCCTGGATTCATGAACTTGATTTTTGCCGCGCCGTCGAGTGGTTGATTATGAACAAGGATTTTCTTGGCCCGGTGAATATCGCCGCGCCGAATCCCCTTTCGAACGACGAGATGATGAAAACCCTGCGGCAGGTTTGCGGAGTGCCCATCGGTTTGCCGGCCACGAGTTGGATGCTCGAAGTGGGCGCTTTCTTTCTGCGAACCGAAACTGAACTCATCATCAAAAGCCGACGGGTCATTCCGGGACGGTTGGTTGATTCCGGTTTTCAATTCCGATTTCCAACCATCCGCGAGGCGTTTGAGGATCTTTCGAATCGCGGATGAGGAATGTATCCTATGCACTTCCATTTTGAACATGTCGTGCGTTTCCCTCGGGAAATACTCTTCCGTTTCTTTGAGAATCCCGAACGCCTGGAGGTGCTGCATGCGGGTGGGTCGAAAGTCCGGGTGCTGGCGCATGAAACTCAGTTGCGCGTTGGCGCCGAAACCTGGATCGAATTTACTCTCGCTGGATGCCTCCCTGTAGTTCTGGGATTCCGGCACACCTTATTCGAAGCGCCATTCCGATTCGCTGAACAAGCGATACATGGTCCATTCTCGAAGTTTATCCACCTCCACGAGTTCGAGCCGCGGGCCGATGGGACCCTGGTGCGCGATTCATTGGAGGTGAGGCTGCCCTGGTATTACGGCGGAGAAAGCGGTGTGGGACATTTGCTGGCTCGCTACATCTCAAACGCATTCCAACACCGCGCCGAAACGCTGGATCAACTCGTGCGCGAAGGAACGATGAAGCAGTTCACCGAACATCTGGAAATCCCCGGCCGAACCTGATCATGGAAATACCAACCTGCCTTCTCTTCCTGCTGGGCTGCCTGGGGGCAACCGATAATGCGCTCCACCATGCAACAGCCCACGGCATCCGTTCGCATCCGAATTCAGTCGGAGAATTGGTCACCCACAGCTTGCGCGGTCCCATTTATGCGGCCTTGTTCGTGCTTATCCCCAATGCCGTCCTGCAAGGATTCTTTGCCTGGGGTTTGGTGGCTCTGTTTGTATTCGATGTGATCATCTCAATCTGGGATTTTTCGCTGGAGCAAGGCAGCCGGCGGTTTCTTGGCGGGTTGCCGAGCGGGGAATATGTGTTGCACATGATTATGGCAATGGTCTTCGGCGGGTTGGTCATCAGCACCTGGCATGGCGCCAGCGCATGGTTGAATTCACCGACCCGAATTGCTTATGCGCCAACGGGTGTCCCGGTCATGCTCCGGGTGATTATGGTAATAATGGCGGTTTTGGTGATGTTCTCAGGTTTGCAAGATGCCTTGGCCGCATGGCGACTATGGAGTCACCCGCTCCGATGCGACATCCAACCACCAGGATCAAGTGATCCAGTTATTCAGCTATCGAATATCGGTGGAAAGCGGTTAGTGACGTCGCCCACCGATGCCGGGGAGCGTGCGAAGCGAGGCCCGGGTTGGATGCGGGTCATCCTGATTGCCGCCGGAGTTTATAACCTCGCCTGGGGCGCTTGGGTGGTGCTCTTTCCGGCTGCTCTGTTTCGCTGGACCGGCTTGGCAACCGCCAACTATCCGCAGATCTGGCAATGTGTCGGAATGATTGTCGGCGTTTATGGCGTTGGTTATCTCATCGCCGCACACGCGCCAATTGTTCACTGGCCGATCGTCCTCGTCGGACTCTTGGGGAAGATTCTTGGGCCGCTCGGGATGTTCTGTTCGGTGGCCAAAGGCGACTTTCCCGCCAGCATGGCCTGGACTTGCGTGACCAACGACCTGATTTGGTGGGTGCCATTTGCATTGATCCTTTATCACGCTTATGCTGCCCGACGCCTCGGCCTTTTCGAGAAACGCTATGGCCTTCCCCAGAACATCGGCTCATAAAAAGCGCGAGATGGCAATTATACAGTTAACCACGTTGATTGATGCCCCGCGCGAACGGGTGTTCGATCTCGCCCGCAGCATTGACGCGCATCAAAAATCCACCGAGCAAACGCATGAACGCGCAGTGTCCGGCGTCACATCCGGGCTGATTGGCATGAACAACGAAGTAACTTGGGAAGCGCGCCATTTTGGCATCAAACAAAGGCTCACAGTTCAAATCACTGCTTTTGACCGCCCGAACTATTTCCAAGATGTGATGGTGCGCGGCGCGTTCAAGCGAATGGTCCACGGTCACAAGTTCGTGGAGACACCGCCTGGAACACAAATGATTGATCGCTTTGAGTTTGAATCGCCGTTAGGAATTCTTGGCCGGATAGTGGACCGGCTTTTTTTGAGCGCGTATATGCGCCGCTTGCTTGTTCAGCGCAACTGGCAGCTAAAAAAATTGGCTGAATCAGGTGCTTGGAAAGAATACCTGCAGCACGGCTGAAATTTTTTGTCATCATCTTCAAATATGAAAATCGCCGTCACTGGAGCTTTTGGTTATTCCGGCCGTTATATTGCGGCGCGCCTATTGGCGGCGGGTCAGGAGGTGATTACCTTGACGAATTCCGTGGGACGCGAAAATCCCTTCGGAAACAAGGTCCAGGCGATGCCATTTAACTTCGACCAACCCGACCGCTTGCGGGAGTCGCTCCGGGGAGTCGAGGTGCTGATCAATACTTATTGGGTGCGATTCGATCACCGACTCTTTTCCCATCAGCAAGCGGTGGCGAATACGGAAGTTTTGTTCCAAGCAGCGAAGGCCGCCGGAGTCCGCCGAATTGTCCATGTCAGCATCACCAATCCCGACATCAACTCGGATTTGCCCTATTTCCAAGGCAAGGCTGAATTGGAGTTGGCGCTGGGCGCGCTCGGAGTTTCCCATTGCATTCTGCGCCCGACCGTTCTGTTCGGGAAGGAGGATGTGCTCATCAACAACATCGCCTGGTCTTTGCGTCACTTGCCGATCTTTGGAGTTTTCGGTTCGGGAGAATACAAACTTCAACCGATTTATGTGGATGATTTGGCGGCGGCAGCGGTCGCAAAAATCGAAGGTAGCCAAAATGAAGTGGTCAACGCCATCGGGCCGGAGACGTTCACCTATCGCGGATTAGCGGAGATGATCAAGCGAACGCTGGGAGTGGAGCGGCTCATCATTGGCGTTCCGAACGGGGTGGGTTATTGGGGTTGCCGCGCGGTCGGGCTATTGGTGCGGGATGTAGTTGTCACCCGCGAGGAAATTCGCGGGTTATCCGAGGGCCGGTTATATGTGAATGCTCGGCCTCTCGGAAAAACACAACTCTCCGAATGGGTTCAACAGCATAAAGATACGCTGGGTCGCCATTACACGAGCGAATTGGCCCGGCGCATTGACCGGTTCTCGGAATATCGCGCAAACTGAGTCGTTAGCGACGGCTTGGTATCTTTCAATTTGGTGACCTTGGGTTCAATTCATTAGCAGGTATTAATGTTTTCCTAAAGTTCATTTCGGTTTTGCCGATTAAACCTGTGGATTGCAAGGGTGTCTGTTGTTTGGCGTCCCGATTCCCGGGGCGAATGCCCCGATGTAAGCTGATTTTCGGGGCACGTTTATGCAAAAGAAACGCATTTTGGTCGCAGATGCCGACTCACAAACGCTGGGGGAATTTCAACTGGCGCTCGGTGAGGGCTGGGAGGTCGCATCGGTGGCAGACGGGACGGCGGCGCTCGCGGCAATGGAAAAGGAACCCAGTGACGTGGTGGTGGCGGACCTGGACCTCGGCGGAATCAATGGCCCGGATTTGCTCAATCGCATCCAAACGAGTTACCCCAAAACGATCCGCTTCATCCTGGGTCTCGAGGCTGACCGCGAACGCATGGTGAAGCAAGTCCTGGGGACGCATCAATTTCTCGGCAAGCCACTCGATCGTGCCACTCTAAAAAACTCCATTGAGGGAGCGGTCGCGTTGGAAAGCTGGATTCCCACGAATAGCATTCGCGAGTTGACGAGCCGGATTCGCACGCTCCCGACCATCCCCTCGCTTTACCTCGAAGTACAGGCCGCATTGCGGTCTCCGGACACCACCACGGATCAGGTAGGCTCGATCATCGCCAAGGACATGGCCATGACGACGAAGCTGTTGCAGGTGCTTAACTCGGCCTGCTTCGGCTTCTCACGCAAAATCACCAACACGACGGAGGCGGTGGGAATTCTTGGATTTGAAACGGTGAATTCGATGGTGATGACGATCAAGTTGCTGAGCCAGTATGACAAGGTGAAGCCGGTGTATTTTTCGATTGACCGGTTGTGGCGTCATAGCACGGACGTGGCGCGGAGCGCAAAACAGATCGCGCGCTGGCAGACGGATGACGCCGTGCTGGCCGAGATGGCTTTTACGGCGGGCTTGATGCACGACATCGGCAAGGTGGTGCTGGCGGCGAATTTCGACGAGCAATATCGCGGGGCGCAATCGCTGGCGCGCAAACAAGCGCTGCCGCTTTGCGAGGTGGAGAAGGAAATTTTTGGAGCAACGCACGGCGAGATCGGCGCTTACCTGCTCGGGTTGTGGGGCATGCCGGTGGATTTGCTGGAAGTCGCCGCGCTGCATCATTATCCCGCGCGCGGTCGCAGCAAGGAATTTACGGCGTTGACGGCGGTGCATGTCGCCAATGTGCTGGAACGAGAGATTACGCTAGATCAGGACGGTCTGCCGGTTTCCAAATTGGACGAGGCTTATCTGTCGGAAGTGGGCGTGTTGGAAAATCTGCCGGTATGGCGGACGGCAATTTCCAAAAGAGATTTTACCAAACCGGTATCCAAGATCAAAATGGCCAAGACTGTGGCTA
>Ga0182013_10001992_pt1 | contig 27263 bp, 22 predicted proteins | sample 612S2MmetaG_FD_120487 | JGI IMG/M metagenome (GOLD analysis project Ga0182013, IMG submission 120487) | Permafrost microbial communities from Stordalen Mire, Sweden - 612S2M metaG | ecosystem: Environmental > Terrestrial > Soil > Wetlands > Permafrost | place: Sweden: Stordalen | collected...
AACGCCGTCAGCAGCGCCAACAAATCTGAGCCCACATTGGCGAATCTCAGTGGACCAAATGTGCTACGGTGAGACGAGATTTGGACGTCAGAAAGTGCCGGTGAACAGGAAATATGGGCATGATATGCAAGGGGTCAGGGAGTCAAGTCACGAATCGCGCGAGTCGTAGATGTCCAGCTGAACTCGTTCAACTGGGTTAAAGCGCTGCCGCCACCTTGCAAGGGTGGAGCGCACAAATAAGGTCAAAAGATGACTTCACTGAAGGGAACACGTTTGCAGCGTCCCACTTTTGAAGTCATTGGAAACTGGGCATTGAGTGGGCATTAGCGATCAGGGCGGTATTCGAAGTCGAAGGCGAAGACGAATCATGCCATGGTTCGCTAGCGCCAAGGGACTAATCGCCGTCGCTCCGATTGATGAGCAAGTGTTCGATCAGCAATTCTGCCGTTGACGTAGTTATGAATCGTCACAGGTTTGCTGGAGACCAAATCGTTTCATAGAAAATGGCGTGACTGTCTTCCGATGAGGCAGCGCATCATTAGCGGGCTCCACGAGTCAACTCGCCGACTAACTTTCTGCGCGTCTGATAGCCTAAAAATTAAAAATGAACCGTCGCAACAATGGATCGGCCCGAGATTCAACTTGGTCATTGAGGGCGTCGCAGCGTTCTCTCAAAGGAGAAAATCGGCCAAAGTGAAGATCACACACGTCGACAAGTGGCAAGTTCTCGTTCCGATTCGAGACGGTATTCTCGAATCACGGGGCCGCTTCGCCCCGCAGAGTCCGTCCGACTTTACTGCTCCGAAATGGATCGTCCGTGTTTACAGCGACGATGGATGGGAAGGTCTCGGTGAAAGTTGGAGAGGCGAGAGCGAAAAGGCAATCGACGCGGGTATATCGGCTTTACTCGGTCAGGATCCTCGGAAGCTTCCAATGGCAGATTTGCAACTTCTATCTCGATCGGCTTATACAACCTTCGAAATGGCTCTGTTCGATCTCTTAGGTCACTATTGGGGCGTACCCGCGTACCAGTTGCTCGGTGGCACTGTGCACAAGGAAATAGCGATCTCGGCATGGGCGTATCGACACAGTCCCGAGACCTTCGCTGAAGTCGCTGGCAATGCTCGAGAGAGTGGCTTTCAGAGCATCAAATTTAAGACGACGTTCGCCGATCCACCGTCACTCATTACACGGGAACATACCGCTGAGGTTCTCATCGACGATCCGGTCGTCGAGTCAGCGCACGCTATAGCGGCGGCCTGCGGGCACGACTTCAGCATGACAATCGATGCGAACGGCCGTCTCTATGAACTTGAGAGAGCAATCGAGGTTGCTCGCGCTCTCGAGGGCTTGAACGTCGTGCTCGAGGATCCCATCTCGTGGGAACAAAATCTCGGTGATTATGCTGTCCTTCGTGACGCGTCTCCCGTTCCTATAGCGGTACACATCGCCTCCAAGGAGGCGATGTCGGCAAACGTTGCGGGCGGTGCGCTCGGTTATCCAGTTCACTCTTCATCGTCAGCACTACTTCTCGACGTGATCAAATCGGGAGCCGCAGATTGCGTGAACCTAGGTGGCTCGATGGCCGATTTCGTCCGGCTCGCGTGGCTAGCGGGAGAAGCGGGTCTCGCCTGCTGGCACGAGAGTGGACTCGATCTGGGTATCCGCGACGCAAGCTACGTACATGCAAGCTTCGCTGCCCCAAATTGCACAATCGCGGGCGACATGATCGGGAACGTACTTCGGGCCGACGATCTCATCAAAGATCCGATCTTGATCGTAGGTGGCGCCGTCAATCGACCGAATGCCCCAGGGTTAGGGGTGTCGCTGGACGACGAAGCTCTCGCGAGGTTCAGGATTGACCAACAGAGCCAGTTGTAACCGGCCACGCATGGCCTCCTGTCGCTTAGGGCAGCGGATTCCTATCTTTGCGCCAAATGTCTGCTGCATTGGGGGTCAATGTTCCCGTCAGTTCCGAATGCGCATTGACTATCACTCGGTCCGCCTTTCTTCGTGGCCACGCTCTTCAGAATTGTGATGAACCGAATGCATGACGACGACTCTCGCTACGTCTGTACTCCCCATGCCTCCGATTGCGAACAGCCGTGGCACTTGACCCTCTCGGGGTCGGCTGACTAGCATTCGCGTTCACCGCCTCAGTAATGCTCATCGAACTTAGAAGGGCAGCCTGATTACGGGGTCGTGATTGGGATGGCTTACTTGAGGCGCTACGCGGGAATTCCCGAATCGCTGAGCCATCTCGTCAGGGGCAACTGACGAAAGGTTGATTGGACCATGGCAGTCTACAAATGGGCGGAATTAACACGCGAGGAGATCGCCAAGCTTTGCCCGAGCGCCATCACAATTCTGCCAGTTGCGTCGATCGAGCAGCACGGCCTCCATATGGCCACGAGCACCGACACCGTACTCGTCGATGAAGTCATTGCTCGGGCGTGCGTAACCGTCAGCGACGAAATCGACATCCTTCTCGCCCCCACCCAAACCTATGGCTCCTCGGATCACCATCTTCCCTTTGGCGGCACCCTGTCTCTCACGAGCTCGACGTTCTATGCCGTTCTGCGCGATTTGCTTCGTTCTCTTGCCAAGGCTGGTTGTGGTCGCTCTCTTCTGCTTAACGGACATGGCGGGAATGCAGCGATCTGCCGAGTTGCCGCCGATGATGCTTCACGCGAAGAGAATATGATGATCGTCAGCGCCTCTTACTGGGAGTTGATCGAACCTCCAAACGATGTGGCTGACTTTCCGGGCCACGCCGGCAAGTTCGAGACATCATTGATGCTCTCTGCACGTCCGGAACTCGTCCACATGGAACGAGCCCAACCATCTCCGGGCAACGAGCCGCCTCGAAACCGAGGACTTCAGATCAGCGCTCCCGACCTCTGGAGTCGGATCAATGGGTTCACCGATGATCCTCGATCCGCCGAAGTTGAGATCGGCGAAGAACTTCTCGATCGCTGCGCTCAGGCAGTGGCGCAGGCTTTGCGCGGAATCGCCGCACTCTAGCGTCACGCCTTAGTTCACCTAACTCAAGGCGGGGCAGGTCGAATAGATCGAGATCTCTCGATGGAGTGCGCCGAGAGAATGACTCAAAACGCTAACGGCATCGAGTTCCAACGCTTAGAGTGGCTCGCGGTTACTGGTTGAGGCGTTGCTTAGGGGAAGGTCGATCAATCACTTGAAATCGTCCGCCTGAAGCGGTTGCTGAGATTCCGACTCACAAACGGTCACTCGGCAAAGGCCGAACTACATGAGCAATGGAATTGACTCACAGATTTGGGAATCAAACTGCCTCTAGGCTTGATTGGGTTTCCTCAACCCCAGACATTTCCCGATGTATTGATGTTGAACTGCCTCTTGCGGGAAAACGCTCCAAGATTGATCGTGTTGCCCGTGTGTTCGCCTACGTAATGCAAGGGCTCTTCGTCGTGATCGTGTCCTGCTTCGACACTTTCAACCAGCCTGGCTAGAAACCTTCCCACAAGCGGTGCATTTTTGAACTGGTTCCCACTCGTGCCCATGGCAACGTAAAAGCCCGCGAGATCCGTACGGTCGTAGATCGGCTGCCAGTCGTCGGACACGTCATAGACGCCGGCGACGCCCTTGGGCGTAATCGGCACTCCGAGCGTCGAAAGGCGCCGCGCCGCTCGCACGACCTGTCGCTCGAAGCAGGATGCCGTGACGCTCGGATCGGAGTCGTCAGGATTTTCGATCCATTCCAGCGCGTCGCACTCCGGCTCCGTTCCCCCGACCATGATCTTGTCACCCGCAGCGGCCCGGATATAGGTACCTAAGTCCGAGTCGGCAATGCTCGGGCCAAGGGCGCCATCGACATTGAAGCCGGAGGGTGCCTGAACGTAATGCACCTCTTGTCGCAGCGGGCGTACGCCGATGGTGAACTCCGCTCCGACTCCGGCCAGGCGATTGATTTGACCGGACCACGGTCCGGCGGCATTGATCACCACCGGCGATTCGATTACTTCTCCATTGCTGAATCTCACGCCAGCAACTCGTTCATTGCGTTGGATAATCTCGGTGACGGTGTGGTTGAGCAGAAGAGTGGTACCTAAATCCTGCGCGGCAGTTACCAAGTTTTGGGCCGCGAGCTGAGGGTCGTTGACAAAACCGGCGTCGGGCATGAAGAGTCCGCCGATTTCGTGGTCGGCGTCGAGGAAGAAAGCGTCATCGTCGATCCGTTTGGGTGGCCAGAACGCACTCGCGTCGATTCCTGGAATACGCGCTCGCAGCGAAGTTGCGTCCCACTCTTCATATGTCACTCCAACCTGTTCAAAAAGTGCGATGACCCGCTCACGAGGAGCAATCGGAGTGTCGAGCACGATCATCCCCGTTCGTTGAAACGATGCCAGTCCGTGCTCGTCCATTCCTCCCAGGTGGTCGGACCAGGTTTCCCAGCAGTGTTTGGCTTCCCAGGAGGTGGCAACTCCGTCAAGGGTCGAGTAGTTGAAGCGGATAATGGCACTCGACGCGCTGGTGGACCCATGGCCGGCGGCACCACCTTTTTCGACTACCACAACGTCAAAACCGAGCTTCGCGAGTTCAAACGCGATGGAGCCGCCGATAACGCCTGCTCCTATAACGATGGCATCTGCAGTGACGGGCATTCAACCTCCTAAAAGTAACTTGCTGCGATGAAACTGTGAGGTATTGCTGAATGCGCTTTAGATCCGTGGAATGACGACATTCAAGCTCTTTCACGCAGCGGTCCAAACGCGCCGAGTGCCGCTGGCTGGTTGCCAGTGATGATCCGTTCGGCCAGGAGCTTGCCGGTGACCGGGCCGAGCGTCATGCCCCACATACCGTGACCGCCAGCTATGAAGACACCGGGAACCTTCGTCTGGCCAATGAGTGGAAGGCTATCTGCGGACACCGGACGAGAACCAACCCAGACATCCCGTATCGACTCCCAGTCAACGCCTCTGAGGACCGGCTTCGCCGACTCGACGATTGCGGCGACTCGACGTGAATCGATTGGCGCGTCCGCGGATCGAAACTCCATGCTTCCACCGACACGCAATCCACCCCGATACGGCGTACAGGCCACTCGAGTGGCGGGAATGTAGATGGGAGCAGGCACTGGCTGGTTTGTCGAGACAGAGAATGAGTAGCCACGTCCGGGCTGCACGCGCATGCGTACTCCGAGCGTCGAAGCTAATTCGTTAAGCCACGAACCAGTTGCAACAACCATGGCGTCGCCCCTGACATGGTCGCCCCCCTTGAGCGCAACCGTGATGCCACTCGAGTCCCGGCTTATTGAGTGGGCGCTCTCTCCCGGACGAATTGTTCCGCCTCTAGCCACGACTGCATCGGCCAGAGAGTTCACGTACTCACCGGGGTCCAAGTAACGCTGACCTTTTACTTGCAGCACGAGTTCTACATGATCAGAGATATGAGGTGCCTCTGCACCGACATCAGTCCCCGAGAGTTCGACCACGTCGACGTGCTGTCCTGCTTGGCCCATGAGCTTCAACTCGTGACGCAGTGCGCCAGCTTGTCGGGCGTATTCGAAGGCAACCATGATCGGTGCGTTGATGGTGGTTGAGGACACGCCACCATTGCCCAGTTCGTCGAAGGCGTCAAGCGCGAGACGGTTGACCTCGAGGTAGGCGCCCATGGCGCGCTTCCACTGTTTCATTGTGCACCGCAATGCAAAGCGTGCCAGGAATCGCCACAGTCCAGGGTCGAACGTGAGTGGGACATAGAGTGCAGCAGTTGGATCGAAGAGAGACTTGAGCCCGTAACGCAGCACGCTTGGCTCCGCGAGGGGAGTAACCAGCCCGGGACACAACCATCCTGCATTTCCCCACGACGCCCCGGCTGCAACACCATCACGGTCAACCACGGTGACTTCAACACCATATTCTTGAAGGAACCATGCGGTGGCTAATCCCACCATGCCGGCGCCAACAATCACGACGTGGCGTGGCGCGGGAGAGTCGGGCGAGCGCGACGGTGTACTTGACATAACTTCCTTTCCTAGCGAGTCATGACGGAACCAGCGTTCATCGGACGCATTGTTCGGTCTGCAAAAGTTCGGCGAGTAGTTCCGCCGTTGACGTCGTTGGCAGTTTTGCAAGTTCATCTGCCTGGAGCTGACAACTAAATCCATCTAGGATCACGGGCCCGTCGAGCGCACTGCGAACGATGCCGGGCAGGAAACGGTCTTGGGCGATCTGGCGTGACAGGGCGTCGTGGTCTTTTTGAAAACCGAACGAACCAGCGAGCCCGCAGCAACCAAGGTCGAGCACCTCGACGTCGAAACCCGCGCTCGAGAGCACTCGCTCGTCCGAAGACGTTGTCCGCACCGCGCGCTGGTGACAGTGGGGATGGATGCTCACGTGCTGATTGGACGCTGCGTTCGGCGCGACCCAGCCAATGACTTCGAGGTGCTCGCTCAGGCTTCGACTGAGTGAAGCCAGTTTGGCGGCCCGAGGATCATCCGGACAGAGTTTGGGCATCTCGTCTCGAAAGACCGCTAGACAACTCGGTTCGGGCACCACGATGGGAATCCCCGCCGTGAGAAATTCGTCGAGGGCGTCGAGGGCCTTGCGGGCCGTCGAAGCGGCGAGACCGAGCATCCCCGAGTCGTAGAGTGGTCGTCCGCAACAAGCCCACTTTTTCGGTAGCGCTACGCGCTCGCCCGCGTGTTCGAGAACGTGAACCGTGGCTTCGCCCCTCACCGGCAGGTAGATGTCGGTGAACGTGTCGGGCCAAAGCACGACGGTGGGCCGCGTCTCCTCTCGCAAGCGAGTTGCGAGGACTCCGTGGCGGAAGCTCGGCATGGCGAACACCGGGACCTCACGTCGTTGGCTAATGCCAGCGAGACGTTTCAATAGCGCACCCGAGAACCGGTTCTGCAGCAGTCTGTTCGCCGTTCTGGGAACCCTTGAGGCGATGCGTCCCGACCACGGGATCAGTCCGAGCGCGTACGCGGACCGGGGTCTTAGGCGCTTGGCGTAGTAGTGGAATAGGAACTCGGACTTGTAGGTCGCCATGTCGACGTGCGTCGGACAGTCGACCGCGCATCCCTTGCACGACAGGCAAAGATCCAGCGCCTCAAAAACTTCCTCATTCCTCCAAGACTCGGGCGTCGTCTCACCCTGGAACATCTCACCTAGAAGTTTTGCCCGACCCCTGGTTGAGTGTTTCTCATCGTGCGTCGCCCGGTACGAGGGACACATCACTGCGGTCGTTTCGCTGCGACAACGCCCGACTCCGATGCAGCGTTCTGCTGCCCGCTGTAGGGAGCTGTCGTCCTCCGCGAATGAGAAGCCTTTGGGAACCAGCGTGGACGTGCGATAGCGAGGTCCGTAGCGGATATTGGTGTCGAGGGGAAAGGCGTCGATCAACTTGCCAGGGTTCATCCTTCCTCTCGGATCCCACGCGGACTTGAAGCGACGGAACGCTTCTATGAGTTCAGGGCTGTACATTCGTGCAAGCAACTCACCCCGACTCTGGCCGTCGCCGTGTTCCCCCGAAATCGAGCCGCCCATGGAAACGCAGAGGTCGGCCGCTCGCTCGACGAAGGCACGGTACTGACGCAATCCCTCAATGCTCGAGAGGTCGAAGTTGTTGCGGGTGTGCACGCAGCCCTGGCCGAAGTGTCCGTACCATGCGCCGGAGTAGCCGAACTCCACCCACAAATCTCGAATGCCGCGCAAGTACCGTCCCAGGTTCTCGGGCGCCACCGCGGCGTCTTCCCATCCTTCGTAGTTCACCGCCTGACCCGCGGGACGTGCAGTCGCGCCAAGACCCGATTCGCGTACGCGCCAGATCTGGTCTTGGTCGACCTGATCGCGCAGGATCACCGCGCGCACCTGCTCCGGCAAGCTCTGCACGAGTTCTTGAACCGCCAGCTCCGCCTTTGCCGCGTTCTCGGCGCCAATTTCTGCCAAGAGCCAACCCTCGCCTTCAGGCAAGAGACGGAGATTCTCGACATTGAGGTTGGCGCGTCGCATTTGTTCCACGAGTCGCCCGTCGAAACCCTCTAGCCCGATGAGGTCGAAACGCAAGAGTTCAGGCACATGGTCAGCAGCTTCGTAGATGTTGTCGTAGCCCAACACCACTAAGACCCGGTGGCGAGGCCAGGGCGAGAGTGACACAGTGATCTCGGTGACAAGTGCGCACGTCGACTCGGTGCCCACCATGGCCCGCGCGAGGTGAAAGCCGTTCTCGGGTAGTAGTTGGTCGAGGTTGTAACCCGAGACCCTTCGAGAGATCGAAGGGTACCCCGATTGGATGTCAGTGGCGAACTCGCGACGCAGCGTGCGCAGTTCGCGAATTATCCTCCCGGCGTCTCCCTCATTACTCGCGAGGCCCAGGTACTCGTCGTCGTCGCAGCGCCCCAAAACCATGCGCTGACCCTCGTAAGTAATGACAACGAGTTCTTCGACATTGTCAACAGTCTTGCCGGCATAGAGACCGTGAGTGCCGCACGAGTTATTACCCACCATTCCGCCAATCGTGCACCACGCGTGCGTGGCGGGGTCCGGTCCGAACGTGAGGTCGAGTGCTCGAGCTGCGGCGTTCAGATCGTCCAGGACCACACCCGGCTGGACCCTGGCAATTTGCTTCTCTGCATCAATCTCGATTATTTGGTTCATGTGGCGACTCATATCGATCACCACCGCGACGTTGCACGCCTGGCCCGCAAGACTGGTTCCGGCCCCTCGTCCCAAAACCGGCGCGTCGTAGCGCCGACACACTTCGACGATGCTTTGGACATCCGCCTCATCGAGCGGAAAGACAACGCCAAGTGGCACTTGGCGATAGTTCGAAGAGTCCGTTGCGTAGACCCCCCGCGTGGCGCCGTCGAACTCAACGCGTCCATGAACTACTTCGACGAGATCGCGTTCTAGAGCACGTCGAGTCGTTTCGTCGACTCCCGACCTGTCAACAACGTCGCCGGGCTGGTGCATCACGGGTCATCGACCGTAGACATTGGGAGTGGCGCTCCCAGAGTGAAATCCCCTCGAACCATTGCCTACGCCTGCCCGATCACGTTGCGCTGTGATCCGAGGCCATCAATAGTTAGTTCAGTCACATCTCCCGCACTGAGAAATGGGACGTCATCGTGCCCAAGCGAGACGCCCGCTGGAGTCCCGGTATTAATCAAATCTCCCGGCTCGAGCACCATGAACTGGCTGAGATACCACACGATGTAATTGACCCCGAAAATCATGTCGCGCGTCGTGCCGTTTTGTCTGAGCACGCCGTTGACGCTGAGGCGCAGGCTCATGTTCTGTGGATCAACAATCTCGTCAGCGGTGACCAGCCACGGACCCAGCGGGTTGAAAGTCTCACAACACTTTCCCTTGTCCCACTGGCCACCACGTTCCAGTTGGAACTCCCGCTCAGACACGTCGTGCGATATGCAGTAACCAGCTATCACTGCGCGGGCGTCATCGGGAGTCTCGAGATAACGAGCCCGCCCTCCGATGACGACGCCAAGTTCGACTTCCCAGTCAGTCTTCGATGACCCTTTCGGTACGAGGATTTGATCATTTGGTCCAATGACACAGTTCGGCGCCTTCATAAACACAATTGGCTCCTCAGGGATGAGGGCGCTCGTCTCAGTCGCGTGATCACGATAGTTGAGACCAATACAGATCACCTTTTCGGGTTTGGTGATCGGGGGACCGAACCGCACTGGCTCATCGATTCTGTCAACCAACTGATTCGAATCGAGCAATCCACGCAACCCTTCGAGGCGACCTTGGCGCCAGAAGTTCGAATCAAAGTCACCGAATAATTCGGGGAGTTCGAAGACCTCATTCCTGGGTCCCAGGACTGCCGCCCGCTCGCGTCCTGGCTCTCCTATACGCACCAATTTCATTGTCCACCTTTACACATTTCGAACTCTGAAAGACCAAGTGAATCCAGTTGCGGACGAGACACCTGGTGCTACGATCCAAAATGAAAATAACTTTTATTTTAGTCGAATTGACCAACTTAGGTGAGATTGGGACGGTCTGTCGCGACTTAGCCAGAGGATCAACGAAAGCTCGATCTACTCGGGAGAGCAGACAATGTTGTTAGGGGGCCACCGGAATGCAACATGGGCTTTTGGTGGCTGACGCACAATATCGATTCAAGACCCTTTAAAAGAGGAGAATAGTTATGGCCGAGAATCTTGTCTGTGTCGCCGACATGCGAAGAATCGCTAAGCGACGATTGCCTCGAATGGTCTTTGACTACCTGGATGGCGCAGCGCTCGATGAATTGACATTGCGCGACAATGAGGCTGATATTGAGCACCTACGGTTGCGCCAACGTGTTCTACAGGACGTGAGTCAATCGCACTTGGAGGTCGTAGTCCTAGGACAACGTATTGCATTGCCGGTCATGATTGCACCAATGGGTGCGCTAACCCTCTTCCATCCCGACGCTGACCTAATTTTGGCAACGGCAGCAGCGCGAGCCGACACAATCTTCGTTCACAGTGCGTGGTCGGGCACATCACTTGAAGAGGTCGTAAAGGTTGCGCCGAACTCGACGTGGGCTCAAATAGCTCCCTGGAAAAACAAGGAAGTCACTAGAGGGCACGTAGACCGGGCCGCCGCCGCAGGGGTTGATGTGCTCGTCGTCGCGGCTGACGTGAGCATGGCAAGTAAGCGCGAGCGCGATCTGCACCACCAATTTGACTATCGAGCACGGCCACGCTTTCGCGACATGTTCGATTCGGCAACAAATCCTGCTTGGCTGGCTCGCTTTGCCATGGGCCGCAAGATGACTTACGGCAATTATCAAATTGACGGTCGTCCAATGCGACTGAATGAAATGGAACAATTCATTCATGAAAACAAAAATCCAGGATCGACGTGGAAAGACGTTGAAGAATTACGAAATCAATGGCCGGGAAAGATTGTGATTAAAGGGGTCATGACCGCCGAAGACACCCTTCACGCTGTGAGATGCGGTGTAGACGCCGTGATCGTGTCCAACATGGGTGGTCGCCACTTTGACGCGCAGCCTTCGACCATCGCCGTTTTACCCGAAGTCGTCGCCGCCGCAGACGGCCGTCTGGAAGTTTTCATTGATAGCGGCATCCGTCGTGGCGCTGACGTCGCCAAATGCCTGGCCCTCGGAGCCAGAGCATGTTTTATAGGCCGACCGCCCGTGTATGGTTTAGCCGCTCGCGGACCCGTCGGCGTAGATCAGGTCTTTGAATTCCTACGAGAAGAGTTGGCGATGACTCTGGGGAACGTGGGTCTGACAGACGTCAACGACTTGGATAAGTCAGTGATATTCCGTGGTTCGGAAGGCGGTCTGTGGCATCCGAATCCGCGTTCTTAGATAGCAGGAGCGGTCAAGCCCGGAACGGTTGATCTCCACAGAAATGTTCTTGAACAGGCGCTGTTTTGTTAAGGAGTTCGCTCACCAGTCTGGACTTGCTTACGCCGCGCCCGCAGCGGCGATGCGCGGCGCCGCAATATGCTCTGAGGGAGTTTGAAAGGAGTTTGCGCGTGGTGGAAGAAGACGTCAAGGCCGCGGGGTCGATCAGAGCCGTTAACCGAGTTCTGGCGATTCTCGAGTTGTTTCAAGAAAATCGGGAACTGACCATGAGTGAGGTGGCGCGCGCCACCGGCTTGAGTGAGTCAACCGTGTTCCGCTACCTCGGAGCGCTGACGGGGCATGGATGGCTCGTGGCTGAGCGTTCCGGCAACTACCGCCTGGGTATGCGGATCTTCCAGTTGGGTCAAACTGCAGTCACGAATCTCGACGTCGGCCACGTATCCCAGCCATTCATGGAGACGTTACTGCGCGATTACGGCGAAACCGTGAACCTTGCCATCTATCAATCAGATGCTGTTGTGGTGATTAAGTCCCTTGAGAGTTCGAGCGCGATTCGACGTGGTGCGAGCGTCGGCGAGCAGGATTATTTGTTCAGCAGTGCTCTCGGCAAGTCGATCATTGCGTGCCTGCCCGTCGAAGAAGTCTTACGTCTTCAGGTCAACACCGAGATGAGACAGCTCACCGATCACAGCATCACGACCCTTGACGATTTGCTTGAGGACCTCAGAGAGATTCGAACGCGCGGATATAGCCTCGACGACGAAGAGTCCGAAGTGGGATTGATGTGCGTGGCCGTCGCGGTTCACGACAGTTTCGGCTTTCCGCGGTACGCACTGAGTGTCTCTGGACCAACAGAGAGGATCCGGTCCGCGCTCGAGAGTGGTCTTGGCGAGGACGTTGCGGGCGTCGCCGCTGAGGTCTCCAGAGAACTAGGAAACTTCACGGTACCGTCGCTCGTCTGACGTACAGAACTGCGCGGCACTACGGGTTTACGAACACCGAATCTAGGACGCGCGGTTTGGGTTCCCGTCGTTCGTTTTCTTGAATCGTAAAATCTCTTTGAACTGTCAACTACGACGCACGTTGAGCCTGGCATATCCGTTTCTTCTCTGTGAATGAGGCAGTTGCGCGTCAGAAGGGTTTAGTGTTAGTGTTCAAAATGAAAGTAACTTTCATTAGATGAAGTCGATGTGCTCGATGAGTCGATGATCGTGATTGCTTAGGAGACACGGCCGGCTCCCGAATTGTGGGCCCGGTCTTAGCACGGGGAGAGTACGATGAAAGCTCTGGTCTACCTCGGTGAGCAGAGGATGGTAGTACGGGAAGAGCCTGCCCCGGAACCGGCCGCTGGCGAGGTGATTATCCTGATGCGCGCCGCCGGCATTTGTGGCTCTGAGCTCGGTGCCGTGAAACACGATGACCCGAGTCGGAGAGTGCCGTTGATAATGGGTCACGAATTCGTCGGTATACGCGCCGACACTGGCCAGTTAGTTGCTGTCAACCCGCTCGTTACCTGCGGAATATGCGATCGCTGCCAATCCGGACAGACAAACCTGTGTCGCGCACGTTCCCTGCTAGGAGTGCACCGCAGCGGAGGATTCGCCGAGCAGGTTGCCGTCCCTATCGGTAGTACATATGAACTTCCTGCCGATACGTCATTACTAGCGGCGGTGCTCATTGAACCCCTTGCGAACGCATGGCACCTCTGGCATTTAAGTGGTGCCACAGCTTCTTCGCGCATTGGGATCATCGGAGGAGGTGCGATTGGTCTCATGATCGCGATCGTCGCAGCGCACAACGGGGCGGAACACGTGACGCTCGCTGATGTCTCCGAGGCCCGCCGCAACACGGCCCTCGTTGCCGGAGTCGCTACCGTGGTCGACCGCCTAGAGGGCGAATATGACGTCATCGTCGATGCCGTCGGTGCTCATGAAACCCGAGCGTCAAGCGTACGTCTTTTGCGCCCGGGCGGTCGAGCGCTCTGGGAAGGTCTCCACGACGGGGAGAGTCCAATCGACGGCCGCGACCTGGCGAGGCGTGAGATCTCGGTTCTCGGCAGTTTCGCGTATATCGAGGATGAGTTTGTCAAGGCCGTACACACCGTGGGACTCGTCGACGAGCGTTGGGTGGAAGCGGTCCCGCTAGACGAGAGTGACTCCGTGTTCCGACGACTCATGGAATCGCCAGGAGCGGCGGTGCGTACGGCGCTCGTGTCTTCCTCGTGACCCGCACTTGTTTAGTGGCTGCTTGGGGCTGCTCGGAGCGACGAGTTGCTATGAGTTCGAATGCAGGTCGCGGCGTTCGATATCTCAAGGAAGTGTGAACTGATGCGGTCAAGGAAACTTAGCGATTCCAGATGAGAGTGTCCTGACGGTATCGGCGAAACGGAGATCGAATGAGCACGCGGTTCAAAGACTTGACGTCGACTATTGCGGCGGAACACGCACGCACGCTCGACTGGAGTGATAAGGCGGTACCACCGATTTGGTATGGCCGCTCTCCAGCGGAGGTTGCGGCTGCGCGTCCAACTCTTGACGAACTCAGCACCCCCGTGATGACGCTTGATCGGCGCGCGATGGATGAGAATCTCGCATCGATGGCGGACTGGTGCGCCAAGGCACGGTTAACGCTGGCCCCTCACGGCAAGACGACCATGGCCCCGGCCCTCTGGCGAGAGCAACTGCTCTCTGGGTGCTGGGCAATCACCGTCGCCAACGAGCCACAGCTTCGCGTTGCTCGTGGCGCTGGTGTACCTCGAGTAATTGTTGCCAACCTGTTTCTGCGACCGGCGGGCCTAATGTGGCTCGCCGGGGAAATGGATGTCGACCCCGGATTCGAATTCATGTGCTGGGTCGACTCCGTCGAGGCGGTGCAGATCATGGAAGCCGCGCTGACCGAAGCGGCGCCAACGCGGCGGGTTGCCGTTCTAATTGAACTCGGCAGCGCGAGGGCTCGTACCGGGGCGCGCAGTGTCGAGGTCGCTCTGCGGGTCGCGGACGCCGTCGTTGCTTCTCCCTCACTTGCGCTCGCTGGCGTCGCGGGTTTCGAAGGGGCCGTCGCCCATGGCGTCGATAGGCAAGCGATTGCCGAGGTGGATGAGTTCCTGCGGCAGGTCGTGGAACTGCATTCCGCGTTGACCACCCGCTACGAGGTCTCTGAAGCAATACTGAGCGCTGGCGGTAGCCAGTACTTCGATCGCGTCGCCGCAATTCTCGGGCCAGAGGGTTCGGAAACGACGAAACCGCGCACTCGCGTTGTGTTGCGGTCGGGCGCATACCTCGTGCACGATGATGGCCTCTATCGGCTGGCAACTCCAAGCACTCGCGGTGCTGGGCCGCAGCTCGAGCCTGCGATGAATGTCTGGGCGCGCGTAATCTCGATGCCAGAACCCGGTCTCGCGTATCTCGACGCCGGCAAGCGCGACGTGCCCTACGACGCGGGGCTCCCCGAGGTTCAGTTACTGCGACGCATCGGTTCGGACGACAAGGTCATTTCAATTTCGCTCGCGAGCCACGAACTGTTTGCCGTCAACGACCAGCATTCGTTTGTGCGGATTCCTCGCGACTCGCCGTTACGTGTAGGAGACGTAGTACGCCTTGGGTTGTCGCACCCCTGCACTGCATTTGACAAGTGGTCGCTAATCCCCGTGATAGATGATGCGACGGCCAAGACACCTGTCGTCGTTGACTTTGTCCGTACCTACTTCTAGGTCCAACATAATGTTAAACGCTTGCCAGAAAGGATCCGGATGAGACTCTCATGAAACGCTGGTCGTAACAGGTTCCGAGGGAGCATCGGTAGCAGTACCGTGCCGAGTTCTGCCGCAGACTGAAACCGCACATTGCGGATGGTCACTCGACTGCCGCCGAGGCCGTCGCGGCGTCCAACGAAGGTTGAGTCGCGATCGAATTACATATTCAGCGCCAGCACATATCACGAATTTCGAAAACAGATAAACAGATAAATAGATAAATAGATAAAAGGAGATACTTCATGATCGAACGATTCCAACCGACCTCTACACCACCGTCAGCGGGCCCATACTCAGCGGGCATGAAGGTAGGAAACCTACTGTTCCTGGCTGGACAGGGACCATTTGATGCGAACGGCGAACGCGTAGGTAGCACTTTTGCCGACCAGGCGCGCGCTACGTTTGACAACCTTGAGCGAGTGGCGAACGCCGCAGGAACATCACTGAAGAACGCCGTACGCATTGGCGCTTACCTGAGATCACTGGACTACCGCGACGAACTCAATACAGTCATGGCCGAGTACATGGACGAGCCTTACCCCGTGCGCACCACCATCCCAGTCGAGCTGCGAGGATTCGATATCGAAGTCGACGCCATCTTGTTCGTTCCAGATGCCGGCTAGGAGGTGGCGTAATTCTGAGGACCACGCCCTGCGCGATGTCGGACTACTTATCGTTGGACGTGGCTTGGTTACAGTTTGGTGATTTTATGGATTTCCATCGGTCCGGGAGCGTTAGAGGAGTGAACTCCTGTTAGCGCCCGTGGCGGCTCGGCTCCATGCAGCGCGAAAAGGACCCGCTATTCCTAATGAGGTAATTCAATCTCCAGTAGATCAAATGCGGGACGATGGATGATGCCTTCGACCACGCTTTCGTCGATCCTGGGCATCTGAGCGCCAAACGCATTGCCGGTCAGCGCTCTCAAACCCTCCATCGTGTCTCGTGCAGTCGCATACGGAAAGTCGGTTCCGAAGAGTAGTTTGTCGTCGACTCGATATTCGATGGCACTGATCAATATTTGATAGAGGTGCCAAGGGCGCGCGACAAGAGCAGAGATATCAGCGAATACGTTTTGATGCCGCCTCGTCACGGCGATCGCATCCTCAAACCAGGGGTGACCGACGTGAGCAATGACGATCTTCAGTTGCGGGTACCGCAGAGCGATCTCGTCTAATAGAACTGGCTGGGCGTACTTCAACGGTCCCGCAAGTGAAAAGGTCGTGCCTTGATGAATCAACATAGGCATTTGAAGACGCTGTAAGGCCTCGCATACGCGAAGGAAGTCGCGCCCAAGAGGGTCAACGTTTTGATAGATCGGGCCCATCTTGCAACCCGAGAGTCCAAGGTCATACTTCATTCGCTCGAGTTCCTGGACGGAGTTTCTATCGCGAGGGTCGACAGATCCAAATCCAACCATGCGTGAAGGGTCAAGAGCCACGTGCTGGGCTACATCGTCATTGGTAACGACGAACCCGGCCGGGGGAGCGTTGAACGCTAGAACGATCGCGTAATCAACATCGGTCAATGCATCTTGAATGTAACGATCAGGTGTTACCCCAACCTGAACCTCTGACCATGCCCGCTGTGCCTCGCTAGCGAATTGATCATTGAGTTGGTGTGGGTGTTCACCAATGTGGGTGTGGACATCAATAATCATCGTAAAAAGTTCCCCTTTCGATGCTTTGGAAGGTGATATTAAGAATCATTGCGCCGAGCTCAGTTCCGGCTTCATCGAAAGCTCATCCGAAGGGAATCGACTCGGTTTGTTCTGCGTTCCCCGAAGGCTCATTGTTGACGATTCTGAGGAGGCGGTCGAAGAGCTGGTCCACTTCTGCCAACGTCTCATCATCGGCCGCGAAGCCGAGTGGTCCTCGGCATTTGGCTTGTGGGATCACTTCCTGGCGCGCTAAGAGGTGCTTTTCGATGACGACGAAAGCGTCAAGACTCGTCTGCATTGCGAGGAGCGCCGCCAGCGGTGCCGCGATCTCGTAGGCTCGCGGGAAATCCCCGCGCTCGAGCGCCTGCCATACGGCAATCACTGCCCAACAAACGTCTGCCCCAGGCATGCTGCCTATGACTCCACGTCGGTGGCTCTCGACGAGCGCTCCGCCCCCGAGGCCTTCGAAGATTCGGGCCTTACCCTCGGTTCGCTCCAAGATCGAGCTAATCGCGATCCCGACTGGTGGCCCCTCCGGCTTGAACAAGACCCGGTCGCCGAACTCGTCGAAGAGGTGCACCTGCAAATCGATAGAAAGACTGCGTCCCACGTAGCCGCTCGCGTCCTGAACAACGAGCGGCAAATCGACGGCCCGCAGTATTGCGCCGTAATACTGCGTCAACTCCAGATCGGTCACGCTCGCGACTGCTATCGGCGGCGTGGCCATTATGGCACTCGCGCCAATCGTCGCAGCGTGCTCGGCGCGATGAACCGCGACGGAGGTACTTTCCGCACCAACACTCACGACGATCGGGCCCATGCCGACGGCGCGCTTGCATACCGACTCAGCAAAGCCGAATCTCTCATCATCAGTCAGGCGGAGAAGTTCAGACACCATGCCGAGTACCACGCCATTCGCTCCGCAGCGGAAAACCCAATCGATTTCTGAAACGATCGCAACTTCATCCAGATGATTGTCATCGTCGAACGGAGCCTGCAGTACTGGGAAGACACCTCGCAGATCTGTGGGGACGGTCACCGCTCGTCGCGCCTTTGAGGGATCAATTGTGGGCCTAGGCTTTCATTCATTGAAATCTACTTTCAATTCCATTGAAGCATGCATACCACAAACAGATTGAGGATGCAACGATCCAGCCCGCCATACTCCCGCTACTCCTTGCTCATAATAGGGACAAACGCAATCACGTCTTTACGGCGACTCGTCATAGTTGCATGTGAGATGACTCGGTGTTAATGTCCGAAATGAAAGTCGTTTTCATTTACCGGGAATGAGTGAAAGCCTTAACCAAGGGGGAGTCCATGAAACACCGTTCAAAGATGGTGGCAGTCGTATCAATCCTCGCATTACTCGCGTCGATTCTGACTACCGCCTCCGGCTCCGCAACCGCGGCATCAAAGCCGCACTCGGCCTCGTCTCCTCCAAAAGTGGTGAAGATCGCTTGGCCGGAGCAGGTCCAGTCGCTCGATCCTGACCTAACGTCCGAGGCTCTTCCCTACGACATAATGGCTCTAATGGGCGGGACGCTCACAACCTTGAGCGCCAACGGAAAGAGCGTTGAACCAGGTCTTGCCAGTAAATGGACGGCTAGCTCAAATGGATTGACCTGGACGTTCACGTTACGAAAGGGGCTGCGGTTCTCGAATGGCCAGCCATTGACCGCCACCGATGTGAAGGCGACATTCGATCACCAACGTTCCGACAAGGCTGATCCCGAAATTGGTGACTTCTCAACCTGGAAGCAAGAGACAGTGAAGAGCCCAACTGAGCTTCTCATCGAGCTTTCCGCACCACAGCCTTCGTTGCCGCTAATTCTCGCGGCGCCGTATCACATAATCTTTCCAGCTGGCTCTGTCGCGAATAAATCCTTCTACAAAGATCCGATATCAGATGGCCCGTTCAAATTGCAATCAATGAGTGCCGGCGGGACTCAAGAAATTCTGGTTGCCAACGCCGACTACTACGGTGCTCAGCCGGCGATTCCACAGGTTGAATTCCTCTACGTTCCGAGCGACAACACGAGAGTTATTGAGTTGCGCGCGAACCAAATTCAAGTTGCCGGCGAGCTTGCCCCTTCTGACCTAAAGCAACTGAAAAGCAACGGACTCGTCGGTCAGGATGCCAAGCAGTACGGTTCCTACATGATCTGGATGTCAGATAGGAAGTCTCCTCTTTCCAACGTGAATGTCAGAAAAGCCATTTCAGACTCCATTGATCGTGCGCAGATCAATCAAATCATATGGAACGGTGGTAACACGCCTATCGGGAGCCTCTTCCCCAGCACCATGCCCGAATATCTCAATGACATTCCGACCGCTTATAACGTCGCGGCCGCCAAGAAGTTGCTCAAGGGAACGCCGTGTGCAAATGGATGTACCATCCCGATGCAAGTGCGAACGGGATATCCGATTGAGGATGAGATGGCCACCATAATTGCGCAAGATGTCGCGCCGTCCGGGATCACCATTCAGATTGACAGCGTAGACAATGCGGTCCAGGGCACGAATCTTGGCGATGCGAATTTTCAGATGGCGCTCAATTGGCTGGGCCTAGAAGTGCCGGATCCGATCTCGTGGCTGGATCTCGCAGTTCTCTCGACCGGGGGAATCGACTCTCTGTTCTCCGGCTACAAGAATGCGACGGTAAATGCGTTAGTTGCAAAGGCAACTAGCGCAAGCGGCGCGACCGAGGCCGGTTACATTGCTCAGATCAATGCGATTTTCGCGAAAGATTTGCCGTATGTCCCGCTTGTGGACTACACAACTTCCCTAGGCCTAACCAAGCAGGTCGCACCTTACGTGACGTTGGCGGACGATGACGTGTTTGTAATCGCATCCAAATAAGTGATGGAAGGACCGCGAGCGCCTGAGGCAAGCGGCCTTGTGAAGAGGAGTGGATACTCCACCGAACCAGAGCTCGGTGGAGTATCCACAGGCCCGTCGGCGAGCGGAAGCAAGAGAGATCGCAGTGCGGTTCACTGGCTCTTGCGGAGGTTGCTTCAGGTTCCAATTGTCACCGCTTGTGTCTTGCTGATCGTCTTCATCCTGCTTCGAGTCGTTCCCGGCAATCCGGCTGTGACGCTTTTGGGTGTGCATGCAACACCGTCGGCGGTGGCAGCACTCCGACACGAAATGAACCTCAACGTACCCCTTCCGGATCAACTCTGGTTGTTTGTGCGAAACGCGGCGACGGGCAATCTGGGTAACTCGCTGGTCTACAACGTCCCCTCCACCGCGCTGATCATTCCGGCACTCGGTACGACGCTGATGCTTACGTCGGGTTCGGTGATCATTGCGCTGTTCATCGGTGTGCCACTCGGTTTGCTCGCCGGTTTCACACGATCTGTCGCGATCGACACGAGCATAAGGGGCATTGCGGTCACGTTCCTGGCGATACCGGCCTTCCTCATCGGTTTCGTATTGCTGCTCGTAGCGGCGCTGAAGTTTCATCTCGCGCCGGCCGGCGGGTGGGGATCGACGTTTCTTGGAGACATCCAATACGTCTGGCTTCCGGCGGCAGCATTGGCGGCGTACTTGGTGCCTGTAGTGATTCGTGCGGTGCGGCAAAGCACCAAACAGACGCTTGAACTGGAATTCATCGAAGCGACGATTGCCAGGGGGGTTTCCACCGCGAGACTCGCCGTCCGCCACGTCTTGCCAAACAGTCTTCTTCCTCTCATTGCGTTGATAGGAATGAACGTGGGAGGACTCCTCGGAGGTGCGGTGGTGATTGAAGCAATATTTAATTTGCCGGGTGTCGGCACCGTCCTCGTCACCGCGGTTAACAACCGAGACTTTCCGGTGATCCAAGGAACCACTGTTGTGGTTGCCGTGTTGGTGATTTTAGTGAATTTAGGAGCTGACCTGTTGTCGTTCGTAATTGACCCCCGCATTCGGGATGCGGAATAGGAAGTAGCTCGTAGTGTCCACGACAACTGAGATCCTGTTAGGTGCGAACGATCCATACGACCCTCCGGTTGTAAAAGCCAGACTCCTGCCTCGAATCGGCAAGTACATAAGGACGTTGGGATGGAGTGCGACGGCAGGCGCCCTTATTCTCGCTGGCGTCCTCGGCTCATGCATTTTTGTCCCGATCTTTAGTAGTCAGTCACCCGATGCCTTCGTTGCGAAGCCACTGCTACGCCCCTCAGGTCGGTATCTCTTCGGAACTGATGAATTTGGAAGAAATGTGTTCCTAAGAGTCTGTGACGCTGGCCGTATTGACCTATTGATCGCGGCCATAGGTGTTTTGAGCGCGCTCACGATAGGTACGCTCGTCGGGATTTCCGTCACGGCTGCACGGCGGCGCGTGTGGGAGACGATTGTGATGCGACTTGTTGACTCGATCATTGCGTTTCCGTTCGTTGTCTTGGTATTAACCTTCGTCGTCATTTTCAGCGAGAGTAGTGGGTTAGGCCCCCTTCCTAGGGGTGTGCCTGCATTGCTGGGCGCGATATTTTTATGGGACTGGACGATTTATGCGCGGCTCGCCAGATCACGAACGTTGGAGCTTCGAGAAGCCGAGTTCGTCGTAGCAGCGCGGCTGCTCGGGTACTCGCAGCAAAGAATCGTGTTGAGGCACTTATTGCCAAATGTCTTGCGGACTACCGCCTCGTATGCGGTCGCAGACACGGTAATAATCCTAACTATCACGGCCTCGCTACCGTTTTTGGGTGCCGGGGTGCAACCACCGACGCCTGAGTGGGGCCAGATGATGTTCGAAGGACAAACGTTTCTCGCGCAAGCACCGTGGATCACGTTAGGTCCAGCGCTTGCACTGGCGTTGTCAGGAATTGGCGTGACGCTGTTAGCCGACGCAATTATCAACCGATCGAGTCGGACTCAACTGTGAAGAACGTCCTACTGGAACTAAGTGGCGTCGGCGCGACGATCGGGCGCACTGAGATTCTTTCCGATATTTCGGTAACGGTCGAGCGAGGACAATCCGTTGGGTTGGTTGGTGAGACCGGATCAGGGAAATCGATGGCGTGTCGCCTGATGTCGGGCATGCTTCGTCATGTTGGTGGCTCGATAATACGTGGGCGGATCGAGTTTGATGGGCGCGACGTGACGCTGCTTAACGAAAAGGGCTGGCGCCAACTCCGCGGATCTCGTATCGGGTATATAGCTCAGAACTCGCTGTCGAGTTTGAACCCTGTGATGACCGTCGGAAAACAACTGCGAGAGGCCATCCACCTTCAACGAGGAAGAGCACTTCCATGGACAGATGAATGTCAATTGCTCAAAATGGTTGAGATGCCTCGACCGGAGATTGTGGCAGAATCGTATCCGCACCAACTGTCAGGGGGCATGCGGCAACGGGTTGCTATAGCGCTCGGGATCGCGGGGGCACCGGACTTGTTGATTGCTGACGAACCGACAACGGCTCTCGACGTCACCATTCAAAGAGAAATCCTGGATCTGCTTTCAACGCTGACAGCTTCGTCGGGCATGTCACTGGTGCTCGTTAGTCACGATCTGTCGCTTGTCGCCGAAGTCTGCGAGTACGTCAATGTGCTTTACGCTGGAACGACGGTGGAGTTCGGGAGCGTTCGCGAGGTAATGGGGACCCCAGCGCACGCCTACACGGAGGCTTTGTTGGGGGCGATGCCGGGGCTCGCCACCGCGGGTCACCCGCTTACCGCAATTCCAGGAGCGCCGCCCGACCCCCGGGCATGGCCGGAGGGCTGCCGATTTGCACCGCGATGTGAGTTCGCCCAGCCGCTGTGTCGCGCGGGCCTCCCGCATCTCATTGAGGTCACCGCCGATCACCAGTCCCGCTGTGTCCGAATGGAGGAAAAACCGTGGATGAAAGCGCCCTAGTTGCGGCCGAAGGCATAGAAAAGCGTTACAGGCGATCAAGCCGGCCCGCGATTAGTGACGTCTGGTTGGAAGTTTCCCGGGGCTCCGCGGTTGGCATCGTGGGCGAAAGCGGCAGCGGCAAGTCCACGCTCGCTCGGATGCTTGCGGGTGCGATTCAGCCGACAGCGGGCTCGGTGTTAGTTGCTGGGCGGAGTTGGACGCAGGTAAGTCGGCGTGACCCGCTTCGAAAGACAGTTCAGATGATCTTTCAGGATCCCTATTCATCGCTCAACCCGAGCTTTACGGGCCTCCAGGCTGTTGCGGAGGTGTTCCATGTGTGGGGAGAGGGAAGTAGAGGTGATGCAAGAGACTCAGCTCGTCGCTTGCTCGCAGAGGTCGGTATTAGCGAGAGGGTTCAGTCAAGGCGACCGTCCGAATTAAGTGGCGGCCAACGTCAGCGAATTGCCATCGCTCGAGCCTTAGCGTGCGAGCCGTTAGTACTGATCGCCGACGAACCGACGTCATCTCTTGACGTTTCGGTCCAGGCGCACATCTTGAACCTGCTGAGGGAACTCCGGGAAATTCGAGGTCTGAGCCTAATTCTCGTCTCCCACGACTTGAGCGTTGTCAGACATATGACCGATGAGGTGCTTATTGTCTATTCGGGAAAGGTTGTAGAGCGTGGTGCCACGGCTGCAGCCCTCGACGCACCTCGCCATCCGTATACCCAACTGCTGTTGAGATCAGTGCCTGGGTCGAAGGCGGAGGTACGGCACGTCCGAAACCGAATCAATGTGGAGCCCTCTTGCCCGTTCGCACCACGGTGCCCTCGAGCGACCGAAGATTGCGTCCACATTCCGCCGCCGCGTTACTCAGATGATAGAGGCGGGTACGTGGAGTGCCACCACCCGTTAGACGGCAGCACCGCCCTCGCGGTCGATGATCATGGCATGTAGAGCAGTTCACTCGGCGCCGCAGTCACTAACGGCTGGTGCCGCGATGGTGCATCTTTGCGTCGCGGGACTAGACCAATACTTGGCTTGGTCCTCCACAAGGAAAGGATCTCGATTCGCGGGCGATGTCTGTTTCGACGATCGACGGCTGTGGTGCTTTACGCAGTTTGAGGCGATTTGGCATCGATCTCGCTGCCAACGAAAAGGAACGGGCGGTGCTCAATGGCTTCGTGCACGCACTTCGATCCAATGAACTCATATTCAGAGAGACGACCAACATTTCGTAGTTTGCCGAATGAAGACGTAGTGCCGAGGCAGGTCGGAACAATGGGCTTAAACGTGTCAGATCTCCTTTTACCCGCGCTCACTATTCGCGCGAGTGCGTTACAGCACAATGCCATGTTGTTCCAATCATGGTGCGAAAGACACGGGATAAGCCACGCCCCGCACGCTAAATCGCATTTGTCCCCAGAACTCATCCAACTGCAATTGTCGTGTGGGGCGTGGGCCATGACGGCGGCAACCGTTTCGCAAGCCCGCTTATTGAAGAATCTCGGCGTGCATCGCGTAATCATCGCCAACGAAGTTGCGGACCAAGTTGGATTGAAGTGGTTGGCCGAGGTTTCCGAAGAGAGCCCGTCATTCAGAGTTTGCACGCTTGTCGACTCCGTTGAGTTGGTGCGGCACATGGATGACAACCTGGCGAGGGCCGGGGCCCCGGCGAGGTTGCCCGTACTTATTGAGTTGGGCATCGCTGGAGGACGTACTGGCGCTCGAAGCCTTGCGGCTGCGATTGAAATTGCCGACGCAGTGTCATCGAGCAATTATCTAAGTTTGGTCGGCGTCGAAGGCTTTGAAGGAGTGGTGCCACTGATACGCAACGAAGCTAATTTGGCTGCCGTCGATGCGTTTCTGGCGGATCTCTGTGATCTTGTCGTCCGGCTTGATCAGCAAGACGCATTTCTTGGACTTGATGAGATCATCGTGAGCGCTGGCGGATCTACCTTTCCAGATCGAGTCGAGAGTGCCACTCGATCGCTACCCACGTTGTCGCGTCCAGTACGAGTTGTAGTCCGATCTTCCTCGTATCTCACTCATGAACATGGCTCGACCGCTGCTCAATCGCCATTTTCGAAGGAGGTTGCAAATCCCATCGGCGCGCTCCGGCCCGCGTTGGACTTGTGGGCGGTCGTGCTCTCTCGTCCTGAGCAAGATATAACGATCGTCGGATTCGGGAAAAGAGACGCTTCATTCGATATTGAGTTTCCCTCCGTCCTCGGATATAGGCGCGACAAGGGAGAGGAGCACACGCTCGTTGGTGCGTTTGTTGAGCAACTGAACGATCAGCACGCGTATCTTAGGGGAGGTGACGTTTTGCGAGTCGGCGACGTGGTCCGATTTGGAGTTGCGCATCCGTGCACGTCCTTTGACAAGTGGCGCCTAATCCCAATGATTGACGACGACGATGACGTTGTCGATGTCGTTACGACTGAATTTTGAGTTATGCCAAATACGCCGCCTCGCTCCCCAGCGCTTCGTCACGTTGCGACACCATTAGTGAGGCTCTCCGAGTTCTGTGCATCGACTATCTCGGGCGACGCCGAGGACGGCGTCACTTGTTGCTTTCATTGACATCACCAGTCCTTTTGTTGGACGTGACCCGCGATGTAGCCAGACTTCGGGAGTACTCAGTTGTGACTAGTTGCTCCTGCCGAACTTAGCGCTGTCCGCATTTCTCTGCAGACGGGTTCGAACTGCCGCCGAGGGGTGCGGAAGATTGCATCCACTTGGCCGCGGCCCTTGAACTCGAATGATGGGAACATAGATGAGTGGCAAGGACGAGCAAACTGAGAACTGTTGAACGAAATGGAAAGTTTGCCGCTCCGGATAGGGTGGGCCGGTTTGCGAGAGACCTTGCATGGCGAAGATACCTCGGACAACTGAGAGCCAATTGGCTTCCATTTATTTTCCTCGCTCTGCCCCCCTTGTGTTTGCAGTTTTTGCGGAGTTCATGTTACGAGGCACACTGCGATGGATAGTTGTAGGTGCGGCCGTGATTTCGGGTCCGTGGCTTGTGGCTATGACTGCGCTCGTCCTTAGTGGTGCGGCTCCCCAGATGATGGGGTTGCAAGCAGAGGAATGGACAGTTCAGGAGTTCCGTGCGTTGCGGCGCAAAGGTTGGTACCTGGTGAGTGGGCTCAAGCCAAAACCGGAATTCGACATTGACCTAATCGCTGTAGGTCCTTCTGGGCTCATGGTTGTTGAAGTGAAGTGGAGTGGTGATGCATGGCCGAAGGAACAATCTGGCAGCAGGTATATGCAACAACAGCTCTCGCGAACAATTCGGCAGGTCAAGTGGAATCTCCGAGATGTCCAAAGGAACCTCGGGCATTCAATTGACGGACTTCCCGTGTTCGCGGTATGCGTTCTGTGGTCGGCAGATACGACGGCAGCTGCTACCGAAGCGACTGTTATAGACGGCGTGTATGTCATCGGCGGTCCGCAACTGGGCGGGTGGCTTAGAGGCTTCGAAACTGCGTCAGTGGCGAACAGGCAGACCGATCTGGTATGGCAACAACTCTCGAGCTTCGTCCAGGAATGTGAAGACAGTCCTGAATATCATGGCGCCAACTACCGGCCGACCTTCCGGAAGTTGGTCTTGGGATGGACTCTCGCAGTAGTGCCCGGATTCGTAGTTGCCTTGTCCACACCGATTGCCGTGAATCGCTTGACGAGTTCCTGGGTGGCCGATTTCGTCGGAATCGTCATTGTGTTGGCTGCGGGTCTAGTTGCTCGACGTGCAAAGCGGTGGCGAACGTTCGGTACGGGGCTGCTTTCTGGAGACATTGTGTCTGTGGCGACACTTCTCAACGCGGTCCTAAGAGCGCGAGGAGGAAGATGAGGACAATTCGCTGGCGAAAGAACGTCGACTCATATTCAAGTGGCGCGTATTGTCCCGTCTTCACGGAGTTTTCAATGACATCGCAAGACTTTCGGAGTGGGATCCAAACATCAAGGTGTCCTCAAATGGGACTGCTTCACGTTTTGTTGACAGGTGAGCGGGTCCGCCGCCGTGGTTAGGACTGACAAGTAGGTCCCGACCAGTTATTACCGGCGGTGATCGAAAGAAAACTGAACCAAGCGATGACGATTGTCACTTTTCGACAACGACTACTGGCACTCACGTACAATGTCCATTGTTAGGAATGGCTCTACTCAGTCGAAATCTATCGAACAGCTCTCTTGTCCGAGACGATTATAGATTCGCAGGTCGGTCGATGTATTGGACGTTGACTGCCACCCACCAAATACCTGCTGAATGCATCCGACGCAACGCACGAAACTCACTTCGTTAGGGAGTGATTTTCCTGCATTGCTGACGCCGTTGCTGACGGAGCAATGTCTAGTCTCGAGGTACGGACTTCGGTCAAAGAAAATGGTTCGTTTTGGTATGAGTCACTGATCGAATACCATGACCGCTTGCGTAAATTGCAAAGGCATTCCGTCAGCAACGCCGTCAGCGACGCCAAAAAATTTGAGCACTCACCGGCGAATCTCAGTCGACAAAAGGTGCTACGGTTTGGCGAGATTTGGACGTCAGAAAGCACCGGTGAATAGGAATTATGGGCATGACACTCAAGGGGTCGCAGGTTCAAGTCCTGCACGGCCCACTGAAGTACCTGGTCAAGAATACTATTTCTAACTAAATTTCGGGAAAACCTCTGACGTGTGACAGTTGTCAGCAACGCCG
>Ga0182013_10001993_pt1 | contig 27262 bp, 28 predicted proteins | sample 612S2MmetaG_FD_120487 | JGI IMG/M metagenome (GOLD analysis project Ga0182013, IMG submission 120487) | Permafrost microbial communities from Stordalen Mire, Sweden - 612S2M metaG | ecosystem: Environmental > Terrestrial > Soil > Wetlands > Permafrost | place: Sweden: Stordalen | collected...
GCGCAAGGCACGCTCTATCCCGACGTGGTGGAAAGCGTCTCGGCGCGCGGCGGGCCCTCAGCCGTGATCAAGAGCCACCACAATGTGGGCGGCCTGCCGGACTTCATGAAGCTGAAGCTGGTCGAGCCCCTGCGTGAACTGTTCAAGGACGAGGTGCGGGCGCTGGGCGTGGAACTGGGCCTGCCGCCGGCCTTCGTGGGTCGTCATCCGTTCCCCGGGCCGGGCCTGGCCATCCGCATTCCCGGCGAGATCACGCCCGAGAAGGTCGCGGTGCTGCAGCAGGCCGACGCCATCTATCTCGACGAGATCCGCAAGGCGGGCCTGTACGACGCCATCTGGCAGGCCTTCGCCGTGCTTCTTCCCGTTAAAACAGTGGGAGTCATGGGGGATGCACGCACCTATGAATCGGTGCTGGCCCTGCGCGCGGTCACATCCACCGACGGCATGACGGCGGATTTCTTCGAGTTCCCCTGGCCGGTCCTGGCCAAGACCGCCACGCGCATCATCAACGAAGTGCGAGGCGTGAACCGCGTCGTCTACGACGTGACCTCAAAACCACCGGGAACCATTGAGTGGGAGTAGCTTGGCAGTAGATTTATAAATAAAAACAGTTAACTACATGGAATGATACGTAGCATTGCCGCGAAGGCGGCGATCCTGGACTTGGACAGGCTAGTTCTGCGCGTCACGCTCTCATTCCCGTTTCCAGCAATGCTTCCGCATTGTCTCGGCCGGCGATCCCAATTACATCGCCCAGTCGGGCCTGGTTCTAGAGCCGAAATAGCCCAGTGAAAGGGAAGAGACGATGATCAAAAGCATCCGCGTTATCGTCGGCGCCGTAATGGCCGCAAGCCTCGGCACGGCCGCCTACGCCCATGAAACCGCCCGGGAGGCGGCGAACAAGAAGCTGGTGCTCGACTTCTACGCCGAGTTGGAGAAGCCCGACCAGGCCCAGCGCATCGCCGGTATCGCGGAGCGCTTCATCGCACCAGGCTACATCCAGCACCAGGAAGGCGCCGCTGACGGCCGTGAGGCTTTGGTTAAAGTCTTCCAAAACAGGCCGCAAGGGGGACCCCCGTTGGCGCCGGCGAAGCTGATCGCGATCATGGCCGAGGGCGACAAGGTGATCCAAGTGACCAGTCGCGAAGTGCCCGACTCAGCGACCGGCGGGACCAAGCCAGCCTTTATCTGGAACATGTTCCGGATCGAGAATGGCCAGTTGGCGGAGCATTGGGACGCTGTGCCGACCTCCATCCGTCCTGCCTCGGCCAAATAACGGCCTAATCCGGTGAAGGCGCCCCCGAGCAGGCTCCAGGGCCGTACCCAAGCTGCGGCGACATAGACGCCGTCGACGCGCGAGATCACGAACAGATACAGGCAGAAGGCGTAGAAAAGCGTAGGAATTTCAAAAAGATTATTGAGGGTGTCGGACGGATTCCTGACGCCGGGCGGCGACCAGGTTACGGAACCCAATATCTACCCCGCCAGGCGTCCGTATGTGTGGAAGCGCCTCTCCGGATCTTGTTCGCTCCGAATTCGCTCGAGCCGATCCCTGTTCGCCTCGGACATGAAAGGGGCCTGGCGGCGTGCGAGGTTTTCGTCGGCCAACTGAATTCCTGTGGAATGGGGCGAAAGCCTTGCAAGGCCGTCGCGAACCCATTGCGAGATGCGCGTTTCATCGGCGTCCTTCGCCCATAAGCCATACATGGCGATGTAGACGTCGTCTTCCAGCGAGAAGGCCATCTCCGGGCGGCGCAGCTTCGGCATCCAGTTCACCCAGATAAAATGGGCCGGAGCTGGCGGGAGGGTTTCGAGAATGCCGTGAAGGGCGGGGAGAAGTTCGTCCGCGGATGCGTGGGTCCACATATTGTCGACTATGTGTCGATGATCTTCAGGATAGTGGGCCATCGTCTCCTTGGTCAGGGTCGCCAGCGCCATCTGTTCGAATGGGGAGACAAACTCGGCGCGGCCCGGCCGGGTCTCCAGGAAGGCAAGATCGTGGTGCGCCTGCTCCAGACTGTCGGCGAAGACCGCCGCGATCAACAGAACGCCGGGTCCGTCGATGCCGGGTATGCAGCGCGATATCACGAACATGAGCTCGACCGAGTCAGGCACGTTCGGGCCGACATCGCGCGCCCAACGGATGACCTCTTCAAACTTGTCGGCTGAATAGGTGGCCAACCGGGCGCCGATCACCGCGGGGCGGGGATACAGCCTCAGATGGAACTTGGTGACGATACCGCAAAAGCCTGGCCCGGCTCCGCGCGCCGCCCAGTACATATCCGCGTTTTCTTCCGGGCTAGCGTGGCGAAGTTCGCCATCGGCATCCACGTAATCGATCTGGAGGACGCTCTCGCAAGCCATTCCCAGCACGCGCGAACACCAACCGAAACCGCCCTGCAGCAGGAATCCGCCCAAGCCAACGCCATGGCAGTGGCCGACGGGGAAAAAGAGTTCCTGTTTCGCGAGCAGATCGTCGAGTTCGTTGCCCCGGCAGCCCGGGCCGGCGGTGGCCCGCATCGCCTGTGGGTCCACGGAGACAGCATTGAGGCGCGATATGTCGAGAAGCATGCCGCCCTCCCGCACATGATTGCATGACCAGCTGTGGCCGCCCGAGCGCACGCCAACCTTCCAGTTGTTCGTCTTGGCCAGCCGAACCGCAGCCACCACGTCCGCCTCGGTCGCCGCCTGAACTATGATGTCGGGATAGCGGTCGGGGAGATGCGCGTTGCGGCACGTTGCCCGGCGCGCGGCTTCGTAGCCTGCGTCCTCCCGCCGAAAGGATTCAAATTTAGATGGGGCCGATGCCATTGATGCTTCCTCTTCTACCGCGCATCGACGATCACGCGGCTGTTCCCGAGACCATTTTCATGCCCGCGCTCGATCCATCCCCGAGTTCATAGTCCGCGCGTGCTGGCGCACCGGCCACGGGACCGCAAAGCCGAAGAGTTGCCCCCCAAGCTGAGCCGAGTGACGCTAGAGCGCGATGGGTTTAGACGGAATCGCCTAAACGCTGAATCGTGCTCTAGGTTCAAATATGTAGAGCCGGATTCAGGCTTCGAGAGAAGCCATCCGCCTCTAGGCTGGCGGCCTGTTCCGGCAAATCTGCCTGGCGCCGCCGTCCGCGCTGTGAACCTCGCGCTCGTCGCGTTGTCCAGCGGCGTCCATATCGCTTGCCGAAACGCCGCCGGTCGCCCGCGCTGGGCGGGATCGGCCCGGATTGTCCTGGCAAGAGCCCCAGAGATGGGCGTTGGCGGCTGCTCGGTGTCGGCGGCCGGTTTTCGCGCTATAGTCCCGAGGTCCAGGCCGGATGAGTTCGCATGCGAACTCTGAGTCCGGCTCCTGACTTAGAATTTGGAAGCGGCATTCGAACTCAAGGCGATTCCGCCTTGGATCGCCTTGCCCCATAGGAGACGCCCCGTGAGCCGAGCCCGAATCCTGAATGCCGCGACTCTGGCGGCCTCGGTCCTGTTGGCCGCTGTCTCCCTGGCGCGCGCCGACGACGAGGTATCGCAGAACCTGTTCATCAGCCCCGCCGGCGAGCCGTTCCTGGCGCCGGCTGACGCGCCCTATCCGATCGTCGACTGGTTCAACAAGGCCGACAAGAACCACGACGGCAAACTCGACGCCGACGAGTTCCGCGCGGACGCCGAGGCCTTTTTTCGGGTGCTCGACCGCAATCAAGACGGCGTGCTGACCTCTGGCGAGATCTACTACTACGAGCATCGGATAGCGCCGGAGATCCTCAACAACGATCACGCCTCGATCAACAGCCCTGGATTCATCCGGGTGCAGGGCCCAGGCGGTTTATCGGGGTCCTCGTCGATCGATCCTGGCGATCCCCATTTCGGGGAAGGGCCATCACCACAGCCACGCGCCAGATTCGCTGAGGGGGCGGCCTATTACAGCCTGTTCAACGAGCCCGAGCCGGTCACAGCGGCGGACCGCAATTTCGACTTTAAGATCACTCTCAATGAGTTCCTCGACCAGGCCGACCGGCATTTCGCCACCCTGGACGTGAAGCGCCAGGGCTATCTGACGCTGGCGGCCCTGCCGCATACCACTGCGGAGGACGCCGTGCATGCCAAGCGTTTCACCACGCTCAAGCCGTAGAACAGGATGTGCAGCGCGTGAGGGACAGCCGGCCCCGAGATCTCGGACCCCCGCCGGGTCTGCTCCCAGGTCAGCCGCTGTAGCGTGAGAGCATCCACGGCCAGCATGAGCCTGCGGCCGCATCCGGCGAGTTCGCCCCGGCGGTGCCCATGCGGCTGGACGCGCCGCCGCTAACTGACAAACACCGACGGCAGCCCGAATTCGCGCAGCGCCGGCACGAAATTGACGTTGTCGTGGCCTTCACGGCTGAGTTTGAGCAAAGCGAAACGCTGCAGGTCCGTCAGGCTGCGCCATTGCTCGGTCGTCAGCGGCGCCATGCCGATCGAAGCGGCGTAGTCGCTCAATGCGTCGGGCGTCCGGTCCAGCACGGCCCAGGCGGGATCGTCTTCGACGGGGATGGAGTCGGCCAACTGGCCCGTGCGCTGAGCGATACGGTCGATCAGGTCCAGCCGATACCGTTCGACTTGGGCGGGCGTGTCACAGGGCGCGGTCAGCATCTCGGATCGATCGGCTAGGGTGAACCTGGACCACTGGCGCAGGGACACCTTGATGCCGCACAGGTCGAGCTTGAAGCGCACCGCCATGGGAATGCACCGCAGGCTGTCCACGAAGTCCTGCTCGAATGCGAACAAGACAGGCTGGGTCTTCACCATCGTCATCGTCCAGCTCCATATCATCGACGCCCGCCGACCGCCTTGGGCGGCTGGGTCGCGACCGTGGTTTGATCCATCGCCCTAGATGCCACGGCGCCGATCACCAGCACAACCGGCCCATCGGGCGCGCCTTGTCGCCGACAGCCTCCGCGCCGGTATTGCTTATCGCTGATCATGATGACATCGCTGGCCGGACGCGGACGTCCGTCTTTGCCCAGCCAAGCCGTTGAGCGATACAAGGAACCAAATCCTATGAGGCTGCTTTTCCGGTTGCTGTTTGTGCTGGCCGCCTCGTTCATGCCGGCGCTGGCGCATGCCGCGTCCAGCCCTCAGATGACAATCGCGGCGGCCGCGGATCTGCACAATGCCATGGATGACGTCGTTGCAGCCTACCGCCGCGATCATCCAACCACGGCGATCAATGTCGTCTACGGATCCTCGGGCGCGCTGCTGGCGCAGATCGAACAGGGCGCTCCGTTCGATTTGTTTTTCTCAGCCGACAGCGACTATCCGCACCAGCTCATCGCCCATGGTCAAGCCGGCGGGCAGTCGATCCCTTACGCCGTGGGTCATCTGGTGTTGTGGAGCGCGAGCATCGACATGCGCGGCGTTCGCCTGACCGATCTGGCCCAGTCCCGCTTCGGCCGGATCGCCATCGCAAATCCGACGCACGCACCCTATGGCAAGCGGGCCGAGCAGGCCTTGCGCGGCGCGGGCGTGTGGAGCGCGCTGGAGCCGCGGCTGGTGTACGGTGAGAGCATCGCTCAAGCGGCGCAGTTTGCCCAAAGCGGTAACGCCCAGGTTGGCGTGCTTGCGCTGTCGCTGGTGCTGGAGCCGGCCATGAAGGGAAGCTATGCGCCGGTTCCGGACACGGCCTTCGAGCCCCTGCTGCAGAGTTTCGTTCTGACCAAGCATGGCGCGGACAATGGCCTGGCCCGGGACTTCGCAGGCTATGTTCAGAGCCCCGGCGCGCGGGCCGTATTGGCGCACTACGGCTTCAGTCCGCCGACCGCCGGCGAACCCTGAGGCATCGCGATGGGCGGGCTGTCGACGGAGGATCTGCAGGCGTTCGGGTTGACGCTTCGGCTGGCTGCGACCGTCACCATCTTCCTGCTTGCGCTCTGCGCCCCTCTGGCCTGGTGGCTCGCACGGACGCGGTCGGCCCTACAGCGCCTGGTCGCCGCCGTGGTCGCGCTGCCGTTGGTGTTGCCGCCGACCGTGCTCGGCTTCTATCTGCTCCTGCTGCTTGGCCCCCACGGCGCGGTCGGGCGACTGACCGCGGCGCTGGGGCTGGCCTCGTTACCGTTCACTTTCGGCGGTCTCGTGGTCGGCTCAATGCTCTATTCCCTGCCGTTTGTGGTGCAGCCGCTGCACAACGCCTTCGAAGCGATCGGTGAGGCTCCCCTGGAAGCGGCCGCTTGTCTGCGCGCGAGTCCGCTCGACCGTTTCTGTTCCGTCGCCTTGCCGATGGCGGCGCCCGGTATTGTCACCGCGGCCGTGCTGGGATTCGTCCATACCGTGGGCGAGTTCGGCGTGGTGCTGATGATCGGCGGCAACATACCGGGGCAGACGCGGGTGCTGTCCATGAGCCTCTACGATCACGTCGAGGCCGGCGACTATACGCAGGCGCACGCCCTCTCCCTGTGTTTGCTTGTCTTCTCCTTCGCCGCGCTCCTGGTCATGTCGCTGCTGCGGCCGCGCAGGTGGGCCAATGTCTGACGCGCAGGACGGCGGCGCCTCGGGGTTGGACGCCGCGCTCGGCTGGAACCGCGGCGCCCTGTCGATTGCGCTTGACGTCATGCTGCCCGCTCGGGGCGTCACGGCCCTGTTCGGTCCATCGGGCGCCGGCAAGACCAGTTGCCTTCGGATGATCGCTGGATTGGATCGAATGGCCGCGGGCAGGCTCAGGGTTGCCGATGAGATCTGGCAGGACAGCAATCGGGGTGTCTTTCTGCCGCCTCATCGGCGGCGGGTCGGCTATGTGACCCAGGAGCCGGCTCTGTTTGCCCACCTCGACGTTTCGGGCAACCTGGACTTTGGCCATCGCCGCGCCGGGCGACCGGCGAGCCTCGACCGCGAGGACCTGATCGACCGGTTCGGGTTGCGCGACCTGTTGAGGCGCCGCGTCCAATCGCTGTCCGGCGGCGAGCGGCAACGCGTGGCCATCGTCCGCGCGCTGTTGTCGCAACCGTCCCTGCTGTTGTTCGACGAGCCGCTGTCCGCCTTGGATGCTCCCGCGCGCGAAGACCTGCTTTATCTTCTGGAGACGCTGCACGCCAAGCTGGCGGCGCCGCTCATCTACGTCAGCCATTCGATCGACGAAGTCGCGCGGTTGGCGGACCACGTGGTGGTGCTCGAAGCTGGACGTGTGGTGGCGCAGGGTTCGCCGCAGGCGACCCTCACGCGGCTGGATCTCCCGCCCGCGCTGATCGAGGCGGCTGGCGCGGTGATCGAGGGCGTGGTGATCGGACATGATCCGGACGATCATCTTACCGAGCTCGGTTTTGCGGGCGGCGCGCTCCTGCTGCCACGCAACCAGGCTCGCGTGGGAGACAGGCTGCGGTGCCGCGTGGGCGCGCGCGACGTGGTGCTGGCGCAAGAACGCCAGACCGGCGTCAGTTCACTGAACCAGCTTCAGTGCCGTATCATCGCGGTCGCCGACGCCGATCATCCCTCACAGTGCCTGGTTCAGCTCGACGCTGGCGGAACCGTTCTGTTGGCGCGTATTACCCGCCGCTCGTGGCGTGCGCTGGGCCTAGTCCCCGGCCTGGAAATTTGGGCGCAGGTAAAAGCCGTGGCCTTAGGCGGTTGAACCTCGATGCGAATATTTTGCCGCGGTTGTCGGCGCCCTGGTCCGTCACCATATTCGCTCCGCACAGCCTCGCGGCGCAATGTGTCAGTCCCTACCAACCGCCGGGTCCATGAGTCGTGATTTGATCAGCGTTGCCGAGGCGGAAGCCCTGATCGCCGAGCACATGCCGTCGTTCGGGGTTGAACGGGTGACGCTGGGCGCCGCCGTGGGCCGCGTGTTGCGCGAACCCGTCTATGCCGAACGCGACCATCCGCCGTTCGACCGGGTGATGATGGACGGCATCGGGATTCGCTGGAGCCAGCCGTTGCCGGACAGTTTTGCCCCCGTGGGAACGCAGTTGGCCGGCGCGGCAAGGCAGACGCTCCAGGGCGCCGGAACCTGCCTTGAAGTCACCACCGGCGCGGTCGTGCCGGAGGGCTGCGATTGCATCATTCCCGTCGAGCAGACCCGCCGGCGCGGGGACCGCTATGTGTTGGCCGACGGCTATCGACCGGCCAAGGGCCAATTCATCCACCCGCGCGGCTCCGACTGCCGCGCCGGGACCCGGGTTTTGGACAGCGGCGTCCGGCTGGGTCCGCCCGAGATGGCGCAACTGGCGGCCAACGGGGTCGCACAGGTCGAAGTGGCGGCGTCGCCCTCGATCGCTATCGTTGCGACCGGTGACGAGCTGGTGGGTGTCGACGCGCTGCTGGCCGAAGGACAGATCCGCCGTTCGAACGACATGGCGATCGCCGCGGCGTTGCGCGGCCACGGGTTCGATCGCACTGCGCTCAGCCACGTCACGGACGATCTGGCCGCGACGATCGATGCGCTCCAGGCCCTGCTGGCCGCCCATGAGGTGGTGATCATCTCCGGCGGCGTCTCAATGGGCCAGAAGGACTATGTGCCCCAGGCGCTGAGCGCGCTAGGCGTGCAACGCGTTTTCCATCGCATAGCCCAGCGGCCGGGCAAGCCGATGTGGTTCGGCGTCGGGCCTGGCGGGCAGGTTGTCTTCGCTCTTCCGGGCAATCCGGTTTCGTCGCTGGTGTGTTTCGTGCGCTATGTCAGGCCAGCGCTATTGGCCGCGATGGGCATGGGCCCGGACGCCCCCTATTATGTTCGCCTCGACAGCGACGTGGAGACGAGTCAGGCCCTGACCTGTTTCGTGCCCGTACGTATGCAGCAGGACTCTTCGGGCTGCTCGATGGCCCATCCGGCGCTGTCGCGCACATCCGGCGACTTCTCGTCGTTGACGCGCGCCCATGGCGTCGTGCAATTGCCGGCAGGGCAAGCCCTTGTCCCGGCGGGCGCCGTCGCTGTGTTGTATCGTTGGTGACATGATCTCCCGTCCGCCCCTTTCCGAGTCCGGCTTCGCGTCGGAAACACCACACGACCGGCGCGGCCGCCCGCTGCACGATCTGCGCATATCGGTGATGGACCGGTGTAATTTCCGCTGCCCCTATTGCATGCCCGAAACGACCTACGGGGAACACTTCGCGTTCCTGGGCGCTGACGAGCGGCTGAGCTTCGATGAGATCGAACGGCTGTCCCGACTTGCGGTTTCGCTCGGGGTCAGCAAGCTGCGCCTGACCGGCGGCGAACCTTTGCTGCGTCCCCATCTCGCCGACCTCGTGTCGCGCTTGCGCCGTCTGGAGGGCGTCGACGACCTCGCCATCACCACCAACGGTGTTCTGCTGGCGCGCTACGCCAAAGAGCTGCGCGAGGCTGGGCTCGATCGCGTTACGGTGAGCCTGGATACGCTCGACCCGGCGCTATTCCACCGCATGAGCGGTCACCGCGGGGGCCTTGAGGAGGTGTTGGCCGGCATCGAGGCGGCCCAGGCGGTCAGCTTTCCCAAGGGGGTCAAGCTCAACGCCGTGATCCAGCGCGGCGTCAACGAGCATACGGTGCTTGATCTGGTCGAGCGTTTCCGCGGTACGGGGATCGTCGTGCGGTTCATCGAATACATGGACGTCGGCAATCGGAACGACTGGGCTCCGGACGCCGTCGTGCCCGTGCGGGAGCTGATCGGGCTTATCAGCGCGCGCTGGCCGCTGGAGGCGGTCGCGCCGCAATACCCCGGCGAGGTGGCTGCCCGGTATCGCTTCCGCGACGGCGGCGGCGAGGTGGGCATGATCGCCTCGATCAGCCATCCCTTCTGCGGCGGCTGTTCGCGCGCCAGGCTTTCGTCGGACGGCACGCTGTACACTTGCCTTTTCGCGACCAAGGGGACCGACCTGCGGACGCCGCTGCGCGAAGGCGCCAGCGACGAAGCGCTGCGCGAACGCCTGCGCGATATCTGGCTGGGCCGCGCCGACCGTTACAGCGAAGAGCGAGCCTCGCGGCGGCAAGACAGCCCGCGTAAGATAGAAATGCACTACATAGGCGGATAGGCGGTTTCGGGTTCACGATGACAGAGGATTCAGCGGCCCTTTCCAAAGCTAGGCTCTCGCACGTCGATGAGTCCCAGCAGCCGCGCATGGTCGATGTCGGCGCCAAGCCGTTCACCCATCGCTCGGCGACAGCGCGGGCGCGCGTGATCTTTCCCTCTGACGTCGCTGCGGCGCTGCACGCGGCGGGATATGTCACGCCGAAGGGCGCGGTCCTGACCGTGGCGCAGATCGCCGGCGTGATGGGCGCCAAGGCCACCGCGCAGCTCATACCGTTGTGTCATCCCTTGAGCCTGGACAACTGCGACCTCGCGATCCGGATGGAAGGCATGGAGGCGTTGATCGACTGCACCGTGTCCTGTCGCGGCGCTACCGGGGTGGAGATGGAGGCGCTTACGGGCGCGAGCGTCGCGGCGCTCACCGTCTACGATATGTGCAAGGCGCTGTCGCACGACATCGTCATCTCCGAGGTCCGCCTGCTGACCAAGACCGGCGGCAAGAGCGATCTGGATTTCCGATCCGAGACGCCGGCCAAGGCGCCGACATGAGCGGGCAGGGGACAACGGCGGCGCCGGTCTACGGCCTCTTGCTCACCGGAGGCGGCAGCCGGCGGATGCGGCGCGACAAGGCCCATCTGGGCTACGGGGGCGAGCCTCAACTTCTGCGCGCCTGGCGGCTCCTGGACCAAACCACGGAGCGGGCTTTCGTGTCCGTGCGCGAACAACAGCGCGAGGATCCTCTGCGCGCCGGGCTGCCGATGATCGTCGACACCTATGACGCCGTAGGTCCAGCCGCCGGCATCCTCTCGGCTCAGGACCTCTATCCCGAAGTCGCCTGGCTTGTGCTGGCCTGCGATCTTCCCTTGCTGGACCTGGAGACTCTACGGCGGCTATTGACCGCGCGCGATCCGGCCGCCGATGCGACGGCCTTCACCAGCCGGAGCGACGGACTGCCTGAGCCGCTGTGCGCCATCTGGGAGCCGACCAGCAACGCGCGCCTGCTGCAAGGTTATAGGGCAGGCGAGTACTGCCCGCGCAAGGTGCTGATCCGGTCGAACGCCGTCCTGCTCGACCCGCCGGGCGATGCCCTCGACAACGCCAACACCCCGGAGGATTTTGAGCAGATGCAGACCCTGTTGGATGCACGGGCGTGATCACGGTGACCCTGCAGTACTTCGCTCAATTGCGTGAGCAGGCGGGGGCCGGCGGCGAGCGGCTGACCACGACTGCGGGCTCGCTGGGCGATCTTTATGACGAACTGCGCGCTCGCCACGGTTTTTCATTGCCCGCCGACGCGTTGAAGGTGGCGGTCAATACCCAATTCAGCGACTGGGGCAGGCCGCTATGCGATGGCGACACCATCGTGTTCATTCCCCCGGTGGCCGGAGGATGAGCCGGTTTGATCTATCCGGCGAAACGGTTGATATCGCCGCCCTGCGCGCATCGCTGCAAAGCTCCGGCAGCGGCGGTTTTTGCACGTTCGAAGGCTGGGTGCGCGACAGCAACGACGGCCGCGACGTGGATGGGCTGGATTACGAGGCCTATGATGCGCTCGCGCGCGCCGAGGGCGAGCGCATCCTCCAGGAGGCGATCGCCCGTTATGGGGTGGATGACGTGCGGTGTGTACATCGCGTCGGGCAGCTCCACGTTGGCGATCTCGCGGTCTGGATCGGCGTCGCCGCCGCGCACCGTGACGAGGCCTTCCGCGCCTGCCGATACGTCATTGACGAGATCAAGCATCGCTTGCCGATCTGGAAGAAGGAACACTACCTCGACGGCGATACCGCCTGGGTGGCCTGTACGCACGAACATGAGCATGCGCGCCATGACAGCCCGCCTGCGCCGTTCACGCCGGACTATTCACGCCAGACTCGCTTGAAGGAAGTGGGGGAGGCCGGTCAGGCCAAGCTTGGCGCCGCCCGTGTTCTGGTGATCGGCGCCGGCGGCCTCGGCTGTCCTGTGCTGAGCTATCTGGCCGGTGCGGGCGTGGGGACGCTGGGCATTATCGACGGCGACCGCTTGGAGGCCAGCAATCTGCACCGCCAGACGATGTACGATGCGCGCGACGTCGGCGCGTTCAAGGCGCGCTTGGCCGCCAAGCGGATCGCCGCACTCAATCCGACGGTCGCCGTTCAGACTTGGACCGAGCCGCTGCACGCGGGCAACGCGACCGAGGTTTTCGCCCAGTTCGACCTGGTGGTCGAATGTACCGATGACATGGGCAGCCGCTACCTGAGCAATGATGCGGCCCTGCTCGCCGGCAAGCCGCTAATCCTCGCCAGCGTCCACCAGTATGAAGGTCAACTGCAGGTCGTCTCCGCCCGGCCCGGCGCGTCATGTTTGCGATGCCTTTGGCCGCATGAGCCCGCCCCAGGCCTTGCCGGAAGCTGCGCTGAATCCGGCGTGCTGGGTCCGGTCCCGGGCGTGTTGGGCGCCCTGCAGGCGGCGGAGGCGCTGAAGATCCTGCTGGATATTCCGCGCCAGGATGATGGCGTCCTCTTGCTCTACAATCTGCTGGACCACACCAGCCAACGCCTGTCGATCGACCCCGCGTCAGGCTGCGCGGCTCATGGCGGATGCGTCGAGGTCGCGCGCCGCGCCATGGCGCGTGCGCAGAACCTGTCCTTGAGCTTCAATCAACTCGACGACGCCATAGCTGCTGGTTTTACCCTGGTCGACGTGCGCGAGCCGCGCGAGATCGCGCTCGAACCCCTCGACGCGCCTTCGCGCCAGTGCCCGTCATCGCAAGTCGGCGACCGATTGGCGGAGCTGGCCGGCGATCGCGTGCTGCTGGTTTGCGCCAGCGGCCGGCGCAGCGACTATGCGGCGCGCGTCCTGCGGGAGAAGGGACTAGGCGATGTCCATTCGCTGGCGGGCGGGGTGAACGCGCTCAAGCGATCAGCATAGACCCGGCGTCCGCCGTTCAGCGGCGCTCGCCGATTAGTTTCAGAAACGGGCGAGAGATTGAAAGGCGCCATGTCGTGCGCGAATCCCTATGCCGCCGCTGGATGAATGCGCTAAATGCGCGAACATTTTTGAAGCAAGATCAATGACAACGTCTTACATCCTTACGCTGACTTGCCCGGACCGACCCGGCTTGGTCGCCGCGGTCAGCGGGGCCTTGTTTCACAATGGCGGCAATATCGTGGACGCCCAGCAGTTCAACGACCGGGAAACCGGCCTGTTTTTCATGCGCGTGCTGTTCGACGCCGACAAGGACCGCGCCGCCCTTGAGCAGGCGCTCGGCGAGATGGCGAGCGATCAGGACATGGTCTGGCGCCTGAGGCCGACCAACGCCCAGCCACGCGTCCTGTTGCTTGTGTCGAAATTCGATCATTGCCTGAACGATCTTCTGTATCGCTGTCGCATCGGCGAACTCAGCATGCAGGTGGTCGGCGTGGTGTCCAACCATCCCCGCGAGACGCTGAGGTTTCCGCTCTACGATGACATCCCGTTCCACTACCTGCCGGTCAGCAAGGAAACCAGGGCCCGGCAGGAAGCCCAGATCAAGGCCGTGGTGGAGGAAACGGCCGCGGACCTCATCGTGCTCGCCCGCTACATGCAAATCCTGTCCGAGGACCTGTCCCGATACCTTGCCGGGCGCTGCATCAATATCCACCACAGCTTTCTGCCGGGGTTCAAAGGGGCCAAACCTTACCATCAGGCCCATGAGCGCGGCGTGAAGATGATTGGGGCGACCGCCCACTACGTCACGGCCGACCTCGACGAAGGGCCAATCATCCACCAGGACGTGGAAGCCGTCAGCCATGCGGATTCGCCAGAGGATCTGGTGCGCAAGGGACGCAATATCGAACAGCGGGTGCTGTCAAAGGCCGTGCTTTATCACTTGCAGCAGCGTGTGCTGATCAACGGCCGTAAGACCGTCGTGTTCAACGACTGAAGACAGTCATCCTCCTGTTCTAAATCATAAGGTTGTAGCCCCGAAGGGTCCGGCGGACGCCCGAACCGCGATCTGTGCGGGCGGCGTTGCTTGACATCTGCGGCGCGCCTCTGTTCCTGCCTCGCTCAGGCGCCGACCGCGCGCCGCCCATCAAGGAGTCCTCGCGTGTCCGCACAGACCAGGGAGTCGCAGACACGCCGTCTGGCGGCGCCCGACATCGCCGCGCGCAAGGGCGGCCAACCGATTGTGTGCCTGACCGCCTATACGGCGCCCATGGCTGAGATCCTCGACGAGGCGTGTGACGTCCTGCTGGTGGGGGATTCGGTCGGCATGGTGCTGCACGGCCTGCCTAACACCGTCGGCGTGACCATGGAGATGATGATCCTGCACGCACAGGCTGTGATGCGCGGCTCGCGCAAGGCCATGGTGGTCGTGGATATGCCCTTTGGCTCCTACGAGGGCTCGCCTGAACAGGCCTACGCCAACGCCGCGCGCATGATGAAGGAAACCGGCGCACAGGGCGTGAAGGTGGAGAGCGGACCCACGGTGCCCGAGACCATCGCCTTCCTCACCCGGCGCGGCATTCCGGTGATGGGCCACATTGGCCTTCGGCCCCAGGCGGTGCTGGCGGACGGCGCGTTCAAGGCCAAGGGGCGAACGCCCGAAGAGCGGGAGCGCGTGATCGCCGAGGCGCTCCAGACGGCCCAAGCCGGCGCCTTTTCGATGGTGGTTGAGGGTGTGGCCGAGAGCCTCGCGCGCGAGGTCACGGCAGCGGCGCCGATCCCCACCATCGGCATCGGGGCGTCCGCGGCTTGCGATGGCCAAGTGCTGGTGGTGGATGACATGCTGGGACTGTTCGACTGGACTCCGCGGTTCGTGCGCCGCTACGCAGACCTTCGCAGCGATATCGCAAGGGCGGCTCTGGCCTATGCCGATGACGTCCGCGCCCGTCGTTTTCCTGCGGCTGCCGAAACCTATTTCGCCAAGGACTAGGTCCCGAGACCGATTTGTCGCCGTTTTCGCACTGTAAAGCGGGACAGTGTGCGTTGCAGACCCGGTCGCCAGAAGATAGGGTCCGGCCTCCTTTAACCGATCGGAGCCAGCCCGAGTGGTAGACGTTTTCGACGAGGTGGACGAGCAGATTCGCGCGGAGCGCTTTCGCGCCCTGATCCGCCGCATCGTGCCCTTTTTCATCGCCGCGATGGTGGTGTCAATCCTTGCGGTGCTGGGCGTTTGGGGCTTCAGCCGTTTCAGTACGGGCGCCGTCGACAAGGCTGCGGAGGCTTACGCCGGCGGCATGGACCTCTTGGAAAAGGGCGACCGCGACGGCGCCTTCGCCAAGTTCCAGCAAACGGCCAAAGGGCCGGCGGGCTACCGCAGCCTGTCGCTGATGCAGGAGGGCGGAATTCGCTTGATGCAGGACAGGACGGCCGAAGCGGTGGGGCTGTTCGATCAGGCCGCCAAGATCGCGCCGGATAGGGTCATCGGCGACGCCGCTGGCTTGAAGGCCGCCTACGCCGTGCTTGACACGGCCTCGTTGACGGACGCCACCGCTCGCCTAACGCCTCTGATGGCGGCGGACAGGCCGTATCACGTCCAGGCTCGCGAAGCGCTGGCGCTAGCCAAGATCGGCGCCGGCCAGCTTTCCCAGGCTCGGTCCGACCTGGCCGTGCTTCAGCTGATGAGCGATACGCCCGAGAGCGAACGTCAACGCGCCGGCGCCATTATTGCTCTGATCGATTCGGGCACAGCGCGATCGCTCAAGGATTTGGCGAGGGTTCCCGTGCTCGCGCCGCCGGCTCCGACGCCGCAAGACCTCCAGACCCAACCGGCGCCCCAAGCAGCCGATACCGGAAACTGAACGATGAACACTTCTTCGGCTCCGGCGAAACGCCGCATTCTGCTGACCGTGGTTGCAGCGGCCGCCGTCGGCCTGGCCGGCTGCCACACCCTCTCCAACTTGCCGATGTTCAAGTCCGGCACCAACAAATCGGTGGCGAGCGCCGGGGAACGCATTCCGATCCTCGAAGCGGAGGATCAGCTCAATGTGTCGGACGCCCTGAAAGGGCAGAGCTTCTACGTGCCGCCGCCCGCGCCCCAGGTCGATTGGCCCTTGCCGGGGGGCACGGTTGAACAGTCGGTCGAGAATGTGGACGCCGCTCCGGACTTCCACCTTGCCTGGCGCCGCCCCCTGGGCGTCAGCGCCATGAATCGGCAGCATTTCGTTACCGCGCCGCCCATCGAAGAAGCCGGCCTGGTGTACGCCATGGATGGGCAAGCCGGGGTTTCCGCCCACAACGCCAAGACCGGCGAGCAGGTCTGGCGGGTCAATCTTCAGAATCATGAGAGGCGCGATCGTGACGGCTTCGGCGGCGGGTTGGCCTACGACGACGGCAAGGTGTTCGTTTCCTCCGGCTATCGGTTCGTCGCCGCGCTCGACTCCCACACCGGCCGCACCTTGTGGAAGACGGCCACGGACGAGCCGATCCACGCCGCTCCGACGGTCTCCGATGGACGGGTGTTTGTCGTAACCCTGGACGATCAGCTTCTCAGTTTCGACTCCGCCACCGGAACGCCGGGGTGGAACTACCAGGCGATCATCGAGCCGGCCCGGATGTTGGCCGCCTCAAGCTCGGCAATCTCCGGCGATACCCTCGTCACGGCGTTTGCTTCAGGGGAAGTGATCGCTAAGCGCGTGACCAACGGCAACGATCTGTGGAATCAGGCCTTATCCCGCTCCAACAGAAACAGCGCCCTTTCGGAAATTCGCGACATCGCCGGACGGCCGGTGATCTACAAAGGAAACGTCTACGCCGCGAGCCATTCGGGGGTGTTCGCTTCCTTTGACCTGCGTACGGGCGCCCCGGTGTGGACGTTGCCGGTGGCCAGCTTCACAACCCCGTGGGCGGCTGGCGACGTGGTCTACCTGGTGTCCCAGACTGGCCAATTGATCTGTGTTTCGCGTGAAAGCGGCGGGGTCTATTGGATCGTCGACCTGAACGCCTCCGCTGGAAAGAAAGAGAAGAAGTCCAAAGGCATCGTCTATTGGTTCGGACCGACCCTGGCCGACAATCGTCTGATCCTGACCTCGAGCCGCGGCGACATTGAAGCCCGCGACCCCAAGACCGGCGATTTCATAAGCGTGATTCACACCGGAGCGCCTATGACCCAACCGCCGATCGCGGCAAGCGGCATGCTCTATGTGGTGAATGAACGCGCCGAGCTGGTCGCTATCCGCTAAGGTCCGGCGGTTCAGCTTAGTAATCGGGTAAACCACATGGCGCCGCGCGCGCTCAAACTGGCTATTGTCGGGCGTCCCAATGTGGGGAAGTCGACCCTGTTCAACCGCCTCGCCGGCAAGAAGCTGGCGATCGTGGACGATCGTCCGGGCGTCACCCGCGACCGGCGTTTCGCGGCCGGACGTCTGGGCGACCTGGACCTGGAGCTGATCGACACCGCCGGCTTCGAGGACGTGTCCGACGAAAGCCTGGAAGCGCGGATGCGCGCTCAGACCGAAAAGGCCATCGAGGAAGCGGACGTGGCTCTGTTCATGGTGGACGCCCGCGAGGGCCTCACTCCGCTAGACCGCATCTTCGCCGACCTGCTGCGCCGTTCGGGCAAGCCCGTGGTGCTGGCCGCCAACAAGGCCGAAGGCAAGGCCGGCGAGAGCGGCGCCCTGGACGCCTATGGCCTTGGCCTCGGCGAGCCCATTGCCCTCTCGGCTGAACATGGCGAGGGCATGAGCGACCTTTACGACGCCTTGCGGGCCGTCGAGCCTGATCCCGCCGGCTTGGAAGACGAAGATGACGAGGCCGACAAGCCAATCCGCATCGCCATTGTCGGACGTCCCAACGCGGGCAAGTCCACCTTGGTGAATCGCCTGATCGGCGAGGATCGCCTTCTGACCGGCCCGGAGGCCGGCATAACGCGAGATTCCATCTCCGTGGATTGGGATTGGGACGGGCGCAAGATTCGCCTGGTCGATACCGCGGGTCTGCGCCGCAAGGCCAGGGTGCACGAGAAGCTGGAAAAACTGTCCACGCAGGACTCGATCCGCGCCATCACCTTCGCCGAGATCGTGGTCCTGGTGATGGACGCCACCCATCCCTTCGAGATTCAGGATCTGCAGATTGCAGATCTGGTTGAGCGGGAAGGGCGAGGCCTGGTCTATGTCCTCGCCAAATGGGACCTGATCGAGGATCCGCAGGCGCGCCTGAAGGCCTTCATCGAAGAAGCCGACCGGGTGCTGCCGCAATTGCGTGGAACCCCCGTCGTGGCGCTCTCCGCCGAAACCGGCCGAGGCCTGGAGCGCCTGATGCCGGCGGTGGTCAAGGTGCACGACGACTGGTCCACCAAGGTCAAGACGCGCGATCTGAACGACTGGCTGAAAATGGCCGTGCAAAGGCACCCGCCGCCCGCCGTCAACGGCAAGCGCATCAAGCCGAAGTACATGGCGCAGACCAAGGCGCGCCCGCCGACCTTCGTGCTGTTCGCCACGCGCGCGGATCAGCTGCCGGAAAGCTACCGGCGGTACATGATCAATTCGATCCGCGAAAGCTTCGATCTGCCCGGCGTGCCGATTCGCGTGACCATAAAGTCGGGCTCCAATCCCTTCGTGGCCGAGGAGGGCGCGAGGCCCTGGCTGGCCGACCAAGGGCGCGGCGGGCCCACGGTCAGCGCGCGCAAGCCCAACACCACGCCGTCCAAGGCCAGGGTGGCCAAAACCAAAGCCGCCGCGGCGTCCAGCGCCAAGCCCGGTGGGTCTGCGTTGCCGAGCAAGCCCGGGGCTGCACCACCGCGCAGTCGGCCCGCCAAGCCGGGGCCGCGCGTTGGTCCAAAGTTTGGGTCAAAATCGGGCCCAAGGTCCGGCTCCAGGCCTGCCCCAAAATCGGGCCCTCGCTCGGGGCCCCGGCGTGGCTGACCTCGGCTAAGCCTGCGCCGGTGAGGTTTTCCATTCGGCGAACGCCACGCGAGAAGGTGGGGCGAGGTCAGGGCGGGCCAACTGTACGATCAGCGGTCCAATCTCCGCCGGATCGGGCAAGGTTTGCGGGTCCTCGCCGGGATAGGCCTGGGCGCGCATCTTTGTGCGCATGGGGCCGGGGTTGAGCAGCACCGATCGAATCTGAGTGTGCTCCAACTCGTCGGCCCAGCAGCCCACCAGCGACTCCATGCCCGCCTTGGTCGCGGCATAGACTCCCCAGAAGGCGCGAGGCTTCACCGCCAGGCCCGTGGTCAGGAAAATGGCTCGTGCGGCCGGCGCGCGCTTGAACAGCGGCTCAAGCGACCGGATCAGCCTGTAAGATGCGGTCAGGTTGATGGCCACGGTACGGTCCCACACCTGCGTCTCCAGGTGGGACACGGGGGTCAGGGCGCCCAGCAGGCCGGCGGCATGGACCAGGATGTCCAGCTTGCCCCAACGGTCATAGATGGCGCGCCCCAGTCCGTCGACATCATCGCCCTTGGTCAGGTCCAGCGGGACGAGGGTGGCGCGCTGGCCTGTGGCCGCCAAGATTTCGTCGTCCAGCTCTTCAAGAGCGCCCTGAGTGCGGCCCACGGCGATCACATGGGCGCCGGCCTTGGCCAGGGCGAGGGCGCAGGCCCGGCCGATGCCGCGCGTGGAGCCGGTGACGAGGGCGAGATGGCCCGTCAGGGGCTTGTCGAAGGTGGACTCTGATGTCATCCGCGCCTTTTAGCGCGGCCTGAGCCGGCGTCGAGCCCTAAGCGCTCACCAGCAGGCTCAACTGGCGCTCGGACGCGTCGTTGCGGCCCTCGGCGATCTCGCGATCGAGCAGGCGCGTGGGATAGTCGCCGGTGAAGTAGTGATCGGTGAACTGGGGGTTGGCCGGGTCGCGTTCGCCCGCGTCCATCGCCCAGTACAGTCCCTCCACTGACAGGAAGCCCAGGCTGTCGACCTCCAGCATCCGCGCCATTTCCTCCAGGGAATGGTTGGCGGCTAGCAGTTGATCCTGCTCGGGCATGTCGATGCCGTAGAAGTCCGGATACCGGATGGGCGGGGAGGCCGAGCGCAGGTGCACCTCGGTGGCGCCCGCCTCGCGCACCATGCGCACGATCTTGAGCGAGGTGGTGCCGCGCACCACCGAGTCGTCGATCAGCACCACGCGTTTGCCGGCCAGCACCGCCCGGTTGGGACTATGCTTCATGCGCACGCCCAGTTCGCGCACCCCTTGGGTGGGCTGGATGAAGGTGCGGCCTACATAGTGATTGCGGATGATGCCCATCTCGAACGGCACGCCGGAGGCCTGGGAATAGCCGAGCGCGGCCGGAACGCCGGAATCGGGCACCGGCACCACCACATCGGCGGGGCGGGCGCATTCCTCGGCCAGCCGCTGGCCCATGCGCTTGCGCACATCATAGACCGAGCGGCCGTTCACCACGCTGTCGGGCCGGGCGAAGTAGACGTATTCAAAGACGCATGGCCGCGCCCTGGCGCTGGGGAATGGCTTGATGGACTCGATGCCGCTTTCGGAAATCACCACCAGCTCGCCGTGGTCGATGTCCCGAATGAAGCGCGCCCCGATCATGTCCAGGGCGCAGGTCTCGGACGCCAGTACGTATTCGCCATTGAGTTCGCCCAGCACCAGAGGACGGATGCCGAGGGGGTCGCGCACCCCGATCAGCTTCTTGTTGGTCAGGGCCACCAGGGCGTAGCCGCCTTCGATCTGGCGCAGGGCGTCGATGAACCGGTCCACCACCTTGGCTTTGCGCGAGCGGGCGATCAGGTGAAGGATCACCTCGGAGTCGGAGGTCGACTGAAAGATCGAGCCTTCGCTGACCAACTGCTCGCGCAGAGCCAGGAAGTTGGTCAGGTTGCCGTTGTGGGCGATGGCCACGCCGCCGGCTTCCAGGTCGGCGAACATCGGCTGCACGTTGCGCAGGTTCGATCCCCCCGCCGTAGAGTAGCGCGTGTGGCCGATAGCCATGGTCCCGGGCAGGCGCTGGACCAGATCCATGCCGGTGAAGGCGTCGCCCACATAGCCCATGTGCCGTTCCCAGTGGAACCTGTGGCCATCGAAGGCGGCAATGCCGCAGGCCTCCTGGCCGCGGTGCTGCAGGGCGTGCAGGCCGAGCGCCACGATCGCGCTGGCGTCGGGGGTGTTGAAGACGCCGAATACGCCGCATTCGAGTCGGGGCCGGTCGTCGTCGGCGTCCCGGTGCGGCAGTGGTGAGCGGGTCTCTTGGCCGCAGGCTTGAGAGGGCTTCATCACTGCGACTTCTCCTGAGACTGGTCCGATGGCGGGCTGTCCGGCGTTGCGACGACGGCGTGCTGCAGCGCTGGCGCGAGTCTATTGGCCACGGCCGAACCTTGAGGGGCCAGCAGCCGGAGCAAGCGCCCGGAATCCACCGCCAGGGGATAGAGTTTGGCGTTGGCGATCCATCCTGGCCTCGCGTCGGCTGGCATGGCGGCGCTGAACAACAGTTGGAAGACGCCCAGCAGGACCAGGCCCCGGATCAATCCGAAGCCCAGGCCGATCACGCGGTCGAGCAGGCTTATGCTGTCGATGCGCCGAACATTGTGGGTCAGCCGCGCCCCGGCGATACGCGCGGCCAGATAAACAGCGACGAACACGACGAGGGCCGCCACGGCGTTGGCCGCCCAGGCCGGATGGATGGTGGGTCTGAACAGAGGGCCGGTGAACTTCAAGCTGAAGATGGCCGCGAATACGGCGACCACGAAGGCGATTACGGTCAACACTTCGCGCGCGGCGCCACGGAGGCAGCCGATCAGACCCGACACGGCCAGCAACAGGATCACGATCAGGTCAAATTCGCTCACAGGCGCCGTTGCATCTTTCCTTAGGGCCAGGCCGCCGCGCCAATACGCTCGACCGCCTCGGCCAGCCGCCGCACGCCCGTGACCGGGATCGGTGCGTTGTCCATGGCCGCGGCAGGACCGAGCGCGCGCCCGAAACCCAGCTTTGCGGCCTCCTTCATGCGTCCTTCCATCCGGCCAACCGGTCTGACGTCGCCCGACAGGCTGATTTCGCCGAATACGACGCAATCCTGGGGCAGGGGCGTATCCAGCGCCGACGAGGCCAAAGCGGCCGCAGCCGCCAGGTCGGCCGCAGGTTCGGATATGCGCAGTCCGCCTGCGACGTTCAAGTAGACGTCGCGCGCGCCGAATCCAAGCCCGCAACGCGCCTCAAGCACCGCCAGCACCATGGCCAGGCGTCCCGAATCCCATCCGACTACGGCGCGCCTTGGGGTTCCGTAGGCCGAAGGCGCCACCAGCGCCTGGAATTCCACCAGCACCGGGCGCGATCCCTCCACGCCGGCGAACACCGCCGCGCCGGCCGAACGCTGGCCGCCGTCGTTGAGGAACAGGGCCGAGGGATTGACCACTTCGCGCAGGCCGGCGTCCGACATTTCAAACACGCCGATCTCATCGGCCGCGCCGAAGCGGTTCTTGGCGGCGCGCAGGATGCGGAACGGATAGCCTCGTTCGCCCTCGAAGGAGAACACCGCGTCGACCATATGCTCGATCACACGGGGGCCGGCGATCGAGCCGTCCTTGGTCACATGGCCGACCAGGATCACGGTGACGCCCCGCCGCTTGGCCAGGCGGACCAGCTCGCCCGCCGCCGCGCGCACCTGGGTCACTGAGCCTGGGCCCGCTTCGTGCATGTCGCTCCATAGGGTCTGGATGGAATCGATCACCACCAGGTCGAAGGGTTCACGCTTCAGCCCGTCGAGAATGTCGCGCAGGGAGGTTTCGGCCGCCAGCTTGACCGGTGATTGCGCCAGGCCCATGCGCGCCGCGCGGCCGCGCACCTGTTCCACCGCCTCTTCGCCCGAGATATAGGCGCAGCGGGCCCCGCGGGCCGCGGCCGATGCGCACACCTGCAGCAGCAGGGTGGATTTGCCCACGCCGGGATCGCCGCTCAGCAGAATGGCCGAGCCGGGCGCGAAACCGCCGCCGCACACCCGGTCGAATTCCGCCACGCCGGTGAGCATGCGCGGCGGCTGGGCGTGTTCGGATTGCAGGGTTTCGAAGGCCAGGCCACGGGCCTTGGCCCCGCGCGCGGGGGCCAGGGCGCCGGGAGGCCGGCTTTGTACTTCCTCGACCAGGGTGTTCCAGGCGTTGCAGGCGCTGCACTGGCCCGACCACTTGGCGTGGACCGCGCCGCAGCTCTGGCAGATGTAGGCGGCGCCGTCCTTGGCCATGGTGCGCTTTCGAAAGGCCGAATCACTCTGGGATACGATTGAGTGTACCGCGTCGCGCAAGCCCTTCCCGGCGCTAGATGTTGCCGGAATAGACTCGCTGCGCGCGGCTGCTGAGCCGGGTGAGCAGTTCGTAGGCCACGGTGCCTGCGGCTTTTGCGGCGTCGTCCAGCAGAAGGTTCGGTCCGAGGATCTCGACCAAGGCTCCCGGCTGAGCGGCCTGGCAGTCGGTGACGTCCACGACGATCAGGTCCATCGACACGCGGCCGAGCAGTCTGCGCGGGGCGCCGTCGAACCATACCGACCCACCAGGGGAGGCCGAGCGCAGGATGCCGTCAGCGTAGCCGGCCGCCACCACCGCCGCGCGCAGCGGCCCAGGCGCGGTGAAGCTTGCGCCATAGCCAACGGTCTCGCCGGCCGAGACGGCTCGCACATCCAGGATCGGCGCCTCGAAGGTCGCCACCGGGCGGATGTCCGGATCGGGACGTCCCCGCGGCCCTGAGCCATAGAGGCCGACGCCGGGCCGGACCATGTCGAACAGGAAGTCCTCGCCCAGCCAGACTCCCGCCGAATTGGCCAGGCTGGCGCGGGCATGAGGAAAAAGCCGATGCGCGTGCTTCAACAGAGCGGCTTGGCGGGCGTTCAAGGGATGAGATGGGGCCTCGGCGCAGGCCAGGTGACTGATCACCAGCTCCAGCTTGAGCGCCGCCAGCCGATCGGTGGAGGCCAGCAGCGCCTCCACTTCTTCCGGCCGCAGGCCCAGACGGTTCATGCCGGTGTCGACGTGCAGGCCGCAGGGCAGGGGCGTCGCCGCGCCGCGCGCATAGGCGCCGTAGACCTCCACCTGCCCCGCCGTGGACAGGACCGGGATCAGCTCGGCCGCCGCCAGGCGCGGAGCCGAGCCGGACACCGCCCCGTCCAGCACATAGATGGCGGCTGGACGCTGCGGGCCCAGCGCCTGCCTCAAGGCCTCGCCCTCTTCCAGCCGGGCCACATGGAAGCTGCGCGCGCCCTCCGCCCACAGCCGGCGCGAAACCTGCGCCGCGCCCAGGCCGTAGCCGTCAGCCTTGACCACCGGCGCGACCTCGGCGCCGCGCGCTCGGGCGCAAAAGGTGCGGTAGTTGGCGCCCAGGGCGTCAAGGTCGATGGTCAGGCGGGCTCTGGCGGCGGACATGGGCGCTGATTAGCGCAATTTTGGCTGGCGGCGAACCAGCGCATTGCACCTAGTAGTTCATTGGAGTAGTATACCGCCATGGCTCGGGCGGCTCCCGTCACTGTTGTTGAAACGCCTGAGTTTCTATCCGCCTGTCGCAAGCTGATGGATGAGGGCGAGCGAGCCTTGCTGGTCGATTATCTCGCCCACAACCCCACTGCGGGCGATCTGATCACCGGGACGGGCGGCGTTCGCAAGCTACGCTGGGGGTTGGAAGGGCGCGGCAAACGCGGTGGCGCGAGGGTGATCTACTTCTTCCACAATCCCGACATGCCGCTGTTCGTTGTCACCAGCTACGCCAAGAACGAGCAGGCGGATTTGAGCGATCAGGACCGAAACGATTTCAGGCGACTGACCGGACTTCTGGTTCAGGCGTTCAAAAGGAGACCGAAATGAGCAAGGTGGCCGACGGCATCCGGCGCGGCTTGGAAGAAGCCCTGAGCTATGCCGAGGGCAAGGCCGATGCGGGCGGGTTTCGCGTCCACATCCCCGCGACGGTGGATGTGAAGGCGATCAGAGCCAAGCTCGGTTTCACTCAGGAAGAGTTCGCTGGACGGTTCGGCTTCAATATCAACACCCTTCGTCATTGGGAACAGGGCCTGCGTCAGCCTGAAGGGCCTGCACGCGCCTATCTGCTGGTTATCGACCGAGCGCCCAAGGCGGTTCAGGACGCCCTGCACGCCGCGTAGTCTGGGCGCGCGGGAGGAGCTGCGGGGCGGGAATTGGTGGATGATCCCATTTCCCGATTTCCGTCACGATCCGGTGGGCGAGTTGCCGCCGTGGAACCGTCCAAACAGACGCGCGGACATCACGCCGATCAGCAGAACGCCCAGACCCACGGCGATGACGTGATCGGCGGCGCGCGGATCGAAATGGCCCACCCTGGCGATGAGCAGGTAGGCGATGACGAAGTTCGCGAACCCCCACAGCACATTCACGGTCGAGGATGAAAGACCTTCACCCGGCGGCTTGGCGAACGGGCTCTGAAAGGGCCGCCCCATCACGCCGCTGACGAAATGCGGCACCGCGTTCGCCAGACAGGCGCCGCCGAACAGGTAGGATAGGTCGTGAAGCCAATTCATGATCAGACCTGATAATACGAATCCGGGCTGCTCGCCAATTTCAGGGGGTTGGAATGCCAATCTCTGTCAAGCGGGATATATGTGGTTTCCCCGACTTGGACTTGCGCATTGAAACGCCAACCCAACTATGGCGGGCTGTCGCGCTCAAATGTGATGTCGGAGATTTTGCGTGCACATTCTAAACGGATTCAAATCGCAGTCACAGCACGGCGAGGATTTCGCCATCGCCGAACTTATACATAAGAACTCCGAAAATTGGTTTGTTGATGTCGGGGCACATGACGGACGTTCTTGGTCGAATTCCTACCTTTTTGGAAAGGTAGGATTCAATCTTCTTTTGATTGAGCCGATGGAGGTCTGCGCCAATAAATGTAGGAAGTTGTGGGCCGGCAATCGCCGAGTTCATGTTGAGCAGAAGGCTGTGTCGGAAGCAGATGGAGTTGTTAATTTTTATATTCACGATAATAAAGAAATTGATCTTCTTGCGATGCGATCTAGTCTTATGCAAGAAATTATACCTAGTAACGATATTTCAAAAGTGTCAGTAGAATCAATTCCGCTGAACAAGTTGCTTGATAAGCATCGCGTACCTAGAAATTTTGCGGCCCTTAGTGTTGATGCTGAGGGTGTTGATCTTCAGGTGCTGAGAAGTGTGGATTTAAAGAAATACAGGCCGTCTGTCATTTGCGTTGAAGACGAAATCGATCATGATCGAATTGAGGCTCACTTGCGCGACCAAGGTTATTCTGAGGTGCAGCGGCTAGGGCCAAATGGAATATACATAGATAAAAATGGAATATACGAGCCTACAAGCGATTCTCCTACAAGCGAGTCCATGTTGGATAAAATTATCTGGAGAATAGGTCAACGCTTTATACCATCAAAAAAGAGGTAAAAAGAGGACATCTACCACTTTTTAAAGCTGACCGGCCGCCCAGAATACTCCCTTACCGCACCTCGAACCGGCCCTCGCGGGCCAGGTTGCTGAACTTGGTCAGGTCCGAGTTGAAGTGCAGCTTGACCGTGCCGATCGGGCCGTGGCGCTGCTTGCCGATGATCACCTCGGCGATGTGCGTGATCTTGTCCATGTCCTCTTGCCAGGTCAGGTGCTCGGGCGTGTTCTCGCGCGGCTCTGCCCGGCCCAGGTAGTAGGACTCGCGGTAGACGAACATCACCATGTCGGCGTCCTGTTCGATGGAGCCGGATTCGCGCAGGTCCGAAAGTTGGGGCCGCTTGTCCTCGCGGTTTTCGACCTGGCGCGAGAGCTGCGACAGCGCCAGCACCGGCACCGACAATTCCTTGGCCAGCGCCTTCAGCCCCTGGGTGACCATGGACACCTCTTGCACCCGGTTGTCGGTGCGGCTGCTTTCGCCGGTGGTGACCAGCTGCAGGTAGTCGACCACGATGAGGTCCAGGCCCGTTTGGCGTTTCAGCCGCCGGGCGCGGGCGGCCAGCTTGGCGATGGACAGGCCGCCGGTAGCGTCGATGTGCAGGGGCGATTCCTGGATTTCCAGGGCGGCGTCGCGCACGCGGCCGAATTCCGAGGCGTCGATCTCGCCCTTGCGCAGGCGGTCGGACGGCACGCCTGACACATCGGCCAGAAGACGCATGGCCAGCTGTTCGGCCGACATTTCCAGCGAGAAGAAGGCCACGACCCCCCCGTTGGAGGTCTTGCGCGTTCCGTCCGGCAGGATGTCGTAGGCATAGGCGCGCGCGGCGTTGAAGGCGATGTTGGTGGCCAGCGCCGTCTTGCCCATGGAAGGACGTCCGGCCAGGATCACCAGGTCCGAAGGGTGCAGTCCGCCCAGTATGCGATCCAGGTCCACCAGGCCAGTGGATACGCCCGACAGGCCGCCGTCGCGGCTATAGGCCTCGGCGGCCATTTCCACCGCCCCATGCAGGGCGTCGGCGAAGGTAATGAAGCCCGAGGAGCTCTGGCC
>Ga0182013_10001995_pt1 | contig 27245 bp, 24 predicted proteins | sample 612S2MmetaG_FD_120487 | JGI IMG/M metagenome (GOLD analysis project Ga0182013, IMG submission 120487) | Permafrost microbial communities from Stordalen Mire, Sweden - 612S2M metaG | ecosystem: Environmental > Terrestrial > Soil > Wetlands > Permafrost | place: Sweden: Stordalen | collected...
CTAAGGCCGCGAGCGCGATCACGGCGGCAAAGGCGATCAGCGCGCGGCGGTCGAAGGCCGGCCACAGCGACACCCGGCGCCGCTCAGGCTTGGCAACAGGCGGCGCATCGGGCTCGAGCGTCTCCGCGTCGAGGGTCTCTGCGTCACCGTGATAAAGTCCAGGCGCCGGCTGGTAGTCGAGTAGCGCCGGCGCTTGTCCGTCGATCTCTGGGTCTTGGTTCGCTTCGCGATCATCGGCTGTCTTGTTCGCTTCGCGATACATGCTGCGCTCCACTGCGGCTCGGGGTCGGTCAACATGAAAGTCATTGACCGAACGGTTCGGTCAGTCTATATAGACCTTGGATCGACGAGTCAATATGACCGAACCGTTCGGTCAATAAAATGTGACTACCGGCTTATAAGTATTTGTAAGAAATAGCTTATAGATCGTGTTTCGGTCCGGGAGATCGCGCTATGAACGCCCACGCCCAGCTCAAAACCCCGCCAGCGGCCGACGACAGCGCCAAGCGGCGGCAGATCGTCGAGGGCGCGCGTGAGATCTTTCTGGCGCAGGGATTTGACGCCGCCAGCATGAGCGACATCGCCCGCGCCGCCGGCGTTTCCAAGGGCACGCTCTATGTCTATTTCGCCAACAAAGAGCAGCTGTTCGAGGCCATCGTCCAAGAGCAATGCGTGGTCCACGCCGAAGGCGTGTTCGATCTTGACCCCAACGATCGCGACGTCGAAGCCACCCTCACCCGGCTCGGCACGACTTATGTCGAGATGCTGTGCCGTCCCGACAAGGCATCGGCGCTGCGCATCGTGATGGCGATCGCCGATCGCATGCCCGAAATCGGCAAGCTGTTCTATGAGACCGGCCCCGCCGTCGGCATCGCCAAACTCGCCGCCTATCTGCGCGCGCAAAACGACGCCGGCGTGCTCGCGGTCGACGATCTCGACATCGCCGCCTGCCAATTCATGGAGGCGTGCAAGGCGACATTATTCGTGCCGGTGCTGTTCAACTTTCGCGCGGCCCCGGAGCCCGAAGCGATCCAGCGCGTGGTCGGCGTCGCGGTGAAGAGCTTCATGCGCGCCTATGGCGTGCCACAGCCTTAAAGCCTCGTCCCTCCCCGGCACGCGCTACAATGTTGCGCGCCGAGACCGTGGAACGGCCTGCGCAGTCGCACGTTTCCCAAGACGGCGCATAGGGCACCTTTGTGCATCCTGCGCCGACGGGTGCCCGCCCTATGACAAGACCATCAGCTTCCACCCTCTCGTCCCGCCCCGTGGCCAGCCCCGGCGCTGCCGTCGACAAGCTCGGCATCGATACCATCCGCACGCTCGCCATCGACGCGGTGGCGAAGGCGCAATCGGGCCACGCCGGCGCGCCGATGGGCCTGGCGCCGGTCGGCTATACGCTGTGGCAGGACGTCCTGCGCTACGACCCGCTCGATCCCCAGTGGCCGAACCGCGACCGTTTCGTGCTTTCCGCCGGCCACGCCTGTTTGCTGCTCTACGCGCTGTTGCATCTTTCAGGCGTGCGCCGCGTCGACAGCGGGCGCATCACCGATGAGCCCGCAGTCAGCCTCGACGACATCAAGAATTTCCGCCAGATCGACAGCATGACGCCGGGGCACCCGGAATACGAGCGCACCACCGGCGTCGAGACCACGACCGGGCCGCTCGGCCAGGGCTGCGGCAACTCAGTCGGCATGGCGATCGCGTCGCGCTGGCTCGGCGCGCGCTACAACCGGCCGCACTTCACCGTGTTCGACTACGACGTCTACACCGTATGCAGCGACGGCGATCTGATGGAAGGCGTCGCGAGCGAGGCGGCTTCGCTTGCCGGTCATCTCGCGCTTGCCAATCTGTGCTGGATCTACGACTGCAACACCGTGACCATCGAGGGTCACACCGAGCTCGCGTTCACGGAGGACGTCGAGACCCGGTTCGAGGGCTATCGCTGGAACGTGCTGCGGCTGCGCGACGCCAACGACACCGCGGCGCTCAAGCGCGCACTCGACGTCTTTCGCGGCACGCGCGACCGGCCGACGCTCATCATCGTCGACAGCATCATCGGCTATGGCGCGCCGCATAAGCAGAATACCGCCGCCGCCCACAGCGAACCGCTCGGCGAAGAGGAAGCCCGCCTCGCCAAGCGCTTTTACGGCTGGCCGGAAGACGCCCAATTCCTCGTGCCCGACGGCGTCTACGACCGCTTTCGCGCCGGCATCGGCCGGCGCGGCCGGACGCTGCGCGACGACTGGGTGAATACATTCGGCGATTACAAAAAAGAATATCCGCAAGCCGCGGGCGAAATCGCAATGTTGCTCGCCGGCGAACTGCCGGCCGGCTGGGACGGAGGGCTCTCGACTTTCCCCGCCGATGAAGAAGGTCTCGCCACCCGCGAAGCGTCGGGCAAGGTCTTAAACGAGATCGCCAAGACCGTTCCCTGGTTGATCGGCGGCTCGGGCGATCTCTCGCCGTCAACCAAGACGGCGTTCGACGGCGCAAGCGGGCTAGAGCCCGACAACCCCGGCGGCCGCACCATGCACTTCGGCGTTCGCGAACACGCCATGGGCGCGATTGTGAACGGGTTGGTGCTGTCGAAGCTGCGGGCGTTTGGCGCCACCTTCCTCACCTTCAGCGATTATATGCGGCCGCCGCTTCGGCTTGCCGCCCTGATGGAGCTGCCCGTCTTCCACGTCTTCACCCACGACTCGATCGGTCTCGCCGAGGACGGGCCGACGCATCAGCCGATCGAGCAGCTGGTGGCGCTGCGCGCTATTCCGAACATGATCGTGTTGCGGCCGGCCGACGCCAATGAGGTCCGCGAAGCCTACAAGGTCATTTTCGGCTTGACCAAGGAGCCGGCCTGCCTGGCGCTGAGCCGTCAAAAGCTTCCGACCTTCGATCGCAGCCGCTACGCGCCAGCCGTTGGTCTTGCGCGCGGCGCCTATGTCATGGCCGACCCCGAGCATGGCGCACCGCAGGTGATCATGATCGCGAGCGGCAGCGAGGTGCAGCTCTGTATTGCCGCCTATGAAACGCTCAAGCAGGAGGGCATCGCGGCGCGGGTCGTGAGCATGCCGAGCTGGGAACTGTTCGAGCGTCAGGATGTAGGATATCGTAACGCGGTGTTGCCGCCGGACATCACGGCACGCGTGACGGTGGAAATGGGCGCCGTAATCGGTTGGGACCGCTATGCCGGTCCGACCGGCACCATCATCGGAATGCACACATTCGGCGCATCGGGAAAAATCGCCGATGTGCTCGCGAAGTTCGGTTTCGTTCCAAATAAGATATTGCAGGCCGCCAAGAATGAGATCGAAAAAGCTACAATTGCAGAGTCAGGGATTGCAAGGAACAGTCGGCAATGAATGCGCTTAAGTCGCTGCATGACTACGGCCAGGCGCTATGGCTCGATTTTCTCTCCCGTGGCTTTATCGCCAAAGGCGGCTTGAAGAAGCTCGTCGACGACGACGGTTTGCGCGGGCTGACCTCGAACCCATCGATCTTCGAACATGCCATCGGCCAATCCGACGAGTACGACGACGCGATCGGGCGCATCCTGCAGAAGCAGGACCGTTCGCCGGCGGAGATTTTCGACCAGCTCGCGGTCGAGGATATCCAGCATGCGACCGACGTGCTGCGTCCGGTCTTCGACGCCACGCATGGCGCCGACGGCTTTGTCAGCATCGAGGTTTCGCCCTATCTCGCGATGGACACCAAGGCGACCATCGCCGAAGGCAAGCGGCTATGGCAGGCGGTTGATCGCAAGAATCTGATGATCAAGGTCCCGGCGACGACCGATGGATTGCCGGCGGTACGCGCGCTGATCGCCGAGGGCATCAACGTCAACATCACGCTGTTGTTCGCGCAACAGGTCTATGAAGAGGTCGTCGAAGCCTATCTTGCGGGTCTCGAGGCGCTTGCCAAGAACGGCGGCGACGTGTCGAAGGTCGCGAGCGTGGCGAGCGTCTTCGTCAGCCGTATCGACACCGCCGTTGACGCATTGCTCGACGACAAGATCGCCCGGGCCAACGATCCCGACGAAAAGGCGCGGCTCACGGCGCTCAAGGGCAAGGCAGCGATTGCCAATGCCAGACTCGGCTATCAGCGTTACCTCCGGCTGTTCGACGGCGAACGCTGGAACGCGCTCAAGGCAAAAGGCGCCAAGCCGCAACGGCTCCTTTGGGCTTCGACCGGCACCAAGAACAAGGCCTATAGCGACGTGCTCTATGTCGAAGAACTGATAGGACCTGACACCGTGAACACGATGCCGGTCGCGACGATGGACGCCTTCCGCGACCACGGCAAGCTGCGCAACAGTCTGCAAGAGAATCCCGCCGAGGCGCAACGCGTATTGGATGAGCTCGGCCGCGCCGGCATCTCGCTCGACAGCGTGACCGACAAGCTCGTCGTCGACGGCGTGCGGCTGTTCTCCGATGCCGCCGATAAGCTCCTTGCCGCCGTCGCCAAGAAGCGGAGCGAAATCCTCGGCCAGGAGATCGATCGGCAGACGCTAGCGCTCGGCAATGGGCTTGCGAAGAAAGCCGACGACATCGCCGAGGAATGGCGCGCACGCGGCAATATCCGAAAACTCTGGCAACGCGACAAATCGCTGTGGAGCAACGCCGACGAAGATCGCTGGCTCGGCTGGCTGGAAATGGTCGGCGACGATCAGATTGCGCGTTACACGAGCTTCGCCGCAACGACCAAGCGCGCGGGCTTCAAGGATGCAGTCTTGCTCGGCATGGGCGGATCGAGCCTCGGCCCCGAAGTGCTGGCGGCGACGTTCGGGCCGCGGCGCGGCTTTCCACGCTTGCACATTCTGGATTCCACCGTGCCGGCGCAAATTCGGGAGATGGAGGCGCAGCTCGATATTGCCAAGACGCTGTTCATCGTGTCGAGCAAATCTGGCTCGACCACCGAGCCGAACGTGCTGACGGATTATTTCTTCAAGCGCGTCGCGGACGCAGTCGGCGCCGAAAAAGCCGGTCGGCACTTCATTGCCATCACCGATCCCGGCTCGTCGCTGGAACGGCGGGCGAAGGACCAGGGCTTCGCCGACGTCTTTCACGGCAATCCCAGCATCGGCGGGCGCTATTCGGTGCTCTCGCCCTTCGGGCTCGTGCCGGCCGCCGTCGCCGGCATCGATATCGCGGAAATCGTGCAGTCGACGCGCCTGATGATGCGGTCGTGCGGGCCCGACGTGCCGCCTGCCGAAAATCCAGGGATCGCGCTCGGCATCGCGCTCGGTGCCGCAGCTTCCCGCGGCCGCGACAAGATCACGATCCTGACCTCGCCCGGTCTCGCCAGTTTCGGCGCCTGGGCCGAACAGCTGTTCGCGGAATCGACCGGAAAGCACGGCAAGGGTCTTATCCCGGTCGATGGCGAGCCGCTCGGCCGGGCGGAGCTTTACGGCGATGACCGCCTTTTTATCGACCTCGGTCTTAAGGCCGAGACCGATCCGGAGCACGACGCCAAGCTCACCAGGGTTGAAAAGGCCGGACACCCCGTCATCCGCATCGTGCAGAACTCCACCACAAATATCGGCCAGGAATTCTTCCGCTTCGAAATTGCGACCGCGATTGCCGGCGCCGTGCTCGCCATCAATCCGTTCGATCAGCCCGACGTCGAGGCAAGCAAGATCAAGACCCGCGAGTTGACTGACGCGTTTGAAAAGACCGGCACGCTGCCGCGCGAGACTCCGGTGTGTTCCGAACAATCGATTGCAGTCTATAGCGACGAGACAAACGCCGAAGCGCTGCGCAAAGCCGGCGCCGACGGCGGGGTCGAGAGCTGGCTCAGGGCGCATTTCTCCCGCATCGGCTCCGGCGATTACGTGGCGCTGTTGGCTTACCTCGCCCGTGACGAAGACAACGCCGCGCGCTTGCAGCAGCTGCGGCTCGCTTTTCGCGATCGCCGCCACGTCGCGACTTGTCTGGAATTCGGGCCACGTTTCTTGCATTCGACCGGCCAGGCCTACAAAGGCGGCCCCGACAGCGGCGTCTTTCTGCAGATCACCTCCGACGACGACGCCGATCTCGCCATTCCCGGACACCGCGCCACATTCGGCGTGGTCAAAGCCGCGCAGGCCCGCGGCGACTTCGGTGTGTTGGCCGAACGCGGCCGGCGCGCGTTGCGGGTTCATCTCGATGGCGACGTTGATGCTGGCCTCGCCGTGCTTGCGGCGGCGATCGAGCGCGCGCTGGCGGGACTGGAGTAGCCGCCATGCAGATCGGCATCATCGGTCTCGGCCGCATGGGCGGCAATATCAGCCGCCGCTTGCTCGCCAATGGCCATGAACCGGTGGTTTACGATCACGACCCAAAGACGGTCGCAGCGCTCAGCCGCGACGGTGCCATCGGCGCCTCGGGCTTAAGCGAACTGGTGGCGAAATTGCACACACCGCGCCCGGTCTGGGTGATGCTGCCGGCGGGTAAAATCACCGAGGACGTCATCGGCCAGCTCGCCACATTGCTGCAGCCGGGCGACATCGTGATCGACGGCGGCAATACGTTCTGGAAGGACGATATTCGCCGCGCCAAAATGTTGGGGGAACGCAACATCCACCATGTCGATGTCGGCACCTCGGGCGGCGTCTGGGGTTTGGAGCGCGGCTATTGCATGATGATCGGCGGCAAGCAGGAGATCGTCGAGCACCTCGACCCGATCTTCAAGGCTCTGGCGCCGGGCATCGGCGATGTCGCGCGCACCGAAGGGCGCGACGGACGCGATCCGCGCGCCGAAGCGGGCTACATCCATGCCGGGCCGCACGGCGCCGGCCATTTCGTCAAGATGGTGCATAACGGCATCGAATACGGCTTGATGCAGGCTTATGCCGAAGGCTTCGATATTCTCAAGAACGCCAACAGCGAAGCGCTGGCGGAATCCGAGCGCTTCGATCTCAATCTCACCGATGTCGCCGAAGTCTGGCGGCGCGGCAGCGTCGTCAGTTCCTGGCTCCTCGATTTGACGGCAAGCGCGCTGACCCAAGATCCGAAGCTTGCCGGCTTCGAAGGCGTGGTCGAGGATTCCGGCGAAGGCCGCTGGACGGTGATGGCCGCGATCGAAGAGGCGGTGCCTGCGGAGGTTCTGTCGGCTGCGCTCTACGCCCGGTTTCGCTCGCGCCGCGATCACACTTTTGCGGAAAAGATCCTGTCCGCGATGCGCAAAGGCTTCGGCGCGCATGTCGAGCCGAAATCGGCGGCCAATACCAAACCCCAGGAGCAGAAGGCCAAGCCCTCATGACGGAGCGGACCGCCGCCACCACGGCGCGGGTGGCCGACCCGTGTTGTCTGGTGATTTTCGGCGCGTCGGGCGACCTCACCCACCGCTTGCTGCTCCCTGCCCTCTACAATCTCGACGCCGCCGGTTTGCTGCCCGAGGCATTCGCCTTGATCGGCGTCGCGCGCTCGGCCTCGTCGAGCGAAGCCTTCCGGGCCGATCTCGCCAAAAGCCTGCCGAAATTTGCCACCCGTCCGATCGACGACAGCGTGGTCAAGCGCCTGCTCGGCTGCGTCGCCTATGTCCAAGGCGACCCGAATGACGAAACGACCTATCAGAAAATCGGCCAGGAACTCGACCGCATCGAGCGCGAGCGCGCGACGAAAGGCAATCGCCTGTTTTATCTGGCGACGCCGCCGGCCGGCTTCGCGCCGATCGGAGCACATCTCGGCCAGTCCGGGCTGGCGCGCGAGCAAAACGGCGCCTGGCGGCGCGTCGTCATCGAAAAGCCGTTCGGCACCGATCTCGCGTCGGCGCGTGCGCTCAACCAGAAGCTCCTTGGCATCCTCAAAGAGGACCAGATCTTTCGCATCGATCATTATCTCGGCAAGGAGACGGTGCAAAATATCCTGGTGCTTCGTTTCGCCAACGGGCTGTTCGAGCCACTCTGGAATCGCAATCACATCGACCACGTCCAGATCACGGTCGCCGAATCGCTCACCGTCGAACGTCGCGGCAGCTATTACGATGCGACCGGCGCGCTGCGCGACATGGTGCCGAACCATTTGTGTCAGCTCTTATCGCTCATCGCCATGGAGCCGCCGTCGCGCTTCGCCGCCGATGACGTGCGCGCCGAGAAGGCGCAATTGCTCGATGCCATCCAAATGCAGACGCCGGACGAAGCGCTGCGCAATTCGGTGCGCGCGCAATACGGCGACGGCACCATCGAAAATCGCGCCGTGGTAGCCTACCGCAAATCCAACGACGTCAAACCCGACAGCGTCACGGAAACCTATGTCGCGCTCAAGCTGATGATCGATAATTGGCGCTGGGCAGGCGTGCCGTTCTATTTGCGCACAGGAAAGGCGCTCCGCGCCAAGCAAAGCGAGGTGGCGATCAAATTCAAGCAGGCGCCGGTTGCGATGTTCCGCAACACGCCGATCGACCGGCTCGCCGAGAATTTTCTGGTGATCGGAATCCAGCCGAACGAATGCATCGGGCTTGAATTCAACGCCAAGGTTCCGGGACCTTCGATCTCAATCGGCGGCGTCGGCATGACATTCAAATATGAGGACTATTTCGACGTGGCGCCGTCGACCGGTTACGAAACCCTGATCTACGACTGCATGATCGGCGACGCCATCCTTTATCCGCGCGCCGACGGCATCGAAACCGGCTGGCGCGTGGTGCAGCCGTTTCTCGATGCCTGGCGCGCGGCGCCCGCAAGCGGCCTCGCCGGCTATCGGGCCGGCAGCGAGGGTCCGAGCGAAGCCGATGAGCTTTTGCAGCGCGACGGACGCCGCTGGCGGTCGATCGCATGAATTCGGTCATGACCACTGTTAGATCGGCAGCGGACATCGTCGTGGCCGGGGATGCCGCGGCCTTGGCTGAAGCCGCCGCTCAGCGGCTGATCGACCGCGTTTCGCACGACGGCCGCGCCGCGGTGTGCCTGACCGGCGGATCGTCCCCGCAAGGCCTCTACCGCCTGCTCGCCGAACAGCCTTGGCGCGGCAAAGTGCCGTGGGATCGCGTGCATTGGTTCATCGGCGACGACCGTTTCGTCCCGCAAAACCATCCTCTGAGCAATATGGGAGCGGCACGACGCGTCTTTCTCGATCGCGTCGGCGCCCCGCCCGCCAACATCCATCCGATCGCGACCGAGGCGCAGAGTCCCGAAGACGCGGCGCACCGTTATAAAGACGAGTTGAAGACATTCTATGGCGCGCCGCGGCTCGATCCGGCGCGGCCATTGTTCGACCTTGTCCTGATGGGGCTCGGCAGCGACGGCCACACCGCCTCGCTGTTCCCGCACTCCCCGGCGCTCAGCGAAACGCAACACTGGGCGCTCGGCATCGCCAAAGCCGGCATGGAGCCGTTCGTGCCGCGCGTCACCTTGACGTTTCCGGCGCTAGCCGCCACTCGCGAGATGCTTTTTCTGGTCGACAACGCCGACAAGCGCGCGATCCTGCGCCGCGTTCTTGCCGGCGAGGATCTGCCGGCGCATCATGCCTATTCCCACGGCGCGCTGACCTGGCTGATCGTGCGCGCCGCGGCACCGGAGAACGAAGCGGGAGAACTCAAATGACCGCGGCAGCCCCGATCGACGACGTCGCCGTGCTGGTCGTGATGGGCGTTTCCGGCAGCGGCAAAAGCACGATCGCGGCAATGCTGGCGCATCGCCTGCAATGGATCTACGAGGACGGCGACTGGCTGCACCCGCAATCGAACGTCGAGAAAATGCATCACGGCGAGCCGCTCAACGACCAGGATCGCTGGCCGTGGCTGCACGCCATCGCCGACTGGATCGACAACACCCGCCGCAACGGCGAGCGCGGCATCGTCGCCTGCTCGGCGCTCAAACGCGCCTATCGCGACATTCTGATCGGATCGCGGCGCGACGTCCGCCTGGTCTATCTCCAGGGCGACCAAGATCTAATCGGGCGGCGCATTGCCGCGCGCGCCGATCATTTCATGCCGCCCGAGCTCCTCGACAGCCAATTCGCCGCGCTCGAAGAACCGCAGCCGGACGAACGCCCGATCGTCGTTTCCGTCGCGCCGCATCCCCGCGAAATCGTCGAGACGATCGTTAAAAAACTCGGTATCGGTGAAAGAACGACCGTCGGCGCCGATTCGGAGCGCGCCGCACGATCACAAGCCGAGCGATGACTGGCACGCCCAGGCAACTGCGATAACGCGCGGACGTCAATCCGATGGATGAGCAAACGCTCTCGCCTCGCACCGCCGAGATGCCCGAGGATCGAAAAGCCATCAGACATCTCTTGATATTTTTTGCGCTGGTCTATGTCGTCGAAGGACTGGGGCAAATCGCCGGACTGATCTCGCAGCCGCTCAACTATTATCTTAAAGAGACGCAGGGCTGGTCGCCGGTTCAGGTCACCGCTTTTGTCACGGTGTTCACTTTGCCCTGGATCATCAAGCCGGTTTACGGCTTGTTTTCCGATTTCGTGCCGCTGTTCGGCTATCGACGCAAGAGTTATCTGATCCTGGCGAATCTGGCCGCGATCGGCGGCTATTTTTGGGTCACGCAGCTCAATACGCCGAGCGACCTCGCCTTCGCGCTGATGCTCACGGCCTATGCCATGGCGATTTCGAGCACCTTGTGCGGTGCGGTCCTGGTTGAAAACGGCCAACGGCTCAGCGAGAGCGGGGTCTTCGTCAATCAGCAATGGCTCTGGTACAATATCGCCGCCATGAGCTCCGCCTTGATCGGCGGTCAATTGGTGCAATATCTGGCGCCTGCTTCGGCCTTGCATGCCGCCGCGGCGATTGTTGCGGTCGCGCCCTGCGTGGTCGTCATCGGCGCGGTGTTTCTGATCCCGGAAAAAAAAGCGGCGGTCAATCTTGCCGGCATGAAACGCACATTCGGCGGCCTGATGAAGGCTTTCGAACGCCGCGAATTGTGGATCGTCGCCGTCTTCATCTTTCTCTACTATTTCAGCCCCGGGCTGGGCACGCCGCTCTACTATCACATGACCGACGACCTGAAATTCTCGCAAGCCTATATCGGGATTTTGGGATCGATCGGTTCGGCCGGATGGGTGGTCGGCGCGCTGCTGTACCGGCGTTTCTTCGAGAATTTGACCTTAAAGCACCTCTTGAATCTCAGCATCGCGCTCGGCACGACAGCGACCGCGGCCTATCTGTTGTTCTGGAACGAGCCGGCTGCGGCGATCATCAGCTTCTGCGGCGGTTTCGCTGCCATGCTGGCGACGGTGGCGACGATGACGCTGGCGGCCGATTTTTGCCCGCCGCGGGCGGAGGGTTTTTCCTTCGCCGTGCTGATGTCGATCATCAATCTCGCCAGCGCGCTTGCCGACAACATCGGATCGTTTTTGTACACGCACCTGTTTAACCATAGCTTGCCGCCGCTCGTACTGGTTTCGGCGGCGTTCACGGCCTTTGCCTTTGTGCTGGTGCCGCTGCTGCACCTCGGCGCCAAACGGCAGGGCGAAGCGATGCTGGAACCATCGCCGCCTGCCGCGCGTTGATACCGAGCCTATTTCGGAGGGCCTCATGATGCGAAAGCTCGGCGTTTCCCTCGCGATTGCCGCGCTTGCAGCAGTTGTCGCGTCGCCGCCGCCGGCAGCCGCTTTCGGTCTGCGCATCGGCCCGCTTCATATCGGCCTGCCGTTCTTCGGCTATCGCTACCGGCATCATCCGCTTTACATGCGCGGCAATCCGGATGAGCTTGCGCATCCGGAATCCGCGCAAGCCGGCCGGACGGCGTTGCTCTATCCCAATCTCGCGCTATCGGCGATTTTCGAAAATGTCTTCTGGCCGGCCGATTCGTCGGCGTGGCCATTCGGCTATCAGGATATTTTCACCACGGCGTTCGCCCCGGCGCCGGCCGCTCCCGATCAGCGCTTGTGCCAGCGGCCCGACGACGCCGATGTCATCGTCGGCCGCCTGCGCGGCGAGCTTGCGCCGACGGCAGAGCAGGTACAGCTTTTGCAAAAACTCGGCGGCGCGCTCGGTGCCGCGTCCGGCTACCTTGCAAAATCATGCCCCAATACGATTCCGACGCAGCCGACTGCGCGTCTGCAGCTGATGGGGTCGCAGGTCGAGGAATTGACCATGGCGGTCGATATTATCCGCCAACCGCTGCAGGATTTCGAGCAATCCTTAAGCGACGAGCAGAAAGCCCGCTTTGCCGCCATGATCGAGGCGCCGGCCGGGAGCGACCGTCACGACCGGACCGAGATCGCCCGGTCGTGTAGCGGCTCGGGCGCGGCCATCGAGCGGTCGCTCGGCCAGATCGATCAATCGGTGCAGCCGACTGACGCGCAACGCTCGGCCTTCAACGACATGAAGCAGGCCTTCAGCCAGGCCGCGAGCGATCTCGAAGCGCATTGCCCATCGGCGGTGCCGCCGATGGCGCTCGGCCGGCTGCAGGCAAGCGAGGCGCGGCTGGATTCGACCTGGCGCGCCGTATTGTCGGTTCAGGTGGCGCTTGCAAGCTTCGAGACCAAATTGAGCGAAGAACAGAAAAGCCGCTTCAACGCCACGAATTTCGCGACACGCTAAGTATGGCGTCGCGACGGCAGGCTAAGCCATGAGGTCGTGCTTCATCATCGCCGCCATTGCAATTGCCGGCAGTGCCGCCAATGCGGCGCCCGCGAAGACCGCTCACCATCGCCATGCTACTCATCCGGTCGCTCAAGCCCAAGAGCATATCGCTTGCACGGTTCTCGGCTGCATGCCGGTGCCGCCGCAATGCGGGCAAACCTATGGTCGAACGCCGGGCGGCATCCCGACCGGCTATGACGTGATCCTCTGTCCGCCCGGGGTGTGGCCCCTTCACTAGCGACAAAGAGCTCCCACCCTTCAATTCTGAAAAAACCGGTTAGTCGGCCGCGGCAGGCCGAGGTGCTCGCGCAACGTCGTGCCTTCATAGTCGCTCCGGAACAGCGAGCGCTTCTGCAACTCCGGCACCACGCGGTCGACGAAGTCGTCAAGCCCGCCCGGCAGATAAGGAAACATCACCGTAAATCCGTCGGAACCCTCTTGTTCGAGCCACTGCTGCATCTCGTCGGCAATCGTCGCGGCCGTGCCGACCATGGCGAGGCCGGAATAGCCGCCGAGCCGCTGCGCCAGCTGGCGCACCGTCAAATTGTCGCGCTTGCCGAGCGCGATGGCGCGCTCGCGCCCGCTCTTCGAGGCATTGCTCTCCGGAATATTGTCCGGCAGCGGCTTGTCCGGATCGAATTTCGAGGCGTCATGGCCGAGCGCGATCGACAGCGACGCGATGGCATTGGCATAATTGACGAGGCTATCGAGCTTTGCCCGCTTGGCGCGCGCCTCCTCCACCGTATCGCCGACCACGACGAAGCAAGCCGGCAGGATTTTCATGTGCGCGCGCGAGCGGCCGAGTTTTTCCATGCGGCCCTTGATGTCGGCGTAAAACTCCCGGCCGGCGGCGAGATCGCTTTGCGCGGTAAACACCGCCTCCGCGGTCTCGGCGGCGAGCTGGCGGCCGGACTCCGACGCGCCGGCCTGTACGATCACCGGCCAGCCCTGCACCGGCCGCGCGATATTGAGTGGGCCGCGCACCGAGAGATATTTGCCCTTGTGATCGAGCACATGCATCTTCGCCGGATCGAAAAAAATGCCGTCTTCGACGTCGCGGATGAAGGCATCGTCCGCCCAGCTGTCCCACAATCCGGTCACCACGTCGTAGAACTCCCGCGCGCGGCGGTAGCGCTCGCCATGCTCCATATGCTCGTCGAGCCCGAAATTGAGCGCGGCGTCGGGATTGGAGGTGGTGACGATGTTCCAGCCGGCGCGGCCGTTGCTCAGATGGTCGAGCGAAGCGAAACGCCGCGCGATGTGATAGGGCGCGTCGAACGTGGTCGAGCCGGTGGCAACGAGCCCAATGCGCTCGGTCACCTGCGACAGCGCCGACAACAGCGTGAACGGCTCGAACGAGGTCGAGGTGTGGCTGCGCTTGAGCGCATCGATCGGCATGTTGAGCACGGCCATGTGGTCGGCCATGAAAAACGCGTCGAATTTCGCCCGCTCGAGCTTCTGGATCGCCTCCTTGGTATGCGCGAAATTGAAATTCATATCGGGCCACGCGCCTGGATAGCGCCAGGCGCCGGTATGGATGCTGGCCGGGCGCATGAAAGCGCCGAGGTGGAGTTGACGGGGCGAGGTCATGCTACGGTCCTTTGTTCAGGAAACTTAATATAGGCATGCCCGCCGTTCCCGCGCCCACCATCGCAGGTGAAAATTTTTATGCCGGAATGTAGCTGGCTTTCATGTTGTTCAAACCACGATACGTGCCCGCTGGAGCATAACGAAAACGGGCCGCCCGGTTTCCCGAGCGGCCCTGAGGTTGGCGATCGCCGTGTAACAACTTGCCGAGGCGCTTAGCCCCAGCGGACGGCGATGATGCCGGCGAGCGAACGCGGGCGGGTGCGAACCGCGTGGCCGTCGTTGCCGGACTGAACGACCCAACTGCCGTTCTGTTGGCCGACGATCTTGCCGACATGGTGCGACCAAACCACGATCGCGCCGACGCCGACCGGTCCGGGCGCTCCCCAGCGTGCCCAGTTGCGGGCCAGATTGAACGCAGCGCCTGGATCGCTGGAAACGAGCTGCCTCATCTCCCAACCGCACCAAGCGGCCGGCCGGCCGCCAAGAGAGCTGCCATGTTGAGCGGAGTTGGCGCTCTGTCCGGAAAAAATCGATCCTCCACCGGCAAATGTTTCCTGCGTCCCATAACCAGATTGTCCTTGCGACGAGTACGCGTAATCGCGACTCCTCGTTTGCCGATGAACGACATGGTTGCGCAAAATTTGGTGACGCAAAATTTGGTGGCGATGATGCTGCCCCGCTTGCGCGGAGTTAGCGAACACAAACATAGCCGCGATCGCGGCTGATAACGTCGTCAACTTCATTACGATAAGCTCCTAGTTGGCATGCACTACGACTTCTTGCTTCGCCTTCCCCCTGCAAACGAAAGCCCCGCCAAACCTTGCGGTCGTTGGCGGGGCCATGCAGAAAGAAGGAGCGCGGTCATACCATCAATGCAGCGAATTGCACGGCCCCAATTTGCATAACTCGTGTCCAGTCTGCGGGACGCGCGCGCCCAATTTTGACCCCTTTGTCTGATGCGAAAAAATGCGGCGCGAGCGCCACATTCGTTAATTTGTTTGGAGGCCGGTTTGTTTGGAGGTTAATTTGTTTGGACGGACCACAAACGCGTCCAAGAAACAATTCCGCCAACCGGTCTTGGTCCGCGCTGCTGTCTTTCAGGTGATCGCGCCAGCGCCGCGCGTCGTCCCGGCTCACCCTCGCGGTCCAAGCCGTCACCCGAACTGCGAGGGCAGCCGCGCAGGAGCGAAGGCGCCCCGCCTCGCGATCCCGTCGCTGGCGACGGTGAGCGCTGCCGATGCCGGTCGCCGGTGAAGCGGTTACGATCCGACTGCGTGGAATTTGCTCCGCCCTCCACCACGACGCCCAAAAACCGGGCTTGATGAAAAAAGCGGCGCGCCGCCTCATTTCTGGCACGCGCGGTGCATGTCCGCAGCGGCGAGGCAGACGAAACGGCAGTCTGAAGCTACGATCAGCCGGTTAGGGATAGGAGTTAGGCCATGACGATCAAGTCGTTTTCCCGTGGGGGACTTAGTGTTCTTCTTGTGGCGTTGTTCATCACCGCGTTTGCCGGCCTGACCTATCCCAAGGCTTCCTTCGCCCAAGCGCCAGCCGCCGCTGCCGCGGCGACAGCGGCGCCGCCGGCCTGCGATGCCAAAACCCTGGAGAAATGCACGCCCAATTCCGGCGACACCGCCTGGATGCTGACCTCGGTGGCGCTTGTTCTGATGATGACGATCCCGGGCCTCGGCCTGTTCTACGGCGGCATGGTGCGCAAGAAGAACGTCGGCGACACCATCATGACGAGCTTCGCCATCACCTGCCTGGTGACGGTGTTATGGACCGTCTGCACCTATAGTATGGCATTCCGCGGCGCCACGCCGTTCATCGGCGGCCTCGACCGCGCCTTCCTCCAAGGCGTGCTTAGCGACATATCGACCGGGATCGGCAATCCCAATTCGCTGGCGCCGACCATTCCGGAATCGGTGTATTTTTGCTTCCAGCTGACCTTCGCCATCATCACGCCGGCGCTGATCGCCGGTGCCTTTGCCGAGCGGATGAAATTTTCCGCGATGCTGTGGTTCATCGGCTTGTGGGCGATCTTAGTCTATGCGCCGATCGCGCATTGGGTCTGGGGACCGGACGGCTTCCTCAATTCGGCGAACCCGGACGCCTGGGTCAAGGTGCTCGACTTCGCCGGCGGCACGGTGGTGCACACCAATGCCGGCGTCGCCGGCCTGATGGCCTGCCTCGTGCTCGGCAGGCGCATCGATACCGCGCCGGCGCACAATATGGTGCTGACCTTCATCGGCGCCTCGCTGTTGTGGGTCGGCTGGTTCGGCTTCAATGCCGGCTCGGCAGTGTCAGCGGGCGTGCAGGCCGGCATGGCCATGACCGTGACCCAGATCGCGACCGCCGCGGCCGGGCTCGCCTGGATGTTCGCCGAATGGATGATGCGCGGCAAGCCGACCGTGATCGGCATCTGTTCGGGCGCCGTCGCCGGCCTTGTCGCCATCACGCCGGCTTCGGGTTTCGTCGGCCCGGGCGGCTCGCTGGCGATCGGCGTCGCGGCCGGCATTGCCTGCTACTGGGGCGCGACAGGCCTTAAGAACATGTTCGGCTATGACGACGCGCTGGATTGCTTCGGCATGCACGCGGTCGGCGGCATTGTCGGCGCGCTACTGACCGGGGTTTTCGCGGTCGAGCAATATGGCGGCACCCCCGGCCTGATCGAAGGCAACGCCAAGCAGGTCCTCAACCAGGCCACGGGCGTCGGGATCGTGCTCGTCTACGACGCCGTCGTGTCTCTCATCATCCTCAAAATCCTCGACGCCGTGATCGGACTGCGCGTTGCGGAATACGCCGAACGCGAGGGCCTCGACCTCACGCTGCACGGCGAGACAATCCAATAGCGGGCGGGCGGCCGAACAAGAGCACCGGTCGACCCACTCACCCTCTCGGGCCATGCCGTTGCCGCGCCTCGAACAGCGAGGTGAGGATCGCGGCGCGGTTCGGGCGACCGATCAAAACGACGCTGTCGCCTTCGCCGACGACGGTGGTGTCCGGCGGGGCGGTGAAGACGTCGCCGTCGCGGCGATTGATCTGAACGATGAAGAAGGCGCCCCTGGCCTGCCGTTCCAGCGCGGCCACGGTCATGTGCACCGCCGGGCTCTGCGGCGCGGCGGTGACCACTTCAAGCTCGATGCCGAAATTGTGCAGCACGCGCTGGAAACCGGTGGATCGCTCCAGACCCTCGATGAAGCGCGCCGATTCCTGGTTGAGCAGCAGTTCGGCGATGCGCTCCGCGCTGATCTGGCTCGGCAGCACCACTTTATCGGCGCCGGCCTGTAACAGCTTGCTTTCGGTGCTCGGCAGTTCGCCGCGGGCGACGATCGACAGCTCGGGATTGAGCGCCCTTGCGCTCAGCGTGATGAACACGTTCAGCGCGTCGTTGGAGATCACGGTCGCCAGCGCGTGCGCCCGGGTCACGCCGGCGGCCAACAGGACCTGCTCGCTGGTCGCATCGCCGTGGATGCAGAGGTAGCCCTGCGCGTGCGCCTCGTTGGAACGCGCCTCGCTTTCTTCGATGATGACGAAGCCGGCGCTGCTCGCACTCAGCGCGCGGGCCAACACGACGCCGAGGCGGCCAAACCCGCAGACCACGACGTGTTCCTTGAGCTGATCGATTTGCGTGTTCATGCGCTTTAGTCCGATGACCTTGTTGATCTGGCTGAGGGTGATGAATTGCACCAGCGCGCCGGTGAGGAAGATGATGCCGATGCAACCGAATACGATCAGTGAAAGCGTGATGACGGTCAGCGTCGGCGTGGTGATCGGATGGACCTCTTCATAGCCGACGGTAAAGATGGTCGTGATGACCATGTAGGTGGCATCGCGAAGGCTCCACCCGACCGTCACATAGGCGGTGATGGAGACAGCAATCACGATAAGGGTGTAGGCAACCCCGGCGATGATATTGCGGACCGGCGAGTCGAGCAGACCCGTCATCCGCGGTTTCGGCACGCGACGGATCGGCCGCGCCCTGCGCACGATGCGCGTCGGCGGCGACTGCGAAGGATGATCGCCGGATTTTTCCGTGCTGGGCGATTCGTCCGTGCTGGACGGTTCGATCGCCGGCTGGCCGTCACTGCCCGCCGTCGGCGGCTCACTCTCAGTCATCGATCCGCCGCACCCCCGAGAAGATGGCCCCATGCCTGATCGCGGCTTCGCCCAGTCGGCGTTACCACGTCAGTCAATGCCCGATAGGCCACCAGCCCGGCGCCAGTGTGCCAATCAGGCTACATCAATGGAATTCCACCAGGAAGGGGGTGAGTTTGGGAAATAAGACCGCTTCAGCTCGGCGAGGCCCGACTCGACCCAGCCAGGCGCGCGGTCTCGACGCCGCAAGTGTCCACGCATCGCTTAAGCTAGCCGCGCTTCGACCGCGATTTGCGGGCAGCATAGCGGGCGTCGCGGGCCGCCTTCTGTTCAGCCGCTAACGTGCGTTCACGCTCGGCGGCTTCGGCCGCGGCGCGCTCTGCCTCAATCGCGGCCTCGCGCTGCGCCTGCTCGGCGCGTTCGGCCTCACGGGCCTTCTGCTCGGCCTTCTCGCTGTCGCGTAGCGCCTTGACCGCCTTGCGCTCGGCGGCAATCGCGGTTCGCGCCGTCAGCCGTTCCGCCAAAGCCGGGTCGGCGGCCTTGGCGCGAAACTTCTCCAGCGCCGCCTTCTTCGCCTTGGCGGCGGCCTCTTGCCGCTCGATGAAACCCGGTTGCTTAAAGCCAGCCATATATCTCGACCTTGCATCTATCTTGGCACGTCATGCGGGATCTATCCTGAGCTACACAGCATGCCATGGTTTGACGGGTTCTGCCGCAGCGGGCCTTCGTCACGGTACGCGCCAGCCGACGACCGTCGCTTCAATCGGGCGAGCGCTATCCACACCGTGCCAGGCACCGCTACTCCAGCGGCACAAAAACGGGATGACATAGGTGCCGACGTGATCCTCGCAAAGCAGCTCAAGCGGCTGGTCCGCCGGCGGTAAGCCTTCGTGGCTGAAGGCATCGATTCGCTCTTGCCGTGTCGCCATGCGGTGTTGGTTAGCCTTGCCCTAATACCTTTGCCGCCAAACCATTCCCGCCGAGAATTCGACGCACGCAGACGGCGCTGCGGTGGGCACGCGACGCGCTTATATACTGCCCTTGAATTGGGAATCAACCAGCGAGGACGCAATGGCATTCAAGCCGAATTACGGCCGCGATCGCGCCGAGCGCGCGAGGTCAGCGCGCGCTCGAAGCGAGGAGAAGCAGCGAAAGAAGGACGAGAAAGCTGCGCTGCGGAAGGCCAATCGCTCCGAAGGCGAGCCGACGGCGGATGAAAATACCCCTGTGGATGAGAAGCAAAGCTGAGGCTTGCACTGTAGATTCGATTAATCTCACGATTCGATGGTCTGCGACTTCCTCGAAATGGGGACCTAAAATGCCTGCCGACAGAACACGACGACACACCAATTCGCGGGACGCGGCCGAAGCGGCCTTCAAGTCGGTCACCACAAAGCCCGTGGAATTACCGCCAAAGCGACCGAGCATTCCGAATGCCAAGGAGCTTGTCTCGTTGCGCCTTGACCGGGACATTCTCGACCACTTTCAAGAAGCCGGGCCGGGCTGGCAAGAACGGATCAACGACGCGCTGCGCAAGGCCATTGCCAAGTCGTAGCCATAAAATAGTAGCCATGTGGTAGCTAAGTGGTCCGACCACGAAGCGCGCACCGCAGCATCGCCCGGCGCGAAAATCGCGAGTAGTTTCAAGCGCTGCCGACCGGTCGCCGGGACGGCCTTTTCCGGCATTGTTAAATGATGCTCGGAAGGCTATCGTAGGCCATCAACAGCGGAGATCGAGAATGGCGCGCGGCACGGTGAAGTGGTTCAACTCGCAAAAAGGCTACGGATTTATTCAGCCGCAAAGCGGCGGCAAGGATGTGTTTGTTCATATCTCGGCTGTCGAAAAAGCTGGCCTCAGCGGACTCAATGAAGGCCAAGTGGTCGAATACGAGGAAGTCGCCAACAAGGGCAAGACCTCGGCGGAAAACCTCAAGGTCCAACGCTAAGCTTGCTGAAATCGGCTCGGGCACGCGCGGCGAACCGCCCCGTGCCCGTCCCTTCATACAAATTTCCCAACGTCTGATTCGCGATTTCGATGACTTTGCGCAGGCGAGGCGGCGGATATGCGTCTCGCTGCCGAAAGCTTGTTTTAGCCGGCCGTGACGTCCACCAGCTCGGCACCGTCCAGCACGCGATGGGCGGTCGGCAGATCGACCTCGTGCTCCCACGCCCCGATCACGACCGTTGCGACGCAATTGCCGATCAGATTGCCGAGTGCACGCGCGATCCCGATGAACCAATCGACCGACAGCACGAGGACCAGCCCGATCACCGGCACGCTCGGCACCGCGTTCAGTGTCGCCATCAGAATGACGATAGCCGAGCCTGGAATGCCGTGGGCGCCTTTGGACGTCACCAGCGACACCGCCAGGACCAAGAGCAGATCGCCGAGCGAGAGCGGCGTGTTGGTTGCCTGGGCGATAAAGACCACCGCCAGCGTTAGATAAATTGAAAAGGCGTCGAGATTGAACGAATACCCGGTCGGAATGACCAGGCCGACCACGGACTGTTTGACGCCCATCCGCTCCAGCTTACGCATGATCTGCGGCAGCACCGCATCGGACGATGCGGTGGCCAATACGATGGTCAGTTCCTCGCGAAAGTAGTTCAGGAGTTTTATGATGTTGAGGCCGGTAACGGCGCGCAACACGGCGCCAAGCACCACCAGCACGAAAAGAATGACACAAACGTAGAAAACGAAGACCAGCGAGACAAGCTGCTTGAGCGAGCCGACCCCGTAGCGTCCGACCGTGTAGGCGACGGCGCCAAGAACGCCGAGCGGCGCGACGCGCACGATCAGGCCCATGAGCCTGAACAGGACCTTGGACACCGCTTCGACCAGCGAGGTGACCTGCTGGGCCGGCTCGCCGACCAGCGCCAGCGCGATGCCGAACAGCACGGCGAAGAACAGCACCTGGAGCACGTCGTTACGCGCCAGCGCGTCGATCGATGTCGTCGGAATGATATTGAGGATGAAGGTGCCGACCCCCGCGCCCTGCAGGTTTCTGGCGTGGTCGGCGTAGTTGCTGAGCGCCTTGGCGTCCAGCGTCGAAGGATCGATGTTCATGCCGTGCCCCGGCGCGAACAGGAAAGCAAGGACGAGCCCGACGCCGAGCGCGACCGTCGTCATAACCTCGAAATAGATCAGCGCCTTGAGGCCGACGCGACCGACTTTCTTGAGATCGCCGGCGCCGGCAATGCCGTGCACGACGACGCAGAACACGATCGGCGCGACGATCATCTGAATGAGCTTAAGAAAGGCGTCGCTGAGGATTTTCAGCGAAATCGCAAAATCGGGCGTCGCCATTCCGAGAATGATGCCGAGAACGAGCGCGGCCACGACCTGAACGAATAGCGAGGAGTAGATTGGAGCGCGTCCGCTAACGCCAGGTATGGCCTCTGCCGCGACGGTCGCCATTGTGCCCCCCCAAGTCTTTGGTGAACGGTCCACGCGACGCAAAGATCATGCCGCGGTCGCCGCCGGCGGCGGCACCGCGACGCTCAAAGCGCTTCGAATATGATCTCCTGGGCACCGTGCCACAGCACGTATTCGCCGAGCGGCCGCAATTGATCGTTGCCTTCGATAACCGTCAGGAAGTGATTGCCCGCGAGCTGGCCGACTTTGCTGGCGAAATGCACGCCGCCATAGGCCAGCAAAATCTCGGTCTCGCTTAAGCCACCGGGGTAGAGGATGAACTCTCCCGGCGCGGGATAGCTGGTGTGGTTTTCGTGCTGCAGCCCGAGATCGAGGTCGCCGAGCGGGATCCAGCAGCCCTCGCCGCTCCAACGCACATGAATGATCCGCTCCTTGTACGGCAGCATCGAACGGAATTTCGCGCACGTTCGCGGCGCACGTTCGGATTCGAAGCGCGCGACAAAATCGAAGCGGCCTGCCTTGATACGAATACGTTCCATCGTCGGCTCCTTCAATCGTGATTAGTCGAGATTGACCAGAACGTCGAGCAGCACCCGCGCCGCGAGGTCGGCGTCCTCCGCCGTCACGGTCTCGAGCGGGCTGTGACTGATGCCGCCATTGCCGCAGCGCACGAACAGCATGCCGATATCGGTGACGCCGGCAAACATCGCTGCATCGTGCCCGGCGCCGCTCGCCAGATGAAACGGCTCGATACCGGCACGCGCGACGGCCTGCGCCAGCGCGGACTGCATCCGAGGCGCACAGGGCACGGCGGCATGCCGGCCGATTTCGGTGATGCGTGCGGTGACGCCGCGGCGTTCGGTAATGTCCTTCAGCGCAGCGAAAATATCGGCAATCGCCGCATCGCGCGTGGCGTCGTCGCCGGCGCGAATATCGAGCGAAAACTCGCAAGCGCCCGCAATGACATTAATGGCGCCATGCGGCACGTCGAGCTGGCCGACGGTACCGACCAGCGTCGAGCCGTGCGCACAGCGCCGCTCGACGGCGAGAACGATCTCGGCCGCGGCCGCGGCCGCATCGTGCCGCAGCGCCATCGGCACCGTGCCGGCATGACCGGCAGTGCCGTGAACCGTTATGCGAAACCTCGCCGAACCGGCGATCGACGTCACGATGCCGAGCGGCAGCTCGCGTTGCAGCAGGACCGGCCCCTGCTCGATATGAACTTCTAGGTAACCGCGCAGCGTCTGCGGCCGACGCGCCAGCGCCCCGATCGCCGCGAGATCGATGCCCTGCTCGCCCGCGAGCGCGGCAAAGCTCACCCCGTCGGCATCTGACCGCTGAAAAATACTTTCATCGAAGCACCCGGCCACGGCGGCGCTGCCGATATAGGGCGCGCCAAACCGCACGCCCTCCTCTTCGGCAAAGCCGACCACATCGAGATGAAAGGGCAAACGCTGACCGGTAAGCTGCAAATGCTCGGCGACAACCAGCCCCGTCAAAATACCGAGACGGCCATCGAACTGACCGGCGTCGACCACCGTGTCGTAGTGCGAACCGACGATCAGAGACTTCGCGCCGGCTATGGAACTTGCGTAACGGCCGACCACGTTGCCGACGGCGTCGATCTTGGCATCCAGTCCGGCCGAGCGCATCCAGTCGCGCAATTGCGTCGCGACGGCTTTGTGCGCCACCGAGAAATAGGTGCACGACAAGCCATCGGGCAGCTCCGACCATTGCGCGAGCTTCCGCGCCAGATCGAGGATTTTCACGCCGAAATATCCGGAAGGCGTGGCCGCGCCGGTCGCCATGCGAGCCTGGTCTTTCACCATGCGCGTTGGCCTACCGGGGCGGCCGAAGGCACGACGACTTGTACACGTTGCGGTGCATCTGCCATGGTGAGCGAGCCGGACGCATATTTGGGGAATTCGCAGTGGGAAGCATCTTCGCGGGCCGGCCAGACAGGGTTACAAGGCGGTTGCATTTCGTCATTGACATAGCATGGATCACAGACTCATTCCATTTCTCGCGGGTTGATCCAGACCCCCGTTAGGCTCGCGTGGGGGTATCCCTGATGTCGTCTGTGCCGTTTTCAAAATATCCACGAGACCTCGCCGGCTACGGCCGCGATCCGCCCGACCCGCGCTGGCCCGGCAAGGCGCGCGTCGCCGTGCAATTCGTGGTGAACTTCGAGGAAGGCGCCGAACGGTCTATCCTCCATGACGATGCCACGTCGGAGGCCTTCCTCACCGAAGTTCTCGGCACCCGGCCGTGGGTCGGCAAACGCCATATGAACGTGGAATCGATGTTCGAATACGGCTCGCGTGCCGGATTCTGGCGGCTGTGGCGGTTGTTCACGGCGCGAAAACTACCGGTGACCGTATTCGGCGTCGCCAACGCGCTCGCCCGCAATCCGCAGGTCGTAGCCGGCATGCGCGAAGCCGGTTGGGACATTGCAAGCCACGCTTTGAAGTGGATCGATTACAAGGATTTCTCTTATGACGAGGAAAGCGTCCATATGCGCGACGCTATCCGTATCCACACTGCGGCGACCGGCGAGCGGCCGTTGGGCTGGTATACCGGCCGCACCACCGAACACACCTTAAAGCTCGTGCTTGACGACGGCGGCTTTCTGTATTCCTCGGATTCCTACGCCGACGACCTGCCCTATTGGGTGAAGGGACCGAAAGGCCCGCACCTCATCATCCCCTACTCGCTCGACGCCAACGATATGCGGTTCATCAACGCGCAAGGATTTCCCGACGGCGAGTCGTTTTTCACCTATCTGCGCGATACGTTCGATTACCTATACGATGAAGGTTCGCAAGCGCCGAAAATGATGTCGATCGGCCTGCACTGCCGCTTGACCGGCCGCCCGGGCCGGGCCGCAGGCCTCGCCCGGTTTCTCGACCACATCGCCAAGTTCGATCGTGTCTGGATCGCCTCGCGACTTGACATCGCGCGACATTGGCACCGCGAGCATCTCGCGCTCGCGGCCGTCGCACCGCTCATTTCCTGAAAGAACTTTAATCGTCATGACGCAAATCACGCTCGACGAGCTCAACCGGATGGATCGCAGTGCCTTCGTGGCCGCGCTAGGCGAGGTTTTCGAGCATGCGCCCTGGGTCGCGGAAACCGCCTCCGGTGCGCGGCCATTCGCAAACTTGAACGCACTGTATGAGGCCATGACCACGGCCGTCCGCAACGCCGGCCATGACCGCCAGATGACGCTCATCAAGGCGCACCCGGATCTCGCCGGCAAAGCCGCGCGCGAGGGCGCGATCACCGACGACTCCAAACTCGAGCAGTCGAGCGCAGGCCTCGACCGGCTTTCGGAAGACGAATTTGCAGCCTTCCACCGGCTCAATGATGCCTATCACGCCAAGTTCGACATCCCGTTCATCGTCTCCGTGCGTCGGCACGGCAAAGATTCGATCATGCGCCAGTTCGAACAACGTCTGAAGAACGACGGCGCGACCGAGCGCGACGCCGCGCTTGGCGAGATTTTTCGCATCGTCGCATTGCGGCTGGCTCTGCGCGTCGCGGCGCCGGACCGGCTGCGGGTGCACGGCGTGCTCTCGACCCACGTGCTCGATACCCACGGCGGGCGTCCGGCGTCTGGCGTCGCGATCGAATTTCTCGAAATCGCATCGTCCGGAACCTCGCGACTGATTTTGGGCACGATCACCAATGCGGACGGCCGCACCGACAGGCCGCTGATCGCCAATGAACCGATCCCGATCGCGCAGTACGAGTTGCGATTTAACGTCGGCGAGTATTTCGCGCGGCACGGCACGCCGGTCACCGACCCGCCGTTCCTCGGCATCATCCCGATCCGCTTCGCGGTTGCCGACCCCGAGGCCCACTATCACGTACCGATCATCGTGACGCCGTGGAGTTATTCCACCTATCGCGGCAGCTGAACGAGGCGCGGTGAAACAATGCCCAGCGAAAAGTCGACCTGGATCAAAGACCCCCTTGGCATTCTGGCGGTCGGCGCCGAGCGGGGCATCGTGCTGGAAGGTGGCCGCATCAAGGAATTGGTGCCCGCCGGCGGCACTCCGACCACGCCGGATCTCGAAGTCTTCGATTCGAGCGAACACGTGGTTCTGCCCGGACTGATCAACACCCATCATCATTTCTATCAGACCCTCACCCGCGCCGTTCCCGCGGCGCTCGATCGCGAACTGTTCCCGTGGCTGCAGGCGCTCTATCCGATCTGGGCGGGCCTGACACCGGAGGCGCTCGATCTCGGCATGACCTTGGCGATGGCCGAGCTGTTGTTGTCCGGCTGCACGACGACCACGGATCATCACTATGTCTTCCCGGCAGGGCTCGACGAGTCCATCGACATCGAAGTGGCGGCAGCGAAGCGTCTGGGCTTGCGCGTGTTGTTGACGCGCGGCTCGATGAACCTCTCGCAGCGCGACGGCGGCTTGCCGCCGGACAGCGTGGTGCAGGACGAGGACACGATCCTCGCCGATAGCGAGCGCGTCGTTAAGCGCTACCATCAGACCGGCGACGGCGCCATGATTCAGATCGCGCTGGCGCCCTGCTCGCCGTTTTCGGTAACGACCTCGCTGATGAAATCGACCGCGGCGATGGCCGGCCGGCTAAACGTGCGGCTGCATACGCATCTGGCCGAAACCGAGGACGAGAACCGGTTCTGCCAAGAGCTTTACCAGTGCCGCCCGCTCGACTATCTGGAGGATTGCGGCTGGCTCAACGACCGCGTCTGGCTGGCGCACGGCATCCATTTCAACGATGGCGAGATGACGCGGCTGGCGCGCGCCGGAACCGCGATTTCACACTGTCCGTGCAGCAATCAGACGCTCGCCTCGGGAACCTGTCCGGTCTGCGCGATGGAAAAAGCCGGCGTGCGCATCGGCATCGGCGTCGACGGCTCGGCGTCGAACGACGGCTCGAACCTGATGCAAGAAGTGCGCGCGGCCTTTCTGCTGCAGCGTAGCCGCTATGGCGTCAACGCCGTCAGTCACAACGACGCGCTGCGCTGGGCCACCAAGGGCTCCGCCGCATGTGTCGGCCGAACCGATATCGGCGAAATTGCGGTCGGAAAAATGGCCGATCTCGCCCTCTTCAAGCTTGACGAGTTGCGGTTCTCCGGCAGCGGCGATCCGCTCGCGGCGCTGGTGCTGTGCGGCGCGCACCGCGCCGACCGGGTCATGGTCGGCGGACGCTGGATCGTGCGTGACGGCGAAATCCCTGGGCTCGATCTGACCTCACTCATCAAGCGCCATTCCGCGGCCGCCGTTAAGCTGCAGTCGACCCGCTGATTCTTTGTTAGGTTATCGGCATGCACCACTGCAGGAGATCGATCATGCGGCGTGGCTTTGCGCTGGCGCTTGTCGCGGCTATCGCTTCATTCGTTCCCGGCCTGACGCCGGACGCCCGGGCTGTCGAAACCAAGTTTCCTTGCGAAAATTTTCAGAAGAATGAAGACGGCACGTGGTTGGTGCTGAAGAACACGTTCATCGAAGGTCCACAGGTTTACGTGCTGGAGGATAACATTGTCCCTCCCGGCCGCATGGTTCTGGGTTACGACCTCGCGGCCATAATCGCCAAAGCCTGCCCTAACGCGACGCTCGCACTGCCTTCGGATACGACGCCAAATTTAGCGCCAGGTGCGGCGCCAGGTGCGGCGCCA
>Ga0182013_10001998_pt1 | contig 27218 bp, 26 predicted proteins | sample 612S2MmetaG_FD_120487 | JGI IMG/M metagenome (GOLD analysis project Ga0182013, IMG submission 120487) | Permafrost microbial communities from Stordalen Mire, Sweden - 612S2M metaG | ecosystem: Environmental > Terrestrial > Soil > Wetlands > Permafrost | place: Sweden: Stordalen | collected...
GCACGAACGCCATGCGCACCGAGCCGTATTCCGGGGCGACGCGCGGCGGCGAGATCCCGAGCGCCCAGGCGCGGCGGGCGATGATCGGCGGCTGCCCGGCGCCCGCGTCGATCGCGGGCTTGGCCAGCGCGAGCGACGCCGCATGTGCGGTGTTCGAGCGCGCGCCCGCGCCGGCGCTGACGTCGACGATGTGGACCTCGACGCCGGCGAGCGGGGTGTGGGCCATCACCTGGACGGCGCTCGCGCCGCCCGTCCAGATCGGCTCGCCGACGGTCCTGGCGGTGTTCGCGGCGCCTTCCGGTCCGTGTCCCCTGGATCCCGCCGAGACCCACGGGCTCCATCGTCCGCCCGCTCCGCGGAAGCGCAGCCGGATGTGCGCGCCGGGGTCGCCGTCCCAGGAGAGCCCGAGCAGGTCTGCGGGAGCGGGCAGCTCGAGCGTCGCGCCCGCCGCGGGCACATCGCCCACCGGGATCGTGTCGAGGCGGGTCTCGGGCGGCGCCGGGTCAGCGGCGCCGGCGGCGCGGGGGCGGATCATTCCCGCCGCCACGGCGCCCGCGCCTCCCGCCAGCAGCGTTCTGCGCGTCAGATGGGTATCCATCGATACCCAGTACAGCGAATCCCGGCGCGTTCGGCGCCGTTTGCACGTGAGATTCCGCTCACGCGGGGACGGCAGGGCTCCGGCCGGCGCCCCCCTTGCTCAGGGGCGCCGGCCGGCCCAGCATCTACTCCTTCGAGGAGCCGTTGTCCTCGGGGATCGCGAGATCCGCGAGTTCCTCGGCGAAACCGGGGTCGGTACCGCCGGCCCCGATCTTCTCGAGCGAGGCGAGGTCGGCGTCGAACTCGTGGCCGTAGCCGGTGCCGAACGCGTCGCCTCCGGCGAGCCCGAGCTCCGCCGCGATCTCGTCCTGGTCGAGCAGGCCGACATCGTCGATGGCGCGGGGAAGAGGCTCGGCCGGTTCGATCTCGATCCGCCTGTAGCGCTTCAGGCCCGTGGCGGCCGGGATCAGCTTGCCGATGATCACGTTCTCCTTCAGGCCGTTCAAACGGTCGATCTTGCCTTCCAGGGCAGCATCGGTCAGGACCTTCGTGGTCTCCTGGAAGGAGGCCGCCGAGAGGAAGGAGTCCGTGTTCAGGGACGCCTTCGTGATCCCGAGGATGATGTCCTCGAACTGGGCACCCTCTCCGCCGTCGCCGGTGATCGCGTCGTTCGCCTTCGCGAACTCGAAGCGGTCGACGAACTGGCCCGGCAGGTAGTCGGTGTCGCCCTTCTGGTCGACCCGGACCTTTTTGAGCATCTGGCGGACGATCAGCTCGATGTGCTTGTCGTTGATGTCCACGCCCTGGGACTTGTAGACCTCCTGCACCTCCTTGACGAGGTACTGCTCGGTCTCGGTCCGGCCGCGGATGGCGAGCAGCTCGTGCGGGTACACCGACCCCTCGTTGAGCTGCTTGCCCGCGCTGATCTTCTCGCCGCTGCCCACGAACAGGCGGGTGCGGCGCGGGAACGCGTGACGGTGCTCCTCGCCCGCGTCGTCGGTGATGACGACGTTCAGGGCCTTGTCGGTCTCCTCGATCGTGACGACACCGTCCTGCTCTGCGATCTTCGCGAGCCCCTTCGGACGGCGTGCCTCGAAGAGCTCGACGACACGCGGCAGACCGTGCGTGATGTCCGCGCCGGCGACCCCGCCGGTGTGGAACGTGCGCATCGTCAGCTGCGTGCCGGGCTCGCCGATCGACTGGGCTGCCACGATCCCGACGGCATCGCCGACCTGAGCGAGCGCGCCGGTCGCCATCGCCCGGCCGTAACAGGCCTGGCACACACCACTCGGGGCCTCGCACTTCAGGACCGAGCGGACGGGAACCTTGATGTCGGTGCCCTTCTCGTGGTCGTCGGTGAAGGCGGCGATGATCTCCGCCATCTCGGCGCGGCCGATTTCGACGCCCTGCTCGGCGAGCATGCGGCCCCGCTTGGTCTGGATGTCCCTGGCGGCGATGCGCCCGACGAGACCGTCGTTCGGGTCGCCGTCGTCCTTGAACACGGGGAGTTCGATGTACTCCTCGGTGCCGCAGTCGGCCTCGCGGATGATGACGTCCTGCGCCACGTCGACCAGGCGGCGTGTGAGGTACCCCGAGTCGGCGGTGCGCAGAGCGGTGTCCGCGAGCCCCTTTCGGGCGCCGTGGGTGGAGATGAAGTACTCGAGCACCGACAGGCCCTCCATGAAGTTGGCCTTGATCGGACGCTCGATGATTTCACCCTTCGGGTTGGCCATCAGGCCTCGCATGCCCGCCAGCTGGCGGATCTGCTTGAAGGAGCCACGTGCACCCGAGTTGGCCATCATGAAGATGGGGTTGAGAACATCGAGGTTCTCGACCATCGCCTCGGCGACCTCGTCGGTGGCGGCATTCCACTGTTCGACGACCGCCTCGTGACGCTCCTCCTGGGTGATCAGGCCGTCGTCGTACTGGCCGGTGATGTCGCCGACCAGCGTGTCGTACTTGTCGAGGATCTCCTGCTTCCTGGGGGGCACGACCACGTCGTTCTTGGAGATCGTGATCCCCGCCTTCGTGGCGTACTTGAACCCGAGGTCCTTGAACGCGTCGAGCACGAGCGAGATCGTCGTCGCGCCGTATTTCTGCACGAGCAGGTCGATCAGCTGCGTGGTGTCACGCTTCTTCATCGACTGGTTGACGAACACGTACTCGGCGGGGTCGAACGCGTCACCGAGCGCCTCGCGCAGCGCGCGTTCGATTCCCTCGTTGTAGATGATGCGCCCGACCGTGGTCAGCACGTGGCCGTCGCCGCGCCACGGCGGCCTGTACTCGGCGAGCGAGTGCAGCGTCACGACTTTGGCCTCGTAGGCGAGTTCCGCCTCCTGGGCCGTGCGGAACGCGTGCAGGCGCTCACCCGCGACCGGCGGCTCGCCGTTGCGGATCTGCTCGAACTTGGCTGCCAGCTCCTCGGGCTCGTCGCCGTACGTCAGGTAGTAGGCACCGAGGATCATGTCCTGCGTCGGGGTCGCCAGCGGCGCCCCGTGCGCGGGGGACAGGATGTTGTTGGAGGAGAGCATCAGGATGCGCGCCTCCGCCTGTGCCTCTGCCGAGAGCGGGAGGTGGACCGCCATCTGGTCTCCGTCGAAGTCGGCGTTGAACGCGTGACAGACGAGCGGGTGGACCTGGATGGCCTTGCCCTCGACCAGCAGCGGCTCGAACGCCTGGATGCCCAGACGGTGCAGGGTCGGTGCGCGGTTCAGCAGCACCGGGTGCTCGTGGATGACCTCCTCGAGCACATCCCAGACCTCGCCGATCATGGAGTCGACCATCTTCTTGGCGGCCTTGATGTTCTGCGCGGACTTGCGCTCGACGAGGCGGGCCATGATGAACGGCTTGAACAGCTCGAGCGCCATGATCTTCGGCAGGCCGCACTGGTGCAGCTTCAGGTACGGGCCGGCGACGATCACCGAACGTCCCGAGTAGTCCACGCGCTTGCCGAGCAGGTTCTGGCGGAAACGCCCCTGCTTGCCCTTGAGCATGTCCGAGAGCGACTTCAGCGGCCTGTTGCCGGGACCCGTCACCGGGCGCCCGCGACGGCCGTTGTCGAACAGCGCGTCCACGGCCTCCTGCAGCATCCGCTTCTCGTTGTTCACGATGATCTCGGGTGCGCCGAGGTCGAGCAGACGCTTCAGGCGGTTGTTCCTGTTGATGACACGGCGGTACAGGTCGTTCAGGTCGGAGGTCGCGAAGCGGCCGCCGTCGAGCTGGACCATCGGGCGCAGCTCCGGCGGGATCACCGGGACGGCGTCGAGGACCATCATCTCCGGTTTGTTGCCGGACTGGATGAACGCGGAGACGACCTTCAGGCGCTTGACCGCGCGGGCCTGCTTCTGGCCTTTGCCGGTCTTAACCTGGTCCTCGAGCTCGACCCTTTCCTGCTCGAGGTCGACCTGCTGGAGCAGATCGCGGATCGCTTCTGCGCCCATGCCGCCGCGGAAGTACTCACCGAAGCCGTAGGGGGACCCGAAGCGCTCCTTGAGCTCGCGGAACTTGGTCTCGTCCTGCTCGATGTCCTTCGGCTCCATCGTCTTGAAGAGCTCCCACACCTCGCGCATGCGCTCGGCCGCGTCCTCGATGTAGGCCTCGGTGTCGGCGATGTCCGCCTCGAACGTCTTCGTCAGTTCCTTGATCTGCTTCTCGCGCTCGTCGTCGGAGAGTTTGGACAGGTTGATGTCCAGCGAGTCGGCCCACAGGTGGTCTTCGTCGTTGAAGTTGGTCTGTTTGCCGTTCTGCAGGTACTTCTCGCGGCGGGCGAGGGACTCGCGCAGTTCGAGCACCCGCTCCTCACGCTCTGCGGCGTAGGAGTCGAGGACCTTCGCGACCTCCTTCTCGAGAGTGTCCATGTCCTTCTGGCGCGCCTCGTCGTCAACCCATGTGACGATCGACGCGGCGAAGTACAGGACCTTCTCGAGTTCCTTCGGGGCCATGTCCAGGAGGTAGCCGATGCGGCTCGGGACGCCCTTGAAGAACCAGATGTGGCTGACGGGCGCCGCGAGGTCCACGTGGCCCATCCGCTCACGGCGGACCTTCGAGCGCGTGACCTCCACGCCGCAGCGCTCGCACACGATGCCCTTGTAGCGGACCCGCTTGTACTTGCCGCAGTAGCACTCCCAGTCCTTCGTGGGACCGAAGATGCGCTCGCAGAAGAGGCCGTCCTTCTCCGGCTTGAGCGTGCGGTAGTTGATGGTCTCGGGCTTTGTGACCTCGCCCGAGCTCCAGCTGCGGATCTGCTTGGAGGACGCGAGGGAGATCTCGATTGCGTCGAAATTATTGATGTCGATCATTCAGGGTGCGCTTTCGCTCGCGGGTGAATCGGGCAACTACTCGGCGTCGTCGACGGCCAGGCTCTCGAGGTCGACGTCCTCCGGCGCGTCAACGTCGATCAGCGCCTCAACGCCGACCACGTCCTCCTCCGCCGAGTCCTCGTCCTCATCGGCCTCGGCGGCTGGGGAGTTCTCCTCGCCGTCGAGATCCTCGTCGCTTGCCTCGCCGGGGAGAGCCCTTACCCCGGAGAGGTCGATGCCGAGCTCCTCTGCAGCTCGCAGCAGGTCATCGTCCTCGTCGCGCATCTCTGCGCGCTGGCCCTCCTCGGAGACGACGTTGACGTCGAGCGCCAGCGACTGCATCTCCTTGAGCAGGACCTTGAAGGACTCAGGGATCGACGGCTCGGCGATGTTCTCGCCCTTCACGATCGCCTCGTATGCCTTCACGCGGCCGACCGTGTCGTCGGACTTGATCGTCAGCATCTCCTGCAGCGTGTAGGCGGCGCCGAACGCCTCGAGCGCCCAGACCTCCATCTCGCCGAAGCGCTGGCCACCGAACTGCGCCTTGCCTCCCAGCGGCTGCTGGGTGACCAGGGAGTACGGCCCCGTCGAACGGGCGTGGATCTTGTCGTCGACGAGGTGCAGGAGCTTCAGGATGTACATGTATCCCACCGTCACCTGTTCCTCGAACGGCTCGCCGGTGCGCCCGTTGAAGAGCCTCATCTTCCCGGAGGCCTGCTCGCCGACCCGCCTGGACTTGTCGACGTCCATGCGGATGCGGCCCTCGTGGGCGTCCTGCCACTTGACCAGGGCGTTGTCGACGTCCGCGACCGTCGCGCCGTCGAACACGGGCGTGGCCACGTAGACCTTGCCGGTGCCGTCCTTCGAGTGCGCGGCCTTGTAGGCCTCGGTGTCGTCGTCGTACCAGCCCTGCGCCGCGGCCCACCCGAGGTGGGTCTCGAGGATCTGGCCGACGTTCATGCGCGAGGGCACGCCCAGCGGGTTCAGGATGACGTCGACGGGCGTTCCGTCCTCGAGGAACGGCATGTCCTGCTGGTCGACGATCTTCGAGATGACACCCTTGTTGCCGTGACGGCCCGCGAGCTTGTCGCCCTCGGAGATCTTGCGCTTCTTGGCGACGAACACGCGCACGAGGTCGTTGACCCCGGGCGGCAGGTCGTCGCCGTCGTCGCGGCGGAACGTCTTGACGTCGATCACGACGCCTCCCTCACCGTGCGGCACCTTCAGCGACGTGTCGCGGACCTCACGGGCCTTCTCCTTGAAGATGGCCCTGATCAGCTTCTCCTCGGCCGTCAGCTCGGTCTCGCCCTTCGGCGTGACCTTCCCGACGAGCAGGTCGCCCGACTGGACCTCGGCGCCGATGCGCACGATGCCGCGGTCGTCGAGGTTGCGCAGGGACTCCTCGGAGCGGTTGGGGATGTCGCGGGTGATCTCCTCCTCGCCGAGCTTGGTCGTGCGGGCGTCGATCTCGTACTCCTCGATGTGGATCGAGGTGAGCTCGTCGTCCTGGACCAGGCGCTTGGAGAGGATGATCGCGTCCTCGAAGTTGTAGCCCTCCCATGACATGAAGGCGACCATCAGGTTCTTGCCCAGGGCCATTTCGCCCTTGTCGGTGGATGAGCCGTCCGCGAGGACGTCGCCCGCCTTGAGCTTTTCGCCGGAGTGCACCAGCGGCTTCTGGTGGATCAGCGTGCCCTGGTTCGAGCGCATGAACTTCTGGAGCTCGTACTCCTGCTTCTCGCCCTGGGTTCCCTGCACGATGATCTGGTTCGCGTCAACGAACTCGACGGTGCCGGCGGTCTTCGCCAGCAGCACGTCACCGGTGTCGAGGGCCGCGCGGCGCTCCATCCCGGTGCCGACCAGCGGAGCGTCGGACTTCAGCAGCGGAACAGCCTGGCGCTGCATGTTCGAGCCCATCAGCGCGCGGTTGGCGTCGTCGTGCTCGAGGAACGGGATCATCGCGGTCGCGACCGACCAGATCTGCTCGGGGGAGACATCGACCAGGTCGACGTCCTTCGGGCCGACCGTGACGTACTGGCCGGCCTGCGTGCGGCACAGGATCTCGGTGCCCTTCAGCCGGCCCGTCTTCGGGTCGACGGGGGTGTTCGCCTGCGCGATCAGGAGCTCCTCTTCCTGGGTCGCGTCGAGGTGGCGCACCTCCTCGGTGACGACACCGTCCTTGACCACTCGGTAGGGGGTCGTGACGAACCCGTACTCGGAGACCTCGGCGAACGAGGACAGCGAGCCGATCAGACCGATGTTCGGTCCCTCGGGGGTCTCGATCGGGCACATGCGCCCGTAGTGGGTGGGGTGCACGTCGCGGACCTCGATCGGGGCGCGCTCGCGCGTCAGCCCTCCCGCGCCCAGAGCCGACAGGCGCCGGCGGTGCGTGAGCCCCGCGAGCGAGTTCGTCTGGTCCATGAACTGGCTGAGCTGGGAGGAGCCGAAGAACTCCTTCAGCGCCGCCACGACAGGACGGATGTTGATGATCGTCTGCGGCGTGATCGTGTCCGCGTCCTCGGTCGTCAGGCGCTCGCGCACGACGCGCTCCATGCGGTACAGGCCGATCCTGAATGCCTCCTGGATCAGCTCGCCGACGGTGCGCAGGCGGCGGTTGCCGAAGTGCTCGTACTCGTCGAGGTGCTCGGCGACGGGCTCGCGCGGCATGCTCATCGCCTCGGCCGCGTAGTCCTTGATCTCGATCTCGCCGTCCTCGGGCAGTCCGAGCCGCTTCGGCAGCGAGACGAGCTCGCGAACCAGCGCGAGGATGTCGTCGTGCGTCAGCGTGCGGGTGTCGATGTCGACATCCAGGCCTAGGCGCGAGTTCAGCTTGTAGCGGCCGACCCGCGTCAGGTCATAGCGCTTGGGGTCGAAGAACAGCTGGTTCAGCAGCGCCTTCGCGTTGTCGACGCTCGGCGGCTCGCCGGGCCTCTGCTTCTTGAAGAGCTCGATCAGCGCGCCCTCTTCGGTGCGGGTGATCTCCGTGTCCGCCTCGATCGTGTTGCGGATGTACAGCGAGTTGTCGAACTGGCGCAGGATCTCCTCGTCGCTGGCGTAGCCCATCGCGCGCAGCAGCACCGTCACCGGAAGCTTGCGCTTGCGGTCGATGCGGACGAACACCTTGCCCTTCTTGTCGATCTCGAGCTCGAGCCACGAGCCACGCGCCGGCATCAGGTTCGCGATGAAGACCTGCTTCTCGCGGTCCTTGGGCTCCATCAGGTACGCGCCGGGGGAGCGAACGAGCTGCGTCACGACGACACGCTCGGTGCCGTTGATGACGAACGTCCCGCGCTCGGTCATCCACGGGAAGTCGCCCATGAAGACGGACTGCTCCCGGATCTCGCCGGTCTCGCGGTTGATGAACGCGACCGTCACGGTGAGCGGACGGGCGTAGGTCAGGTCCTTCTCGCGGCACTGGTCGAGTGAGGCGACCGGCTCGTCGAACGTGAACTCGCCGAACTGGACGGCGAGGTTGCCGGTGTAGTCCTCGATCGGCGAGATGTCGTCGATCGTCTCGCGCAGCCCGCCGTTCTGGGGATCTGTCAGCCAGATGAACGAACGGCGCTGAATGTCGATGAGGTTGGGTACGTCAACTGTCTTGTTGAGGCGCGCAAAAGTCCTGCGCGTCCGGAGAGCATCTGCAGCAGCCAAGAAACGACTCCTTCGGAGGGCGATACACGGGCAGAGGAGGGCGCGAAAGCGCGACTAAGAAAGATAGCACAGGCTATCCGTACCCCAAGGGCCACCGGCGCTCACGGACCCCGTCCCCGAACCTCGCGTATGTGGCGCGAGCTCTACTTCGGACGGCTTCGACTATCGGCCAGCCCGGCCACTTTACCGGAAAGCACCGGGATTTGTTAGGTCTGCATAAACGAACGGCCCCGCCGTGGGCGGGGCCGTCGCGCTGCTTCTGCGGGGTGTGGGCACCCCGCGGGCGCTACTTCACCTCGACGGCGGCTCCTGCCTCCTCGAGTTCCTGCTTGAGCTTGTCGGCCTCCTCGCGGTCGATGCCCTCCTTGACCGGCTTGGGGGCCTCGTCCACGAGCGCCTTGGCCTCTTTCAGGCCGAGGCCGGTCGCGGCACGCACGACCTTGATGACCTGGATCTTCTTGTCGCCGGAGGACGCGAGGATGACGTCGACGGTGCTCGACACTTCCTCCTCGGCTCCGCCGCCGTCGCCGCCGGCTGCGGGCGCTGCGGCCGGGGCCGCCATCGCCGCTGCGGAGACACCGAACTCCTCCTCGAGCGCCTTGATGCGCTCGGCGAGCTCGAGCACCGAGATGCCCTTCAGCTCCTCGATCCAATCCTGTGTGCTTGTTGCCATGTGAGTCAGTCCTCCTTGGTGGGATTCGTCTCGGCGTCCTCGGACTCAGCCGAGACGTCCGCCTTGTTGTCGTCGTCCGCCGGCGTGTCCTGCTCCGGCTCAGCCTTCTGCTCGTCGCCGCCCTGCGCCGCCTGCGGCTCCTCGCCGCCCTCGGCTGCGGGGGCCTGCTCCTGCTCAGCGGAGTCGCCCTCGGTGCCCGCGGCGTCCGTCTGCGCGGGTGCCTGCGGCTCGGCAGCCGCCGCCGGGGCCTCTCCGGCCGGGATCTCGCCGGACTCCTTCTTCTCGCGCACCTGGCCGAGGGCGACCGCGAGGCCACCGAGGAGGCCGCCGAGCGAGCGGACGAGTCCGCCGATCGGTGAGGCGACCACCCCGACGAGCTGTCCGTAGAGGACCTCGCGGGAGGGCAGTTTGGAGAGCGAGCGGATCTGGTCCACGTCGAGCGCGGAGCCTTCCATCAGCCCGCCCTTGAAGGGGAGCATCTGTGTGGCCCGCGCGTAGTCCGCGACCGTCTTCGCGGCGGTCGCGACGTCGCCGCGCACGAACGTCAGCGCGGTCGGCCCCGCGAGGTAGTCCTTGAGGATCTCGGCGCCGACCTGGTCGGCGGCGCGCTCGGTGAGCGAGTTCTTCACGACCTTGAAGCTCGCGTCGCTCTGGCGCAGCTTCGCGCGCAACTCGGCCACCTGCTCGACGGTGATCCCGCGGTAGTCCACGGCGAAGATCGCGTCGGACTCCTCGATTTTCTCGGCGATCTCTGCGATCGCCACGGCCTTCTGGTCTCGGTTCATTGGGCTCCTATCCCGGTCTTGCGCCGCGCGGTTCTCGCGGCCGCCGGGGGTCTGCGGTTGCCTGTCGGTCTGACGCTATGCAGCGGCCGGGGCCGCAGGCGCCTCCTCGAGGATTTCACGGGTTCGGCTCGAGTCGACTTTGACTCCGGGTCCCATCGTCGATGCGATGGTGACCGAGCGCAGGTAGCGGCCTTTGGCGGCGGACGGCTTGGCACGGATCATCTCTTCGATGACGGCCGCGTAGTTCTCGAGCAGCCTGCGGTCGTCGAAGCTCGCCTTGCCGATCACCAGGTGCACGATCGCGGTGCGGTCCGTGCGGTATTCGACCTTGCCGGACTTGGACTCCTCGACGGCTTTGCCGACGTCCATCGTGACGGTGCCGACTTTCGGGTTCGGCATCTTGCCGGAGGGCCCGAGGACCCGTCCGAGGCGTCCGACGACGGACATCATGTCGGGCGTCGCGATCGTGACGTCGAAGTCGTCGAAGCCGCCCTCGATGCGTTTGGCGAGGTCCTCCCCGCCGACATAGTCGGCGCCGGCCTCTTCGGCCTCGCGGACCTTGTCGCCCTGGGCGAAGACGGCGATCTTCACGTCCTTGCCGAGGCCGTTCGGCAGCGCGATCGTCCCGCGCAGCTGCTCGTCGGCGTGCCTGACGTTCAGGCCGGTGCGGATGTGGACCTCGATCGACTCGTCGAATTTCGCGGACGTGAGCCCGCGGACGAGCGAGATCGCCTCGGCGGGCTCGTATTCGCGCTCGCGGTCGACGCGGGAGAGCGTCTCCTCATAACGGCGGCCATGCTTGCTCACGGTGCCACCTCCACGCCCATCGACCGGGCGGTGCCGGCGATGATCTTCGCGGCCTGGTCGACATCGTGGGCGTTCAGGTCATCGAGCTTGCGCTCGGCGATCTCGCGGAGCTGCTCCTGCGTGATCGTGCCGACCTTCACACGGTTCGGCTCGCCGGAGCCCTTGCCGATCCTCAGCGCCTGGCGGATGAGGACCGCGGCGGGCGGGGTCTTGGTGATGAACGTGAACGAGCGGTCCTCGTAGACGGTGATCACGACGGGGATGACTGTCCCCGTTTCGCTCTGCGTCTGGGCGTTGAACGCCTTGCAGAACTCCATGATGTTGATCCCGTGCTGACCCAGGGCAGGGCCGACCGGCGGGGCGGGGCTAGCCTGCCCGGCGTTCGCCTGCAGCTTGATTGTCGTCAGAACCTTCTTGGCCATTTTCTCGTCTGTATCTCTCTATCGGGGTTCTCTAGCTTAGCCACGCACCGAGGGTCGAGGCGTGTGAACTGGGCAGGCGCGGGATCACGGCGCCGCGCCGGCGGTCAGGCGGGTCAGAGCTTCTTGACCTGGTCGAAGCCTACCTCCACCGGCGTCTCGCGGCCGAAGATCGACACGAGCACCTTGAGCCTGGAGGCATCCTCGTTGATCTCCGAGATCTCCCCGGAGAAGTCGGACAGCGGACCGGAGACCACCTTGACGGACTCGCCGATCGTGAACTGCGCGCGTGTGCGCGTCGCGGTCGCGACCTCCTTGTGGAGCAGCCTGTCGACCTCCATCTGCGTGAGCGGCACCGGCTCCTGTGAGGCGCCGACGAACCCGGTCACGCCGGGGGTGCCCTTCACGACACCCCAGGAGTCCTCGTTGAGCTCCATGTTGACCAGCACGTAGCCGGGCATCGTGCGCTTCTCGACCGTGACCTTCTGGTTGTCCTTCATCTCCGAGACGGATTCGGTCGGGACGACGACGCTGCGCACCGCGCGCTGCTGACCGAGGGAGATCAGGCGGTGCTCGAGGTTGTGCTTGACCTTGTTCTCATGGCCGGAGTACGTGTTCACTACATACCAACGAAACATTCAGAGCCCTTCGACAGATTCAGTGGCGGTTGATGGACGCCCGGCCGTGGTTCTCGGCACGGACATCAGAGGATGAATTCGACGATTTCCTTCGCGACGTAGTCAGCCAGGCCGAGGTAGGCGCCGGCGATCGCGACGAAGCCGATGACGACAGCCGTGGCCTGGGTGACCTGACGGCGGTCGGGCCACTGGACTCGGTGGAGCTCGGCCCAGCTGGCGCGCAGGAAGCCGATCGCGCGGTTGCCGCTGCGCACCGGCGCGCCGGATGCCTGCTCGGGTGTGGCTTGCACGCGTCCCGACGGGCCCGCGGCCTCCTGGAGCTGGTCGGCTGTGACGTCGCCCTCGAGCTCGGCCTCCGTGTCGATTTCTGACTCGGAGAGCCGTTCGGGGGCATTTGCGATCGCGTTCTCATCGGCGATCTCTGCGTCCGCGCCAACCGGCACCCCGCCTGCTCCCGCGACGATCGCGGCGTCGAACTCGTCATCGGCACCCGAGGCATGCTCGAGCGCGCCGGGGACATCCGAGCGGCTGAGCGAGTCGACCGGCTCAGCGGTCGGGTCGAACGGGTTCGGCTGGCTGCTCGCGCCGTCCGGCTGGTTGCCCGCACCAGCGGCACCCCCGCGATTGCGGCGCTGCTTTGAACGTTTACGGTCACGAGCCACAGCAGCGCTCCCGCGCTAACGGGTCTCCCGATGGCTGGTGTGCTTACGGCACCAGCGGCAGTACTTGCGCAGGGTCACCCGGTCCGGGTTGTTGCGCTTGCTCTTGTTCGTCTGGTAGTTGCGGTGCTTGCACTCCTCGCAGGCGAGGGTGATAGCGATTCGAACGTCTCCGCGGGCCATGGTCAGAAATCCCTGCGTCGTTGTGGACAGGCGGCCGTGGGCGAAGAAAAACCCCGCCCAGGCGCGAGGTACAGGCAGTCTAGCGCGCTTGCAGCCCGCGCGGAGCTACCGTCCGGAGCAGCGGGGAAGCTGGGCCGGACCATCGCGCCCCACGCCCAGGCGCCTCGACAGCGATCCGCCGGCACAGGCGGAGCCCACACAAGGAGAGCCGAGATGAACCTGCCGGAGCCGATCCCCCCCGTCGTGCACGACGAAACGTTCGCGGGCGTGACCTACCACATACGCGGCGAACTGGTCCCCGAGCTGCAGATCGAGGTCGGCTCCCAGGCCGTGATGTTCGAGCACCACGTCCTGCTGTGGAAGCAGACGCAGCTGAACGTCGAGCTCAAGAAGCTCCCCGGCGCGGTGAAACGCAAGATCGCGGGGATGGAGTTCTTCGTGACCCGCACGTCCGGGTCCGGCAGGATCGCCTTCTCCAGGGACTCCCCCGGCCAGTGCATCCCGCTGCACCTGCGCCAGGGCGAGGGCCTTGACGTCCGCGAGCACCAGTTCGTCGCGGCGACCGACAACCTCGACTACACGTTCGAACGGATCAAGGGCATCCAGAGCATGGTGCTCGGAGGGTCAGGGTTCTTCATGGACAAGTTCCGGGCCACCAAAGGCGACGCGATCGTGTGGCTGCACGGGCACGGGAACGTGTTCCTGGTGCAGCTGGGCGCGGGCGACCAGCTCGACGTCGAGGCGGGCGCGTGGCTCTACAAGGACCCGGAGGTGAGCATGGAGGCTGTGACGATGGGGCTGAAGACGGGCATCTTCGGCGGCGGCGGCAAGCTCACCTGGAACCGCTTCACCGGACCGGGGCGCCTTGCGATCCAGACGATGTTCATCGCGCCGCTCGAGGGCGTCGAAGACGGCGGGAACACAGCCGCCGCCGCGGGTGCCGGCGGGATCGCGGGCGCGCTGATCAGCGGCCTGGCCAAAGGCTAGGAGCGGGCGGCGGGGACAGCCGCTACTCGAAGAGGGTGAGCGTGGCGAGGATCACGTACAGGGCCACGAGCGCCCAGCCCTCGAATTCCGCGGCCTCCCCGTCGCTCGTGATCTGATCCAGCGCGAGCGCCGTGAGGACGAGCGCGCCGATGTAGACGGGCGCGAGCGCGAACGTCAGGGTCGTCTTCAGCGCGAAGGAGATCAGGACGAGCAGCGGGAACAGGAACGCCGCGATCTGCGCGACCGAGTTCTTGACGACCGAGATCGCGAGGTCCGACTTGCCCTTGTAGGCGAGCACCAGGCCGGTGACGTTCTCGACCGCGTTACCGGCGATCGCGACGATCACCAGTCCCGCGAACGCCTGGGAGATGTGCAGCTGCACGATCGCGGGCTCGAGCGCATTGATGAACCAGTCCGAGACGAACGCGGAGGCGACACCCGCGACGATCAGCAGCGTGAGCGTGAACGCAAGCGGCATCCTCGGCCCGTGCGGTTCGTCCTCGCCGTCCTCAGTCCCGTCTGCGTCCTTCGCTCCCGGCAGCTCATCCGAACGCAGATACGGCACCACCCATGCCATGTAGACGAGCAGCAGGCAGACCGCGCCGACCGCCGAGATCGTGTCCACGTGGTGGCTCGCCGGATCGTGCGCGGCGAGCGAGAGGCCGAGCAGCACGATGATGAACACCGTGACCTGCAGCAGCGTCGCGGTGTCTTTCGGAAGCCGCACCGCGAAGCGCATGATCCCGTCCGGCGCGCGGCGGGCGCCGACGACGAGCACGAGCCCCAGCACGAGCAGCGCGTTCGCGAATATCGACCCGATGATCGCGGTCTGGGCGACCACCGACTCGCCCTTCTGCAGCGCGAAGACGACGACGAACAGCTCCGGCAGGTTGCCGAGCGTCGACTGCATCATCCCGGTCACACCCGGGCCGAAGCGCCTGCCGAGGTCCTCCGTCGAGAAGGACACGATCCATGCGAGGCCCGCCAGCGCGAGCGTCGCCAGGGCGAAGCTCGGGACCGCTGCCCAGTTCCCGTATTCCGCGGAACCCGCGAGGACGGTGACCAGGACGACCAGGGCGAGCGCGATCCGCTCGTTACGGCTTAGAGCGGACATGCTTGCCAGGCCCCCTCGGCCGAAGATCTAGTGGTTCTCGAGCACCCGGTCGATCAGGCCGTACTCGAGGGCCTGATCTGCGGTGAAGAAACGATCGCGCTCCATGTCGGCGCGCACGACCTCCGTCGATTTCCCGACGGCCTCGGCGTAGATGGCGTCGATCTGTTTGCGCATGTTAAGGATCTCGCGCGCATGGATCTCGATGTCCGTCGACTGGCCTTCAAAGCCCGCGGATGGCTGGTGGATGAGGATCCTGGAGTTCGGCAGCGCCGCGCGCTTGCCCTTCGTCCCGGCGGCCAGCAGCAGGGAGCCCATCGACATCGCGACGCCGACGCACATCGTGGCGATGTCCGGCTTGACGAACCGCATCGTGTCGTAGATCGCCAGACCCGAGTAGATGCTCCCGCCGGGGGAGTTGATGTAGATCGAGATGTCCTTGTCGGGGTCCTCGCTCTCGAGGTGCAGCAGCTGCGCGACCACGAGGTTCGCGACCTGGTCGTCGATCGGCGTGCCGAGGAAGATGATCCGCTCGTTCAGCAGCCTCGAGTAGATGTCGAACTCGCGCTCGCCGCGCGCGGTGCGCTCTATAACCATCGGGATGAGTGGCATGGCTCCCCACCCTAGCGGCCCGGCGAGCGTCATCGCCGCCCTGGCGTGCATCGTGCTCGCGCTCGCGTGCACCAGCGCAGTTGCCATGACCAGCCACGCGGGCTGGCCGCCCGATCAGCACCTGGTGATGGACAGCGGCCGCGCCGGCGTGCACAACACGCTGCGAGGCAGGCCGGGGGTGCACAACTACCTGCTCGGCGGCTACGGCGACGACACGATCTACGGCGGCGACAGGGGCGACGTGATCTGGGGCGACTACCACCCGTCCGGCTGGCCCGCGTTCCAGAGCCTCGTGGTCCACGCCGGCGACGGGCGCAACGTGATCTACGGCAACGACACCGTCAACCACATCTGGACCGGTACCGATCCCGCGACGGTCGTGCATGTCCACGAGGGGTCGGGCGTGGTGCACTGCGAAAACGCCGGGATCGTGATCTTCACGAGCCATGCCGCCCTCCCCCACTACCGCCTGCCGGGTTGCAGGCGGATCAGCTTCTACTCCGTCGGCTACTGAGCCGCGCCGGGCGCTCAGATGTTCACCGAGCGCATGCCTTCCGGGTCATAGCGGTCGCCCGCGGCGCTGCCGATCTCCTGGGTGATCCGCTCGACGTCCTGCTCGCTCAGCTGCACGTCGGCGGCAGCGACGTTCTCCTCGAGGTAGCTGACGCGCTTGGTGCCGGGGATCGGGACGATGTGCTCGCCGCGGTGCAGGACCCAAGCGAGCGCGAGCTGGCCCGCGGTGATCCCCTTCTCCAGCGCGATCTCCTTCACGCGTCCGGCGAGCGCGAGGTTCTTCTCGAGGTTCTCGCCGGTGAAGCGCGGGCCGTACTTGCGGAAGTCGCCGTCGTCGAGCTCGTCCGGTGAGCTGAAGCGCCCGGACAGGAACCCGCGTCCGAGCGGCGAGTAGGCGACCAGCGCGATCCCGAGCTCGTCCAGCGTCGGCAGGATGTCCCGCTCGACGTCGCGTGTCCACAGCGAATACTCGGTCTGGACCGCGGTGATCGGGTGAACGGCATGCGCGCGGCGGATCGTCTCGGCGCTCGCCTCCGAGAGGCCGAGGTGGCGGACCTTGCCCTGCTCGACGAGCTCGGCCATCGCCCCGACCGTCTCCTCGATCGGGGTGTCCGGGTCCACGCGGTGCTGGTAGTAGAGGTCGATGTGGTCGACGCCGAGACGCTGCAGCGACGCCTCGCATGCCGAGCGCACGTAGTCCGGGCTCCCGTCGATCGAGCGTTTCGGCGGGTCGCCGACGATCCTGATCCCGAACTTGGTGGCGAGGAACACCTCGTCGCGGCGCGATGCGATCGCGCGGCCGACGAGCCGCTCGTTGGTGTGCGGCCCGTACATGTCGGACGTGTCGAGGAAGTTGCAGCCGAGGTCCAGGGCGCGGGCGATCGTGCGCAGCGACTCCTGCTCGTCGGTCGACCCGTAGAACGCGGACATCCCCATGCAGCCGAGGCCTATCGCCGATACCTGCGGCCCGTGCGGCCCGAGCGTGCGCTTGTTCATGCGAGCATCCTTTCGGTGGTTTGCGGCGGGTATACCCGCGGGCGCATCCGGTATACCAGCCGCCGGGGAGCGCGCGCCCGATGGATAATGTCGCTGGCGTGTTCCCGGTCAACCTCCCGAACCTCCTCACGGTCCTGCGGATCATGCTGGTCCCCGTGCTGGTCGTTGCGCTGCTCGGCAACACCCACGACGGGGATGTCCTCGCGGCCGTAGTGTTCGTGCTCGCGTCGCTGACGGACTTCGTCGACGGCTACCTCGCACGCTCGCGGGACTCGGTCACGAACTTCGGCAAGCTGATGGACCCGCTCGCGGACAAGCTGCTGATCGTCGCGGCGCTCATCTCGCTCGTGTCCCTGCAGCGCCTCGCGGCGTGGGTCGCGATGGTGATCATCACCCGCGAGCTGGCCGTCACGGTCCTTCGCATGGGCGCGTCGCAGGCGGGGGTGATCATCCCGGCGAGCAACTTCGGGAAGGTCAAGACGTGCCTTCAGATAGCGATGATCCTCGCGGTGATCGCGGTCCACGGATCGCCGCTGTGGCTGAACGCGCTGATCTACGTCACGGTCATCGTGACGGTGCTCTCAGGCCTCGACTACTTCTTCGGGCTGCGCCGCCGGATGGCGCAGCACCAGGCTCACGCCGAAGGCTGAACGCCCGCGTCGAGCCACTCCTCGAGGGTGGTCTGGTGCGCCACGCGGGCGCCCGTCGCGATCTCGCTGCGCAGCTCCGCGAGCAGGCCATGCCGTTCGGCGACGACGTTGTGCTGGTGGATCGTCTCGAGGTTCTCCTGCCGCGCCGAGATGAAGCACGAACCGTCGAGGAACGCGAGCTCGCCGACGACGCCGGCGATCATCTCGCGCACGCAGTCCTCCACGAAGCGCGGGCGCATATGGGCCTTTTCAACAACCGCGACCTCGTCCGAGCGCTTCATCAGCTCGTAGATCTCCGAGGACATGCTGGACTCCGCGATCCGCAGCAGCACCTCCGCGTCGATCTCGGCCGTCGAGTCCTCGGTCAGGCCTACGTTCAACGTCGCAAGCCCCCGCTGGTTGTGGGTCGCGACCGGAACCTGTTCGAGGATCACGTCGATCTGCTCGCTGGTGAAGTCCTCTGCCGTCAGCCGTTCGCGTGCGCGCGCGGCGATCAGCTCCTGGGCGCACGGGCAGGCGGTCATGCCGGTCGCGGAGACGCCGACCGTGCGCCTAGTTCCGTGGGCGAACGCCACCGCACGGCCGTGGAGCGTGTAGATCTCCTGTGTCTGGACCCCCGAGACGGGCGCCGGCTTGTGCTCCGGGTAGCGCGCCGCGATGCTGACCTCGGCGCGCCCGGCCCCCTGGCGCTCCCTGACGATCTCCGCGATGTGCTGCGCGAGGGTCTCCGCGCGGAACGGCGACTCGGACAGCACGACCTCGCCGATCGCCTCGTTGACGACCTCCTCGAAGCGCGACATGTGGGCGCCCTTCTGCTCCCGGCTGAGGTCGACGAAACAGTCGAGCCGGGCGAAGTACAGCTCCTCGCGGATCCTCACGACCTTCTCCACGCCGGTCACCCCGACGCGCGAGAGCGCGACCGGGACGGCGGGGGCCCGGGCCTGCACGTCGTCGCCGCTGCCAAGCGCCGGGGACAGCCCCGCAGTGAGGCGTGTTGCCTGCATGCGGGTGAGCGTAGCGCGCACACGACGCCCACCCCGGCGCTACGTGAATATCCCCCTGCCGACGATTCTGGTATCACTTCGCACATGGCGTGCCGCGCCATCCCGGAGGCGGGTTGAGGCGGGCGCCGGGAGAGGCGGGAAAGGGATGGGACCGGCAGGGCAAGCGCAACGCATCGGAGGCTTAGCGTAGGTATCGGGGAGATCGGGGCGGACGACCGTTTCGATGGGTGTCGGATGGGCCTTGGGGGGTTCCAGTGACGGAGAAGGCGATACAGACCGGGGTGGCCACGGACACAGCCGTGGTGGAGATCGACGAGCTCTCGAGCATCATCTCCGAGGGGCAGGAACGGGGGTTCGTCGCAGCCGACGCGCTCGCGGCCGCGATGGAGGAGGCTGAGCTCAGCGCCCAGCAGGCACAGGACATCCTCAGCCAGCTCGAGGAGCACGGCGTCGACGTCCTCGACGCGGGCAGCGCAGCCGGCGAACTGCAGGCCGACATCCGCCCCGGGGCGACGTCCGGCGCGGCGGCCGACGACGGCGACGCTCCCGAGGCCGAGGAGCCCCAGGACGACGGCGCGGAACAGATCCGCACCCTTCACGCGCGGCTGGACGAGCTCAAGCGGCCCGACCTTGACCTCACGGCCGACCCCAGCGTCGACTCGCTGCGCCTGTACCTGCGTTCCATCGGACGGGTGCCGCTGCTGACCGCCGAAGAGGAGGTCTCGCTAGCCAAGCGGATAGAGCGCGGCGACATGGCGGCCAAGCAGCACATGGTCGAGGCGAACCTGCGCCTCGTCGTCTCGATCGCGAAGGGCTACGTGGGGCGCGGGCTGACGCTCCTCGATCTGATCCAGGAGGGCTCGCTCGGGCTCATCAGGGCGGTCGAGAAGTTCGACTACCGCCGCGGATACAAGTTCTCCACGTATGCCACATGGTGGATCCGCCAGGCCGTCACGCGCGCGCTCGCCGACAAGGGGCGCACGATCCGCATCCCCGTACACATGGTCGAGCGGCTGAACAAGCTGATCTACGCCGAACGGCGTCTGATCCAGCAGCTCGGCCGCGAGCCCACACCCGAGGAGCTCGCGACCGAGCTCGAATGCTCCGTACGCGACGTGCGCGAGGTGATGCGGGTGACCCAGCAGCCCGTGTCCCTGGAGAAGCCCGTCGGCGACGAGGACGACTCGGCGCTCGCGGACTTCGTCGAGGACGTCTCAGCGGCCTCGCCGTTCGAGATCGCATCGGAGGCGCTGCGGCGCGAGAACATCCGCCGGGTGCTGGAAGCGCTCCCGACACGCGAGCGCGAGGTGATCGAAATGCGCTACGGCATCGTCGGAGGGCGTTCGCGCACACTGGAGGAGGTCGGCCGCGCGTTCAACATCACCCGCGAGCGGGTCCGCCAGATCGAGAACAGAACGCTGAAGAAGCTCCAGACGCTGCCAGAGGCACAGCCGCTGCGCGAGGCCTCCTGAGCTCCGCGGGCCACGGGTCCGCGGGCCGCGGGCGCCAGCACGTAAACTGACGAGCCCCCGGCGGGGTTCCCGAGCGGTCAAAGGGGACGCGCTGTAAACGCGTTGGCTCTGCCTTCGCAGGTTCGAATCCTGCCCCCGCCATGTCCCTCCGTGCGAAGCGCGGAGGGGCCTTCCGGCAGAGCGACGCACGGCCCCGGTCACGTTTACGATTCAGCCATGCCACGAGCCTCGGTCGGCGCCGAGCCGGCCGGCATTTCGAACTGGCCGGACGTGAGATGGGCGTGAGGCTTTGGGAGTACCCGCCGTTCCCGGTCGGGCGCGGCGGGCGCCTTGCGGGAGGGAGCGCCCCGTCGTGCTCAGAGGCGCACCGTTTCGGCCCGGGAGTGGTCGTTCTCCAGCGAAGCCGGATGGCGGGTGAATGCCACGCAGGCGACCGCCGAGAGGCAGGCCCGCTGCTCTCACATCGGCTGGAGCCGCGACTCGATGACGCCGGCTGGCCGGATGCTTCAGATGACGCGCGGACGCTGCTCGCGTTTGAATGCTGGAGCGTCGTCCAGCCGCAGGCGCACATCCCCACCGGTGGAGGGGGCGGCTAGCTGGATCCCATGCCGTCCCTGGCGCGGGTGACCGCGTGATGCCAGCGGGCCTTCGAGGATGCGCTCACCTGTCACTCCTGCCCGCCGGGCGGACGTCGCGGGTGAAGCTCACGATTGGCCCGCGTCAAGTGCTCTGTTGAGCATGGTCACGACGCTCATCGCCGCCTGCTCGCCGTGGATTCCGGCCTCCACGTCGAGAGCGAACACCAGCGCACCTTCAACCGCCGCCCTGAGTCGCATCACTTCATCTTCCAGTCGTTCCACCACAGCCTGGTCGGCCATGCTCCGCACCCTTTCTCGTATGACGGACCTCGCGCTGGTCCGTGGTGTCCTCGAGCGTATCTGCGATCGGCCGGGAGCTTATGCACCTCACACGCCGGTGCAAGGTCTCCTGCGATCCTTCCCACGGGACGGCGGTGCAGCACCCCGCCGACAACTTCCTGCGCCGGCGCGCAACGATCCACAGGAGCCTTCGTCGAATGACCCCCAACCGGCAAACCCCGGCGAGCAGAGCAGACCCGACCGGGGCGACCGGGTCGCCGGCGCGGCGCACCGCGACCGTTGCATCGGTCCTGATCGCGCTCGCAGCGGCGCCGTATGCGGACGCCTCCCGCGCCGGCGGGAACGGCGAGTGCCCGAGAACGGCCAGGTCCGCGCTGCCTCTGACGGCCGACGCCACCGGGAAGGCGGCGCGAGCTGCGCTCGCCGCGGCGCCATCGCTGTACAGGGACCTCGACGTGCGGGGCGCGACGGTCCTCTGGTCCAAGCCGGCCGCCACCGCCGGACCGCGCGGCGCCGAGGTCGCCCGCCAGTGCGCAAGACGCATCGAGGAGAGGACCGTCGTCGTCGAACTGCGTTTCCCGAGGGAGCTGCCGAGCTCGAGCCTGTCCGAGGGTGTCGTATTCGTCTCGCGCTTCAGCAGCGGCTACCGCGTCTGGGAGATCGCCCACTGACTCGCGTGCACGCTCAGCCGCACCGCCAGCCTCTTCGCCGACATCACGCGTCTGGGCCGGTTGGCCGGGCCCGCGTCGGGAGTGGGCGCCGGTACTCGATGACGGGCAGTCCGAGACCGCGGTCCTGCGGCCCGCCGGCCGCCGCGAAGCCTTCGCGCTCATAGAAGCGCCGGGCGCGGGCCTGCCCGGCGGGCGTGTACAGGCGCATCGCCGTGAACCCCCTGCCGGCCGCTCCGCGCATCGCGTGATGAAGGAGGCTGCGCGCGGCCCCCGTCCCCCAGTACTGCGGTTTCACGAACAGGTGCGCGAGGTGGACGAGCTCCGGATCGGGATCAGGGTGAACGTGATGGCGGGTCGCCGGCACGAACGTCGCGGCTCCGGCGAGCACCGGCCCGTCGCGGGCGAGCTGACCCCAGAACACCGGATCGTCCACCCATCCCGCGAGCCGGGGGATCTCGCCGCTAGCCTCCGGGGCCCTCCAGTACCGCGGCGCGAACTCGCGGAAGCCCGCGAACCCGCCGGCAAGCAGCTCGGCCACCTCTCCCACATCGCCGGCGAGGAGCTTGCGGTATTCCAGCCGCGCCATGCTCAGACGCTAGCGGGGCCCATTGCCCGCAGCCACCCCGGTGCCGCCTGTTCAGCGCCTGGGCCATTCCCCGCCTGGGCCGGCGAGCATGAGGGCGACGAGGACGATCATCCCGAGCAGGAGCAGCGCCCCGGCGCCGAGCGCGAGCCACCCGATCATCGGTGCTCCGCCCCGCCCGTGGCGGGCTGCACGACCCTCGCTCCACGACGGGAGCCATGCTTCGAACGCCACCGCTCCATGTGAAGGATCCTGGTGCACCGGACGGCGGTTCCGGTTGGCCCGCGGTCCAAGATCTCCTGCGGCGCGTCCGCCAGATGTCAGCATGCCGGCCGGAGCGTGCCGGGGGTGCCAGACTCCATCCATGAGCAAGTTCACCGTGCGCCCCGCGGCGCCAGGCGACCTCGATGCGCTCGTCTCGCTCTACGAAGAGTTCGAGGATGACAAGCCGGCACCGCCGCAGTCCGTCGACAGCCATCACGAGCGTGTCCTGCTTGACGTGATCGGCGATCCCGCGCGCCACCTGTTGGTCGGGGTGCTGGACCAGACGCCCGTCGGAACCGTCGACCTGCTGATCGTCCAGAACCTCACCCACGGCGCGAGACCGTGGGCGATAGTGGAGAACGTCGTGGTCACCGCCGACCTGCAGGGATGCGGGATCGGAAGCGCACTCATGGGCCACGCGATCGACATCGCCCGCGAGGCCGGCTGCTACAAGGTCCAGCTGCTGTCCGGCAGGCAGCGCACCGGCGCGCATGCCTTCTACCGCTCGCTCGGCATGGAGTCCGTGGCCGAGGGGTTCAAGCTCTACCTCGACGAGTAGGCCCGCGGCCGCAGCACGCCCTGACTGTAGGGTGGCCCGGTGTTCACGCACGCCTTCACCGGGATACCCGTCACCGACATCGACGGCGCCGTCGACTGGTATGCGCGTCTGATCGGCCGTCCACCCGACCTGATCCCGAACGAGGACGAGGCGGCGTGGCAGCTGACCGACAGCGCGTGGATCTACGTGGAAGTCGACCAGGCGCGTGCCGGCACGGGCCTGCACGCCCTGATGGTCGACGCTCTTGACGCGTTCGTCGCCGAGGTCGCAGGCCGGGGCGTGAGCGTGTCCCTCGAGAAGACCGGCGACGGGCTGCGCTTCGCCCTGATCACGGATCCGTACGGCAACGAGCTCAAGGTGGCAAGGCCACCCGAGTAGCGGCGCAGCCTGGCGCGGACGGCCGCGTGTGGTGCAATCGGGTTGTGCCGGATGACGTCGATGCGATCCTGCGCGAGCAGGCCTCCTACTACCGGGAGCGCGCCCCGGAGTACGACGACTGGTGGTTTCGCCGGGGCCGCTACGACCGTGGCCGGGCGAACGAGGCGTGGTTCGCGCAGGTCGGCGAACTCGAGCGGTGGGTCGATGCTCACGCCCCGCTAGGCGACGTCCTCGAGCTCGCATGCGGAACCGGCCTATGGACGCGCCGGCTCGCCGTACACGCCGGCAGCCTCACGGCCCTGGACGCGTCGCCACAGGTGCGGGCGATAGCCCGTGCGCGCGTCCCCGACCAGCATGTGAGCTTCGCCGAGGCCGACCTCTTCGACTGGGAGCCCTCGGACGTGTACGACACGTGCTTCTTCGGCTTCTGGCTCTCCCATGTGCCGGAGGACCGCTTCGACATGTTCTGGGAGCGGGTCGCGCGGTCGCTGCGGCCCGGCGGGCGGGTGCTGTTCGTCGACAGCCTCCCGAGCCCCCTCTCGGCCGCAAGGGACCACGTGGCCGCGGACCCCGCCGCGCAGACGACCGTCAGGCACCTGAACGACGGCCGGTCGTTCACGATCGTCAAGCGCTTCCATGACCCGTTGCTGCTCGCCGAGCGCCTGCGCGGGCTCGGATGGCATGCGGACGTGTCAGCCACCTCCGAGTTCTTCCTCTACGGAGAGGCCACGCACGACGCCTGACCCGCTCCCCCGCCGGGCTGCGGGTCAGGCGTGCACGACGGCATGGGCCGCGGCGACGTGCGGAAAGCGCGCATGCTGCAGCTGTGAGAAGAACTCGACCGCCTCGGCGCCCGTCGCCGTCTTCGGGTCGATCGTGGGCACGGCGGCTCCGCCCCTGGCCGTCTCGATCGCGATCGCCGAGCCGAGGAGGTATTGCCCGAGCGGCGGCAGCGGCCGGTCGAGGGGCACGACGGCGTCCTTCAGCGCCGGGGCGGGCCGTGCGGTCACCTCCGGCCAGTCCTCCTGCGGCCGGGGTGTGTCGCGGGTGAGGTCGCCCGCGATGTCGCGGGCGACCGCGTCACGAGCGGTCAGCGGCGCTCCCAGCGGCCAGCGCGCGCGGAGTGTGCGGATCAGCGATGTGTTGCGGTACTCGTCGTTGACGACGGTGCGGCTGTCGATGTAGGCGGAGATCGCGACCGTGGGCAGGCGTATGCCGGAGCGGTCGAACCTGAAGCCCATCTGGCCCGCCGGCCCGGACGGGTCGGGGGTCGGCGCGGCCGGCGGCGGCACATGGTCGTAGGTCCCGCCGTGCTCGTCGAACGCGACGAGGAGCAGCGTGTTCGCGAAGTTCGAGCCGGCGTCGGAGGAGGACTCCCGGACCGCGTTGTAGATGTCCGCGAGCAGGGCCTCGCCGCCGAGCAGCGAGGACGGCGGGTCGGCGGAGAACCCCTTGAACAGAGCGTTGACGGGCGGGTGCATGTCGTTGTGGGCGTGCAGCATGTTCGGCTCGATGAACGAGTAGGCGGGCAGCGTGCCGTTCTCGACGTCCTCGTAGAAGTCCGAGATCGCGTAGAAGTGCGTCTTGAAGAACGGGAACAGCCGCGCGCTGTGGATCAAGCCCGTGAAGCTGACGAGCATCTCCGAGTCGATGTAGACCCGCCACGGAAGCCCCGCGGCCTCGAGGCGCTCGAAGATCGTTTCCGCGTCGTTCTTCAGCGGAAACGCTTCGAACGGCAGGTTCACGACGAGCCCGGACGCGCTGGCGGCGTGGAAGAACGAGCGGTTCGTGAACGTCTGGGAGGGCACCTCGCAGAACCAGTGGTCAAAACACGCGAACCCCTTTGCGAGCGTCGAGAGGACGGGCATCAGCTCCGGCGGGTAGCACGCCATGATCTGCGAGTACTCCTCGTAGGTCGGCAGCCGGCCTATCTCCGCCTCGAATGCGTTCACGTAGTCCGTGACGAAGCCGTCCATCGTCGGCGTCTTCCCGGGGTCCCTCGGTGCGTTGAAAGGCGCCTGCATCTCAAGGGCCGCCTTCGAACGGTTCTCCCGCGGTTCCACCGTGTTCCAGAGCTGCGTGTTGATGTGCTGGTACTCCTCGCCGGGGTCCGGGTCGGGGGTGTTCATGTTCTCGGCCCTGTGCACGGGCACGACCCCGCGCTCTGAGCCGGGTGCGTACGGAGGGATCGGATTGGACAGGTCCTTGCCGGCGACACCCTCGAACGAAGGGACCTCGCCGGGCTCGTACAGGTAGCCGAGGAGGTTGTCGAAGGACCGGTTCTCGAACATCACAGCCACCACGTGGGCGAACTTCCCGCTCATTCCAGCCACCCCGTTCCCGGCGGCGGCCGCGCGCCACGGTTGGCTTTCAACACGGCGCCGCACGGCCGAGCGTAGGCCAGGCCCGGGCCAGACGCGAGCGTTGTTTGACACGAGCCGGACTGCGGGTGCCTACTGACTGCGCGGGGTCCCGCCGGCGGTGCCCTGAGAGCCCCGGTCGGCTTCCGGGCGGCCGGCCTGCCACGCGTAGGCGCTCGCGCGGTCTAGGAGCATGCGCCGCTCGGGCGCGTTCTGCGCCAGCGAGGCTGCGCGCCTGACCTCCTCCTGCGCCTCCCCGAAGCACCCGAGCCGTGCGAGCAGATCCGCCCTCACGCTCGGCAGCAGGTGGTAGCCCTGCATCAGGGGGTCGCCGGCGAGATCGTCGAGGATCGCGATCCCGGCGCGCGGCCCGTGTGCACTCGCGACCGCGACCGCACGGTTCAGCTCGACGACGGGCGACGGCGCAACCCGCGCGAGCTCCGCGTAGAGGGCCGCCACCGTCACCCAGTCGGTGTCCTGCTGCGAGGAGGCGCGGGCGTGGCATGCGGCGATCGCGGCCTGCAGCGCGTACGGACCGCGCGAGGGGTCCAGTGCTTCGGCGCGTGCGAGCGCCGCGAGTCCCCGCCGGATCAGCAGACGGTCCCACCGCCTGCGGTCCTGATCGCCGAGCAGCACGGGCTCACCGGCGGGCCCGACGCGTGCCTGGAGCCTCGAGGCCTGGAGCTCCATCAACGCGAGCAGCCCGTGGACCTCGGCGTGCTCCGGGGAGAGCCCGGCGAGGACACGGCCGAGACGCAGCGCCTCCCCGCAGAGCTCGCTGCGCACCCAGTCCTCGCCGCTGCTCGCCGCGTATCCCTCGTTGAAGATCAGGTACAGGACACCGAGCACCGACGAGAGCCGGCCCTCCATCTCGCCGCCTGCGGGCAGCTCGAATGCGAGGTCCGCGCCCGAGAGGGTGCGCTTGGCCCTGACGATCCTCTGCGCGACCGTCGACTCGCCGGTCAGGTAGGCCCTCGCGATCTCCTGTGTGGTGAGGCCTCCGAGCATGCGCAGGGTGAGCGTCACCCGCGCCTGTTCTGAGAGCACCGGGTGGCAGCACATCAGCATCAGGCAGAGCACGTCGTCGCCGACCTGCTCCTCGACGGGTCGTTCGAGCGCCGGTGCGAGCTCGTCGCCTCGCAGCTCGAGCTCGCGGGCGAGCTCCTGCTCCTTTCGCTGCAGCCGCGAGCCGCGGCGCAGCAGGTCGATCGCGCGGTGTTTTGCGGTGGCCATCAGCCAGGCGCCCGGGTTATCCGGGACACCCGACCTCGGCCACTGCTCCAGCGCCGCCACGAGCGCGTCCTGAGCCAGGTCCTCGGCAAGGCTCACGTCGCGGACGATCCTCGCCAGGCCGGCGATCAGAGCGGGCGACTCGATCCGCCATACCGCCTCGAGTCGCGCCCGCTTGCCCGTGGAGCTCTCCCTCACCCCTCGTTCTCTAGCCGGCGGCGGCGTCCTGAACCTCCTGCGGGAAATCGCTCATCTCGTACACCTGGCGCACCTCGATGACGTCGCCGTCGGCGCCCGGGC
>Ga0182013_10002001_pt1 | contig 27193 bp, 22 predicted proteins | sample 612S2MmetaG_FD_120487 | JGI IMG/M metagenome (GOLD analysis project Ga0182013, IMG submission 120487) | Permafrost microbial communities from Stordalen Mire, Sweden - 612S2M metaG | ecosystem: Environmental > Terrestrial > Soil > Wetlands > Permafrost | place: Sweden: Stordalen | collected...
ACCGGCGGTTTCAACGCTGGAGCGGCATTCGACCCGCCGCCCGATCCCGCCCCACATCCCGCCAACCCCAACAAACCGCACACCAGAACCGCTACCGCAAGACAGGCCCGCATAACGCTCTCCGGGAATCCGGAAGAAGCTTACCACCAGTCCATGAACTGCCATGTGTCCGCCGTCACCCGCGTTTGCGGTCTTTTGCCGTTGCCGTGCCTCTTCAGCCACGTTCTTGATCGGTGCTTCTACCCGCCTTGATCGATGTTAAGCCTCTTCGCCAAATCCTGTCAAGGGCCAAAACCACCTAACTCACTGCATCCATTCACGATAGACTTGGCATACTAGTTATGCTCCATCCCCTATACTTGAAGTATGGGGGAAGATCGACAGATTGAAGCCATCGGCTCGTCGCGTCCGCCCACTCGGGCACAAACCGGGACACCCATCGCCCCTCGCAACCGATTGATTCCGGCTATCTTGCGCGTAAGTCATTTGGAATGTGTCCCTTGGCGATATCCACCACCCGCCAACCCAAACATTCCAAACGAGTTCCCCCCAAGATCATATAGGGGGGGGAGGGGGGTGGCCCCCCTACGCGCCTTCATCCGCCGAAAGCCCTCGCGACAATCGGCCCCCAGTACGCCTCAGTCGGCCGCAGGTACGGCTGGTTGTGGCTCAGCCCCGCCACCACCACCAACTCGCCGCCGCACGCACTGGCGATCCGCCGCCCCATCTTCACCGGGAATAGCCGGTCGCCGTCGCTGTGTACCACGCACACCGGCACGGCTAACGTCTTCACCGTGTCCTCAGTCCGCCAGATGTCCGGAAACACCCCCGCAACCCACCCCGGAAATCCCACCGCTTGCACCGCCTCGCGGAACGATGGAAACGCCTCGCACAGGAACAGTCCCGCCGGCTCCGGTGTCAGCCCGCCCACTCCGTTCGCCGCAATCCCGCTGCCCAGCGAGAAGCCGAGCACGGACACCCGCGCCGCCGGCCCCACTCTCCGCCGCAGCTCCGCATACGCCGCCACCAGGTCCTCGCCGTAATGTTCCGCACGAATCCTCCCCGAGCTCTCCCCATAGCCCGAATAGTTGAACGCCATCGACGCCACCCCGCGCTCGCGCAGAAACCCCTGCACCGCGCTCCAGTGCCACACCGTCTCCCCGATCCCGTGGCACAGCAGAATCGCCGGCGCGCCCGCCCCAGCCGCGGCCCACACCGCCGCCAGCCTCCGCTCGCCACTGGCAAAGAAGAACCGCTCCCCCGATTCTCTCTCGCGGAACCGCTGCGCGTTGCCCAGCAGCGCATCGAGCGCCATCAATCCGCGACTCACCGCCCCAATCGCCACCGCGAAGACCTGCGATCGCCATCCCCAATCACTTCGCATGGCTCTCCGCGGCATCGCAAAGCTTCGCGATGCGCTTCTGCCGCGACTCCACCGTCCGGTAATAAAACACCGCCAGCAGCTCGCCGCGCCGCTGCGTCGCGGTCAACTTCGCCCATCCTGTCCGCGCCTTCGGCCGCGCCCGGAACGCCGCCTCGATCGCCGGCGGCAACTCGCGCTCGCCCTCCATCGTCGCCAGCAGCCGCTCGGCCATCTGCTCGGCCCGCCGCATCCTCGCCGCGTCGCTCTTCACGTCCATCACCCACTTGCCGATCTCGCGCCGCATATACGCAGTCAGCCCGCCGTACCACTCGCGCAGACCAGGCTCCTCATCCAGCAGCACCGCCAGCTCATCGGGCAGCTCCGCCTCCCTCGGTTCCAGGTCTGGCTCCAGCTTGAACTCGGCCGTGTCGCCGGCTCCCACGCCCGCGCCCGCCTGCATCGCCCGGTTCACCAGCAGATAGAACCCGCCGCGCGCGTCCGGAAACAGCGAAGTCCGGAACCCGAACCCGTTGCCCTCTTGAGTCCAGACCTCGCCGCGCACCCGCAGCCGCACCATCTGCTCCCACATCTCACGCGCATCGAACGGCACCCGCGCAATCGTCCAACCCAGCGCCTGCCCGCCCCGCTCCAGCACCGCCTTGAACCGCTTCGCCCTTGGCGCCACGTCCGCCTCCCAAACCCGGCGCTACCAGGTAAGTCCACCCGCAGTCGGTGGCCACGCGCCGCACAGTTGCCGCAGCAGGACGATCCGCCCGAAGTGGTACGCGTCATGCGCCGCCAGGCTCTCCAGTTGCTCACGCACCGTCATGGTGCGCGCCGGATGCCCCGGCCGCGAGGTACATCGCACCAGTTCGTCCAGCCGCTCCGGGTCGCGGGCGATCGCCGCCGCCTCCTCAATGCCCCGAAAGAAGCGCTGACAAAGCTGCCCCCAGCTCTCGCGCTGGTTTTCCGGCTTCCACGGAAACGCCTCCTCCGGTTTCGCCGGATACGGCGTCTCCGCCCCGGAGATCCAGTCCAGCGACATCTCCAGCCAAAACACGATGTGCCAAAGCTCTTCGTAAATTGTGTGCGGCGCCCCGGCAATCTTGCGATTCACATCGCTGTCGCCCAGCTCCTCCAGAATGTGCGCCGGCGCCGCGTGCGCACTTTCGCCGGTCAGCGCCTCTTCCAGCTCACTCATATCCACTCCTGCTGCTCGTCAAGAGTTTTCGATCCTCTACCATCGTAACCGCAACTCGCCCTATTCCCCGCGCACGACGGTAGACTGGATGCATCGCCACCATCCCCAACCCGCGCATCTTCCTCTCCGCCGGCGAGGCCTCCGGTGACCTCTACGGCGCCGCCATCATCGCCGAACTCCAAGCCCGAATTCCCGGCGCCACCTTCACCGGCCTGGGCGGCACCGGCATGGAAGCGGCTGGCCAGCAGCGCGTCGTCCGCGCCGAGGACGTCGCCCATATGGGCCTCACCGAGGTCCTGCGCCACGCCTTCTACATCCACTCGCAGTACCGCGCGCTCGTCCGTGCCATCAAGAGCGATCGCCCCGACCTCGCCATCTTAATCGACTTCCCCGACGTCAACTTCCGCCTCGCCGTGCACTGCAAGCGCCTCGGCGTCCCGGTCCTCTGGTTTGTCAGCCCGCAGCTCTGGGCCTGGAAGCGCCGCCGCCTGCGCTGGGTGCAGCGGTTTGTCGACCGCATGTTGGTCATCTTTCCGTTCGAAGCCCCGTTCTACCGCGCCCGCTCGGTCAACGCCGAATTCGTCGGCCACCCCCTCGCCACCCTCCCCTTGCCCGCCATCTCCCGCGAAGCCTACGCCGCCGAGTACGGCCTCGACCCCGCCAAGCAGTGGATCGCCCTTCTTCCAGGCAGCCGCGAGAAGGAGCTGGACGCCAACATCTCCGCAATGGTCGAGGCCGCTGCCACCCTGGGAACTGCCTTCGAATACATCGTTCCAGTCGCATCCACAATCACTCATAACGCGATGGAAACTGCGCTTTCGACGGCCGCAGACTTTCCGGAAAGCAGCACTCCGGTCTTCTCGAGCGATTTTCACCTCGTCCCCGATGCCCGCGCCGCCCTCCACCACGCCCGCGCCGCCATCGTCGCCAGCGGCACCGCCACCGTGCAGGCGCTCACCATCGGCAATCCCTTTATTGTCGTCTACCGCGTCTCCCCGCTCACCTACGCCATTCTCAAACGCATCGTCCGCTATCCCGCCGAAATCCCCGCCCAGCCCGACGCCGACGGCAACCTCCCCATCGCTATGGTCAATCTCATCGCCGGCCGCCGCATCGTCCCCGAGTTCCTCAACCAGCGCTTCACCGCCGCCAACCTCGCCACCGCGCTCCGCCCTCTGCTCGACGACACTCCCGCGCGGCAGCAAATGATCGCCGACCTCGCCGAAGCCCGCGCCAAGCTCCTGCCCAACCCAACCTCCGACCCCATCCGCCGCGTCTGCGACGCCGCCGAAGCCCTCCTGTAATCCTCTCTCTCCGGCCGCACAGCCCCAACACCTCCCACGCACATCTAAATCCACGGCACTCAACAAAAGACGTACTCCCGGCTGGCGCGTCCAACATCCAGAACCATCCCGACGGCTTTACCATTACTCTAAGGTTTGGACTGTCCTTCTTGATTCTTGGTTCTTGATTCTTGAGGATCGACGTGAGGAAGAGGATGAGGAAGAGGATCGACGAGCGCATGAGCTTCAACCAAACTCCCCACCGGATGCTGACCGCCCGCGCCTTCCCCGCTCTCGCGGTCGCGCTGCTCGCCGCCTGCGCCCTCACCCTCCCCGCCTCGGCCGCGCCTGCCCGCCCGCAGGTCAACATCACCGGCTACGTCATCACCGCCGAGCTCGACCCCGCCAACACCAAGCTCACCGCCACCGCCGACGTCACCTTCACCGCGCTCGAGGACCTCACCCAAGCCACCTTCGAACTCAACAACGGCCTCAACATCGGCAAGATCACCGACGCCTCCGGCGCCGCCCTCAACTCCGAGCGCCTCACCCCCAACTCCACCGTCCACGTCACGCTGCCCACGCCGCTGGCCAAAGGCGCATCCACCACCTTCCACTTTGAGTACTCCGGTATCCTCACCGGCTCCGACACCAGCCCCGTCGAAGGCATCAAGCTGGCCGCCATCGCCGATCCCATCAGCATCCTGCTTTATCCCGGCGCATGGTTCCCGCTTCAGACGCCCGGCCTCTACACCGACCGCTTCACCGCTGTGATGCACATCCGCGTCCCCGCCGGCTACACCGCCGTCGGCAGCGGGACGCCCGCCAAGGCCGCGTTGCCCGATGGCCGCACCGAGTTCAGCTTCAACTGGTCCAAGCCCGGCTTCCCCGGCACCATCGTCGCCGGCAAGTTCCTTCCTCCCGTCAACGGCGGCCTCAACAACATCCACGTCTACGTCACCGAGAAGCGCAAGGACGGCGCCGCGGACTTCGCCAGCCTCGCCGGTCGCGAGTTTGAGTACATGACCAGCATCTTCGGCCAGCCCGAATCCGGCCGCATCAACGTCGTCGAGCTGCCCGAGGACTCCGTCTCCGCCTCCTGGGCGCCGGAGATGGCCTGCATCGGCGGCAGTCGCATCGTCGACCGCACCGCCGCCTCGCAGCGCCTGCTCGCCAACACCCTCGCCCACCAGTGGTGGGGCTCCGAGGTCTCGCCCGCCACCCTCAACGACGCCTGGGTCACCAACGGCATGTCGCGCTACGGCGAGCTGATGTACCTCGAAGACTCCGCCGGCAAGACCGCCCTCCAGTCCGCCATCAGCGACGTCTCCGCCGGCGCGCTGGCCTACGACACCGAGCCGCTCAGCACCCTCGGCCGGCTCGATCCCTTCTCCCCCCAGTTCCAGTCCATGACCCTCGAAAAAGGCGCCATGGTCTTCCACATGCTCCGCTGGGAGATGGGCGACGACACCTTCCAGAAGTTCCTCCGCGGCCTGCTCTCGCAATACACTGACAAGGGCATCCGCGGCTCCCAGGTGCAGGACGTCGCCGAGGCCCAGTCCAAGCTCGAACTCACCCCCTTCTTCTCCCAATGGATCGACGGCACCGGCGCGCCCGCCTTCGCCGACAAACATGTCGTCTACCGCCTCGGCAACAACAAGGGCTTCCGCACCCAGGGCTCCATCTCCGAGGACCTCGACCTCTTCCGCATGCCCATCGAGCTGCGCATCGAGACCGACGGCAAGACCGAAGACCGCCGCATCGACGTCTCCGGCACCGACTCGACCTATACCATCGAGACCTTCGGCCGCCCCCGCCGCATCTCCGTCGACCCCGAAAACTGGCTACTCAAAAGCACGCCCGACCTGGCCGTCCGCGTCGCCGTCCTGCGCGGCCAGCAGCTCGTCGCCCAGGGCGATCTGACCGGCGCATTGGCCGAGTACCAGAAGGCCCTCGACTCCAATAAGCACAGCTCGCTTGCCGCCTACCGCATCGGCGAAGTTTTCTTCCTGCAGCGCAACTACCAGTCCGCTGCCAACAGCTTCCGCGACGCCCTAAGCGGCGACGACGACCCGCGCTGGACCGAGGTATGGAGCCACATCCACCTCGGCTATATCTTCGACGTCACCGGCCAGCGCGAGCGTGCCGTCAACGAGTACCGCCTCGCCGTCCAGACCAACGACAACACTCAGGGCGCCATCAACGAGGCCCGCGCCCGCATGGCCACCCCCTACAAACGCGAGCGCGCCGACAACTAAGTTGGGCGGTGCCCCATATCTCGCTACTGAGAAGTGGGCGCGGGTGTCCAATAATCGGGTGGCCGATTCTTTGCGGCTTCATCGCAAAGGGTGGGTTACAACTGTCATCCAAGCGCTCGGGTGCCCCATCCATGACGCAGTCTCACCGCGCCATGGGTGGGACGTAATAAGCTCAAAGTACCTTTGCCCCGCCCACTCTCATCCTTCGCCGTCTTCAACCTGCGCCGCCCCTCGCTGCTGCGCGGCACCCTGCTGGTCCTCGGCAGCTTCGTCGCCTCGTTCCCGCTCTCCGGCTTCCCCCACACCCGCGCCACGCCGCTGCTCGCCATCCCCGCCGTTCTCGCATTCCTCGGCACCATCGACACCGTCCGCTGCATGCAGCCCCGCCGCACCTGGTATCACGGCGGCGTCATCTTCTGCCTCCTGATGGACATCCTGGCGCTCTGCCTCATCCTCTTCTTCCTCTTCTTTCCCTATCTGTTTTAGGATGTGCCAGTTCACACTCTCGCGCCGTACTATGGAGATACACACGGTCCCTGTGCTTCTCAACCGCCAATTGCCTTCCCAGGCCAAGGAGTTCTCTTTCATGCTCAAGGGTTTTCGCGACTTCATCCTTCGCGGCAACGTCGTCGACCTCGCCGTCGCCGTCATCATCGGCACCGCCTTCGGCGCGGTGGTCACCGCATTCACCAAAGGCATCGTCATGCAGTTCGTCGCCGCCCTGGTCAAGACACCGGACTTCGACAAACTCGCCTTCCCCCTCAATGGGACCCCGATCAACTACGGCCCATTCCTCACCGCCACGCTTAACTTCCTCATCGTTGCTGCCGTCATCTACCTCTTCGTTGTAGTCCCGCTGAACTACCTGATGGCCAAGCTCAAGAAGCCTGAGCCCGAGGCCGCGCCTGCCACCAAGACCTGCGGAGAATGTCTCTCCGAGATTCCTCTGTCCGCCAAGCGCTGCAAGTTCTGCACCCAGCTCGTCGCGTAACCGTTGCCAATCCCACCCGCGGCGGTCATCTCGTAGCATGGCGCTTGTCATTCCGTCGCAGAGCGGAGGAATCCGCTTCTGTCTTTCACAAAGGCTTTTGATTTGACTGTCCCGCGCCGTCTTGCCTCGCTGCTTCCGCTCGCTGCGTTTCTGCTCTTCGCCGCGCGAACCCACCATCTCCCCGCTCAGCAACCGGCGCAGCCCACTCCCACTCCCACTCCCGCCTCCGTCTTCGGCTTCCGCGACTTCACCCAGCAGTCCATCCTGGACGCCCAATTCCTCGCCGTCCCAGACCCCAAACTCGCCCAGCAGCACCTCCAGGCGCTCACCGCTGCGCCCCACTGGGCCAGCTCGCCCGAAGACTACGCCACCGCCCTCTACGTCGCTGACCACTTCAAGGCTGCCGGCCTCCAGACCGAAATCGTCCCCTACAGCGTGCTGCTCAACAAGCCCTCATCCATCCTGATCGAGGCCTTCGACGCAACCGGCCACAAGATCCTCAGCGGTCCCACCCGCGAACATGTCGATCTGCCCGCCAACAGCGCCGCCCTCCGCTTCCAGGACGATCCCCGCGTCCTCCCCGGCTTCAATGGCTCGTCTCCCTCCGGCGATGTCACCGCGCCCGTCGTCTACGCCAACTACGGCCGCCTCGCCGACTTCCAGCGCCTGACCTCGCTCGGCGTCAGTGTCAAGGGCAAAATCGTCTTGGTCCGCTATGGGGAGGACTTCCGCGGCGTCAAAGTCTACCTTGCCCAGCAGTATGGGGCCAAGGGCGTCCTCATCTACTCCGACCCCTCCGACGACGGCTCGCGCTCCGGGCAGACCTACCCCGGCGGCCCCTGGCGACCCGACTCCGGCGTCCAGCGCGGCTCAGTGCAGTTCATCCCCATCTACCCCGGCGATCCCACCACCCCCGGCGTCGCCTCCACGCCCGTGCTGTCCGCGTCCTCCCGCATCCCCCTCGACAAACTCCAGTACGACCTGCCCAACATCCCGGTCAATCCGCTCTCGTCAGCCGAAGCAGACCCCATCCTGCGCGCCCTCACCGGCCCGGGTGCGCCGCGCGACTGGCAGGGCGGCCTCAGCTTCCCCTATCACCTCGGCGACGCCGCGGCTCCCGTCACCGTCCACATGCATCTGGTTCAGGACGCCCAACTGCGCACCATCTGGAACGTCATCGGCAAGGTCCCCGGCGTCTCCGATCCGGACCAGTGGGTCATCATGGGCAACCATCGCGACGCGTGGGTCTACGGCGCAGCCGACCCCGGCAGCGGCACCGCGGCCATGCTGGAGGCAGTCCATGGCCTGGGCGTCCTCCTGCACCAGGGCTGGCGTCCCCGCCGCACCATCGTCATCGCCAGTTGGGACGCGGAGGAAGAAGGCCTGATCGGTTCCACCGAATGGGTCGAGCAGAATATCACCGCGCAGCACTCCGCCGATCCCATCCACGCCGTCGCCTACTTCAATACCGACGTCGCCGTCTCCGGCCCCAGCTTCAAGGCCGCCGCCGTGCCCTCGCTGCGCGGCTTCCTGCGCGAGATCGTCGCAGAAGTCCCTTCGCCCGCCGGCGGCACCGTCTTCCAGCAATGGGAGAAGCAGGAGGGTCGCAACCCCACCTCCGCACAATCGGCCAACCCCGCCGCGAACGACTCCCGCCTTGACCCCGGCCCCCGCGTCGGCGAGCTCGGCTCCGGATCGGACTACACGCCCTTCCTCCAGCACGAGGGCGTGCCCTCCACCGACATCGGCTCCGACGGTCCCTACGGCGTCTATCACACCGTCTACGACAACTACGACTGGTTCGCCCGCTTCGCCGACCCCTCCTTCGCCTACCTCCAGCAGCAGGCGCGCATCCTCGGCCTGGAGGTCCTGCACATGGCCGACGCCGATGTCCTCCCCTACGACGACCAGCTCTACGCCGGGGTCGTCCAGGCCTATCTGGACCAGGCACAAACCCGCGCCCGCGCCCTGAATCTCAAGCTCGACTTTACCGCCGCCATCGACGCATCGGACCGATTCACCGCCGCCGCCCACGCCATCCATCAGCGCCAGCTCGCGCCGCCCAAGGATGCGGCCGCCCTCGACCGCGCCCTCTCCTCGGCCGAGCGCGCGCTGCTTATCCCCGAAGGCCTGCCCCGCCGTCCCTGGTACCGGCACAGCATCTATGCCCCCGGCGAGTTCACCGGCTACTCAGCCATCGTCATTCCCGGCGTCAACGAAGCCATCGACGCGCTCGACGCCACCCGCGCTCAGACTCAGCTCGCCGTCCTCGCCCAGGCCCTCGACCGCGCCGCCGCCGCCCTCAGCATCCGCTAACTTGCCGTCTCGCTGGCCTGCCGATCCGCTATCTTGCTGACTCGCCCATTCACCGTCTTGCTTGCCTGCGAACTCGCCGTCTTGCTAGCTCGCTGACTTGCTGGCTTGCTGACTCGCTGCCCCCTACAACTTGCGCAGCAGCCCGTGCCGCGCATGTGCTATTTCCCCTGCCGCCAACGTGGCGGATCATAGCTTTGAAAGCGCCGAAACCACCCGCAGAGGAGTACGACGCAATGCTTTCCGATCTCATCCTTGCCCTGGTCTTTCTTGCTATGATCTTCGCTCCCGCCATCCTGGCCATGCCCGACAAAGACGAACGGGACCCCCTATGATCCAGGCCCGCATGATCCAGGCCCGCGCCTTAGAGCCCTCCCCAGACCTCTGCTGCCTGCCCTCGCCCCACCGCATTCCCAAGAGCGTAGCCGGCATGGCGTTCAACTTCAGCAAGATCGAAGTATCGCATCGCCCCTTGCAGCGCAAGACTCCGCTTCGGGCTGCCGCGCAGCTTCAGTCCAATCGCTCGCCCCTGCACGCCTGATTCTGTCATTCAGGACCGCGTGCAACGGCCAGCATCGCTCTTTCTCAAACTGTCTCATTACCTCTCTCCCAGGGTTTCGCCGGCAACCAAAAGCGGCGGCAGCAAAAACGAAAGGCCGCATCCACAACCGGATGCGGCCCGTAGTTTTTTGTGCGGCGTTGGCGAACTATGCGTCTCGCGGTATGCTCCTCTTTCGGAGGGAGCGTGGCTCTTCCCATGGTCGCAAACTGGACTCCGTGCCGACCATCGGGAGGCCATGCGAAGCCCAACACACGTCACGAAGTGACCGCCTACCCGCGCATCGCCATCTGGTCGGTCATAATCTGGGTCAGGTCCGGCTTCTTCAGCCCATGCTCCTGCTCGTTGAACTTGTCCACTTTGCTTGACCAGTTCATGCTGCAGAACTTCGGCCCGCACATACTGCAGAACGCCGCCTCTTTGTAGTAGTCGTCAGGCAGTGTCTCATCGTGCATCGCCCGCGCCGTCTCCGGGTCCAGCGACAACGCAAACTGCTTGTCCCAGTCGAACGTATACCGTGCGTGACTGATCGCATCGTCGCGGTCCCTCGCGCCCGGCCGGTGCCGCGCCACGTCCGCCGCATGGGCGGCAATCTTGTACGCGATAATCCCGTCCTTCACGTCCTTCTCGTTGGGCAGCCCCAGGTGCTCCTTCGGCGTTACGTAGCACAGCATCGCCGCGCCGTGCCAGCCGATCATCGCGGCTCCAATCGCGCTCGTGATGTGGTCATACCCCGGCGCAATGTCCGTTACCAGAGGCCCCAGCACGTAGAATGGCGCGCCGTCGCACAGCTCCACTTCCTTGTCCACCTGCAGTTTGATCTGGTCCATCGGGATGTGTCCCGGCCCCTCGATCATCACCTGCACATCGCTCTTCCACGCCTGCCGGGTCAGCTCGCCCAGCGTCTTCAGCTCGGCAAACTGAGCCTCATCGCTCGCGTCCGCCAGGCAACCCGGCCGCAGCCCGTCGCCCAGCGAGTAGCTCACGTCATACTTCGCCATCACTTTCGTAATGCGGTCGAAGTTCTCATACAGAAAATTCTGCTTGTGATGCGAAGTCATCCACTGGGCCAGGATCGCCCCGCCCCGGCTCACGATGCCCGTAATCCGCTTCGCCACCATCGGAATGTACTGAACCAGAACACCGGCATGGATCGTGAAGTAATCCACACCCTGCTGCGCCTGCTCCTCGATCACCTCCAGATACAAATCGATATTCAGGTCCTCCAGCTTCTTCACCCGCGCCAGCGCCTCATACAGCGGCACCGTCCCAATCGGCACCGGCGAGTGCCTCAAAATCTTCTCCCGAATCATCGGAATATCCCCGCCCGTCGACAGGTCCATCACCGTGTCCGCGCCATAGTGCACCGCCGTGTGCAGCTTCCTCAGCTCCTCATCCACATTCGACACCATCGCCGAGTTGCCGATGTTCGCATTGATCTTGCACAGCGATCCCACTCCGATCGCCATCGGCTCCAGCTCCACATGGTTGATGTTCGCCGGAATGATCATCCGCCCCTCGGCCACCTCGTCGCGGATAAACCCCGGCGCCAGCTTCTCCACCTGCGCCACATACGCCATCTCTTCCGTGATCAGCCCCTTGCGCGCGAAGTGCATCTGGCTCATGTTCGTGTCGCCGGTGCGCACGGCCTGCTCGCGCCGCTTCACAATCCACTCCGCCCGCGGCGCCGGCACCTTGTAATCGTTGCCCGCGGGTTGAGTCGCAAAATGCCCGTTGCCGTTGGCGCGATGGCCATTCCCGTTCTCACTCATGCTGCCCTCTCGAGGTACGATTGGATGTCTTCTTGTTTTGAATGCATTTCGAAAAGTATACGCCGCATCGACCCGTGCAGGGCCCGTCCCATGGCATACGGAAGGAACAACGTCCCGGCGAGCTTCCTGTCTCCCGCCAGTCACCATTCAATGGTAAGTTGAGTTAGAGGGAATCCTTCTATGAGGATCTGGAGCAGCTGCGCGTGGGCCCTGGCAGCAGTACTCTCCGCGGTAGTACTCTCAGCCAAGCCCGCCTCCGCCCAGACGGGCATCTATGCCCTCTTCACCGGCGCCAACCTCGACACCACAACCTCGACTGCAATCCAAATCTTCGGCCCCACCTTGGGCTTCTATGCAGACCTGCCCACCCCCGGGGTGCAGGTCGGCGGCGACATCCGGGGCGAGCTGCTCAACGGCAGCAGCCAGCAGCACTACAACGGCGTCATCGGTCCACGAGTCGCTGTGACCCTTCCCTTCATCAACCTCAAGCCCTACGGCGAATACCTCTTCGGCTTCGGCAGCTACAAAACCACCACCCCCGATGCCACCCTCCACGTCGATTATGAGTACATCGTCGGAGTCGACCGCAGGCTCCTCTCGCGATTGGACTGGAGGATCCTGGAGTTCAGTTACTGCAACTTCTACAACGGAGCCATCCCCACCAAAGGATTCAGCACCGGCCTCGTCCTCCGCGTCCCTTGACGGTTCTAGTCTTCACGCGAAGCGTCGAGAACGGCACGAAGTGCTACTGATTCACCCCGCTCGCCAGGAACCCGCCGTCCACCACCAGAATCTCTCCCGTTACAAACGCCGACGCATCGCTCGCCAGGAAGATTGCCGATCCCACCAGCTCTTCGGTCTTGCCGAACCGTCCCATCGGCGTCCGCATCCGCAGCTCCTTGCCGCGCTCGCTCTTGTCCAGCAGCTCCGCGTTCAGCGCTGTGCGGAAGACCCCCGGCGCAATCGCATTCACCGTCACGCCCTGCGCACTCCACTCCACCGCCAGCGACTTGGTCAGCGCGCCCACTGCGGCCTTGCTGCACGCGTACGCCGTCACCTCCTTCAGGCTGACAAACGTATTCAGGCTCGCGATGTTGATGATCCGCCCATACCCATTCGCCAGCATGTGCTTGCCGAATACCTGGCACGCGCGCAGCGTCCCGGTCACATTGGTGTCCATGATGTCGTTCCACAAGTCCTCGGGGAAATCCACCGTCGGCGCACGCTTGATCTTGCCCGCGCAGTTGATCAGGATGTCCACTTTGCCCCATGCCTTCACCGTCTCGTCCAGCAGCCGTTGCAGCGTCGCGCGGTCGCCCACATCCGAGGTCAGCCGCAGCGCCTTGCGCCCCTTCGCCTCAATCTGCGCGGCAGCCTCCTCCACCTGCTCTTTGCGCCGCGAACTCGCCACCACGTCCGCGCCCGCCTCGGCCAGCCCGACCGCCATCGCCAGCCCGATCCCCGACGTCCCACCCACCACCACCGCCTTCTTCCCGCTCAGATCAAACAACGAACTGCCCATCTCTCTACTTCCTCTCTGAACCAAACTCGCTGTCATTCTGACCCTTGCTCAGAATCTCCGTGTGAATCTCAAGGCGGTTACTGTCGTAAGCGCTGAAAGCGCGTTAAATACCAGCCTAGGCCGAATCGGGGTCCCCGGCCAGCTTGCTGGCTGGGGTGAGGCAGGCCTAGGTACCGAGCACCCGAAATTCTGAGGGCTGAAGGCCCGGCACAAAGTGCAGCCGCACACCATCAGGACCGGCCATAATTCTCCAAATCCTTCATTTAAACCCTTTACCGCTGAATCCTCGCCGACCCGCCCTGCGCAAACTGCTCCACCTGGTCCAGCGTCGCCATCGTCGTGTCGCCTGGGAACGTCGTCAGCAGCGCGCCGTGCGCCCAACCCAGCTTCACTGCCTCGTCCGGAGTCTTGCCGCTCAGCAGCCCATAGATGAACCCGGCCGCGAATCCATCGCCGCCGCCAACCCGGTCGATCACTCGCAACTCGGCCGTCGGGGCCTGCACCGCAGTCCCATTCACCCACGCCACCGCACTCCAGCTATGGTGGTTGGTGTTGTGAACCTCGCGCAGTGTAGTTGCGACGACCTTCGTCTTCGGGAAGCGCAGCACAACCTGCTCCATCATGCCCAGGAATGCACTCGTATCCAGCTTCGAACTCGCCGCCTTCGCGTTCGCCGAGACCTCCGGCCCTTCAAATCCGAGCCCCTTCTGCAGGTCCTCTTCGTTGCCGATCAGCACATCCACGTTGTCGACAATCTTGCCCAGCACCTCGTGCGCGCGCTTCATCCCGCCCTGCGGCTTCCACAGCTTCTCACGGTAGTTCAGGTCCAGCGACGTCACCGCGCCTGCCGCCTTCGCCGCCTTCATCGCCTCAATCACCAGCTCCGAAGTCCCCTCCGAAAGCGACGAAAAGATCCCGCCCGAGTGGAACCAGCGCACCCCCTCCGCGAAGATCGCCTTCCAGTCGAAGTCGCCCGGCTTCAGCAGCGCCGCCGCCTCATTGCACCGGTTGTAGAACACGATCGGAGCGCGCACCCCAAACCCCTGGTCGCTGTACACCGTCGCCATATTCGGCCCGCGCACCCCATCATGCTTGAACTTTTTGTAGACCGGCTTCACCCCCATCGCGCGCACTCGCTCATGGATCAGGTCGCCGATCGGGTACTCCACCATCGCGCTCGCAATCCCCGTTTTCAGCCCAAAACAGTCCGACAGGTTCGCCGCCACATTAAACTCACCGCCGCTGACATGCACCGCAAAGTTCGTCGCCTTGCGAAACGGAATAATGCCCGGGTCGAGCCTGTGCACCAGCGCACCCAGCGACAGCAGGTCGAGCGACCCCTTCTCGGGAATTTCAAAACCTAGACTCACAGCTTCCTCCCTCAAACTTCAAGCTCGTCATTCAACCAGATTCGTCATTCTGACTGGCACAGCCCTTTGTTCGTCATTCTGACCGCAAATTACTAGATTCGTCATTCTGACTCGAAGAGTCAGAATCTCCGTAGCTCGCCTTTGCTGTTGCCTTTGCTGCTGCTTTCACCCTTACGCTCTTGATCGGCTCTTCTCGGTGTTCATCGGTGTTAAGCCTTTGCTGTTGCCTTTGCCGTTGCCTTACTCCCCCAGAAATACCGGCTTGATATGCCGCTCCCACAGGTTCGCGGTCACGTTCTGCGCCACCACATCCTCATTCGCCTCCAGCGCCTCCAGATACCGCGGCCCCAGCTTCGCCGCAATCTTGAAGCCCACATGCAGCAGTTGCCGGAAGCTGGGATTGTACGCTGGATTCGACTGGTCGTGCCGCAACGCCGCCGCATACTGCTTGCCCGTCCAGCCATCCACCTCTGCCGCCGTCGGCAGCTTGCTGTCGTCGATGTCGATCACGGTCGCATACGGCGCGGTCAGCTCGTCCTTGTGCGCCAGCGCCTCCGCATAAACCTCCTTCGCGATCGCCAGCCCACTGCCGCCCGACTCCGCCAGCCCAATCAGCTCCTCCAGCCAGTTCGTCCCCGCGGTCTTCAGGTGCACGCCCGCGTCGAACTTCTTCGCCCCATCGTGGATCGCCTTGTAGATCGAGAACTTGTCCGAGCCCGAGTGCACGCTCAACTTCAGGTTCGCCGGCAACCCATAGCGCTTCACCGCATACGCAATCGTCGCCAGGTCTTCCTCAAACTCCTTCGCGAACTGCTTCACGTCGCCCACATAGTCCACGCCCTTGTTGAACCGCCCGGTAAACTTCGGCGCAATCGTCTGGATCGGCACGCCCTCGTCCGCGATCATCGCCAGAATAATCAGCAACTCCACCGGCGTCTGCGGGTAGTCCGTCTCATCCATCGATATCTCCGGAATAAACCGCCCCGTACCCTTGTTCTCCACCAGGAAGCGATAGATCTCGCCCGCATCCTGCACCGCCGCCAGGAACTTGTCCGCCACGCCCTCTACAAACGCCTTGTCCGTCTTGAACGGCTCCGCAATCCCGGGAATCTCCACCGCACCCACCAGTTCCGAATGCTTCGCCAGGAACGCCGCCACATCCTCCGGCTTGGCCGGCTTGCCGATCAGGTCGGCTACATCCAGCGTAAAGAAATCGCACGGATCGAGAAACCGGTGCACGGTCTTCAGATTGATGTGGTCCGCGTCCAGGAAATAAGGCTTCGTCCAGCCCATCTCCTTCACCGCCTCATCCGCCGCCGCCCGCGTCTGGTGCGGCTCCGAGCCGATAATCGTATGCTCCCGGTTCGACTTGTTCCACACCGGCACCACCTCAACCCCGGCATCGGCGGCCTTGATGCACGCCGCCAGTTGCGCCTTCGCCTGGTGCGCAAACCGGTCGCCTACCCCAATCGAATACTTCGGAAGTGTCAGATTCTCCATCACTGCTGGACTCATTCCCTACCCCATTTCAAGTTTTCACGCCCGCTGGTCGAACCAGTTTGCAACCGTCCAAGAATACTGCGCGCCGCCACCCACCGCAAATCCCTGCCCCATCGCCTGTCGATGTTGAGGTTTCGCTCATAGCTGATAGCTGACCGCTGACAGCTCATCGAAAGAAAGCCGTTGCATCCCGTAGCACGGCGCGTGGCGCAGCATGGCGGAGGAACCTGCTTCTTCAGTTGCTGTTGTCGTTGACTGCTCTCTTGCTCGTCATTCCGTAGCGAAGCGGAGGAACCTGCTTCTGTCTTTGCCCCTCTTCGCTGTCATCCCGACCGCATCGCCCAGGGCGGAGGCCCGACACATAGACGTGAAAAGCCGCCAGGACTTTGAACTGCCACGCGCACGCGCGTTCCCTATCGCTGCTTCTATCCGCCTTGATCGGCGTTAAGCCTCTTCCAAACTGGGGGTACCCCTAATCCTTGAACCGCCCCCGATACGCCCACAGCCCCAGCCCCGGGTTGGAGATATAGAAGATCTCCTCGCCGTCCACCATGTTCCAGCCGTCCTTCAGCTTGGCTGGATCGTATTTCGCCGTGTACTCAGCCAGATCGCCGTATTCGTAATGCGCGTCCTCGATCTCCGCCCGCGTCAAGTGCCCCGGACAGTAGCGAATCCTGAACCGCCCCTCGCTCGATCCGTGGATCAGGTGTGCCGCGGCCGACAGGTTCCCCGCCAGCGCCGCGTCGTTCTTCACCGCCTCCAGCGTCGCCGGCGTCCCGCAGTAGCCGTACTTGCGAATCAGCGTGTCGATCGTCGGGTCCTCGCCGAACTCGTGTACGCCCGGCGCCAGCACAATCAGCTCCGCGCCGTCGGCCAGCGCCATCCGCGTGCGGTAGACGCTCTTGTTGCCTAGCCAGGTGCTCTTGAACTCGTGCGGATCGAGGAACACCACCGCCTTCGCGATCTCGCGGTCCATCATCACGAAGTTGACCTTCAGGCTCAGCTCCGCCGCGCGCTCGAAGCACTCCGCATCGTCGCCGATGTAGAGCCCGTTGACCACCAGCTTGCCCGCCGCGTTCTTGCTCACCACGGTCTGCACGTAGACGATCGGCAGCCCCTGCGCAAAGTGTTCGCTCGCGTAGTTCAGCACCCGCCGCACCGGCGTGTCCACGCGCCCCATCATGCGCTCCATGCCGTACACCGCGCCCAGGAAGTGGCTGCGATGGATCCCCATCACCCCGCCCGTGCCCACAAAGATGTTCTTGTTGTAGTTGGCCATCCCGACCACTTCATGCGGCACCACCTGCCCAATCGACAGAATCAGATCGTGCCCGCCATCCCGGAGCAGCTTGTTCACCTGCGCCGGCCACGCGTAGTCCAGCTTGCCCTCGCTCACCTGGCAGACAAACTCGCCCGGCACCTCGCCCAGCGTCACAATGTCATTGCGCCAGTCATGCACCCGGAACAGGTCGCGCGGTGTCGGCCCGTACATGGTCTGGATCTCGTGGTCGGTCATCGCCTTGTGCGTGCCCAGCGCCGGCAGCACGTCGGTCAGCGCGTCGCCGTAGTAGTTCCACGCGTACTCCGTCAGTTGCCCGGACATCGAATGCATGCGCGTAAAGTCGGGCGGCACGACCAGCACCTTGCTGCGCTTGCCCAGTTCATCCAGCGCGCTGAACAGCGCTGCCTTGACCTCGGATGGAGAGAACTCGGTGGTTGGTGAACCGGCCGCGAAGAACAGACTCATAGCTGCGATTCTACTGCGTTACCGGTGGTGTCCGCTGGAATGCCCACCGCTGGAGTGGTTGCTCGAGCGCCCGCCGCCGAAGCTCTTGCTCGACATCTTCGGTTCCTTTAACTTGGGCTCGCTGAACTTCGGTTCGCTGAACCTGGGCTCCTTCTCGCCGCCGCCAAACAGATGGAAGCCGCCTGACTTGGCCTCCTTCCCCGGCTTGAACGAACTGGAGTTCCGGCCATCGAAGCCGCCGCGCGGATAACTCTCCACCGGTGCCCGATACGTCTGCGCAGGACTGGCGTAGCCGCGCTCCGCACCGCCGTAGGCCCCTGGTCCATACGCCAAACGGCTCTCCGGACGGCTGTAGCTCTGCGGCCTGCTGATCGGCGCCGGCGTGCGGTTGTACGCCTCCATGGGCCCCTGGCTCGTTCGTGCTATCGGCGCATAGGCCCGTTCGACCGGCGCATAAGCACGCGTCACCGGCGCAACTCGGTCCGAAGGCCGCGCGTAGCCCTGCACGAATCCAACACCGCTTCCACCGCCCGGCCGTGCATATCCATTGCGCAGCCCGCTCGCTGCGCCCTGCGCCGCAAAGGCGTGCATACCACCCCGCGCCAAACCCCAGTTCGCCACCGTGGTGCTGTGCGAATCGTAGTTGGAGTGGTTGAAGAAGATCGCGTGGCCCAGCCAGCTCACCGCCCAGCTCAGCCACCCGAACGGCGTGTGGTCGAACGCCGCCATCGCGATGCCCGTGCCAAAGTGCAGCAGTCCCGGTCCAATCGTGGACCCTAAAAATGATCCGACCGACCCCAGCGCGCCGATCAACGAGAAGCCCGGATACGGCGCCACCGGGTCGCCGTAAACCGTCCACGGGTTGTACTGCGGCACATAGACCATCTGCGGACTCGGCGGCGCCAGTTCAATCGCGCCCTGGTCGTAGCTCACCTGCTCCTGCGGAGAGCTCTGCAGATTGCCCGCGGCCTGCGCGCGCTGCCGCAGCACCTGTACCGCCTCCAGCACGTCCTGCGGCTGGTTGTAGTAGGCATCGCCCAGCGCCGCGGCCCACTGAATGTTCCGATCCATCTCCGCCAGCACCTGCGGGAACGCCGTCAGCCCCTTCACGCTTGGGTCCCAGTTCTGCACGTCCGCTCCGCCCGCGATCTGGTACGGAGAGGCATTGCCCTGCGCCTGCAACCACTGGTCCGCCTGCTGCACCTGTGCGGGATAGGTCGCCGCGGCCAGAATCTGCGCCACCAGCGCATCCGGATAGAGCGCAATCGGAGCCACCAACTGCTCTAACTGGTCGGCGTCCAGTGCCTGCGCCTGGCCATCACCCTGCTGCCCGTAAGGCTGCTGCGCATAACCCTGCTGCGGGTAAGATTGCGGTTGTCCATATTGCGGCCGCGCATACTGTGGCTGCCCATAGCCCGATGAATAACCCTGCTGCGTGTAGGCTTGCGGCTGCGAATACTGCGGCTGCCCATACCCGCCCGCGTAGCCCTGCTGGCTGTACGGCTGCTGTGCGTAGGGCTGCGGCTGTGCGTATTGTGGCTGCTGCCCGTAGCCCGATTGAGGCGCTGCCCCAGGCTGTCCGTTATAGGGATTGCTCTGCGCCCATCCACCAACCACCTGCGCGAAGAGGGATGGTTGCCCCGAAACCAGGAAACCCAGCACGACCAAGCCGGCCAGACGTCTCATCGTTGCCCCCAGTACGAGTCGCACAGCAATCACTGCATGTTCCCAGCCGCGATCTCTGTTAGACGTTCTTGCGGCGCATTCGCCGGAAGAATGTTTACCTAGAGTAAACCCTCAATCTCGCCATTTGTTCCTTCCGCGGTCGACGCCACCGGACGCGCTGGCAGCGGTCCCACCCGGCTGAGCACTATGCACCTCCCCTAAACAGCAATAAAATAAGCAGCCTGCGGACAAACCTTAATGTCTTTTCTTCGCATCGGCCTCTGACCGTTGATCGAGCCTTCCGCTACTTCTTCTTCGCGTTCAGTTGGTCGAGCACCCGCTTCAGTTCGTCCAGCTTCTGCCCGGCTTCGCCCAGCTTGCCCTCAGCGGTCAGGCGCTGGTAGTCGGCAAAGTCCTTGCCCGCCTCGGCGATCAGCGCATTCACATCCGTAGTCTGCACCGACTTCTGCACCTGGGTCGCAGGCGCGGATTGCGAAGCAGTCTGTGCGCTCTCCGAAGCACTCACCGCGGGCGCTTCTCCGCCAAACAGCGACGCCAGCGCCGCCTCAAAGGTCGGCCCATAGGCCAGCTTATCTTGCAGCGCCAGCACCACCAGGCGCAGCTCCGGCATCGGGCTCTGCTGCGCCTGCAAGTAAATCGGCTCCGCATACAGCAACGCCCGCCCCGACGGAATCACCAGCAGGCTTCCGCGCAGCACATGCGACCCTTGCTGGTTCCACAGCGTCAACTGTCCCGAAAGTTGCGCGTTCTGGTCGATGCGCGACTCGATCTGCTGCGGCCCATCCACCAGCCTCGTCTTGGGAAAGTCGTAGACCACGGACGTTCCGTAGTTCGCGCCGTCGCTGCGCCCGGCAATCCATCCAATCAGATTGTTCCGGTTTGCCGGCGTGAACGGAAGAATCTCCACAAACTCCACGCCCGCCTCGCCCGGCAGCTTCATCAACACAAAATTCGGCAGCATCGCCTGTTTCGTCTGCTCCCCATCGCTGCCCTGGCCGGTCTCCGTGGCCACCGTCCAAAGGTCTTCACGGTTGAAGAAGACCTCCGGGTCGGTCATGTGGTACAGGCCATACACCTCCGCCTGTAGCTGGAACAACAACTCCGGATAGCGCACATGCTTGCGCAGGTCCGCCGGCATCGCTGCAGCGTCCTTGAACAGGCTTGGAAAGATGCGGCGATACGCCGCCAGCACCGGGTCCTCCGTGTCAAACACGTAGAACGTCGTCGTCCCGTTGTACGGATCGATCGTCACCTTCACGCTGTTGCGCATGTAGTTCACCGACCGGTCGCCGAGCGCAGAGTGGCTTGAGTACGGATAGCTGTCCGAAGTGGTGAACGCATCCATCATCCAGGAGAGCCGGCCGTCCTCGCCCACCACAATGTAGGGGTCCTGGTCGTAGGTCAGGAACGGCGCCAGCGCCGCCACGCGCTCGCGCACATTGCGCCGCATCAGCAGCCGGCTCTGCGCATTGATGTCGTCGCTGAACGGCAGCTTGCCCAGGTCGCCGCGGTCCGTCGCCAGCAGGATCCGGCGCAGCAGTCCACCCAGAACAATCCCGCCCGTTCCCTGGTATGAGGTCAGGCTGTTGGTCTCGCCCTGTGGGTAGTCGAACTCCTGCTGCCTGGTCTTGACGTACACATCGGTATTGGTCTGCTCGCCAAAATAGATCTCCGGGCGCGTCACGTTCAGGCCGCGCACCGTGCTCTGCACCGGCATGTTGCTCAGCATCAGCGTGGGCAGCCCCTCTGCCGTAAACCCATTCACCGGGTTCATCGTGATGCCGTAACCGTGCGTGTACACCAGCTTCTCGTTGATCCAGTTGCGGCTGCTGTCCGGCAGCTTCTCCACGTTCAACTCGCGCGTCGCCAGCATCACCTCGCGCATCGAGCCGTCGATCACATAGCGATCAATGTCGATGTCCGGGAAGTCGTAATAGGTGCGAATCTCCTGCACCTGGCGCAGCGTGTCCTGCAGCGCATGCCAGTCCCACAGCCGGATGTTTTGCAGCGTCGCCTGGTTGTTCGCCGGCTCGGCCGCATCCACCGATGTCTCAGCCGGAAACTCGCGCTGCATGAACCGGTCCAGCCCATACGCCTGCCGGGTCATCTCGATGTTGTGCGCAATGTAGGGCGTCTCGCGGACCAGTTCGTTGGGCTTGACCACAAAGTTGTTAACGTACCAGCCCACCACCCCCAGCAGCACATAGCAGACCGCCGCCGGCAGCACTGCGGCAACCAGCACCGCTCCGCGCGGTCTCCGCACCGCATTGACCATCGCGATCGCCGCTCCCAGCACTAGCGCCGCACAGACCACCAGCAGTCCGGTCAGCATGATGTGTGCGTCGGTATAGGTGATCCCCTCAAAGATGGTGTGGTGTTCCAGCAACCGGTCGAAGCGGTCGAGATACACATTCATGGCAACAATCAGCAGCAGAAAACTCACCGCGATCGAGAGCCCGCGCCATGGCGATGCAGCGCCGTAAGTGATCCGCCCCTTATCTTGCGCACGGCCCAGTGCACGCGTTCCACCAGCGATTGCAATAAACAAGGCCGCAACCACGCAGGTGATCACCGACATGGTCAGCAGCCAACCGACAATCAAGTGCCACGCTGGCAGGCTGAACAGGAAGAAGCTCAGCGGCTTGCCGAAGATCGGATCGGCACCCCCCCCGCGCGGCGCGTACCAGTAAAGCGCCAGCGTAGGCCAATCATCCATCATCGTCGCGCCGGTCACAGCCGCAATTCCCAGCGATCCGACCAGGCCCACGATGCGCAGCACCGGCTCAACCGACAGATTCACCGGCTGCCCGCCGAGGATAATCTGGTGGTCCCGCGGCAGATCGGCCTGATGCGCGCGCTTCAGCGCCAGGAACGCCCCATACAGAATCAGGAAGGTCGCGACCGCAAAGCCCGCGAAGACCCCTAACTGCAGGCTCCAGCTCTTCCAGAAGACCTCTTCGTACCCCAGCGACCCGAACCACAGCAGGTCTACCCAATACGACAGCGCGCTGCGGAACCCGAAGAGGATCGCGCCCACCACAACCAGCACGATCATTAGTGTGCGCCGCTGCGCACTTCTCCGCCCCGGCAACTCATGTGGAAAATCAATCGGTCCCGGCAAATCTCTACCCCGCACAAACCCACATTCACAATCAGGGGAATTGTACAGGCGATCGAGATCGGTCGCGCCGTCAGCCCGTCAAATGCGTCCGCACAGATGGACCTCGATGCCCAGCTCGGCCATCATCGCCGCCTTTGCCGCCAGCACCCGGTCGGCTGACTCCGCTGAGTCCGCATACGCCACGTTGACGTGGTTCGCGTGGTGCCGCGCCATAAACTGGTCGCGAGAGACGCCGTGCAGCAGCACATGCATGATCGGCCACTGCGGCGTTACCGACCTCAGCCTCCGCTCGGTCTCCGCGACAGGAAGCGCAATCGCCGTCGCCCGGCCGATATCCACATGCAGCTTGCCGCCTTCGGTAAAGATCCTGCTCCACACCACATCGCCCGGCTTGCAAACGCCCTTCAGCGTTCCTCCACCCAGGCGGAAGTACATCGGCGGCTGGCGCTCGCTTCTCGCTCCCCTGTATCCGCCTGTGATGTGCGACGCAGGCACTGCTCCCGAGATCTGGAAGACCCACACAAAATCGTCAACACCGTCGCCCTTGTAGTGCTCGCCCCAGCGCACATCGTGCAGCGTGGTCGCCGGGTCCAGATGCATCGCCGTCAGCACCCGGTTGGTCAGCACCGCGTCCAAACCGGCGCACTCATCTACCTCGTTGAAGTGGGGCAACGGCTTGCCCGCATACAACTCCTTGCCCGCCGCATCGAACGCCGGGGGCCGCTCCGAGTTGTTCAGCAGACCCTCCACCAGGTCCGACGCCGGAGCCAGGTCCTTCAACCCCTGCTGATATTGAATGCCAATCGCGTCGCAACCGAACTCGTCCGCAATGCGCAGCGCCGCAATATACATCTTGCACTGCTGCAGGATCTGCGCATCGGTCAGGTCGGTCTCCTCGTTCGGCCCGGTCGCAAACGTGATGCCGCTCTTGTCCAGCCATGCGCGGACCTTGCCCGCCTCCGCATCCGAGACCGTCTGCATCGCGGCAAACAGCGCCGACTGGCTCAGCCTCTCCTTGAAGACGCCGGTCGCATTCAGCAGACCGTCGTCGATGATGGCGTTGAACATGCCCATGCAACCCTCATCGAAGACCCCCATAATCGCCTTGCGGCTCTTCAGCGCCTTCGCCAGCGCCACGCCCAGCTCTTTTTCCGCCGCCGCCAGCTTCGCCACATTCAGGCTACGAACATGGCTCTGATCGTGGTCGATCTTGCCTTCTTTGATCCACTGCCGCAGCCCGTTCAGGAAGAACGCATCGTCGAAGTCCTTGCTCCAGATCGTCGAGAATTTTACCCCCGCCTTAGCCAGGCAACCATTCAGGTTCAACATGCCCACCAGGCCCGGCCACTGCCCCGACCAGTTCGCCACCGTCAAAATCGGTCCGCGATGACTCACCAGCCCCGCCAGAATGTGGTGGCTATATTGCCACACCGCCTCCACTACCACAATCGGGGCCTTGGGATCGATCTTGCTGAACACATCCATGCCCATGCGCTGGTTGTAGATGAACCCATGCTTCAGGTCCTCGCGATACGGATGCGCGCGCCGCACCTTCATCCCCTCGGCGGCAAACGCCTGCGTGACCTGCCGCTCCACCTCGGCCTGCGCCGGCCAGCACACTTGGTTGGCCGACAGCCGCAGGTCGCCGCTCGCGATCAGCAGTACTTCTTTGGCTGCAGTTGGAATCGGTGCTTCTATCTCCGGTACGGAATACGCTGACATATTCTCCTCTTTCCTGTTTGTGCTCCTGACCCAAACCTCATAGCTGAAAGCCGAAAGCTCATAGCTCATAGCTCATAGCTGAAAAACAAGATATCCCCAACTCAAACGCCTGCCTCAATCCTGCGGTATCGCGCCTGCGCCTCCGCCCATCCGTCACTTCGCTGCGGCGCATACTCGACCAGCTCCAACTTCAACGACTCGCCGATCGCAGCGCGCCCAGCAGCCATGTCCTCAAGCTCGCCGACGGCTACCGCCTGCAGCATCACATTGCCCAGCGCGGATGCCTCCGCCGGCCCGCTCACCACGTTACATCCACACGCGTCCGCCGTCATCTGGCACAGGAATGCGTTCAGGCATCCGCCACCCACCACACGGATCGTCCGAATCTCTCTTCCCGTCAGCGCACGCAACGCCTCCAGCGCCGACCAGTAGGCCAGGCTCAGGCTCTCAAAGCAGCAGCGCGCAATCGCGCCGACCGTCTCCGTAACAGCCTGACCGCTGGCCCGGCAGTACGAGCGCATCACCTCCGGCATATTGCCCGGCGCAGCAAACTCCGCCGCATTCGGATGGATCACCGACCGGAACGGATCAGCCGCCTTCGCCGCTGCAATCAGGCCGTCCCAAGCCCACTCGAGGCCCTCCTTCTCCCACTGCCGCTGGCACTCCTGCAGAATCCACAGGCCCGTCATGTTCCGCATCAGCAGCGTCTTTCCACCGCCTCCGCCCTCGTTGGTAAAGCCCAGTTCCCTCGCCCGCTCGCTGGTCACCGGCGCATCCAGCTCCACGCCCATCAGGCTCCAGGTCCCGCTGCTGATAAATGCGCTGCCCTCATCCAGATTTGGGATCGACGCCACCGCGCTCGCCGTATCGTGCGATGCCACCGCAATCACCGGAAACTTTTTGTCGAAGCCGCACGCGTCCAGCACATCGCGGCCTACTTCCGACAGCAGCGTCTCCGGCTGCACAATCGGCCCAAGGATGCTCTCCGGAATCCTCAGCCCGCGCAGCATCTCCCGCGCCCAGTCCCTCTCGCCGGGCATGCACATCTGCGTAGTCGTCGCCTCGGTGTACTCCACCGCCTTCTCCCCGCTCAGCCAGTAACTGAACAGGTCAGGGATCATCAGCAGCGTCTCCGCACACTCCAGCTTCGGGTCCTCCGCCAGCACCATCGAATAAAGCTGGAACAGCGTGTTGATCTGCATCGTCTGCACGCCGGTCCCGGCAAAGATCTCCGCCTCGCTGACCCGCTCAAACACCCGCGGCGGAACGCCATCCGTCCGCGCGTCGCGATAGCATGTCGGGTTCTCCAGCAGCCGTCCATTCCGGTCCAACAGACCAAAATCCACACCCCACGCGTCCACCGCAATGCCGGCCGGAGTGTCCCCAAAGCGCGCTCGGTACTTCATCAGGCCGCTCTCGATCTCCGCCCAGATGCGCAGCACATCCCAGTACAAGCTTCCGCGCACACCGACCGCGCCATTGGCGAAACGATGCAACTCCTCCAGCGAAAACCTGCGCCCGTCCCACCTCCCGGCGACTAACCTGCCGCTGGATGCGCCCAGATCGACGGCCACGAACTTCATTGCATCCCGCATACTCGATCCCGCACCAAGCTACATCTGTCCCGCAACAGACCAAGGGCCGAAGGGCCGATATATGCGTCAACGCCCGTCAACCCCAGTTCTCCTCGCGCCCCGACGACCACACCGCGTCCTTCACCGGCGCCACAATCTCCGCAATCTCCCGCAGCAGCTCGGGATCGTTCGGCGTCGCCAGTGCCTTCAGGTTCCGCTCCACATGCCCGCGCGTCGACATGCCCACCAGCGTGCTCGTCACATCCGGATTATCCAGACAGAAGCGCAGCGCCACCTCGGACGCATCCAGTCCACGCGCCTTGCAAAGTGCCACAATCTTCTGCCCTGCGTCGCGGATCGCCTGCGGCGCCGGATGCCACGCCGGTGCCCCCCGTTCCGTGATGATCCCCATATGCAGCGGCGACGCGTTGATCAGCCCAATGCCGTGCTGCTTCGCAAACGGCGCCAGCGTCTTCTCCATATCCGTAATCAGAAGGTTGTACCGGCAGTAGCTCAGGATGCTATCCACCTTCACTTGGCTGGCAATCTCCATCAGGTTCTTCAGCGAGTAGCCGGTGATGCCGATGTACCTGGCCTTGCCCTGCTCCTGCAGCCGCCGCATCGCCGGAACCGCCTCTTCCACCACCTGACGCACATCGCCGAACTCCACGTCGTGGGCCTGCAACAGATCGACATAATCCGTCCGTAGCCGCGCCAACGACTCCTCAAATCCAGCCGTGATCTTTGCCGCCGAAAAATCGAACTCGCTGCCCCCATAACGTCCGCACTTGGTCGCCAGCACCACCTTGTCCCGCCGTCCCTCCAGCGCCTCACCCAGACGACTCTCCGCCAGCGTCAACCCGTAGTACGGCGAAACGTCGAAGTAGTTGATCCCTTGATCGACCGCCATGTGGACCGCAGCCACACCTTCGCCCGGATCGGTCTCGCGAAATACATTTCCCAGCGGTGAGGCCCCAAATCCAAGGACCGATATGCGTAGCGTCGTCTCGCCCAGTTGCCGGTATTCCATCTCTCCCTCGCGCGGATTGGATCATGTTATTTCCGCTCGACCACGATAGCACTAACCGTCGCGGCCCCTCATTTCCCGAATCGGAAAACGAATCTGCCCCCATTTCGACCGCAAAATTGCGCCTAATCTACTGGGAAACAAAAGCGGCATTCGCGCCGGTCGCGAGTACGTCGATTCAAGT